>Ga0224508_10004560_pt1 | contig 11265 bp, 8 predicted proteins | sample SF_Jan12_sed_USG_4_FD_170157 | JGI IMG/M metagenome (GOLD analysis project Ga0224508, IMG submission 170157) | Sediment microbial communities from San Francisco Bay, California, United States - SF_Jan12_sed_USGS_21 | ecosystem: Environmental > Aquatic > Marine > Sediment | place: USA: California...
TGGCTTGACCGTGATAGTGGTGTTGCTGTTGGCAGCTTGGATCGCCAGCGGCTTTTACAAGGTGAATGAGGGCGAGACCGCGGTGGTGCTGCAGTTGGGAAAATTTAAGGAAACAAAGTCATCGGGTCTTCGGTGGCATTACCCAAGCCCAATCGAGACCGTCGAGAAAGTAGATGTGCAGAAGGTCAACACTGTCGAGGTCGGGTACCGGCAGACCGATCGCTCGCGGCAGGGTACTGCGGTACCCCGGGAGGCCCTCATGCTGACCGCGGACGAGAATATCATCGATATTCAGTTTGCCATTCAGTACAACATCAAGGACCCCAGGGATCTACTTTTTAATGTGGCCGACGCTTCCGATTTGGTGGTGCGCGGTGCCACTGAAAGTGCAGTGAGGGAAATCGTGGGCCGCAATAGCATGGATTTTGTGCTAACGGCAGGACGCGGCGAAGTTGCGGTGCGAACCAGGACATTGCTGCAGGATGTTCTTGACCGCTATCAAACCGGTATTAATATCATTGCGGTGGAGATGCAGAATGCGCAACCACCCGCGGAGGTGAAGGCTGCGTTTGACGACGCTGTGAAGGCACGAGAAGACGAGGAGCGTATCAAGAACGAGGCCGAAGCCTATTCCAACGATATCATACCCCGGGCACGCGGTCGGGCGGCTCGCCTGGTCCAAGAGGCGCAAGGCTACAAGGCTTCCGTGATAGCTAGGGCGGAGGGTGAGGCGTCGCGCTTTGCCCAGATTCTGGCTGAGTACAGAAAAGCACCTGACGTGACGAGGGATCGCCTGTATATCGAATCAATGGAACAAGTCCTTAGCAATTCTAGCAAGCTAATGATCGATCAGAAAGGGGGTAACAATGTGATCTATTTGCCGCTAGATCAGCTATTGCGCCAGCGGCAGACAGATTCGGGGGTGAGGTCGCCCTCTGGTGGTGATCAGCCAGTGGCGAGCGACATACTCGAATTCGGCGGTCGTCAAAGCGACGACCTGCGCGGTGGGCGCTCTGAGTCACGCAGCGGGAGGAGTTGATATGAACGCCAAAACGACACTAATTGGAGCTGTTCTTGTCATTGCCGCGCTAGTGGTGCTGACTTGCGTTTATTATGTGGACCAACGCGAAAAAGCCATCGTGTTTCAGTTCGGTGAGATTATTCGTTCCGACGATCAGCCGGGCCTGCACTTCAAATTGCCGTGGCGCAGCGTGCAGTTCTTCGATGCCCGAATACAGACCCTCGATGCGGAGCCAGAGCTCTACCTCACATCGGAAAAGAAGAATCTGGTGGTGGATTCTTTCGTCAAGTGGCGCATCGGTGATGTCGCTCGTTTCTACGTAACCATGGGCGGGCTGCAGAGCAATGCGCGAGCACGTTTAGCTCAGCGAGTTAACGATAGCCTGCGCGATGAGTTCGGCAAGCGGCTGGTCAAAGACGTGATCTCTGGTGATCGGGTTGAGATTATGGTCGGCGTGCAAAAGGCAGTCGATGAGGAAGCACGGGGAATCGGCATCCAAGTGGTGGACGTTAGGCTAAAACGCGTGGACTTGGATCCGGCTGTGAGCGAACGCGTGTATAGCCGCATGGAGGCTGAGCGCACAAGAGTGGCTAAATCATTACGCGCCCGCGGGGCGGAGGCCGCTGAAAGGATACGTGCCGATGCAGATCGACAACGGGTGATCACCGTAGCAGAGGCTTACCGCGAGGCGGAGCAGTTGCGCGGTGAGGGCGACGCGCAGGCAACGACGATATACGCCGACGCGTTCGGTCGCGACCGTGAATTTTACGGTCTTTACCGCAGCCTAAACGCCTATAAGCAGACCTTCAGCGATGCCGACGATTTGTTGGTCCTCGACCCAAGCGGGCAATTCTTCAAGTACTTCAACCAGTCAGCTACCGAACCGCTACTACCTTCGCAAACCGCCGATAACTAAGTGGTACCGGCCCATGATCGACTGGCACAGTCTATTTGTGGCGATTGCGCTGGTGTTGATTCTCGAGGGAATTCTGCCGTTTGCCAACCCGGGCGGTTTGCGTCGTACCTTACAGGTGATTAATCAACTCACCGACCAACAGCTACGAGTGATGGGCGTGTCTAGTATGGTCGCAGGATTGGTTTTGCTGTATCTGACGAAGTAACAGTGGGTCTATCAACAATCCCCTTTTGCTCAAGGTAAACTCTCAGACGTTACTGAAATACCCAAACAACATCTGAAACATTCTCGCGGAAGCGGGATTTCAGTAACCCATGATCTTACCGACCACATACTGCCGGACTTGCTCCTCGACCATTGCTGCATGGTTTGGTTTAGCTGCCACGGCGCGCAGGCGGAACCCAAGGAGCTAGGTCGTGATGAGTCCCCATCGACAGCCTCTAACACGGACTAAGGCGCATGCCCACTGACGAGCGTTGGTTGTTGCCTGATGGGGTAGAGGAGATTCTCCCCGATGAGGCCTGGCGTCTAGAAGGCATCCGGCGGGAGCTCACGGACTTGTTCTATAGGAATGGGTATGAGCTAGTAGTTCCTCCGCTGATGGAGTATCTCGAGTCTTTGCTGACCGGGGTAGGCAAAGATCTCGATTTGCAAACGCTTAAACTTATCGATCAACTGACCGGCCGGTTGATGGGTGTGCGCGCTGACATGACGCCTCAGGTGGCACGCATCGACGCTCACTACCTGAAGCGTTCATCAGTGGTCAGATTGTGTTACCTCGGTCCAGTGCTTTTTAGTAGACCTTTAGCTTTGGGCGGCTCTAGAGAGCCGTTGCAAGTCGGTGCCGAGTTGTTTGGTTATGCCGGCCCCCATGGAGACTGTGAGATATTACAACTTATGGTTCGGGCACTTGAGATTGTGGGGTTAGAGCGGCCACACATCGATCTAGGCCACGTTGGCGTTTTTCGGGGACTGGCGCGCGAAGCAGGTCTAAGTGATGATCAGGAGATCGAGCTGTTTGACGCCCTGCAACGCAAGTCCACCAGCGACATCGAGGCCGCGCTGAGCGGGTGTGCAATATCGTCGAGAGCGCGGGATATGCTTCTGTCCCTGGTAGAGTACAACGGCGACGTGTCTGTCATCAGCGAGGCCAGGCGCGGTTTGACAGACGCTGGGCCGGAGGTGACGGCGGCATTAGACAACGTTGAGGAAGTGGCAAATCTGGTCAGTCAGTATTTGCCCGAGGTGTCTTTGTATTGCGATCTTGCAGAGCTTAGAGGCTATTACTACCACACCGGTGTCGTTTTTTCTGCTTTCGTTCCGGGGGTTGGCCAAGCGATCGCCAGAGGTGGGCGGTACGACAATATCGGCGAGCCGTTTGGCCATGCGCGACCGGCCACCGGTTTTAGTGCGGATCTGAGGCAATTGTTGCGCCTTGCCAACTCGAAGCCAGAGCAGCCCGGTCTGGCAATTGCCGCGCCATTTTCTGAAGACCCTGAATTGCGCAAACAGATTCAACGACTGCGTAGGTCTGGCGAGAGAGTGATTCCCTGTCTCCCGGGGCAGGCGGAAAACGACATAAAAACAGCGTGTGACAGAAAATTAGTAAACAAAAATGGGAAGTGGGTGACAACTCCGCTTTGAGGCGCTGATATCGAGACTGGGGAGTGCTTTGGATCCCGCACGGTCGGTTTAGGAGAACAACATAACGTGGGAAAAAACGTCGTTTTAATTGGCACCCAATGGGGTGACGAGGGCAAGGGCAAGGTTGTCGATCTATTGACTGACCGAGCAGACGCAGTGGTGCGTTTCCAAGGTGGTCACAATGCGGGCCACACCCTGGTGATCGATGGCCAACGAACTGTATTGCACCTCATCCCTTCGGGCATTTTGCGCGATGGTGTGCTGTGCCTGATCGGCAACGGCGTTGTACTTTCGCCTGGCGCGCTATGCGAAGAAATCGAACAGATCGAAAGCATTGGCATAGACGTCAACGCAAGACTACGCGTTAGCGAGGCGTGCCCCCTTGTCTTGCCGTACCATGTTGAGTTGGACCTCGCCAGGGAGCGTATGCGCGGCGAAAGAGCGATAGGAACCACCGGTCGAGGTATTGGTCCGGCGTATGAGGACAAAGTAGGGCGTCGCGCATTGCGGGTGGCAGACTTGTTAACGCCCGCGCGATTCCGCGACAAGCTCAAGGAGGTAGGCGAGTATCACAATTTTGTGTTACAGCATTACTTTAAGTCGCAGCCATTAAACAGCGATGAGGTAGCAGATCAGCTGCTTAACCATGGGGAACGACTGCGCTCCCTTGTCAGCGATGTTTCAAGCTTGCTCGAGCAGTTAACGATCCAAAAGAAATCGGTTATGTTCGAGGGCGCGCAGGGCGTTCTTTTAGATATCGATCACGGCTCTTACCCCTATGTGACGTCGTCCAATACCACAGCCGGTGCAGCGGCGACAGGCTCGGGCATTGGACCACTGCATCTGGACTATGCGTTGGGCGTCACCAAGGCGTATACCACACGGGTGGGATCGGGCCCTTTTCCAAGTGAGCTGCACGATGAAATCGGACAACATTTGGCAGAACACGGCCAAGAGTTCGGATCCACCACGGGTCGGCCCAGACGTTGCGGCTGGTTTGACGCAGTGGCCGTGCGCTATGCCCGTCGAATCAATGGGTTGACCGGTTTGTGTGTCACCAAGCTTGACGTGCTTGACGGTCTACCAAGGATCCTCATCTGCAGCGCCTACCACCACGATGGTAAACAGTGTTCCGCCCCGCCTGCTGGTGCGGATGCGTTGACTGCATGCACTCCGATTTACGAGGAGTTGTCGGGCTGGTCTGAAACTAGCTCAGGAGTGAACCGCAGGGAAGACTTGCCCGCTGCGGCACGAGCCTATCTCAACCGTGTCGAAGAACTCACCGAAACCCCCATCGACATAATTTCCACCGGGCCAGACCGGAAGGACACCATTATTTTGCGCCACCCGTTCGACTAACAGCAAAGTCGTCACTTTAACCCTATTTTCTCCGCTCGATCGCTACCGGTTAGGCGAAGTTATCAGATTCTGATCGACTCGGGAGGTGCGCGATGAGCACTCGGAGGGGTGGAGTCAACGTTATCATCAACTGTGGCGTTACTGCAGAGAGTAGGAGTGAGAAAGTTGGGCTTGTTGACCGTTCATACACGAAAACTTGCCGTTAATCGCGAATGCTGATAAATGTCCAGGCCGCTAGTCTTTGGTACTATACCGTTTGTCTGGATAGGGGGTATTATTAGGGTCATGAGGAGAATCCGAACTAATAAAGCAAGCTGGGGGGAATTTCCGTCGATCGGGGGTTTTACCCTGATGGAACTGATCGCCGTGGTATCGGTAGGCGGCCTTATTTTGGCAATCGCCGTTCCGAATCTCCGCAGCTTTATTCAAAACAAACGTATTTCCGCGGCGGCGACCGAGTTCTTCCTTGCGGTTAACACGGCTAGAAGCGAAGCTGCCAAGCGAGCACGTTCAGTGGTCATATGCAGAAGCGCAGATCCTGCGGCAACTACTCCAGCTTGTGGCGGCACCAGCTTGGTGTGGACTGACGGCTGGATCATGTTTAACGACTGCGACAACGACGGCGCACCTGACATTGATCCCGCAGACACCGTGTGTAGCGGAGGTACGCCCGAGTCCATCTTGCAGGTCAGCACCGCAGCACCCGATGGGGTCACCATCAAGTCCGATTCCGACGGAGACAACGCTGTGATTTTTCGTGGCGACGGTAGCTTGGGCACGCTGGAGGTGAAGTATGCGGTTTGCGATGATCGAGGCCAGCAGTACGGACAGCTAATGACGATCGCTCCCGCAGGTCAGGCATCCATGTGCTCTCTCAAGGACGTTTCCTGCGTTGGCGGTGTCGACCCTTGCAATACGCCATCTTAAGGGAGCGGTAACGGTCAATCCATGCCGATTAACCAAAATATCAAATTGAACCGCAACAGTGGCATCGGGCTAATAGAAGTCATGGTGACGGTGGTGGTGTTGTCCATCGGACTGCTTGGCATCGCGGCGCTTCAAATTATGTCCAAGCACAGCGGCTTTGAGGCAATCCAACGATCCACGGCAAGCATGCTCGCCAACGATATGTTAGAACGCATGCGCGCAAACACACTCGCGTTGCCAGGCACTTTCACCTTCGTCCCGGGCACGGTTTCAACGGAGCCGACTCCTATCTGCGATGATTCCAACCCGTGCACTCCCGCACAGTTGCTGCTGCACGACCAGTGGGAGTGGGATCAGATGGTGCGCGGTGCGGCTGAGACCCGAGGCGGTACAGAGACCGGTGGATTGGTCTTGCCGACTGTGTGCGTCACCGCACCACCCGTAACCAGCCCCGGATTCCCCACCGGCACCTATAACGTTGCTATTGCGTGGCGCGGCCAGACGCCTTTGGCAAACCCCACTGCCAATGCTTGCGGTCAAGGGACCGGGCGCTATGACGACGACGCTGGCAACTCCGATCTCCATCGCCGCTTGCTGGTGGTGGATGTATTTATCGATGCAACCTGAGGCGACTATGACCCATGGTCATCTATACACGCATGAAGACCAACATAGAGCGACGATAAAGCTATGGTCCACGATGCACGTATGAAAACCGACATTAGAACCAAGCGTTTAACCATGCTGCAAAGTCCGCACGTTCAATCGGGGTTTTCCTTGGTGGAAATGATGGTGGCTGTGGCCCTTGGGTTGGTCGTCACCGGGACGGTTTTCGGGGTTTTTCTTAGCACCAGCAGGAATTTTGCATTGGATGAGCAAATCGGTCGCATGCAAGAGAACGCGCGCTTCGCCATGACAACGATGGCCCGAGATCTTCAAATGGTCGGATTTTGGGGAAGATTAATAGGCCCCGACAGCATTGACTATACCAAAACGAGAGTTTGTCCCACTCCGGCTGACCAATGTACAGGGATAGCTACGGACACAACCTTGGCGTTAGACGTCGATTGCCAATCCAATAACAATCCCCCGGATACGTCGTCTAATTTCGACACCTGGGCCTACGATGTGCGCGCGCCGATCCAGGCCCTGCCTGAAGCCACGAGTTCTGAGGCGAATACGGAGTTTCAGTGCATCGCCACGTCTGAATTCATGGATGTCACCGGTAATCAAAGCGATGTGCTTGCCATCAAGAGTGTACAAGGTGTCGGGAGGGAACGTGCCGTGCAGTCGGTGACTGAAAGAAAGGCGGACGACGGACGGGTGTTCTTGCGCACCAACGGGGTCAAAGGCGCGATCATTGAATATGACGCTGATCATACGGTGACCGGTAATCCGGGGTCGGATGTCCTCGACTGGAAATACGTCAACCATGTCTACTACATCCGCAATTTCTCCGTCACGGCGGGTGATGGTATTCCAAGTCTGTTTCGCAAGCATTTGTTTGCAGAGTGCACCACGTTTGACCCAAACCCCCCGAACGACTGCATCGATTTTGATCACAACATGCAGACCGAGGCCGGAGGTGTAGCGGAAGGCATCGAATATTTTCATGTGATCTTTGGTATCGACTCGGATAACGACGGCGTGGCCAACTTCTATGAAGCTGAACCCACCGCAACGGATTTGTCTGGTCTGGTCACCGCAAAAATTTATGTGCTAGCTCGCAGCCCGGATGCGGACTGGGCCTATACCAACGACAAGACGTATACATTGGGGGATGTCATCAGGGGTCCTTTTAATGACAACTTCCATCGTCGGGTTTTTAGTTCGACCGTGGTGCTACGTAACCCGGCCAACTTAAACGCGTTAAGTAATCTTGGAAACTAGCGAGAAAGGCATGACACACGTATCAGGTTCAAGCACGCAAAGAGGGGTCGCATTGGTAGTGGCGATGGTCATACTCGTCGCCGTCACCGTGGTGAGTCTGTCGTCGCTGACCGTCAGTCTGTTAGAAGTACGTATGGCGGAGAACGAGGAAGCACGTATGGTCGCTTTTCAAGAGGCACAAGCGGGGGTGGAGGCCATTACTCCTACGATAGATAGCTTCGCCGTCCTAGGCGGTGTAGGTAGCGCTAACTGTACCCCGGATTCTGCTGATTCTTCGCGGCCCGACCCGCTTCCAGCCCTAGGTTGTAGCGCACCCGATATCATCTTGCCGACGGAATTCGATAGCAGAACATCGGTGATGATCCGGCGGCTCTCGCCGGAGACGCAATGCCCCCCGGAATTTCTGGAGACCAGTTGCAGCGGTTTCGGGATCGCGAGTTACGGGATCGTAAGTAACTATGACGATACTGCTAATCGGGGCGGGCGATCCACCATAACTCAAGGGTTTGCGGTGCTACTACCAAGTCTCAATCCCTGACAATGACAGGAGTTCATAAAGAATGTGCGTGACAGTATCGAGGAGGGTGTCATGAAAGTAATGCGTGCGGCTTTGATATTTGTGCTCTTTGTTGGCGCGAACCAGACGCCTCGCGCGGACGACATCGATATTTATTTGAACCTTGATGAGAACAATCCCGGCGACGCGCTGGTGATGCTCAATCTTGATTGGCGACCAAACCTGGGCTCCACGGTGTGTGGCGGGGGCGATGCCGCGGGGTGTCAGACCTTGGTAACTGAAGGCTTTATGCGCAGTGATGGATCGGGGGGTATTCCGGGTGATATCACATTTTACGATCTTATCGTGGCCGCACTGAGAAAAGTAATCGACCCACTAGCAGGTTTGAAGCTGGGTCTGATGATCAACCACGAACACAACAACAATTGCGAGGGACCGAATCAGACCAACTGCAGCAACGGCGGTTATGTTTTCAAGGGGTTCACCGGGTTGGACGAAGATCCCGCAACCCACACCTGTCCACTGTTGACTGGCGTGGGATCGTCAGACCCAAACATGACCAATAATCCCGCAACCAGTCCACCGGCTATCATGGGACTCTGCGACAAACTAAGTGGACTGCCGATCCCTCAGGGAATGGAATCTCATAAGTGGCAGGGCGAGGAGCTCTTTTTTGAGTTGTATCGCTATCTGATCGGGGGCGGCATCTACAACGGTCACAATGGGGTGCAAGACTACGGCACGACTGGCGCCCCCAATATAGACGACCCGGCGGATGTTAACGATCCGCGACAAGCAGATCCGGATAACATTGCGCAGCTTATGTGGGATACGGCGGTCGAAAGTGGAAGCAACTACATCAGCCCGCTGATCAGCGCTGAGGAATGCAGCAAGATCTTTACCATCAATTTCATGTTCCAGGTGTCGCAGCAGGCAGCCGACTCCGACGCTGCGATCGAGGCCCCAATCTCTCAGCAGGGTATGGGGATCGATACCAGCGCGAATAATTCGTTTGGACCGGACCGCGGCTTTACCAATGTGCTGGATTTTTTGCACGATGCCGATCTGGCTGACGGGACATTTGCCACAGCACCCGATTTGGCTGGAGAGCAAAACGTGACCTCGTATTTCTTGGTCGATCCCAATCAAATCAATCAGACGACCAACGGTTATGCCCGCGCCGGCGGCACCGGTAGCGCCTTGCCCTTGAGCGACGATCCCGACGAGTTAGTGGCCATTTTAACTGACGTGTTCAACCAAATTCTCAGCGTGAGCACTGCGCTGGTGGCGCCTTCGATCCCAGTCAATGTCTTTAACCAGGCAGAGTCGCTTCCTGAGCTCTATTTCGCGCTTTTTGAAGCCGACTCAGAAGGCAAGCCTTGGTGGGATGGTAACCTCAAGAAACTCAAGCTTGGCGACGATGGCAGCGGTGGCTTGGAGGTGCAGGATGTCAATGGTGACAGCGCATTCTCGGCCACCGATGGGCGCATCAAGCATTCGGCGATTACGTATTGGACCCATGCTGTCGACTTACCTGACCCGGGTCCGGACGATGACTTCCTGGCAGGCAAAGACGGGCGCACCGTCATCCGTGGTGGCGCAGGGGGCGTCATCCCCGGTTATCGCCCGTTGTCTGGCAACACGCCTGGTCTAACCAATCCCACTGGCAACACAACCGAGACCAGTACGCGCAAGCTATTTACTGAGCCCGCCAGCTTTACCAATGGCACACCCGCAGCAATGACAGAGTTCAACGCAGATAACGCAACCGCCGTTGATTTGCTCACTGAAGATAATGAACTCTATGAAACCGTTATGGGTTGCAGTGGTTGCTCATATACCAATCCCGATACCGTTGCCGAAGCCGCAGTGGAGGAGCTCATCAAGTTTGGCAGGGGTTTGGACGTGCTGGATGAGGACGGGGACACTGAATTGGATGAGGCGCGATCATGGATCATGGGGGCGCCACTGCATTCGCGGCCACTGCCGCTAACCTTTAGTGCATCTGACACCCGCGTGGTCATGGCCACGGATGACGGCGTGGTACACATGTTTCGTTCCGCTGACGCCGATGGGGTAGAGGCCTGGGGATTTATCCCGCGTGCGGTAGTGCCTGTGTTCAAGCGCCTGAAGGACGACAGTGCCGGCACGCCTATTCATCCGTATACGGTCGATGGCAAACCCACGGCATTGATCAAGGATATAAACGGTAATGGCGATATAGAATTGTCCGCCGGCGACAAGGCTTATCTCTACATCGGCATGCGTCGCGGCGGCAAAGGCCTGTATGCGCTCGATGTGACCGATCCAGATGATCCAAAGATGCTGTGGCGTATCGAGAAAGGGGCCCCGGGGACCGACTTCGCAGAGATCGGGCAGAGTTGGTCTACCCCACGGGTGACCTTTCTGGAGGTTGACTTTGGTTCTCCGACGGGAATCCAGACTCGGCCTGTATTGATTTTCGGGGGTGGCTACAACGGCGATGATGATGGCGACGCGCTTGGCGATCTCGGCAAGGACGACCGTCCGCCTAGTTCCCCTGTCGGCACGGACGATGATGAGGGGAACGCCATCTTTATCGTCGATGCAGAAACGGGAGAGCTGATTTGGAAGGCAATACACCACGCCACCATCACAGGAGCCGACCCAGTGGATGACCGGATCTTTACCCATATCGACTTGCTGGACAGTATCCCGTCAGAAATCACCGTGGTCGATACCATAGGCAACGATCTTGTGGATCGAGGATATGTCGGCACCACTGGCGGCGATGTCTTTCGACTGGACCTTGTAGGGCACAACCGCAGTCTGTGGACAGTCACCAAGGTGCTCGAGGTGGGTCGTCATTTTAATGCCATCAATGCGGACGATCGCCGTTTCTTCCATGCCCCTGATTTCGTACGCGCATCGGACGATAGCGGTGACTACGATGCGGTGGTCATTGCCGCGGGCGATAGACCTCACCCCCTCGGTGTACCGGTGGTGAACTGG
>Ga0224508_10004561_pt1 | contig 11264 bp, 9 predicted proteins | sample SF_Jan12_sed_USG_4_FD_170157 | JGI IMG/M metagenome (GOLD analysis project Ga0224508, IMG submission 170157) | Sediment microbial communities from San Francisco Bay, California, United States - SF_Jan12_sed_USGS_21 | ecosystem: Environmental > Aquatic > Marine > Sediment | place: USA: California...
GGCGTATTGGCCGGGAGTACGATCGCGATGCCGAGTCGGGGTTGCAGGCGGCGCGCGAGGCTGGCTGGATCATCGGGGCCGAGTTGCGGGCCGCCGGAATCGATCTGTGTTTCGCGCCGTGCCTCGATCTCGACTGGGGCGTCAGTGAGATCATTGGCAACCGTGCCTTTCACGGCAAGGCCGATATTGTGGCTGAGCTGGCCGGCGCTTTCTCGCGTGGCTTGCGCAGTGCCGGCATGGCCGCCGTCGGCAAGCACTTCCCGGGGCATGGCGCCGTGCTGGCGGATTCGCACCTCAAGCTGCCGATCGATCGGCGTGACTACGGTCTGCTGCTCGACGATATGCGTCCTTATGAGAACCTGATTAGTAACGGGGTCCTCACCGGAGTCATGCTGGCGCATATTGTCTACGAGAAAATCGATCCTTTGCCCGCCGGTTTTTCCGAGTACTGGATCGGACAAGAACTGCGTTCGCGTCTCGCGTTTAACGGTGCCGTGTTCTGCGATGATCTGTCGATGGACGCCACTCGAGATTACGGCAGTATGGCCGAACGCGCGCGCCTGGCTTTGCAAGCGGGCTGCGACATGGTTCTGATCTGTAACAATCGCGATGCGGCACAGCGGGCGGTAGCGGCGCTGGACGATTATTCGAATCCGTTGTCGCTTGTCAGGTTTGCACGTCTGCACGGTACCGGTCACCCGCTTCGGGAGACCCTGCTGGCCAGCGAGGAGTGGCAAACCGTTAACGCCCGGTTCGGTCACTGGAGCGACCGGCCGGAACTTCACCTGGATGCCTGAGCGAAACGCTTCATGACGGCAATGCACTATGCGGTGATTATCGGCAGCGGCTTCGAATCGCTGGCGGCCGAGGGCAAGGGCACGCAATTCGAGACGCGCTTCGGTCCGCCGTCGGCACCGGTCTATTCCACGTTGCTCGAGGGCTGTCCGCTGTTGACCATCGCGAGACACGGCGACCGGCATTCGATTCCGCCGCACGCGATCAACTATCGGGCGAATCTCGCGGCTTTGCAGGAGGCGGGCGCAAGGTCCGTTATCGCCCTGAATACCGTCGGCATTGTGTCCGATGTGCGCGAACCCGGCAGCATTGCCGTGCCCGAGCAGATCATCGACTACACCTGGGGTCGTGAGCACACGATCTACGACGGCGATGACGGTAACGTCGAACACATCGAATTCACGCAGCCGTTCTCCGGCAAGCTCCGTCAGCAGCTGCTTGCCGCCGCTGTCGCCGCCGGCATTGATTGTTATGACGGTGGCGTCTATGCCGCCACCCAGGGACCACGACTCGAGTCCGCTGCGGAAGTTGATCGACTCGAACGCGACGGCGCGGACTACGTTGGCATGACTGCCATGCCGGAGGCCGTGCTTGCCTGCGAGCTGGGCCTCGAATACGCGTGCCTGGCGCTGATCGTCAATCGCGCCGCGGGTCGCGGTGACAGGCCGATACATGACGACGTGGAATCAAGTACGGTTGCCGCAAGGACATCGGCGATGGAATTGCTGCGGAAATTCTTTGGACAGGCGGGATCGGTGAATGAAGCGGATTAATCGGAAAATCCTCGAAGAGGTCATCGCGTCGACGGCAGAGCCCACACTGCTCGTGCGCACCGACCAGTCGAGCTGGCCGGTCGTACTTGCGAATCCGGCATTTGCGTCGATCAGCACTGAGAAAGTGCTGCAGCAGCCTTTTGCCGACGTGATCGAGCAGTTGGCCGGGCGCGACCTGGCGCTCGAAGTCAGTGAAACGGTTCGCTCGCAGCACGAGACGAATTTTTCGGTTGAGTTGAAGAATCGCGATTACCTGCTCGTACTGAAACCCTTGTTCCTGCCCAACGAAGAATCCGCCAGGTTTTATGCGGCGTTCTGGCGTCGCAGCGTGGGTTCGGGTCCCGCCGAAAGCGCCGAGATGCATCAGACCTTACTGAAAGCAAAACGGCAGATTCGAGACCTGTCGCGCGCTGATCCCGTGACCGGATTAATGAATCAGCGGGCGTTCCGCGAAACCTTCGAGCACGACTGGGCCGTCGCCAGGCGGGAGAAGAGCCCGTTGTCGGTGGTCACTTTTACGCTGAACGATTTTGACGCTTACATCGACGTGTTCGGCCGGCATGCCGCCGATACCTGCCTGCGGCGCGCGGGTCAGGCTATTCGCCGCTGCCTGCGCCGCGCGAGCGATGTCATTGCGCGCACCGACGGGGCACGGTTCATCGTGTTGTCGCACGCCGCGGACGAGGAGGGCGTGCAGCAGTTTGCCGGGCTGATAGCGACATCGGTGCGGGAGCTCGGCCTGCATCATCCGCGCTCTGGGTCCGGCAAATTCGTTACTGTGTCATTCACGGTTGACGTCGCCGATACCGCCAACGAGGCGCGCAGCCCGCGCGAGTTTCTCGACGATTTACTGAACAGAGTCGCCGAGTAATTCGCCCAACTGATCCTCGTCTTCCTCAACGCGTGTGATCTTGGCGAGGACTCCGAATTTCGGGTGATCGAAATAACGCAGCTCGCCGCTGCGAAAAATACGATCTTCAGAGATGCGGAACCGAACCGGTCCGACCGTATCGAGGCGATTGCTCGTTGGGGCGTCAAGCTGGAGATCCACGACGAGGTGCAGGAATCGGCTGAGGTACAGCTTGAAGCTGCCTTCGAATCCGGCTTTTGGACTCGTCAGTGACGATAGGGCGATGTCGCGCGTCAGATCGGCCGGATACGTCGCTTGCGTCCAGCCAAAATGCATGACGGGATCGTACGCGCGCAGTCGTTGCAGCCGCCCCATAATGTCGCCCATCTTGAAGTCGCTGCGGGTGAGCCGGGTGAAGCCGGAATCCGGCAGTCGCAAGGATCGTGTGCGTGGCTCGTCGCGTGGCGCAGTCGTATTCTCGTCAGTGAACGATTCCATCGGTAGCGGGTCCCCGACAAATATCTCGCCGCCGCCACCAACATCCTCAGCGTACTTGAATACGATCATTTCGACCGTGTAGCGTCGAATCTCCTGCTCCGGGTCCACGGACAGATCCTGCGCGTCGACCGTGATGACCGGCAAAACCAACAACAACAGTGTCACTATCGTCCGCATATTCGGAATTCCGTTAAATTTTCTGGTCTCGGACCGCGAGGCTCTCGAGCAACTGTTCAATAGTCCTGAAACGTATCGCCAGATCGGACAGGTCGGTGCGTATCTGTAACCGGTGCGACCCCTGCAGGCGAAAGGTCTCGCTGTCATTTTGCACCAATTGTACAAGCGCGACAGGGTCTATGTGGCTTTCCTGACCAAAAATCAGGTAACCACCGGCGTCGCCGGCGTCGATTTTCTCAATTCCGATTGCCGCTGCCGACTTCTTGATCGCGGCGATGCGCAGCAGGTTTTTCGCGCCGTCCGGCAGCAGACCGAAACGATCGATGAGTTCGACCTGCAGGTCACGCAGATCCGACGCCGATTCTGTCGCCGATATGCGTTTGTAGAGAATCAATCGCACGTGCACATCGGGGATGTAGTCTTCCGGCAACAGGGCGGGAATGTGAAGATTAATGTCAACGCCCGCATGCAGCGGCGCCTCGAGGTCAGGTTCGTTGCCCGACCGCAGTGATTCCACGGCGCGCCCGAGCAGCTCGGTGTAGAGCGAGAAGCCGATTTCCTGGATCTGGCCGCTCTGCGTGTCCCCGAGCAGTTCGCCGGCACCGCGGATCTCCAGATCGTGGGTCGCGAGCGTAAAACCGGCGCCCAGGTCTTCGAGCGAATCGATCGCTTCGAGGCGCTTGACGGCGTCCGCTGTCATGACCGCTTTAGGCGGTGCGATCAGGTACGCATAGGCCCGATGATGCGAGCGGCCAACACGACCACGCAACTGATGCAGTTGCGCCAGCCCGAAACGATCAGCGCGATTGATGATGATCGTATTCGCTGTCGGCACATCGAGCCCACTCTCAACGATCGTCGTGCAGAGCAGGACATTGAAGCGACGATGGTAGAAGTCGAGCATAACCTGCTCGAGTTCGCGCTCCGGCATCTGGCCGTGACCGATACGGATCTTCGCTTCGGGAACCAGTGCCTGCAGTTTTTGCTCGATTCGTGCGATGTCCTCGACTCGATTGTGAATGAAATAGACTTGCCCGCCGCGCTTGATCTCGCGGAGGCTGGCTTCGCGAATGATGACGTCGTTCCATTCGGAAACGAATGTCTTGACGGCCAGTCGCTCGGCCGGCGGCGTCGTAATCAGCGACATTTCCCGCAGGCCGCCGAGCGCCATGTTGAGCGTTCGCGGTATCGGTGTCGCGGTGAGCGTCAGAATGTCGATTTCGCTGCGCAACGACTTGATGGTTTCTTTGTGACGCACGCCGAATCGATGCTCCTCATCGACGATGACCAGCCCGACATCATGAAAGTCTTTCGTATGTTGCAGCAAGCGATGTGTGCCGATGACTATGTCGACATTTCCGGAGCGCAGCCCGGCGACAATGTCCTTCACTTGCCTGGCCGACTGAAATCGTGACAGCACCTCGACGCGCACGGGCCAGTCGGCGAAACGGTCTCGGAAGACCTGGCCATGCTGTTGTGCCAGCAGCGTCGTCGGCACCAGTATGGCCACCTGCTTGCCACCGTGTACCGCCGCGAAGGACGCGCGCAACGCGACTTCGGTCTTGCCGAAGCCGACATCGCCGCAGACGACCCGATCCATCGGCTGACTGGAAGCGAGATCGCCGAGCACGTCGTCGATCGTGCTCGCCTGATCCTCGGTCAACTCGAACGGAAAGCCCGTCTCAAAGCCACGATAATCAGCCTCCGGCCAGTGAAAACTGTGCCCCGGGCGCGCGGCTCGACGCGCGTAGACATCCAGTAATTCGGCCGCAACGTCGCGAATTTTCGCGATGGCACGGCGCTTTGCTTTCGCCCATTGGTCGCTGCCGAGGCGGTGCTGCGGCGCGTTCTCCGGCGATGCGCCTGTGTAACGCGAGATGACGTCGAGCGCGTGTACCGGTACGTACAGCTTGTCGCCATCGGCGTATTCAAGATGGAGAAACTCGGCCACGATGCCGCCGGCTTCCAGCGTCGTGAGCCCGAGATAGCGGCCGATGCCGTATTCCTCGTGAACGACGGGCGAGCCCGGCTCGAGGTCATTGAGCTGGCGGATGATGGTTTCGGGATCGCGATCACTTTTGCGTCGCCGGCGCCGCGCCTTGCCGCGCTCACCGAAGAGCTGCTGCTCACTGATGACAGCAATGCCGGCAGCCGGCAGAACAACGCCGTTTTCGACCGGCGCCACCGCGATGCCAATACGCTGCTCGAGCGCCAGAAATTCGTGCCAGTCGGTAACGCGCGCCAGGTCAAGGCTGCGTCCGGCCAGCAGGTCGTAAAGCTGTTCGCGCCGACCGGGTGAATCGGTGGTAAACAGGACCCGGCCGTCGAACGTCTGCAAAAACTGCATCAGGGAAGCGGCGGCGTCCTCGTAGCGCGCCTCTATTTTCATCGCGGGCGGTTTACGCGTCTCGAAATTCAGCGTCGTGGGCGCATCGGCGAGTGTCGGTGCAGAAAAGCGAATCTGCGCGAACTGCTCGAGCGCTGCGGCCGCGACCGGTGGTTCGACGAACGTCTCGGCAGTACCCAGGATCGGACGCTCTTTATCCAGGCTGCACAATTCGTAACGCTCCAGGGCTTCCGACCAGAACAGCTCCAGCAGTGCGTCGAACTCTGTCGGCACCAGTACGATGCAGCGATCAGGGAGATAGTCGGCGAGCGTTGCTGTCTCGTTGAAAAACAACGGCAGGTAATACTCGATCCCGCCATGCGCAATCCCGTCAGAAACATCGCGATAGACTCGCGATTTTGCCGGCTGTCCCTCGAAGCGTTCCCGGTATCGATGTCGAAACTGGTGGACAGCGTCGGCATCCAGCGGAACCTCACGCGCGGGTAACACGTTGATGGCGGAAACAACATCGCCAGACAGTTGCGTCTCCGCCGAAAAGTATCTTAGCGATTCAATATCATCGCCGAAAAAGTCAATTCTCAGCGGCCGGTCACTCCCCATCGGGAAGATATCGATCAGCGAGCCGCGCACCGCGAACTCGCCGTGCTCGGAAACCTGCGGAACGCGAATGTAGCCTGACGTCACCAACGTCTCGGTGAAGGCCTCACGCGGCAACGTCTGTCCCTGCTCAAGTGCCAGCGAGCGGGCCGCGACATAGTCAACGGGTGGCAATCTCTGCTGCAGTACGCTGGCGGCCGCGATAATGATGCCGTGCTCGAAATTCGGCAGCGCGGCGAGCACCCTGAGGCGCTCCGAGATAATGTCCTGGTGCGGCGAGAAGCTGTCCCACGGCAGCGTTTCCCATTCGACAAAGTGCAATACCGGCAGGGTTTCTCCGGCAAAGAAGCGGATCTCCGCTTCGAGCTGGTCGGCGTGTCGTGGATCCTCCGCGAGCATCAGCAGCGGCCGCTCCGATGACCGCGCCAGCTCGGCAGCGGCCAGCGCAGCGCTGGCGCCCAGCAATCGACCCCAGCGTGTCGCGCGGCCAGGTTCAGGCGGCGCCGACGCCGCGGGAAGGAGAAGAGGGTGCCTCAAGTTGTGCTCGTGAATCCGCTATTCGCTGTCGCAAGGGGACGCGATTATTACATACGGGCACAAAAAAGCCCGGGTCGTTTCCGGTCCCGGGCTCGCGTTGAATCGTTGACGGCTGGTCTAGCGCTTGGTAACCGCGTGGATCACCTTGTCGTACTCGAAGTAGACGATGAAATTCTGATACTCCCAGCGGGTAATCGGCGGATCTCCGACCGGCGAACGCACCGCGGCAGGACTACCGTATTTCGACTGAACGCTGGCCTGCGACATGCCGCGAGTTGGCCGCGGATCGCCACCGTCAGCGCCGGCGCCGTCCATCTTCAGAGTCTGGGCATTGGCCGTGCCGAAAAGTGCCAGAAACACGGCGATCAGCGAGATTGTGCGCAACTTGGACATCGGGTCATCCTCCGTATCTAGCATTAGACTATAGCATTGGCAGGCAGCATTCCAACTGCGAACTGGGTCACAAACTCCCGGCACCGAATCGGACCTCATGCTCGGCATGAATGTGGTTTAATGCAACCCGATGATCAACCCTGTCGAACTCTTCGTCGGGTTACGCTACTTAAGGGCAAAGCGGCGCACCCGATTCGTTTCCTTTATCACGCTGATATCGCTGCTCGGCATTGCGCTTGGCGTTGCGGCGCTTATCGTCATCCTGTCCGTGATGAACGGATTTGAGGGGGAGTTGCGGACACGACTTCTGAGCATGTCGGCACATGGCACGGTGACGGCAGCGGTCGGCCGGACCCGGGACTGGCGACCAGTCGTCGAGGAGATCACGGACGAGCCCGGCGTTGTGGCGGCGGCACCACTGGTGCAGATGGAAGGCATGATGCAGTCCGGTGGCGACCTGTTCGCCGCGTTGATACACGGCGTTGATCCCGGTTACGAGCAACAGCTGTCGGACGGCCTCATCAACATGATCGAGGGGGATCTCGATGTACTGCAGCCGGGCAGTCGCAGTATCGTGCTCGGACGCATCCTGGCCTACGATCTTGCCGTGCGCCCGGGCGATGGCGTCGTCTTGTTGATACCGCGGCCGGTAGGCGACGGCACGTTGGAGCCGGTACTCGAACGCTTCGTATTGCGCGGCGTTTTTGAAGCCGGTTTGCAGGATCACGACGGCACGCTGGCGCTCGTAAATATTGATGACGCGGCGAGCATTCAGCGGCTGCACGGCGCGGTCGATGCCGTGCGTTTTCGCGCCGACGATGTCATGGCGGCGCCGCGTATCGCGCGCGCGTTGCAGCAACGTCTCGGTGACACTTTCGTAACCAGCGACTGGACCATCGAAAACGCGAGTTATTTTCGTGCCATTCGGATCGAAAAGATGATGATGTCGTTGATACTGTCGTTGATCATCGGTGTGGCGGCGTTCAACATCGTTGCCAGTCTCGTGATGGTCGTCACCGACAAGACGACCGATATCGCGGTCTTGCGGACTCTGGGTATGCGACCCAACGGTGTCGTGCGTGTGTTCTTCGTGCAAGGCGCCGCTATCGGCTGGGCCGGCGTCATAATCGGCGTATTGCTCGGTGTTGTGCTGGCGATTAACGTACCGGTCATCGCGCCCCTGCTCGAGCAATGGTTCGGTTTTCAGATCATGCCCGGCGACGTCTATTACGTAACGCGCATTCCCTCGGAGCTCGAGAGCCAGGATGTGGCGATCATCGCGATTGCCGCATTTGTGCTGACTTCGCTCGCGACGCTCTACCCGGCGCGTCGGGCGGCGCTGGTCGATCCCGCTGCCGCGTTGCGCTACGAGTAACGCGATGGGCAAGCGCTACGAAATGTGGATCGGCAGACGCTACGTGCGCGCACGCAGCAGCAACAAGTTCGTGTCACTGATTTCGGTGATTTCGATGCTCGGTATTGCCATTGCCGTCGCCGTGCTGATCGTCGTCATGTCCGTCGTCAACGGGTTTGAGAGGGAGCTCCAGGGTCGGCTCCTGGCAATGACATCGAATGCCAGTATCGAGAGTCCGGATGGCGCGTTGTCCGACGCCGACAGACTGATCACGACTGCCGAAGAGAATTCGCGCGTGCTGGCCGCCGCACCTTACGTCGATGGCCAGGCGCTGCTCGTATTCGAGCAACAGCTCAGCGGCGCCGGGCTCCGCGGCATCGAGCCCGATCTCGAAGAAACAGTGTCCGGAATATCCGGAGTCATGCGCGACGGACAGCTGCGTGACCTGCAGCCCGGCACTTACAACATCATCCTCGGTATAGAACTTGCCGAGGCCCTGCAACTGGGTATCGGTGACAAGGTGACGGTGACACTCGCGGAAGGCCGGGTCACCCCGGCCGGGGTGTTGCCACGCACTCGCCGGTTTACTGTCAGCGGCCTGTATCGCGTTGGCATGTATGAGTTTGATCGGCGCCTGGCTTTTATCAATATCGAAGACGCGCAGCGGCTGTTCAGAAAGCGCGATGCGGTCAGCGGTGTCAGGCTGGCGGTGACCGATATTTACGAGGCTGCGGCGATCGTTCGCGAAGTAGCGCTTGCGCACGGTGAGTTGGTGTTGGTCAGCGACTGGACTCGTCGCCATGTTAATTTCTTCCGCTCCATCCAGATCACGAAATCGATACTGTTCGTTATCTTGTTGATGGTAGTTGCCGTTGCCGCTTTCAATATCGTTTCGACGCTCGTTATGGTGGTTAAGGACAAGCAGGGCGATATTGCGATCCTTCGAACCGTCGGCGCAAAACCGTCGAGCATACTGCGAATCTTTATTACCCAGGGCACGATAGTGGGTATCGTCGGTACATTGGCCGGCGTGATCGCCGGCGTGCTGTTGGCACTCAACCTCGAGTCCGTTGCCAGCTTCTTCGAAGCGCTGCTGGGTATCAAGCTGCTGGCTGCAGATGTCTATTTCATCAGCGATTTGCCCTCGGAATTGCGTTATGGCGATGTCGCGAAAATCTCATTGATCGCGCTGGTGCTGGCGCTCGTGTCCACTCTTTACCCGGCCTGGGTCGCTTCCAGGACCGCTCCCGCTGAGGCTCTCCGCTATGACTGAAGTCAGTACCGAAACCCGGTCGCCAGTGCTCGAATGCCGAGGCGTCGTTCGCCGCTTCCGTGAAGGCGCGTCGACGCTCGAAGTTTTGCGGGGGGTCAATCTCGTTGTACAGCCAGCCGAGCGACTGGCGATCATTGGTTCATCGGGGTCGGGCAAGACCACGCTGTTACAGATCATGGGCGGGCTGGATGATCCCGACGAGGGTGCCGTGCTGGTCAATGGCCAGTCGATGCACGGATCAAATGAGGCTGCGAAAGGCGATCTGCGCAATCGCTACATTGGTTTTGTCTACCAGTTCCATCACCTGCTGCCGGAATTCACGGCCGCAGAAAACGTGGCAATGCCGTTATTGATACGGCGCGAACCCAAACCGGCGGCATTGCAGCAGGCGCGTGAACTTCTCGGGCGCGTTGGCCTAGGCGATCGACTGACGCACAAACCCGGCGAGTTATCGGGCGGCGAACGTCAACGAGCCGCCGTTGCGCGAGCTCTGATTACGCGCCCACAACTGGTGCTGGCGGACGAGCCGACCGGTAACCTGGATGCGGGCAACGGCGAGCACGTACTCAGCCTGATGCTGGAGCTTAATCAGGAATTACAAACAAGCCTCGTCATCGTTACGCATGACCATTCGATCGCCGCGCGCATGGACCGGGTGCTCGAGCTTGATCAGGGTGTTCTGAAAGAATCAGCCTGACGGCCGCTGGCGACGTTCCTCGCGTTTGCGTGTCTTGTACTTGGAAACCGACAGGCGCCACAGCCCGTCCAGGACAATGAATCCCAGTAGCGCGGCGATGCTCCCCAGCAAGACGCTGCCCAGCAGCATGGGTTGCCAGATGTGGACAAAGGTGTGCGTTACCCAGTCGAATGACATCTCGAAGCCGAATGGTTGCAACTCCGTGCCGAGAAGGAACGAGCCGAACTGATAGGCAAAGTAGTACATCGGCACCATCGTGGCCGGGTTGCTGACCCAGGTCGTTACCGCCGCGACCGGTATATTGACGCGCAGGGCCAGCGCCAGCAGCGCCGCCGACAGGGTGTGACCGGGAAAGGGCATGAACGCGATGAAAAGCCCGAGTGCGAACGCCGGCACTATCCAGCGACGTCCTCCACCCCACAGTCGATGGTCGTGCAGCAGATGCTGAAATGGCGCCATGAACCACTGCTTCGTGATGTGGTGACGTTTGAACGCAAATTTCCTAAAAAAACGTCTTGGCATCGACGCGGTATCCGGTTTCCATGGTGAGTGCCACGAACTAATCGCGATTGCTCATGATCAAAGCCTGCCTGTTAATCATCACGGGCGGCTTTGCGGCGCAGCATAGCAGGGTTCTACCTGGCTCGGACCTGGTCCAGTTCGCATTAGTTGCATCGGTCGGGCTATTAATTTGTACGCGGACCCGTTTCGTCGGCTGCGTGCTGCTCGGAGCGGCGCTGTTCATGCACGCCGGGCAGACCATCGTCTCGCACCACATCGATTCCCGGTTCGTCGGTGACAGCCTGCTGACGCAGGTACGGGTGGTCGATTTTCCACGCATTAGCGGTGCATCGATCGTCATGCGAGTGACGCCGATCGCCGACACACGCCTGCCGCCCCTGTCCAAAGTGACCTGGTTCGAGCCGCCGGCGTCGCCCGTGATCGGCGATATTTGGGAACTCGAAGTCCGGCT
>Ga0224508_10004562_pt1 | contig 11263 bp, 8 predicted proteins | sample SF_Jan12_sed_USG_4_FD_170157 | JGI IMG/M metagenome (GOLD analysis project Ga0224508, IMG submission 170157) | Sediment microbial communities from San Francisco Bay, California, United States - SF_Jan12_sed_USGS_21 | ecosystem: Environmental > Aquatic > Marine > Sediment | place: USA: California...
CCATTGTCCAATATTCCCCACTGCTGCCTCCCGTAGGAGTCTGGGCCGTGTCTCAGTCCCAGTGTGGCTGATCATCCTCTCAGACCAGCTACCGATCGTCGCCTTGGTGAGCCTTTACCTCACCAACAAGCTAATCGGACGCAGGCTCATCCAACAGTGCGAGGCCCGAAGGTCCCCCGCTTTCCCCCGTAGGGCGTATGCGGTATTAGCCCGAGTTTCCTCGGGTTGTCCCCCGCTGCTGGGTAAATTCCTACGTGTTACTCACCCGTTCGCCACTCGTCGCCGGAGAGCAAGCTCTCCGCGTTACCGTTCGACTTGCATGTGTTAAGCATGCCGCCAGCGTTCAATCTGAGCCAGGATCAAACTCTCCAGTTTAAAATGCTAATCCCCTTACGGGGGTCAAACTGGTGGCCATCCTGCCCGCGCGGAATACGCGGCCAGTCTGACCCAATTGCTGGAGATCTCGACTCACCAGAAGCGCCCACACAAACTGCTTGATTTGACTTGTAAAAGAACTCGCCCCGAACTGGGGGCGTGAAGCGAGGGCGGATTATACGCCCGCCCGTGCCCACCAACAAGACGGTGGGCAACAAATTATTATACGATCGCAAGCTCCGATTTGATAGACCATAAATCTAGTCTTTGCTCGTTTTTCGACGGACCTTCAAACGCCGCGGAGCGCGTGACGTGGTTGATTGCTCCACGGTCACGCGGGCAAAACGACGCTTGCCAACCTGGACTACCGGGGTCTCACCGACTGTGAGCTCGAGTTTCGGATCGTCGACTCGCACCCCATCGATCCGCACCGCACCCTGCTTGATCATGCGCAAGGCATCTGAGGTGCTTGGGGTCAACCCAGCCGCCTTGAGCACGTTGCTGAGCGCAATTTTACCGTCCTCGATCGAAACGGTTTTCTCAGGGATGTCATCTGGCACCGCTCCTCGCTGGAATTGCGAGACAAAGTCGTCCTTGGCCTTGCGGGCCGCTTGGGTATCGTGAAAACGGGCAACGATTTCCATCGCGAGTTCGAATTTTGAATCTCGCGGATTAGCACTATCTTGCTCCACCTGACGCCGATAACCTTCAATCTCCTCAAGGCTCCGTGCGCTGAGTAGCTCATAGTAGCGCCACATGAGATCATCGGAGATGGACATAAGCTTGCCAAACATCTCCCTGGGTGGTTCGGTAATGCCGACATAGTTGCCCAGAGACTTCGACATCTTCTGTGCGCCGTCCAAGCCTTCAAGCAGCGGCATGGTGAGGACAACTTGGGGTGCCTGTCCATAGGCCTTTTGCAGCTCGCGGCCGACCAACAAATTAAATTTCTGATCCGTCCCTCCCAACTCCACGTCCGCCTCCAGTGCTACCGAGTCATAACCCTGTACTAGGGGATAGAGAAACTCATGAATAGCAATTGCCTGTCCACTGGTGTAGCGCTTATGGAAGTCATCGCGCTCTAACATCCGTGCCACCGTGTGCTTGGCCGCAAGCCCGATCAATCCGGCGGCGTCCATCTTGCTCATCCAGCGTGAGTTGAACTCAATCTTGGTCTTATTTGGATCGAGGATCTTGTAGATCTGTGCCTGGTAGGTTTTGGCGTTTTCAGCGATCTCTTCGACTGTCAGGGGAGGCCGAGTGGCGTTTTTCCCGCTGGGGTCCCCGATCATTCCGGTGAAATCTCCGATCAAAAACAATATTTCGTGACCTAGATCCTGGAACTGCCTCATCTTATTGATCAGCACTGTATGTCCCAAATGAAGATCCGGCGCGGTGGGATCAAACCCCACTTTGATACGAAGCGGTCGCCCGGTCTCGAGCCTGCTCACGAGTTCTTGCTCAAGCAGGATCTCTTGGCTGCCCCGCCTGATCAAGGCCAGAGCTTCTTCTATCGATATCGGCACGAAACTTGCAGAAAGCCCAATAAGTGCTAAAAAAGAAGTAAGCGTACTGACTCGCAGTTCAGCCGACAACCCCAAAGAGGTTCTGAGGAACCCCAGAATCAAACCTTGAGCACTGGACTACACACGACCCTGGCGACCAACGGGGACGACTAACAGTCACACTGTGTCCTGACCGCCGAAAACACCTCGCCAACCTCTTTTTTAGCTCCCAGCCTTTGACCTGGACGGACTCGATCGGTACATTTAGCCGCTAGCCTTAAAGCAAAACATTAAAAGTAAAACATTAATAATCACGTGCACCACAGGACGGGATCTCTACTTTCCCAGGATCTGAAAGACCTAGGGGACTCGTGGCGACAGACCACCACTGTGCGTCACCATCGCCGCTACGCCGTTGTCTGCGGGGTGTTATGTATCATCGCCACCATCGGGTGGTTGGGAACGTCCACTATCGCCTCGGTGGATCCCGACCCAAAATCTCCCTTCCAAGAGACAACGCTAAGGGAGATTAACCACGACCTTAGTGGTTCGGGTAACAGTCGGATCGAATCTACTGAAGCCGACCCTGCCGAGGATCACCTTGAATCTAGCAGCCCTAACGATCCTCAGCTTGAAACTACAGAATCCGAGAGTCCTGCAGCGACCACCCCAAATGTTCATGCGGTTGCTAAACCAGACATACATCCTGATTACACAGCACTAGTCGCCGACGACACACATGCGCCCAACTCTTGGACAACTGTGGAGATCAAAAAGGGAGACACCCTAAGCTCAATCTTTCAACGACTAAACCTGAAAGTCGGGGACGCGATTAGGCTCGCGCAGCGGCCAGGCGCGGAGAAATTAAGCCGACTGGTGCCAGGTCGTACACTTTTGGTTAGCAAGGATCTGTCCTCCGGCAGCATTAACGCACTTCGATACGAGCTCAGTCTCACAGAGACTCTGGCCATCGATCAAAACGCGGACAAATATAAGGTCTATAGCCAGTCCCGTCAGCCAGAGGTCAGACGGCGACGCAGCGCTACCACAATACAAACATCGCTTTACAGCGCCGCCAACGAAGCCGGCCTGCCGGATCAATTAGTGATGCAACTCGTGAACATTTTTGGCTGGGATATAGACTTCGCCCGGGATATGCGCAAAGGAGACAGATTTGCAGTCGTATTTGAGGAGGAATATCTTGATGGCAAGAAAGTCGCAACAGGCAGCATAGTCGCCGCGGAATTCGTCAACCGTGGCGAAGTCTATCGCGCCGTCCGCCATATTGATGGTGACGGTCGTGTGAACTATTACACGCCCGACGGATTGAGCATGCGACGAGCCTTCCTGCGAACACCGCTGGACTTTAGCCGGATCACGTCGCATTTTTCCAAGCGCCGCTATCACCCGGTTCTGAAGACATGGCGCGCACACAAGGGAGTCGATTATGCAGCGCCTTCGGGCACACCAATCTATACGACAGCCGATGGCAAAATTATCCATGTCGGCACAAAGGGAGGTTATGGTAAGACGGTGATCATTCGTCATGGTGGCACTTACAGTACGTTGTATGCACACCTGTCAAAGTTCAAAAAAGGGTTGCGCCGCGGCCAATTTGTCAGACAAGGAAACATCATCGGTTACGTCGGCATGACTGGGCTCGCCACAGGTCCCCATCTACACTATGAATTTCAGGTGAACAACATCCATCACGATCCACTAAAGTTTAAGCATCCTAAAGCCGAACCCATCCAGTCCGCCTATAAGAGCGAGTTCCTTCAACAGGCGGCAAAATGGAGTCGCGAACTAGATCGACTGCAAACTGAAATGCTGGCGAGTAATGTTAGCGCAACTCCGTAGCTAGTTCTTTCGCTAGCGATATATTGTACGTTCCATCCCAGATCTAAGCCGATGACAGAGTACTATGTCGGACTAATGTCCGGCACTAGCGCGGATGGAATCGACGCCGTGCTTGTAGCCATCGATGACAAAGGCTCGACGCAACTCATTGCATCGCTGCACCAAGCGTATCCCTCAGAAGTTCGCAATGAAATTGACCTTCTAAGGCGATCGGAGAATGATAAGTTAGATCGGGCTGCCACATTAGATGTGGTGCTAGGGAAGTTATTCGCCAGCGCAGCCAACAGCGTCATTAGCGAAGCAGGTTTCACCGAACGGCAGATAACGGGCATCGGCAGCCACGGCCAGACAATCCGTCACTGCCCTCGTAGTGAACACGCCTACTCTATGCAGCTAGGTAGCGCCGCCCATATCGCAGAACAGACCGGCATCACTACCGTGGCGGACTTCCGATCCCGAGATATCGCGGCCGGCGGCGAAGGCGCACCCTTGGTTCCAGCGTTTCATTGGGCGGCCTTCCGCAGCAGTCAAGCCAACCGAGTGATTGTAAACATCGGGGGAATCGCAAACGTGACTTGGTTACCGGCCGAAGGCGCAACTCCAGTGCTGGGATTCGATACAGGACCTGGTAACACGCTACTGGACCACTGGATTAAGCGCCATCGCGGTGTGGCTTACGACGATGAAGGACGCTGGGCCGCCAAAGGAGATGTATCAGCAGAATTGTTGCTGGCATTACGAAAAGACGAATTCTTTCAGCGCCCTCCACCCAAGAGTACAGACATACAACACTTCAGCCCTGCGTGGTTGGAGGCGGGTCTCGATGAATTATCAAATCCGTTGCCCCCGGAAGATGTGCAGGCGACCCTGTGCCGCCTAACAGCGCACATCATCTCGGAGGCACTCGTCATGCATCTCAGAAAGGTGGAAGAGATCTATGTTTGCGGAGGCGGCGCCCACAACAAACGGTTAATGCAAAACTTGAAAGAGCTAGTTTCCCCTATTGAGTTGGGCTCTACCGTTCGCCTGGGGATACCGCCGGATTGGGTTGAGGCCGCAGCGTTCGCCTGGCTTGCGTTTCGCACCTTACACAGCCAGCCGGGTAATCTCCCTAGTGTGACAGGAGCGAGACACAAAGTTGTCCTCGGCTCTATCTGGCCGGGCAGCATCGTTGCCTAAGGTGCACCATCGTGGAATCCGCTTTTGGGGAACACCGGGAGTATTTGGCCCTGACCCCATACGGACACAAACGCGAATTCGTAGCGTGTGAACCTACCCTACACTTCTCGGGCTACCCAGATCTCTCAAGTGGAAAACGACGACCCACATCCACAGGTCGTGGTAGCGTTTGGGTTGTGTACGATGAAGCGGGCACCTTGTAGATCATCTTTGTAATCGATCTGAGCACCCATTAGATACTGAAAGCTCAACGGATCCACTAACATCGTCACCCCGGCGTTCTCCACCACGGTATCGTCTTCGCTTTGCTCCTGCTCCAGGGCGAACCCATATTGAAACCCCGAACAGCCGCCCCCTTGCACGTAGACTCGGAGCTTGAGCTCCGCATTACCTTGCGCAGCAATGAGCTCGCCCACGCGCTGCGCAGCGCTGTCAGTCAGAGCAAGCGGAGCGAGGGTGTTTGTGTCGTCAGAACTCACTGCTAGTCTTCCCCTATATTATCTTGACCCGTGACCCGCGCTAACTTTGCCACCGTTCGCATTAGCATCGCCAGACGGCACAGATTTCAAAGTAGCAACAGGCCTGTCGGCATGGCACATCATAGAACCACTCACTTTCGCCCCGGCTGCCATCTCAAGGGCCTCGTAGTTAATGTCGGCCAGAACTCGAGCACTCGACTGTAATTTTACTTTCTTACTGCAAGTCACATCACCCTTTACGGTGCCACTAACAATAAGATAGGGCACAGTGACGCTACCGTCGACCTCACCTAGTTCACTCACCACCAAGGTACAGTTTCCCTGATCCCCAGCGGCAATGTTGCCCTTTACCTTGCCATCGATTCGTAGCCCGCCTGTGAACGAAATGTCACCGGTGATCTCGGTGTTCTGACCTATCAGCGTCTCTATAGTTTCACAGCGCCTCCCCAGCGCCTTCTTGCCTAGCAACATTAACACATCCTCCGCGACCTTCGTGGTTCACTATCTATACATTCATCGAAGTTGAAAACTACACATCGCGGCCACTGTAGCTATATGCGGCCGACTACTACCATTTCAATCCCCGGGATGCAGCGCACCTTACTCACTACAGCCATCCGATCCCTCAGACAGCGGGCCAAGGATACCACCGTTCAATGGTTGGCGCATTGGCAACGTCTGTGCTGATACTAATCTTAATTCCAGTGGGCATGTAGCCATCGGGGAGCACGAAATAGCCATCCAGGTTCTGGAAGTATTTGAAGCTGACTTCGATCACGTCCTTATCGCCTTCAGGCAGGTGTACAATTTTCTTCTTACCCTCTTGAGATCCTTGTATTTCAAGCTCAACAGTCCCCTTGATCTCTTCACTGTGATGTAAAGACTGGATTAACACTATGGTGTATCGATATTCACCATCCTCCGTTGTTCGCTGAACGTCTAGATTTTGTATCTGAAGCCCACTGCGACCACTGGGCGGAGATACGATGTTTCGATAGAACTCGAGCTCTTGGCTAAGCGCTGCGACTTGCTCCGTGGACACCGCAACCCCGCGCGCCAGTTCCTTATATGCCATGCCGTCGACTTGCAGCTGTCTATCCGCCTTTGCAAGACTCTCTGTCAGCTCCAGATTTCGCTCTTCAAGTTCTTCCATCTCCGATCGGGCCCGCTGCAAATCGGCATCAAGCTGTTGACGTACTTGTTCGTGTTGGGCCTCGCTACGACCGAGCTCACGCAATCCATGTTGGTACGCCATAAACACCGCAGCCACCATACAGCCTATACCGATTACTGCGAACGCAGCCTTGAGCGGCAAGGTTGCTCTGGACTTGATTACTATGTCGTCTGGACTGCTCTGGATAACCATGCTACACAATCGAAAGGCTGCTCACCTCTCACTAGAGAGAGCACCGGCGGCGCCTGCAGGCCTACCGATTTATCGATCCCAACATAATGTTCATATTGTGGATCGCTTGGCCGGCCACAGCTTTTACCAAATTGTCGATGACAACTAGCGCTGCTACAATGTCGCCGTTGCATGTCGATGCTCTGCGCAGACTGGGAAACAAATCGACTGCAACCCGCGTCGCGATCGTGAGGTGATGGCCGCAAGCTCTACCTGTAGGTGCGTACACAAAAGCCGTGCAGTTCTACCCCATTCTAGCCAGTACCCCCAATCACACACACCGATTCGAATCATCACCGACGCTTGTAGCACTATTAGAGGGGAGAGTTCAAGCGGGGGCCTTTGGTAAATCCACCGGCAGCGCGGATGAGGCGCAACACCCGCGTGCGCCTCGATCATCTGGACGCGCATCGGTACTGAAAACGCTCAACCTTGCCATCGCACTGCGTTGGACGCGAGTGGAATGCCAACTCCAGTCCCGCAGGGTGACGGGATCTTACGAAGCTGGGACAATGAATGACCTCACTCACAATGACCAAGAGTCGGCAGCTATGCAGAGCTATTTCCCACCTCTTCCCTTGGACGATTGGCACGATACCCGCGACACACTTCATGGCTACGCCAGACTCCTAGGGAAAATTCGCGCAGCGCTCACCCCGCGGCAGAAGCATTGGTGGCACATTACGCTACGCACCACCGCACTCGGGTTGACCACCACACCCATTCTGATATCGAACTTCACCTTCGAGATGTTGCTGGATCTCGTAAAACACCGCTTAGTGATCAATACCAGCAAGGGCGAATCCCGGTTGCAGGATCTGACTGGGCAACCGTTGGCTACTTTAGTCGATGACACCCTCACCGTACTAGCCGGCATGGGAATCTCGCCGCAGTTAGACCGTACCATCTTTGGTGATAGTCAGCCGCGAGCGTACGATAAGGCAGCAGTAGCACGTTATTGGCAAGCAACCAGCCAGATCGACGCTGTAATGAAGCGTTTTAAGGGCACCTTGCGTGAACAGACCAGCCCTGTCCAATTGTTTCCCCATCACTTTGATCTGTCATTCAACTGGTTCTCCGGAAGATTGGTACCAGGAGTCGATCCTGGCGACGAAGAAAACGCTGACGAGCAAATGAACTTTGGCTTCTCCACCGGTGATGAGGGCATACCCAATCCTTACTTTTACATTACCGCGTATCCCTTGCCCGACAGTCTTCCTGACACGCCGCTGCCGCCGGACGCAAGCTGGCGCCACGAGGGTTTTGTGGGAGCAGTGATGATGTATCAGGCGTTGACTGAAGACGAAACCCCTAAGGAAAAATTGTTCGACTTCCTGCGTAGTACTCAGCAAGCTGGTGCACGCTTAACAGCACAGCGGTGACAAAGATTCTTTCAGAATACCCCGGCCGGCACCTAGCCCTAATGGGAGATTCTGGAATCTTTACGGCTGATTCATCATTTCTATAATTGGCAACACAAGAGGCAGTTCTATGACCAAGACCCAAGTCGCGAAATGGAGCGAACTCGAGATAATTAAACCCACCTATGCGCTGGTCGCGAACGTTGACCTCGTCATTATCCGCTGGAAAGAGGAGGATCAGGTCTCAGTGCTCTATGGTCGCTGCCTGCACCGCGGCGCACTGCTCGCAGACGGGCACGTGGTAGGTGAAGATTTAATCTGCGGGGTACACAACTGGGATTACCAATACAGGACTGGCATCAGCGCCTATAACAACGATGAACGCTTGCACAAGTTCACTGCATGGATCGAAGACGACGGTGTTTGGGTGGATGCTGATGAAATAACGGCATGGGAGAGGAGTAACCCGCAACCTTATGATCGTGAAACCTACCAAGGCCTTTACGCGGATCACCATGGCACACCGGAAGAACCCCATACCAAGTACATCCAACATCTCGCCCGATATGGCTTGAGCAAGGTGGGTCATCATGGACGGGTGGCCGCCATGGGTGTGCCCCGTGATGAATTGCCAGGCTGGGAAGATATACAAATCCTTACGGCGCAGCTCCACCGAGTACCTCTGCTGGACGACGCCGCAGTCGGCACTGATGTAGTGATTGGCCCTAATGCCGCGAAACCACTCAAGCTGAAGATTCCTCTGTTGGTCTCGGACATGAGCTTTGGTGCATTGTCCCAAGAGGCAAAGATAGCGCTGGCGACGGGCGCTGAGATGGCGGGTACTGGAATCTGTTCAGGGGAAGGCGGCATGCTCTCCGAAGAACAGGCTGCCAACAGTCGTTACTTCTATGAGCTGGCCTCGGCTCGATTCGGTTACTCCATGGATAAGATTCAAAAGGTTCAGGCATTTCACTTCAAAGGGGGGCAAGGCGCCAAAACCGGTACAGGTGGTCATCTCCCAGGAAGCAAAGTCCAGGGAAAAATTGCCGAGGTGCGGGGACTGGAGCCGGGCCAAGCAGCGATCTCGCCGCCGCGTTTCCCAGACTGGGAGCACTTGGACAACTACCGCGATTTCGCCGAGCAGGTTAGGGCAGCCACCGGCGGCATACCTATTGGGGTGAAGCTGTCGGCCCAGCATATCGAACGCGATATCGAGGCCGCTCTACAGATCGGTGTGGACTACATCATCCTCGACGGACGGGGTGGCGGCACTGGGGCCGCACCGCTGATCTTCCGCGACAACATTTCCGTCCCAACGATACCGGCACTGGCACGAGCCAGACGCTATTTGGACAAACAAGGGCGGTCCGACGTCACCTTAGTGATTACCGGGGGCCTTCGATTACCGGCCGACTTCATCAAAGCCATGGCGCTCGGCGCCGATGCAGTGGCATTGTCTAACGCGGCCATTCAGGCCATCGGCTGTCTTGGCATGCGCGCCTGTCACACCAATAACTGCCCAGTAGGCATTGCCACACAGAAAGATCATCTGAGGCAGCGGCTAGTCATCGACCAGGCTGCAAAGCGCCTACAAAATTTCTTCAGCGCAGCCACAGAACTCATGCAAGTCATGGCCCGCGCCTGCGGACACACCCAGTTAAATCAATTCTGTGTCGACGATCTAACCACTTGGCACCGCGACATGTCTCATCTGACGGGCATCGAGTACGCCGGCGCGTCGCCGCACTAATCGAAAACATATCACTGCAGCCCAAGGAGTATCCCATGCCCAACCAAGATCTGATCTGGCAGAAGGTCCTCGAGTTAGACGAACTCGCCGACGGCCGAGTCAAACCGGTTACCTGCTCCAAGATGACCTTGTGCATAACCCACTATGAGGGTCAGTACGGCGCACTGGACAACAAATGTCCACACCAGGGAGGACCCTTGGGCGAAGGCTCCATTGAGAACGGGCTGTTGCGCTGCCCTTGGCATGGGTGGGATTACCACCCAATAACTGGCAAAGCACCCGGTTACGACGACGGTGTCGACACCTTTGACGTAGAGATACGAGATGATGGTGTTTACGTTGGCTTGGAAAAAGAAAGGCCGCACGTGCGCACCGTGGGTGACCTGATGATGGAAACCATGACCAACTGGGGAGTACGTTTCGCGTTTGGCATGGTCGGGCACTCCAACCTTGGTGTCGCCGACGCACTACGCGTCCAGGAACAGACGGGCAATCTAACCTATTATGGCATTCGCCACGAGGGGGCTGCTGCATTTGCCTGTTCTGCTTACGGCAAACTCACGGGACGACCGGCCGCCTGCCTCGCTATCGCCGGGCCGGGCGCAACGAATCTTCTGACGGGCCTATGGGACGCCAACGTTGATCGCGCCCCAGTTATTGCGCTGACCGGTCAGGTAGACAGTCAGGTATTAGGACCAGGGGCATTTCAGGAAATAGACTTGCAGGGTGCATTCGGCACGGTGGCGCAGTGGACACAACCGACGTTACACACTAGTAATCATGCAGAGTTGATGAACCTAGCGTGCAAAAGCGCGATCCTCAACCGTAATGTCTCCCACCTGATCTTTCCCGACGAGGTCCCAAAATTACCAGCCGCTGATGGTGCCAAGGCGGGTGGACCACAAGGTCGGCTGACTCCGGTCACCATTGCACCACCAGCGGAATCTGTACAACAAGCAGTGCAACTGCTACAAAAATCGAAGCGCCCAGTAATCATCGTCGGTCACGGAGCGCGCTTCAACATGCCCGCGATCATCGAGTTCGCCGAGATGCTAAATGGCGCGGTGATCACCACCTTCAAGGGCAAAGGATTGATCTCTGACCGACATTCGTTAGGCGGCGGCGTACTCGGGCGCAGTGGCACCCCGGTCGCCAGTTGGGCGATGAATGAGTCCGATTGTTTGGTGGTGTTCGGCGCAAGCTTTAGCGACCACACCGGAATCACGCCAAAAAAGCCCACCATTCAGGTCGACTTTGACCCCATGTCACTGGGCAAAACCCACCCTATAGATGTGTTAGTTTGGGGCGAGATCGGGGTCACGGTGGAGATTCTGAAAGCCGAGCTGGCC
>Ga0224508_10004563_pt1 | contig 11263 bp, 6 predicted proteins | sample SF_Jan12_sed_USG_4_FD_170157 | JGI IMG/M metagenome (GOLD analysis project Ga0224508, IMG submission 170157) | Sediment microbial communities from San Francisco Bay, California, United States - SF_Jan12_sed_USGS_21 | ecosystem: Environmental > Aquatic > Marine > Sediment | place: USA: California...
GAAATACCACAGGGATCCCGCCGTCTCGCGCTGCTCCACCTCGAGATCCGATATTGCGGTCTCGAGCTGCGGGTCCCAGTTGACCAGCCGTTTATCCTTGTAAATCAGCCCTTCCCGGTAGAGCTGCACGAAAACTTTCAGGACCGCCTGGCTGAGCCCTTCGTCCATGGTGAAGCGCTCGCGGCGCCAGTCGCAGGACGCGCCGAGCCGGCGGAGCTGTCCCGTAATGGTGCCGCCCGACTCATCCTTCCACTTCCAGACGCGATCGATAAAGGCGTCACGACCCATCTCGCGGCGGGACATGTTGCCGTCCTCGGCGAGTTGTCGCTCCACCACCATCTGCGTCGCGATGCCCGCATGATCCATGCCCGGCTGCCACAACGCGTCCCGGCCGCGCATGCGCTCGAACCTGATCAGAATGTCTTGCAGGGTATTATTGAGGGCATGCCCCATATGGAGGCTGCCGGTGACATTCGGCGGTGGAATGACGATCGTATAGGGGTCGCCATCCGCGGGCTGACCGCAACCGAAAGTGTCGGTCGACTCCCAGCGCGCGTATTGCCGCCGCTCGATATCGGTTGGCCGGAATGTCTTTTCCAGATCCGCCATGCCCCGTCATCCTAGCCAGAATTAATGCCGATTCCGGCCCTGTCGGGGAGGTTTAGTTGTCTTCTCCCGTACGGGCCATGCGTTCGATTTCGCGCCGGACCAGACGTTCGACCATATCGGGCAGGTTGTCGTCAAGCCATTGACGCAGCATGGGCCGCATTAGCTCCTCGGCCATCTGTTCGACCGTAAGATTGGAGCGCGGCACATCGACGTGACGGGATAATTCGCCAAATGCCGCCACCCCCGCCGACTTGGTGAAATCCGAGAGAATGGCTTCCGTGGCGGCGGGCGCCGGTGGTATTTCCGGCTCGGGCGCCGGCGGCAGCACCGGTTCCGGCGCAAACATCGGTTCCGGCTCCGGAAGAGGTTCAGGGGCTGTATCGAAGACCTCGATCGCACCGTCATCCTCCGCGGGCGCCTCGTCGATCAACTCGAGCGGTTCTTCCGTAGTACCGACCTCGTCGAGCAGTTCCAAAGGTTCCTCCTGTGGTGCGGGCTCGGCCGGCGGTGCGGGCTCGGCCGGCGGTGCGGCGTCGGCTTGCGGCGCCTCATCACCATCCTCGGAAATAATTTTCCGAATGGAAGCGAGTATCTCTTCCATTGACGGCTCTTGCTGATTGCCTGCCTCACTCATGATTCGCTCATCCTGCACTTAATGTTGCGGCGCAAATCGCGCTCGCGCCACAACGCCCTTGTTTGCTACTTCCGAACGGAGCTACCGCTCCCCTCGGATCCGATGTCATTCCCAAAACCCCATAGCTTGTCTTGAACCTGACGATAATAACGCTTTTCGTCATATATTTCAGTCTCAAGACTCAACGCCTTTGCCGTAAGCCGGCCCACCGCGGACAGCAATTCATACTGCGCCACGGTCTCATCGCGTTCCGCGCGAACAAGATTGACCTGCGCATCCAGCAGTTCCTGTTCCGCATCGAGCACATCCAGCACCGTTCGCGACCCGACCAATGCTTCCTGCTGCACACCTTCCAGCGCGATCCGGTTGGCGCGCACCTCGGAATTAAAGGACCTGATGCGCGCGCGCGCCGTGACCAGAGATTCCCAAGCGTTGTTGGCATCCTCGGTGGACTGGCGCCGAGCCTCCGAAAGTCGCTGACGATTGCGGCTCAACACCTGTTTCGCTTCTCTCACTTCGCTCGACACGCTGCCGCGTTGGTAGAGCGGAATAGTTAGTTGCGCGGTAATCTGCGCCGAATCGATGGTCGTGTCTGCGGCGGACTGATCGATAGAGCGTCCGCCCTCACCGATCAAATCAACCCTGGGCAACAGCCGACTCCGGACAACCCTGACATTCTGCCAAGCCGCGCGTTCGTCATACAGCGACGCCAGCACGACCGGATTACTATCCAACGACAATTGGACGGATTCCTGAAGACTTGATGGCAAGTTTGTGGAACTTGGCGGTTTCTGGACTTTACCGGGCTCCTTGCCGACGATCTGCACGTAAACACCGCGGCTGATCCGCAAATCGCCGCGCGCCTGCACCCGGTCGGCGCGCGCGCGCGCGACGCGGGCTTCCGCTTGCGCCACGTCGGTCCGCGTCACCTCGCCCACGTTGAAGCGATCCCTGGTCGCCTCGAGCTGGCGATTGAGGACCTTTTCATTGTTGATATTCAGTTGCAGCACCGCCTGATCGCGAACAACATTGAGATATGCGCGGACGGCATTTAGCAACACTTCCTGTTCCGTGATCGTCAGCCGGGCGCGCTCCGCGCGCACCGCGTGCTTTGCTCTTTTGACATCGGCAACCGTCCCAAAGCCGGAAAACAGACTCTGCGTAACCCGCAGATTCGCCGAGTACAGATCACGGTCGCCGTCAATTCCGGGATCGCTATTCTGGTACCGGTACCCCGCGTCTCCAACAATTTCGACGTTCGGCCGCCAGCCGGCGCGCGCTTGCGGAACGCCTTCATCCGCGACACGCAATGCCGCGCGCTGCGCCTGCAAGGTCGGGTTGCTTTGATACGCCATGATAACGGCTTCCGCTAAACTTTCGCCCCTAGCCGGTTGCCCCAACACGACCGCACCGCATGTCAGCAACACGGCTCCCAAGCGATGAAACAGATGTGTCGAAGGCGGCTGCTCCCATTGGCTGGCCCGACGCTTCTGCATACCCATTTCAAACGGTTTTCCCACCATTATTTTTATACTCGCATTTCTTTTTCTTGAACCGAGCTTCTATCGCCGTCGCCGCACGCCGCTCGCGCCAAAGTTTGCCATCAACCACCGCGCACATTGGACAAGACCGCCCGTCTACCCCCAGTCATACCATCACCACTAAACCACAAAATATAGTCGCCCAACAAACCTAAAACACAAAACTTGCTTTTACCTCGAACTCCGGCAAACGCGGTATATTGGCGTTGAAGAGATCGCGGTGCGACATGTTTCCGCCGCGCTTATTCATCAGGATAGCACGCCCGGCTCGTCCCTCCTGCGAAAATACCGCCATTAACCGACCGTTGTCAGCGAGTTGATCGTATATCGCCTGCGGTATTTCAGCGACGGCTCCGTCAAACAAGACGAGATCATACGGCGCCTCATCCGGCCAGCCGCGCGACAAATCACCCTCGACCGCCACCGCATTGTCATACCCCAATTCGGCAAATTTTTCGGTCGCCAGAGCGGTGATCGCCGACTCGCAATCGAGCGAAAACACCGCGCGCGTCATCAATGATAAGATAGCCGCGGAATACCCCGTTCCACCACCGACACAGAGCGCCACTTCCGTGGCGGTCGGTCCGGCCGATTGCAACAGCCGACCCAATACCATCGGCTCCATGAGATGACGATGGTGCCCGACGGGTAAATCCTCGTCGACATATGCAATTTCGGCCATGTCGGCCGGCACGAACTGCTCGCGCGGAACCGATCCCATCGCCGACAGGATGGAAGCATCCGTAACACGATTTGTCCGGAGCTGACACTCGACCATATTGCGCCGCGCGGCCACAAAATCCATGGCGATACTCTTACTACCCCCCTCAAAAACGGACCCACCTGGACCTGCATTCTAGGTCCACCCCTTGGTTCGTCTCGCCGATTTATATCCCTCAAAGCCAGCAAAAACAACGGAGCAACGTTCCGATAGTGCTCGCTTGACCACTGCGGGCACCCCTCGTATATCACCGGATGGAATAGACACGTAGGTCCGGTGGCAGAGTGGTTATGCAGAGGACTGCAAATCCTTTTATGCCGGTTCGATTCCGGCCCGGACCTCCATTTTATTTATTTATCAAATAGTTGTAGAATTTTTTTAAGAATTACTATTGAATATTTGGACCGCCGCTGCGGTCGATTTAGGACCGGCGCGATGGCTCCGCGGACTCCCGCAACGTGATATTCGGCATTCATATTCGCACCCTCGCGCGTATTTGTTTTGCCGCGGGTATTATTATCGTCGTCGTCGGATCCTTGAATCCCCAGCACACCAGCATGCCACTCCAAGTCAGCGACAAGCTGGTTCATATTCTTGCCTATGCGATGTTGGGCGTGGCGGGCGCGGTCGGATATCCTCAGCGATCCATGACCGTCATTCTAATCGGTGGCTTGACCCTATTAGGCGGCGCAATCGAAATTGCGCAAATCTATGTTCCGGGACGCGACGGCACTCTGCTCGACGTGGCGGCGAACGCCGTTGGCAGCGCGCTCGGGGTGGCGGCCGGGCGGCGATTCAGAAGCCGTCCGTAAGCCAAACCATTCCGACCTTCTCGCGGTCTAAAGACAATTCCAGCAGACCGGACCACCTCGCCCGGACGGCGCCGTTAAAGTGTCGCAAGCAGCTTCCGGGCCTGCTCAATTTCCGGGAAGGATGGCGCACCATCGACCGCCGCCTCGAGGTAACGCCGGGCTTCTTCCTTCTGCCCCTCCTTATAGAGTGCCATGCCCAGATGGTAGTTGATGTGCGCGTGGGTCGGTAACCGGTCGACCGCGCGTTTCAGGAATACCACCGCGAGGCTGTGATTACCCTTCCGGTACTGAACCCAACCCAAAGTATCCAGATAAAACGGGTTATCGGACTCTTGAAAGCGCTGCGCCAACGCAAGCGCCCGGTCCAATTGCGCAGCATCTTGATGCTTCTGGTCGGCGATCAATGCGGCGATATTATTGGCGACGGCATCTAGCTTCGGGTTCCTCTGATACAACGCCTCATAGGTCTGCAAGGCGCCCTCAAAATCCTTCGCGGCCTGTTGAGCCGCCGCCAGACCTAGCTTTAGGGAAATGTTCTTGGGCGCATGCTCGAGCCCCTGCTTGATCAGGCTGATCGCTTCACCCGGCTTGTTCTGCGACAGCTTGAGACTACTGAGATTGAGGTAGGGCCGTGGCCAATTGCGCCGGATCGATTTCGCCTTGTGGAAGGAAGATTCCGCTTTTCCAGCTACTTTTTCAAAGGCGTAAACTTCACCAAGGAGATTATGAGCGATGACATTCTCCGGACTTTCGGCAATCACACCGTTGAGAAAATCGATCGCATCTTGCGCACGGCGCAACGCGAGATTGGAGCGCGTCAACCCTGTCAATGGTTCGTGCGCACCGGGCGCCTCCGCGAGTGCCATGGTAAACGCCCTGACCGCATCAAGATGGCGTCCGCCCGCCTGATAAACACGGCCAACGGCCGTGAGGGCCATCGCCTTGTTCTTGGCGATGTCGCGCAAAAAATTCGCAGTTTCCAATGCCCGTCGGAGATCTTTTTTAGCGGCCAGAACGTTGACCTTAAACAGCAAAAAGTCTTCCGAATGTGGGAATCGAGCCAGCGCCTGCTCTACCAGGGTCAGCGCTTTTTCAAAATTACCACGTTGTGCGTGTAACCGGATCAGCCGCTTACGGGCGATATCATTGGCCGGTTGCACCGCAAGAAGTTGCTGCAGATTATCGGTCGCGAGCTCAACTTCGCCCGATTGCAGATGCGCCCGCGCGATCAGGTCGAGCGCGATGGCGTTCCTCGGCTCGTCGCGCAATACCTGCCGCAAATCCGCGATTGCATCCGCGTTCTTGCCGTCGCGCAGCAACAGCTGAGCGCGCGTGATCAGCGTACGCCCATTGTGGGGATCTTCCTTTAAGACCTGACGGACCAGCGACCAAGCACTATCCACCTTTCCCTCGGCGAACCGCAGTTGTGCCAACCCGCTGCGCGCGCGGATCGCATCGGGCTTCGAAGCGGTCTTTTCCGACAATTGCACGAGTGCTGCCTCGGCGCCGTCCAGACGCCGGTGCTTCAGATACATCTGTACCAGGCCAAATTTCAGCTCGGTATTTTCCGGCTCGGCGGCAACCATGGCCTTGATGGCCCGTTCCGCGTCATCAGCCGACAATTGATTTGCATAAAAATCCACCAGGAGCATTCGCGCCTTTTGCGGATCCTCAGCAACGGCAACGCCGTCCCGCAATACCTTTTCGGCATCTTGCAGGCGGGAGCTCGAAATCAGAAACCGGGCCAAATCGATGCGATACGAGAGGTTGTTCGGTTCAATTTCGAAAATCCCCGAATAGACCGATTCGATCTGGTCCATCTCGCCCCGCAACCGGTGCAATTCGACAAGCAACAGACGTAAGGAAAGATCCGCCGGGAGATCGATTACCTTCTTTCGCAGGAACGCTACCGCATCATCGGTTTTCTGCTCCTGCTTCAGGACACCGACGAGAACGGATATCGCGCCGACATTCTTCGGATCCAACTCGAGTGATTTCGATGCCGCTGATCGAGCGTCATCCAGCCTATCCCGCCGGATATGCACGGCGCCCTGCAAGGCATAGGCGTCGGCATTTTCCGGATCCAGCTTCAGGACGGTTTCCGTGTATTTCGACGCTTTTTCAATGTCGCCGCCGAGCAGGTAATAGCGCCCAACCCGGACATTCGCGCCAACATGATTCGGATCTTGCTCAACAACCTTGCGAAAATTGACAAACGCCGCCCGGAGTTTCTGTTCTTTTTCTCTTATCAATCCGAGGTAATACAGCGCCTCCATATTCAGCGGATTGATCTGCCGCGCATTCCTAAATTCGAGACTGGCTTTTTTCAGTTTGCCTTCGTTGTATAAGGCCTGCCCGCGCTCGAAATAAGCAGCCTCGCGTTCCTCCGCACCATCACAGCCGGCCAGCAGTAGCGGTAGCACGAGTGCCAGCGCACAGACGCGGCCGAAAGCGGCGCGGCGCCAATTTCGACTGTGGCGGTCAGCCTTATGGTCGGATCCTAACTGAAGTCCCATGCGGTCATCCCTGTGCGAAATTATGTTTCGAGCAGTCTGTTTTGCCGCAGAATATATTGGAAACTCCCTTGATCGGGGGAATATCAGTCGAAGGCGTCAAAGATTTCGGTTTACCGCTAAAGTATTAGTAAGCGGACATTGCCGGACCGGTCGCAAATCGGTCGTTCGAAACGGCCAACTGGACCAACTAATCCGGTCGATATTTGAACGCCGGACGAAAGCTTAGACGGGCCAGCTTACCGCCTTGCGGCCCGAGAATACGGGCGGCTATCCCGTTGCTGAGGGCGCGTTAGCGTCTTCGGGCTTTTCAGCGGCGGTGTTTTCAGGCGGCATCATTGCGGCAATCTTAGCCTGAACTTTTTCGACCGTGTAGAGCGCTTCGGAAATCCTTTGCCGGATGATCTCGTTCCAACCCTCATCCAGGTCCTGCGCCGCCGCCATCTCGGTCAACCGGCCGACCACATGATTAAATTTGCTCACAGTCGCGGCGCCGTCCTCGATTTCGCGGCCTAAATCCGCGCCGAACACCGCAAGACGATCCGCCGTATCGTCGAGCCCATCGACGCTGGGTACTCTCATTGCCCCAATATCGTCCAGACTCAGCCCTTTCTCGGCTTTAATATTCTCATCAAGCGACGCCATCAGCCGCTGCAATGCCGTCGCCGCCGCCAGGAATTCGCCGGAGAACCTCTGTGCTGCTTCTTGAGCGACTTCGACGCCGTGAGGTTGAACGGCGGGCTGGGTTGCCCATGGCTCTACGACCGAATCGTCCCGTTCGGTGCGCCGCTCGTTCGTGGCGGCGGCACCTTCATGCCATATCATCGGCCCTTCAACGATCGACGGCGTTATGGGAGGCGTTTCCGCGGAAGACTGATCCAATGCGGCATCCGGCAATGGGCTGTCTTCGCCGACAGTCGGCACCTGAGCCGGCTGCTCCACCACCAAAGCCGATGGTCCGGTGGTGTCGGCATCGGGTTCATCCGAAGCAACAACAGACTCTCCGGGTAAGATGGGTTCAACGGGTTCAACAGGTTCTATGGATACCGCAGGAGCGGGTTCCGGCTCAACATCAAGAATATCTTCGGCGGCGACCACCCATTCCTCGGAAGACGCCGGCTGATCCGCTAGAGGCAGCGGCGCAACAGGAGCCGGTTCGGAGGCGGAGACCGTATCCTCGCCGTCGAGATTGGTTATTTCGGGCGGGGTATCCGGTATCGCCGTTTCGGCCGCAGGCGCCGGTTCATCGCTGAATTTGCCGTCGCCGAGCAGCTCGTTCAGGAATAAAGGATCAGAGAAGGCGTCGGTCGGCGACGGTGCGCTCTCAACGGCCTCATCCGCGCTTCGCCCATCATCGGCTGCGCCGTCGGCCGTATGGGGTTCGGGCGTCCCCGCCGAAGGGTCGCCGAGGGCCGCATCGCTTGCCGGCAATGGCGCTGCCGGCGGCTCCGTCGCCCAAAGTGATTCGCGGGGTGCGTCGTCTCTTCCCGCCGGTTCCCGGGTCGCATTCTCCATAACGGCCTTGGACGCTGTCTGGCGGCGCAGGATCCTCTCAACGAGCGATTCATGCGTTTCAACGAGCGATTCATGCGTTGTTGCGTCACTTGGCTCCTCGGGTTGCGAGGCCGCTCGGACTACCGGCGGCTCGGCGGATTGATCGGCAGGAACGTCGGCCGCTTGCATCGTTTGGCCGTCCGTCTCAAGGTCCAGGGGCGCCGCCGCCGTGTCGCCTTCGACACCGGTATTGAACGGATTGAGCAACCCTGCGACGCCCTCGTCCGTTACTGCGGCAAGGTTCCGCGTCACGTCGAGAGAAGCGTCGATAGTGCCTTTCGCCGTGTCTTGATCTGCGCCATTTTGGATACCGTCGGCAGTAGCAGAACGGTCCCCCACCGTCTCTGATTGCGCGTCAACCGGCATGCCGGACGCCGGTTCCAGGGAAGCATTCGGCGGCACCGGATCTGACAGGTCTTCCGGCAGGGTGAACGTTACCGAATCCGAAGCGCCTCCATAGCCGGCTTCCGCTGTCGGTATATCCCCTTCAACCGATTGCGATGGCATAAATGGGGTAAGGTCGTGCGGTAGATCCAACCCACTGTTGGATTGCAATTCGTCGAACCGATTTTCATCGCCCGAAACCAACGGCGATTCCGGTGCCGTTTCGACAGGTTCCGCCGGTGTTATCTCCTGAGTCAGCTCCAAAGTATTGTCGGACCCAGCTTCCGGCAAAACCTCTAAATCGGCGATCCCAGGCTCATTTGAGATCGTTTCGTCGTGCAGTTCCAACGCTCCCTCGAACGGCATATCGGCGTCCACCGCATCGGTCAGATCAAGAGCTTCATCTGCCGGCGTGCGATGCGAAGTTTCATGCGTCAGGTCCAGCACTTCGTCTTCTGGAAACCCTTCGGATGCGGCGTCCAAGGTAAGGTCAAGTACGTCTTCGTATGCCGTACCCCTCGACGTATTTTGCGCCGGGCCTTCGGCACCTTGCGGCGTTTCGGCACCAGCATCGGGAACCATCGCGAGCAGGCTGAAATTTGGCGCATTGTTCCGGCGATGTTCGGATACTGCGTGAGGCGAACCACCGTTCTCAGGTGATGCGCCTTGATCCAACGCTGCGGCATCCCCCAAATTCGGCTCCCCAGAGCTCCCCTCCTTCGGCAATTCACCCAGCAGCAATGCCTCCGGCACTCGATCAAGAGCCTCGGATTTTGCATCGGCAAGCAACGCACCAAAGCCGCGGTCATTATCTTGATTGGCGCCGGGCGCCCCATCGGCCGGGTCCAGCGCCGCCGATGGGGAGGTATCCTCCAGGGGGGCGTCAAGAACTTCCGACAGACGGCGGGCGCTCGCTGATTTCTTTCTTGAAATTCTCGCCAAAAGCGCCGCGGCTGTCGCGGTCGATTCCGTGGTCATTCGCGGTTCAGAATTCTTGTCCGCGTGCAATTCGGACGTAATCGGCGGTGCTTGCGTCGGCTCTGGCGACGCCTCGGTCGTGACAGTTGGCTCCGATTTCTCATGTTCCACCGCCGCCAACCGAAATTGCGCGGAATCTTCGTGGTCCAAAGTGGTGTTCTCGGCCGAGTCGTCCCGGATGGCGGCCGCGCCAGCCTCGTCCATGACGGTTGGCCCACCGGGATCTGTGTCCCGGATCGGCGGCGTACTCCTCAATTCCTTGAGAAACGCGGCAGTCCCTTCTTCTTTTTCCATTTCCGCCGAAGGCTGCTTCGCCGCCCCGTCGTTTTTCGAGCGACGATTGAAAATCTTGCCCACGATATAGCCGCACAGCAGAACGAACGTGATGACCACCAGGGCCGGAAGTATGTAGAGTTCGAGAATATAAAAATATTGCTCGACACCATCACTGGCGAGATTAATTCGCACGGCGCCGGCCGGTAGTGAACTCAAGAATAAGAGCACGGCCGCAACCAAAGAATTAACAAAAGCCCGCATTAATTTTACTGGTCTGTTACTGTTACGATAATGAATTTTATCAGCAATATTACGCCACTCCAAGCGGATAACCCGGCGCGACAAATGATGTCAGAAATATCCTTTTGTTGCCAGGATGGCTAAGCAAAAGACTGACGAAATTCTTAACAACCAATTGATAGAACGTACTAAAAATAGACCACCAACTTTCGGCAAGGATTCGTCTGACTGGCGGTTCACCAGGAACTCAGTAATGTAGAATAACACTAGAAGTCGAAACACCATTTCATTTAGAGGAAATCTTAAGAGGTAGTCCGAGCTGAGATTGGGTACCACGAGCGCGAAAAATACGATCAACAGATCTTGCGGCGTGACACGGAACATGTCGCGCTGGGTGAGCCACATCGCGACAATCAGCACTACCGAAGAGACCGCCAGAGATACATTGATGCCGAAATCGGTGAACCACAGGTTGGGCCGTAACGGCACCAGAAGGAAGGTGACCAAAACGCTGGACATGTAGACGCCGGCTCTAATCATCAACCGCCGTCGGCCAGGCAACAACAATGTGCCGGCAACCAAGGCAGCGATCGAAGCCACGGACACGACGACGATATCGTGCTGTACGAACTGAACCACCGACGCTCCGACAACCAGAAAGATGGCAACCGATACGCCCAGGAAATATGTCGTGCCGAGGGGCAGCCACCGCCCCCCAAGAATCCGGAGGCGATGTGGGCGGGCGGCAATGGCTCCGCTTCGTTGCACGCGCCATCCGCGCCGCTCCGCGAGGGTGATCAATCCCACGACGACGACGCAAAATACGACAAATAGACTGAGGATCAAAATATCCGACTGATATCGAACGTAAAACGTGGTGCAGATGAGGAATGCATGCATCACGTAGATCAGCGAAACCGCCTCATAGTGCTTGAAGCCCAGAGCCAGCAATTTGTGGTGAATATGGCCGCGATCGGGCTCAAACGGCGAACGGCCGCCGA
>Ga0224508_10004564_pt1 | contig 11262 bp, 10 predicted proteins | sample SF_Jan12_sed_USG_4_FD_170157 | JGI IMG/M metagenome (GOLD analysis project Ga0224508, IMG submission 170157) | Sediment microbial communities from San Francisco Bay, California, United States - SF_Jan12_sed_USGS_21 | ecosystem: Environmental > Aquatic > Marine > Sediment | place: USA...
CACCGGGCCGAACTCCCGAGGGGGGACCCGTGAGTTCTCGCCTGCGAGGGCCAGCTCGAACCCGAGCCCTTCGGCTGCGAGCTTCGCCAGGGCCTTGAACACCGCCTCGGGGTTCTTGTCGTGATCCCATCGCTGGTTCCACAGGACGAGTGGCGGCGTCCCGGCCGGGCCGCGGTGTGCGCTGACCAGATCCGCCAGCTCGACACCGACGGGCAGCACGAAAGACCGAGCCGCGACGCCAGCGACGAGATGCTCGTGCCGGTGATCGACGGGGCGACCGAGCAGGTCGCGGAGCGCATCGAACACCACACCCCGGTGGAACTCGCTGTTGAACCAGATGCGGTCGGCGGCGACCATCGTCTTCCAGTTGACGAGAGCGAGCCCCTCGTCGAGCTTCTGCGTCGGCCCGAGCGGATACACGAGCTGGTTCTCGTGGAAGTACGCACCGACCGGGATGTCGCCGATGGTTCGCCGCACCAGCCCGAGGAGTGCTGCTGCGTCGACCATGTCGCTCACGACGAGCACGTCGGGGCGACCGACGCGGTCGACATGGGTTGTGAGCGCCTCGGCGAGGGTGACCGAGCCGCCCCGCATCCGCCATCTCCAGAACTGGTCCTCATGGGTGAGGAGGCGGACCTCGTGTGAGCTGTGTGCGGCCAAGCCGTCGGCCCAGGCCCGATGCGACCCGCCGTAGTACGGCTCGACCACCACCACACGACGCCGACTCATCGATGGATGATCCCGCCCGCGCTCATCGATACCGGCGCGGCACTCTGCTCTCGATGTCACAGACGACTTCGTAGCCGATCGTGTCGAGCTTGGCCGCGACCTCGTTGGCGGTGATCTCCTCGTCGTCCTGGCGGCCGATCAGGACGACCTCGTCGCCGGCCGTCACAGTCGAGTCGGCGTCGCAGTCGACGAGCAGCTGATCCATGGTGACCGTGCCGGCGATCGAACGGCGTCGCCCCCCGATCAGCACCTCACCGCCGACGCGGTTCAGCCGACGTCGGATGCCGTCGGCGTACCCGATCGGCACCGTTGCCACGACGGTGTCGACCGGCGCCTCCCAGCGCTGTCCGTAGGACACCCGCTCCCCCGCCGCGACCGTCTTCACCATCGAGACGTGGGATCGCACCGACATCGCGGGCACGAGATCGATCATGGATCGCAGCGAGTCCGCGGGCGGCACGCCGTAGAGCGCGATGCCACATCTGACCATGTCGTATCGCCCACGCGGATGTGCGATCGTGACGGCCGAGTTGGCGGCATGACACAACCGTGGATGGTGACCGGCCGCGCGCAGCTCGGCCACGACCCGGTCGAACCGGTCGAGCTGGACATCGGTGTAGCCGCTGTCGAGCTCGTCGGCCACGGCACAGTGGGTCCACACCCCCTCGAGGTCGAGTGATGGCTTGTCGGCGATCGCCTGCGCGAGCATCGGGATCTGGTCGGGAGCGGCGCCGACACGGTGCATGCCAGTGTCGACCTTCAGGTGCACGGCGAGTCGAGCGTCTCGCTGCTGGGCGGCGGCCGCGGCGGCTGCGAGGCCTTCACCGGTGTAGACGGTGGGCCGCAGGTCGGCGTCGACGACTTCGATCATCTCGGGCGGTGCCGGCTCCGAGAGCAGGAGGATGGGCGTCGTCAGCCCCGAGCCTCGCAGCGCCCTGCCTTCCTCGACGGTCGCGACCGCGAGCCAGTCGGCGCCGGCATCGACTGCTGCCCGGGCGACCGGGACCGCACCGTGGCCGTACCCGTCAGCCTTGACCACCGCGCACAACATCGCCGGATGGGCCATGGCTTGCAGCGCGGCGGCATTGTGCGCCACGGCGGCCAGATCGATGTCGGCCCACGTCGGACGCATCAGTCGACCCCGAGCTCGGCGTGCACGGCCGGGAGGACATCGACGAGGTCTGACGCGATGACTCCGATGGGCCGGCGCGTGCCCGCTCGACCATGGAGATGAGCTGCGGCCGCGACGGCGTCGAGTGGCTCAGCACCGCGTGCCAGGAATGCGCCGATGATCCCCGCGAGGACGTCGCCCGTGCCGGCGCTGGCCAGCCGTTGATCGCCGCTCGTGACGAATCGGGCCCGACCGTCGGGCGCGGCGATGACGGTGGTCGGTCCCTTCAACAGGACAACGGCGCCTGTCTCGGCCGCGAGCCCGCGGACGTCGGCCAGCCGGTCGGGTGACGGCCGCGATCCGGTGAGCCGCTCGAACTCACCGTCGTGGGGCGTGAGGATCGTCGGCGCCGATCGCGCGCCGACGTGGCGAGCCACTCGATCACCGAGTGCTGCGAGCGCGTCGCCGTCGATGACCAGCGGCACGTTCGCACCTGTCACGAGCGAACGCACGGCAGCAACGGTCTCGTCGCTGCGGCCCAGACCCGGGCCGATGACCATCGACGACATGCGCTCGAGCGCATAGACGACGTCGCGATCCCAGAATTCGAGGGGAAGAGGGAAGCCGACGGCCTCGATCGGGTCCTCGGGCCCTGCGCCGGGACCCGGCGTGCTGAGTCGCACGTATCCGGCGCCGCTGCGGAGTGCTGCGGTCGCGCACAGCCGGGCGGCGCCGGTCATACCGCGCGATCCGGCGATGATCCACGTTGCCGCGCGCCACTTGTGGGCGCCCGGCGGCCGCGCCGGCACCCACGATCGGGGATCGCCATCGGTCACGACGTGTGCAGTCGCGCCCGAGACGTCGAGGCCGATGTCGGCGACCTCGACCGTTCCCGAGTACTCGGGCCCGGCACCCAGCACGAGCCCCGGCTTCGCTGCCGCGAACGTGACCGTCGACGTGGCGGGCAATGCTCCGCCGAGGATCTCGCCGGTCGAGCCGTCGAGACCGGACGGTATGTCGACGGCCAAGACCTCGGTCCGGCCGACCGAGGGTGGGTCGTAGGGTCGACTCAGCCCCGTGCCGTAGGCGGCGTCGATGACGAGATCTGCGGTGGGGATCTCGGCGACATCGGGAGGAACGACCGTGACGACCACACCGGCACGCTGGAGGCGCCCGGCCGCAACGCGGCCATCGGCCCCGTTGTTCCCCAGACCGGCGATCACGACGACGCGGCGCCCGTAGGTGCCTCCCAGCCGGGCCAGCGCGGCGCGGGCCACGGCGCCCCCGGCCCGGTCGATCAACACCTCGACGGGTTCGCTCGCGCCGGCATCGACGGCTTCCATCTCGGCGGGGGTCAGGACCGGAATCACCGGCGCCGGCCGCCGACGGCCACGACCATGGCGTGAGCCATTGTGTCGGTGTGGGTGAGGCTGACGTGCCATGCCTCGACGCCGCGTTCGGTGGCCAACGAGGCCGCGCCACCGTGGAGCACCAGCTCGGGGGGCCCGTCGCCGTCGCGGACCACTTCGATGTCGGTCATCGCCGCCGCGCCGAGCCCAACACCGAGTGCCTTCAGAACGGCCTCTTTCGCCGCGAACCGGACGGCGTAGCGTTCGGTGGGATCGTGTCGCTGCTCGGAGTAGCGCTGTTCGGCCGCCGTGAACAGGCGGGTTCGCAGCCCTGGCGTCCGGACCAACGAGTTGCGGAATCGTTCGAGATCGACCAGGTCGGTTCCGATGCCGATGACGGTCATGGCCCGGTCATACTCGCCAGTGGTCGGCGAGGGCGGGAACGGGTGCCACCAACAGGTCCGATACCGGGAGCTCGGCCAGCAGCGACTCGCGGAACGTCGGTTCGGTCTCGGTGACCGCATCGCGCAACGCCGAGAAGCGGTTGCCGTACCCCTGCAACACTCCTCGGGCGGTGGCTGCATCGAGCCGGTCGACGATGCGGATGTGCAACAGGCTCAACCCGATGGACGCGCCGTCCTTGACCTCGGGCACGATCAAGATGCTCCGACCGTCGCGTCGTCCGGTGGTGACCAACACGTCCTGGTCGGCCGCCACCCGGTGCTTGGTGCCTCGAAGGCTCGGGTCGGAATCGGTACGCGACACGAGATCGAGCGAGATGCCGCCTCGATCGACGACGACGAGCTGGGCGTCGGGGCCCGAGATCTCTCCCTCCACGCGGTACCGGGTGAATCCCGACACGGCCGCGACCGCCGGATCGAGACTGGCCAGCGTGCGGAGCGTGCGGTAGCTGAGGCTGTCGCGGTGTGCGCCCGCCGCCAGGACCTCGCCCACGAGCCCGACCTGGAGAAGCGTCTCGTCGGCTCGCGAGATTCCGACCGTGACGGTCTTGGCCTGATGCTTGATGGCGTCGATCGGCCTGGTCAGCTCCTCGATCGCCTTCGTGAGCGCACTGGTGAGGTCCTCGATGATGACCGCAGGCGTGCCCACCCGACCGCGGTCGATCTGGTAGGCGTCGAGCGGGATCATGCCGAGGGCGTAGCGGTACGTGCTCGCAACTCGCGCCCCGGTGCTCGCCTCGAGGTGCCCGTCGTACGCCGAGGCCCGCAGGCCGTCGAAGAAGCGACGGGCGGCCGGTTCGAGCACGGGCTTGAGCGTGGCCAACAACATGTCGGTCGGGACGTCGTCGGCCACGGCTCGTTCGATGGCGGCCCGGCTCACCCGGAGCGGTTGGGCCTGTGCGTCGATTGCCAGCGCCGCCTCGTAGCCGAAGAGGTGCCCCACCATGGTCGACAACACGAATGCGACGCCGGAGTGGATCCCCGGCACCGACAACACGTCGACCGCCGCGCCGAACCGGGTCTGATCGCGGTTGGCGATCACGATCGGGGCGGCCTTGTGCGCTGCGTAGATCGCAACCTCTTTGGCAACGTCGTCGGCCGTCGAGCCCTGCAACCCGGCAGCACACACCAGGATCAGCGGCTCCGATGACAAGTCGATGTGCTTCTTGTCCTCGGTGGCATCGCACGCGATCGACTTGTAGCAGAGCTCGGACAGCTTTATTCGCAGCTCCTCGGCCGCGATCCTGTTCGTGCCGTTGCCGACGATGGCCCAGTAGCGCCGCTGGGGACAGCTTCGTCGCGCCGCCTCGCCGATGGCCCTGCGTGTCGCCAGCACCTCCTCCATGGCGTCGGGCAGCGATCGCAGCGCCGTCAACAGCCCGGCGCGATCGGTGGACTCGGCGTCGATCCCGAGCTCGTCGGCGATGGCCGATGCGAGCAGGAACCCGGCGGCGATCTGCGCGTAGAACGCCTTGGTCGAAGCGACGCTCATCTCGACATCGCGGCCGTCGGAGGTGTAGAGGACGCCGTCGGCCTTGTCGGTCAGATCGCTGCCCCGCCGGTTGACGATCGCGATGACACGCGCCCCCCGATCGCGGACGAGGTCGACGGTGCGGTTGGTGTCGGTGGTGGTTCCGGACTGGCTGATGGCGATGACGAGCGTGTCGGCCATGTCGTCTCGCAAGCCGAAGCCCGAGAGCTCGGTAGCAGGCAGTGCCCGCACCCGCACGTCTCGATCGCCGACCTGGGCGATCAGGGCTCTCGCCAGACTCTGGCCGGCCACGGCTGCAGTGCCCTGCCCGATGACGACGACCTCGGCGAGGCGACCGGCGCGCAGATCGGCGCGAACCGTCGCGGGGAGCGAGTCGCCCAGATCGACAGCGAGGGCTCCATCGCGTTCGACGAGACGACCCCGCAGCGTCTTGCGGAACGATGTCGGCGCTTCGGAGATCTCCTTCAGCAGGAAATGGGGGTACTCGCCACGATCGATGTCGCGGGTGGTGATCTCGGCTTCGACGAGCTCGCCGAGCTGGACAGGGAGGCGGCGTCCGTCGTAGCTCAGTCGGGTGATGCCGCCGACCTCGCCGGCGAGTGATCCGTCGAGGGCGACGATCTGACCCCGGGACGCAATCGGATTCGACGGATCGGCCGGCGTCTCACCGTCGATTCGCAGGTACCTCGAGGTCTGCTCGACCAGCCCGTAGGGTTCGCTGGCCACGATGAACGCATCGTCGGCGAGACCGACGTAGAGCGCCTGACCGCTACCCCGAAGTGCGAGTTGGAGCCGGTCCGGCGTCGTGTCGATGCTCGCGGCAATTGCGACCGAGCCCTCGAACTCCGCCACGGACTGCCGGAAGGCCTCGTCGGCGTCGACGCCGGCGGCCAGGCGGTTGGACACCATGGTGGGAATCACCTTGGCGTCGGTCGAGATCGCCGACGGAATGGTCAAGGACTCGGATGCCTTGAGGTCGGCGAAGTTGTCGACATCGCCGTTCAGCGCGGCGATGACATAGGGCGCATCCTCGACGTCGAGCTGTTCGGAGTTGAGCGGATGTGCGTTCGCCTCCGAGATGATGCCGACGCTCGCCCATCGGGTGTGGCCGAGGACGACGGCGTCGGCGCCGTCGGACGACACGGCCTCGCGCAGGAGCTCGTCGCCGGCGATGGCGGCTCGCAGGACGGCGGTGTTGTCGCCGAGCTCGCCGATCTCAGCAGCAGCCTTGTAGACGAAGCTCAGCTCCGAGTCGGTGGCCCGGACCGAGCACGACCGGAACAGCTCGTCGGAGGACCTGCTGCGGAGCAGCGCCCGGATCGCAGGATCGTCGAGGTCGAGCGCGTGGTCTCGAACGAGCAGGTGCAGGCCGGCCGAGTCACGACCGCGCACCTCGAGGCGATCGAGAGCCGCCAGTGCGATCTGAACCGACGAGTACACCGTGACCGCACCGAGCGATGGGGTCGACCCGGCGAGGTCGGCCACGGCCGCGGCGGTCGGGAGACGATCTCGCCCGATGGCCCACACCACATCGCGAACGCGCAACAGCGCGGCATTCAGGTCCTCCGAGACCGCCTCCTCGGCGTCGAGGTCGAATCGCTGGTCGAGGTCGTCGACAGCAGCGGCGATGACGTCGAGTGATGCCTCGATGCTCTGGGCGAGCCCCGGTCGGGCGATGAGCGACCGCACCCCGGGGACACCGCGAAGGTCGCGGTCGACACCTTCGAGGCTCTCGGCGATCTCGTCGAGCAGCTCGGCGAGCCCAGGGCCGGCCGCGAGACCGTCGGCCTTTGCCCGAGCAGCATCGAGTGGACCGAGAAGTTCGCCCGGCTCGGGCGGGTTGCGGTCCGCAGGACGACGGACGACGGCGATGATGCCGCACACGATGGGTGCTCCTCAGGGACAGGATTGGCGTACTTTGCTCGAACGAGCGATCGGTCGAGTCTACTTGGGGCCGCCCGGGCCGAAGGGCAGCCCGGGCCCGCGGACCCATGACCGCCGCGCCGCCGTCAGCCGACCGCTGTGGCAGCCCGGACCAGACGATCGGTGACGGCACGGGCCAGGTCATCCTCGTCGGCCTCGACCATGATGCGCAGCAACGGCTCGGTCCCCGACGCCCGCACCACGACGCGCCCACGTGCGCCGAGCTCGGCCACGGCCGACTCGACATCGGGAGCCATGGCATCGAGCACTGCGCCGGCGTCGCCGGCGACGTAGAGATTCTCGAGCAGCTGGGGAACCCGCTCGACCACCGACGCCAGGTCGGCGAGCGACGTGGCGCGACGACCCATGATGTCGAGCATCTGCACGCCCGTCAGCAGGCCGTCGCCGGTGGTCGCCAGGTCACGGAAGATCACGTGGCCTGACTGCTCGCCGCCGAGTGACCAGCCGTTGCGATCCAACGCATCGAGTACATGGCGGTCGCCGACCGGCGTCTCGGTCACGTCGACTCCGGCAGCGGCCATGGCTCGGTGGAAGCCGAGGTTCGACATGATGGTGATGACGACCATGCCGTCGGCCAGCAGTCCGCGATCGTTCCGGTCGATCGCCGCGATCGCGATGATGCCGTCGCCGTCGACGACGACGCCACGATGATCGACGGCGAGAACCCGATCGGCATCACCGTCGAACGCGAGTCCGGCCGCGGCACCCTGGGCGAGCACGGCCTGTCGGAGCGGGGTCAGGTCGGTCGAGCCGCACGAGTCGTTGATGTTGCGACCATCGGGTGAGGCGTTGAGCACGGTGAGGTCGGCGCCGAGGCGTTCGAGAACAGCCGGTGCGACTTCGGACGCCGCACCATGGCCACAGTCGATGACCACGGCGAGACCGTCGAGCGTGCGACCGTCGATGCTGGCGACGACGTGGTCGGCGTACTGCCCGAGGGCGAGGTCGAGGTGGGGAGGGGTGACCGCGTCGACCTGCTCGCCGGGTAGCTCGGCGAGGGTGCGCTCGATGGCCTCCTGTTGACCGTCGGACAGCTTGCGACCGCCTGCCGAGAACACCTTGAGACCGTTGTCGTGCCAGGGGTTGTGCGATGCCGAGACCATCACACCCGGTACGTCGAGCTCGGCGCAGTTGTATGCCAACGCAGGCGTCGGTGCGACGCCGAGATCGGCCACGCTGACCCCCGCGCGCGCGAACCCGCCCGTGAGCGCATCCGCGTAGGCCGGACCCGATTCCCTGGTGTCTCGGGCGATCAGCACCTCGGTCGAGGGCAACACCTGTGCCACGGCGCGTGCCAGCCGGTGGGCATCGACCAGCGTGACGTCGACGAGCGCAAGGCCGCGCACACCATCAGTGCCGAACTTCACGATGCTCCGCCGACGCGGGCACCTGCGCGTCGCCGCACCGACCGCGCGACCTACCGCTTGGAGTACTGCGGCGCCTTGCGGGCCTTCTTGAGGCCGTACTTCTTCGATTCCTTCTTCCGCGGGTCGCGGGTGAGGAATCCGGCGCGCTTGAGCACCTCGCGGCGCTCGGGGTCGAGCTCGACCAACGCGCGGGTGATGCCGTGTCGCAACGCACCGGCCTGGCCCGATACGCCACCACCGTCCATCGTGACGTCGATGTCGTAGGCCTCGGCGGTCTCGGTGAGCCGAAGCGGCTCGGTGATCGCGTTGCGATGTGTCGCCGACGGGAAATACACGTCGAAGGCACGCCCGTTGACGGTGACCGCTCCCTCGCCTTCACGAATCCGAACCCGGGCGACGGACCGCTTCCGACGTCCGGTGGTCTGGATCAGGTGCTGGCTCATGATGACCTCCGCCTCAGCTTCGAGCTCGGGCGTGCTCGATCTCGAGCGCCGCGGGCCGCTGGGCTTCGTGGGGATGGGTTGGGCCGGCGTACACCTTCAGCTTCTTCAGCATCTGGCGGCCGAGACGATTCTTGGGGAGCATGCCGCGCACCGTACGACGAACAGCCTCCTCGGGCTTGGCGCCGAGGAGCTTGGCGTAGGTCGTGCTCTTGATGCCGCCCGGGTACCCGGAGTGGCGGTACACCATCTTGGCGTCGGCCTTGTCGCGGGTGAGGACGACCTTGTCGGCGTTGACGATGATGACGTGGTCACCGACATCCATGTGCGGGGTGAACGTCGGCTTGTGCTTGCCTCGCAGGACGCGGGCGACCTCGGTGGCCAGACGGCCCAGGACGAGACCCTCGGCGTCGACCACATGCCAGTCGCGGGTGATCTCAGAGGCTTTTGGGGTGTAGGTCGACACAGTCGTGCTTCCGTCGAGCGATTGATGGAACGGGGACAGGCGACGCCGAGACGGCAGCCAGGCCGAGGGACCACGATACGGCCGCGGTGGCCGCGCGCCAACGCCGCTCGGATCGCCTAGTCATAGCCGACGTGCCAGAGCATCAAACCATGGGGCGGAGCAACCCGTCCGGCTCGATTCCGGTCACGAGCCTCGATGATCTGACGGACGTCCTCGGCCGGGCGCAGGCCCATGCCCACCTCGACCAGCGTTCCGACGATGCCACGCACCATCTGATGGCAGAAGGATGTGGCCTCGATCTCGAAGCGGACGAGATCGGATTCCGCCCGGTGCCAGCCGGCTCGCAACACGCGTCGGGTTCGTGGAGCCTCGACCTCGGCGCCGGCGACGGTGAGAACCTGTTGGCGGCGACAGAAAGAGGCGAAGTCGTGGGTGCCGACGACCAGCGACGAGGCCGCGTTCATCTCGTCGAGATCGAGGCTCTTGGTCACCAGCCAGGCCCGGTTCGACGAGAACGGGTCGGGAACGTCCCGATTCAAGACGGTGTACCGGTAGGCACGCGAGGTCGCCTGGTATCGAGCGTCGAAGTTGCTGCCAGGGAGGTCGACCTCCCGCACCACGATCTCGGGCCTACACAACGAGTTGAGTGACGACCGCATACGACGCGGGTCGACCCGGGCCGGATCGGCGTCGAATGTGACCACCTGACCCCAGGCGTGGACGCCGGCATCGGTGCGACCGGCGCAGGTGAGCGAGACCTCGTGGCCGACGATCAGCTCGAGCGCTTCCATGAGCCGACCCGCGACCGTCGCAACGCCGGGGTTGAGCGCGAAGCCGCGGAAACGTGTGCCGTCGTAGGCGACGAGGAGTCGCACTCGCACTCGATCGGCCGGGGTCACGGCGCCACTGTAGAAGTGCTGTCGAGGCGGGCGATGCTCCGGTACCGTCTCGCCATGGCCGCGACGACCCGCATCGACGTGAACATCGACTGCGTCGACGCCGACGCCCAGCTCGAGTTCTGGTGCGCCGCACTCGGCTACGAACCCTTCGGGCGGGCGGGTCAGTATCGAAGTCTCGTTCCGCCCGACGGGGTGGCAGGGCCGAAGCTCATCCTGCAACAGACGAACGAGGCCAAGTCGACGGCGAAGAACCGGCTGCACCTCGATCTCATCGTCGGCGACGCAATCGACGCCGAGGTCGAGCGTCTGACCGCGATCGGAGCAGCTCGGGTAGACGATCGCATGTACGAGGAGGCCGAGAGCCGATGGGTCATCATGGCCGACCCCGAAGGCAACGAGTTCTGTCTCTGTGAGAACTGACGGGTCCTGGGGACGAGCCTAGGGCTCCCGCCGCATCGGCACGTGCGGGATGCCGTCCTCGACATAGGGCTCGCCGTCGGTCACGAAACCGAGGCGCCGATACCAGTCGGCGAGGTGGGCCTGCGCCCCGAGCACCCACGGACCGTCGGTCGCCTCGACCACATGGTCGAGCAGTCGCACCGACAACCCGCCGCCGCGCGCGTCAGGGCGGGTGACGACCCGACCGATGCGTCGAACGTCCCCCTCGTCGAGCACACGGAGATACGAGACCACGCCTTTCGCGTCGCCCTGCCAGATGTGACGGGTCCCGCGCTCGGTGTCGCGACCGTCGAGGTCGCCATACGGGCACTGCTGTTCGACCACGAACACGTCCACGCGCAGCCGCACGATGTCATACAGCTCGAGAGCGGTCAGCTCCGAGAACGACCGGTCGAACAACTCCATGCCAAGACCCTAGGACTGAAGCAACAGGAGCGCGAATGGTCGATCGGACCGGAACACGCCGAGCGGCGGGGCCGGTGAGCGCGGTGAGGAGCAGTTGGCGACCGAAGGGAGACCTCCGACCCAACAGGAGCGCGAATGGT
>Ga0224508_10004565_pt1 | contig 11262 bp, 14 predicted proteins | sample SF_Jan12_sed_USG_4_FD_170157 | JGI IMG/M metagenome (GOLD analysis project Ga0224508, IMG submission 170157) | Sediment microbial communities from San Francisco Bay, California, United States - SF_Jan12_sed_USGS_21 | ecosystem: Environmental > Aquatic > Marine > Sediment | place: USA...
AAGTGACCGGGCCGAGCCCCGGCTGACACTCGACGATCGCAGTCACCAGGGTGGGCGTGACTGGGCGCGACCCACCAAATCGACACGCCCATCGCCCTGAGATGTCGGCCACAGCTCGCCAACGGCTGAGATCGGTGGGACCCAATCGCCCACCGCTCCTTGCACCGAATGCGACGGGTAGGTTAGGAAGTGCCGGCGCCTGGGACCAAGGGTGAACGGAGCTTGTTTTGACGGAGGACCGCGCGACCGCCAAGCCGAAGCGGAAGAAGTGGATCATCCTTGGGATCGTGGGTGCCCTGCTCGTGGGTTACGGGATTCTCACGGCACCAGGATGGATGCTGCTGCTCAGCGGCGATCGAGTCGACATCGGCGACCGCCGGATGTTCATTTCCTGCCAAGGTACCGGGACGCCGACAGTCATCCTGGAGCATGGACTCGGTACCAGCGGAACCGATTGGGGGTTGGTGCAGGACGCGATCGCCTCCGATACCCGGGTCTGTTTTTATTCGCGGGCCGGTATGGGCTTCAGCGACCCAACCGCAAGTCAGGGGCTTCGCACTGCTCAGGATGCGGTGGACGATCTAGCGTCGCTCCTGGTGGCAGCGAACGTTTCTCCTCCCTACATCATGGTTGGTCATTCCTTCGGCGGATTCGTGGTCCGCATGTTCGCGGATCAGCACCCCGACGGCGTTGAGGGCATGGTGCTGGTCGACACCAGCCACGAAGACCAGTTTCGCTTGTTCGAGGAGCGACTCTCGCCCGAGACCTGGGCCGAGGTCTGGCAGTTCTTTGGGACCGACAACCCCGAACGGATGGACCTCCCGGCGAGTAGTGCTGAGATGGCAGCAGCCGGGGACCTGGGTGATCTGCCGCTCGTCGTCATCCAAGCCGATGAGCAAGTGACCGACGCCGCAGCCGACGGCATATCCCAAGCGGTTGCTGACGAAGTGGACATGGTCAACAATGCGCTGGCACCGGTGCTGCAGGCCGAACTCGCCAACCTCTCCACGAACAGCACGCTCATATTCGCCGAAGGCAGCGGGCACTTCGTCCACGTGGATCGTCCGGAGGTGGTGATCGAAGCGATTCGAAGCCTGCTCAACTAGATCACCCCTTTCGAAAACGCTCCATACCTGGCTCATTGCCGGCGTTCGAACAGCCGGCTCATTGGGACCTTTTCCTCTGGACGGTTTCCACCGCGACTCGATACAACAGGGGTGTCGAGCGAGAGGCATGAGATGAACGTTCTGATCGCTGTCGCTTCAAAGTACGGCGCCACCCGAGATATCGCCGACGAGATCGCAGGCGTGCTCCAGCAGAAGGGCATTGACACCGACACACAGGCGTGTGATGCGGTGGTCGATGTCGACGGGTTCGATGCCGTGATCGTCGGCAGTGCCGTGTACGCAGGCCGCTGGCGTCCCGAGGCAATGACCTTCGTGAGCGACCACGCCGCCCAGTTGGAATCCATTCCTGTTTGGTTGTTCTCATCGGGTCCCCTCGGTGATCCACCGAAGCCCCAGGAGGATCCCAGCGACCTCGACGATCTCACGGCCCTCGTGAACGTGCGTGGTCATGCGGTCTTCGCCGGGAGCCTCGACAAAGCCAACCTGAGCCTCGGCGAGAAAGCCATTGTGAAGCTCGTCAAGGCGCCGTACGGGGATTTTCGGCCGTGGGAGACGATTCGGGCCTGGGCAGACCACATCGCCGAGGTGCTCTCCTCCCGGTCGATGTCGATGCCGGTGCCTGCCCTCGGGCCAGACGACGGTCGGCTACCGGCTCACCATGACCGTGAGCTGCGGCCTGACTAGCCGCGGGTCATATCTGTCGCGGAGGCCCTGCGTCGCCTAGCCGGTCTCGGCCAGAATCTTGATCCCCTCGACGACCGCCTGCATGTTGAAGCGGTGAATTGCGTCGCGCCGCTGAATGATGTCCTCTTCTTGGTCAGGGTATTTGGCGATGATCCGGGTGATGCCACTCGGTCCGGGACCGAGGCGGCGGCGGAACGTCAGCTTCGTACCGTCCTCATGCGGCTCGAGGAGGTACGTCCAGGTGGCTCCCGGATCGTTGGGATCGCTCACCGACCAACCGAACGTCCGCTCGGGCTCATATGCCGTGACCCAAGAAGTTGTCTCCCATTCACGATCTTCGCGTGCGTTCCTACCGCGGAATGTCGCGCCGAGGCCGCGCTCGGACGTATCCCACTCAGCTCCCTGGAACTCATCCTGGAAACGAGCCGGGATATTGATGTCGGTCACCAAATCCCACACTGCCGCCGCGGGAGCATCGACCAGGGCGGACACCTCAACAACTGGTGAATCTGAAAAACGTGCCATGCGTCGAGCTTAGAGGGATGCGACTCGTCGTTGCTCTCGCCACCGCACCAGGACAGCACCCGCCACCACAACCAGTGGCACAGCCACCGACACGGGGATCGTTGCGCCGCTCACCAACAGGCTGGGTTGCCCAACGGTGAAGCGGACGACTGGGCTCACGGAAGCCGAGCCATTGCCCGGGTCGACCGGAGCGACCGTGATGACGACGAGATAGTCCCCCGCCATGATCGGCTTGGTGTCCCAGGCAATGGTGTGGGATGCGGCCGGAGCCAAGCTATCAACGACACGATTGAGCTCGGTGGTCCAGTCCTCCGCATCGGCCGAGCCTCCGCCTTTCGGATCCATGACGACAAGATGGGCAACGAGTGGCCCGCTCGATGTCTGCCCGTGGTTGGTGATGGTCACCACAAGGATGCCTTCCTCGCCGATTGTCACGTCCGCCGTCGGCGGTTCGACAGCGACCGTCACGTCTTGGGCACCGACTCGAGGCCCCGCCGGCAGAAGGGCGGCGCCGAGCAGTACCCCGAACAGCACAACGAAGCGAAGAGCGGTCACGACCTCGGCTCCAATGCGATGCGGCGAGCAGCTCGGGCAACCACGGCAACCGCGACGACCGCCCCAACCACCGGGCTGATCATCCAAGTGACGACGTCGGCGAGCGGCTGCTGGTCGACGATCACCGTGTTGATCACGTGTTGAGCGGCGGCGACTGGGTCGATGCGCAAGACCGCCGACCCAATGGAGCCTCGCATCATGGCCGCCGGCAGTAGCCCCGGAACCGCCAAGACGCCTGTGATCAGGAACACGAATCCAAAGGCATGAAGGTTGGATCGGGAGAGAATGCTGGCGGTGCCGGCGACCGCCGTAAGGGTCACCGCCAGAAGCGCACCGATGATCCCCGCAACAACCAACGCAGCCGATCCGCCCAATCCCACACACATTGCCCACAGATAGGGGAGGGATACGACAAACGCTGCCAACCACCACACAAAGGCGACGACGAGCTTTCCCGCGACCAGTGAGCGAGGCGGCGTAGGTGTTAGCAAGATGCATTCCAACGTGGACCGATCGCGCTCGCCGCTGATGGCGTCGGCGGCGGCAAACGCCGCCAGCAGCAAGCCGACCCCCAATGAGATTCTCACCAGGATCGCCAGTCCTTCCCGAGCGTCGAGGAGGTTGATCTGAGAGGTGTAGGCGAGACCGATCGCCACCGACGACAGAGTCACGGCCATGCCGAGGAGTATCCAGAGCCCCCAGCCTCGGATCCAAACATCGGTGAACTCTTCTCGCGCCACCGTGGTCATGGATTGCCGCCTCGACATCATGAGGTCGCCGCCAGAAACGTGTCGGCCAGGCCGGCCGTCACAGACGCGTCGAAGACCACGACTCCGTCCTTCAGGATCACCGCCCTGTCGCAGACCCGCTCGATCTCATCGAGCAGATGCGAGGTCAGGATCACCGCCGCCCCGCGCTCATCGGCCAGTTGGCGAATGAGATCGAGAATGTCGCGTTTGCCCGACGGATCGAGGCCCAGCGTCGGTTCGTCCAGAAACAGCACCTCCGGATCGTTGATCAAGGCCCGAGCGAGGCCGAGCCGTTGCCGCATTCCCCGGCTGTAGGTGCCGATGCGGTCCCCGGCGCGACCAGCCAGCCCGACCTGATCCAGGAGCCTCATGGCGTCGTGCTGGGCAGCCTCAGCCGCCAACCCGAACAGGCGCCCGTGATAGGTGAGGTAATCGACCCCTCGCTTTCGCTTGGGATAGCCGGCGCTTTCTGGCATGACGCCGATGCCCGCCCGGATCTGAGTCGACTGCCGTGGAGAGAGCCCCAGGACGTCGAAGGTGCCGGTCGTCGGCGCCAGGATCGTGGTCACGATCCTTATCAGCGTCGTCTTGCCTGCTCCATTGGGCCCCAGCAGGCCGGTTACCTCGCCGCGGTGGGCAACGAACGAGACCTCAGTGAGCGCCGGCGGGCCATCGGAGTATCGCTTGCCGATGCGGTTGACCTCAACGGCCGGTGCTGCACTACTCATACCCGCATTGTCGACGCTCAACCTGACCGCCCGCTGACTCGACTGCAAGTATATTTCAACTAGCGTCGTTCCCATGAGTGCTGACCTCATCTCGCTTGGCAAGGCTGCCAGCGACCGGGCCGACGAGATCGAGCGGCTTGGCCATCTTCCTGACGACATCGCCAATGCGCTGACGGCCACGGGCCTGTGCCGGGCATTGGCTCCAGCCGAGCTAGGGGCGGCTGAGATGCCAATCCCCGATCTCCTGCCGGTCTTGGAGTCGCTGGCGTATCACGAGGGCGCGCTTGGGTGGTGCGCGATGATCTCAGCCACCACCTCGCTCGCCGCCGGCTTCCTACCCGCCGACTTCGCAGAACAGATCTACGGCCCTGCCAGCGCGTGGACCGGCGGGTTCGCGGCGCCGGTCGGGAAAGCGAGTGAGACCGACGGTGGGCTCATGGTCACGGGGCGATGGGCATGGGGATCGGGGAGCCATCACTGCACGTTTCTCGGCGGGGGCACCATGATCGTCGATGCCGACGGTCGGCCCCGGCCTCGACCTGACGGCCTGAGAGCACCATTCGTCTTCTTCGAGCCAGGTCAGTTCGAGCTGCTCGACACATGGCAGGTATTGGGGATGAAAGGCACCGGTTCAACCGACTACGTCGTGTCCGATGCGTTTGTTCCAGAGGGCCGCTGGTTCGAGATAGGACAAGCTCCGCGCATCGAACGCCCCCTTTATCGGTTCCCTTTCTATGGTGCTCTCGCCGTTGGGGTGGCGGCGGTCGCGTTAGGAATAGCCCATCGGGCCATCGACGAGCTCGTCGAGCTGGCCGGCGCCAAACGCCCCGCCGGGAGCAGTCGAACGCTCGCCGAGCGGCCGGTGATCCAGGCGCAGGTGGCCGAAGCGACCGCCGCGCATCGCTCGGCCCGACTCCTGCTTCACGATGGCGCCCACGGCGCATGGGAGGCGGTACAGAACGGCGAGGCACCGGAGCGGGTGCGGTTCGACTTGCGCCTCGGTGCCACCAACGCGGCCATCCAGGCTGCCAAAGCGGTCGACCTGTGCTACCACGCAGCCGGAGGGACGGCCGTGTACCAATCCAGCCCGCTGGAAAAGGCATTCCGGGACGTGCACGTCGCCACCCAGCACGCCATGGTTGCCCCGCGTCTTTTCGAGGTGATTGGCCGAGCGACATTCGGCCTCGAGACCAGCGTCGCTCAGATCTGATGGATTTCGACTTACCCCCTGCCGACGACCCTCGTCGTACCGAGGTGCGCGAATGGCTGGAGCTTCATCCCCACCCCACCGGAACAGACTTGCGGGACGCCGGCTATGTCGTACCCCATTGGGCGCCTCCTTGGGGCCTGGGGGCCGACATCGAGCACCAATTGATCATCGACGAGGAGCTGGCAGGAGTGGCAATGCCAGACAACCCGATCGGGATCGGCTGGGCCGCCCCGACGATTTTGGCCGGTGGCACCGACCAGCAGAAGGAACGGTTCCTTCCGTCGTTGCTTTCAGGCGAGGAGTACTGGTGCCAACTGTTCAGCGAGCCGGGAGCGGGATCCGACTTGGCGTCGCTCACCACGAGGGCGGTGCGCGACGGCGACACGTACGTCATCAACGGCTCGAAGATCTGGACCACGTGGGCGCACAAAGCCGATTGGGGGATATTGCTCGCTCGCACCGATCCCGACGCTCCCAAACACCAGGGCATCACGTATTTCTTGCTCGATATGAAGACGGACGGCGTCGAAACCCGGTTGATTCAGGAAATGACCGGCCAGGCCCATTTCAACGAGGTGTTTCTCACGGATGTCCGGGTGCCCGTGGAGCATCGCATTGGCCAAGAAGGGGAAGGCTGGACATTCGCCAATATCACGCTCGGCAACGAACGCGTCTCGTTGTCCGAAGGGGGCGTGCTGTGGGGTATGGGCCCCACCGCGGTCGAATTCTTCGACATGCTGCGCAGCCATGGTGTGACGGACCCTCTTCACCGTGATCGTGCTGCCAAGATCTACACCGAGGCGCGAATTCTGCAACTGCTCGGATACCGGATTGCGACCCAGATCAAGGCCGGCGAAAGTCCCGCAACGGTCGCCGCACTCAAGAAGTTCGTTGCCGACCAGCACGGCCAAAAGCTGATGAGCCTCGCCAAGGATCTGCGTGGCCCGGCCGGGCTCGTCGGCCCCCAACGCGACGGCTCCGAGGAGGACGACATCTGGCACTGGGGATACCTGTTCTCACGAGCGCTCACCATCGGGGGAGGAACGACGCAGGTGCTCCGCAACATCATCGGCGAACGCATCCTGGGCCTTCCCAAAGAACCGCAGCCCTCGTGAACGACTACGAGACCGTCCGAATCCAGCGGGACGGCGACGTGCTCATAGCGACGCTCGACCGACCCGACAGTGCCCTCAATGCCGTCGACGGCCAGATGCACCATGACCTGACCCGGCTCTTCGCAGACCTCAAGGCAGAAGAATCGGCCCGCGCCGTGCTCCTGACCGGCTCGGGCAACGTGTTCTCGGCAGGGGGCGACTTCAATTGGTTCCCGGACATGCAGGACGAGGCGAAACTTGCCGCCCTCCACGAAGACGCCCGCTCCCTCATCTATGACCTCCTCGACGTGGACCTTCCGATCGTCGCTGCGCTGAACGGCCCGGCCGTTGGCCTGGGAGCGTCAATCGCGTTGTTGTGTGATGTCGTCGTCATGGCCGAGGACTCGATGATCTCCGACCCCCATGTGCGTATGGGAATCGTGGCCGGCGACGGCGGCACCGTGGCCTGGCCGATGGCGCTCGGGCCGATGTTGGCGAAACGATTTCTCCTCACCGGCGATCCGGTCACCGCCTCAGAAGCATTCCGATTGGGTCTGGCGGCAATGGTCGTACCCTCCGATGAGCTTCTGCCGGCCGCCTTGGGTCACGCCCACCGACTTGCCGCCGGCGCTCCGCTGGCCGTTCAATACACCAAACGTGCGATCAATGCCTGGATCAAGCAGGTGGCGGCGACGTCCTTCGATCTCGCCACGTCGCTGGAAATCGACACCTTTCGTTCCGCCGATCACCAGGAGGCCCTGGCTGCGTGGCGACAGAAGCGGCCTCCGCAGTTCGAGGGTCGCTGATGGAGTTGTACGACGCACTGATGACGACGAGAGCGATGCGCCGCCTCACCAATGACCCACCGGTCACCGAGCGGGAGATCTGGCACTGCCTGCGGGCCGCCATCCAGGCTCCCAGTGGCGGCAACGTCCAACCGTGGCACTTCGTCGTCGTCACCGACGCTGGTCAACGGAGGAAGATCGCGGACGTCTATCGGCGGGCCACCGACCGTTACTTGGCAGCGGTGCTCGATTCGCTTCCGCCGTTTCCCAACCCTGCTTCGGAGGCGTCGTTCATGCGCGGCGTCGACCTCACCCGCCATCTTGCCAACAACCTCGAACAGACTCCGTTCGTGCTGTTCTGTCTGGCCCGATACCAGAACACGCTCGAGGATGAAGAGGGGTCACTCGATATCGGCGGCCTGGAAGCCTCGATCTTTCCCGCCGTCCAGAACTTCATGCTGGCCGCTCGCGATGTCGGCCTGGGCACCACGCTGACCACAGTCATTCGGGTCTATCACGACGAAGTCAAGGCAATGGTGGGCCTCAAGGACCACCACGACATCGTTGCTCTGGTGCCCGTTGGGAGGCCGCTCGGTCGATTCGGCGTTGCCCCCCGCAAGCCGATCGACAAGGTCACATCATGGGATACCTACGGCAATCGGCGCACGGCACCAGAGCAGTGACCTGGCGACCGGCCTAACCCCAGGCTGCGACGACGGAGCGGATCCCTGCGACGATCGCCCGCACCTCAGCGGGATCGCTCGAACGCGCGATCGCTTGCACTCCGAAGCACGCCGCCACGAGCGCCTCCGCTCTCCCAGCAACCTCTGCCGCCGGGGCCGTGCCGTCCATCGCTCCCAGGAGCGCTCGGCGGATGCCGGCCCGGTACTCGGAGACGCGCTCGTCGATGACCGGATCGCCGTCGCCGGCCGACATGAGGCTCACGACGAGACACCCACGGAGGTCGGATGCGATGATCCATTCGGCGAGCGCCGCCAAAAAGGTATCAACGGCCCTGAGCCCACCCTTGGGCTCGAGGTGGACCAGCAAGTCGTCCTTGACATTCGCTTCGTAGCGATCCAGCGCCCGCAAGAGGAGGTCACGCTTGGAGCCGAAGGTGTTGTATAGGCTCGACTGGCCCACCTCTAAAGCCCGCTCGAGATCGCGCGTCGAGGTTTCTCGATATCCCTGCGCCCAGAACAGGTCGAGCGCACCGTCAACGACGGCATCGACATCGAATGACCGTGGCCGGCCTGGCGTGGTGGTTGCCATGTCGGCCAGCCTAGAAACTCCGTGTCGGCCGTGGTTGCTCGTATCGAGAAACTTGGCGCACTGTCGTAGGTCCGACAGTATCCACCGAAAAACCCGACGTTTTACAGCGCACGCTACAGAATTGGCGTACCTTCCCAGGGGCACCGACGTGTCGCCAGCCGATCAGGAGGAAATGCACATGGCCGTTTCGTACGTCGAACGGGAACAAGCTGACGAGCTCACCCAGGAGTTCTACAACGACGCCGAGCAGCGCTTCGAGCTGCTGCTGAATATCTTCAAGGTGTTCGGCCACACCCCCAAGCTCGGAAAGATCTTCACCGATTCGGTGATGGAGATGCTCCAGGACGCGGAGCTGGACTGGAAGACAAAGGAACTGCTGATCCTCAAAGCCACCCACCGCAACGAGTGCCAGTACTGCGTCGTTCAACACGAGGCCGTGTCACAGCGCCTTGGAATCACGGCCGAGAAGATCGCAGCCATCGACGGCGACAAGTACAAGACGAGCCCGCTCTTCACCGAGCCCGAGCGTGCCCTCCTCGACCTCACCGTGCAGATCGGCGTGGATGCCAACCGCGTGTCCAAGGGCCTGTGGGACCGCCTTCACGAACACTTCACTGAGGCCCAGATCGTCGAGGCGGTATATGTGATCACCCAATACATCGCCATCAGCAAGTTCGGTGATGCTTTGGGAGTGGTTCTCGAGCCCGTCTTCTTGGGAGGCGAACCGATCCTCCATGTGGAACATGCCGGCTGAACCTGAGATGTCGGCCCCGAGAGTGGAGATGTTCTCGGGGCCCGGCTGTGCGTACTGTGCCCGCTCCCGGGAGCTGCTCGACGCTCGATCGGTGCCATTCGTGGAGTACGACGTATCGGAGCCTGAGCACATGGCCGAGTACCAGGCTCGGCTGCCTCGGATTTCTGCACTTCCTCAGATCTTCATCGACGGCGAACACATCGGCAGCTTCGAGGATCTGCAGGAGCTCGACCAATCAGGCCGCCTCACCGACTGAGCGACGATCCGATCTGTGAGCGGAGCCGCTACGACTATCGTGCGCCTCTCACCTAGGGACTGACAGCAATCATGAGCGTCGGCAGCACCATCTCGCTGGCTACAGACAGGCTCACTGCCCCCGTCGAAGGGATGCATCGCGCCATTTCCGCACGTTGGTTCGCCGCGCTAGGCCCGGTCGGAGCACCGGTGCGGGTTGTACACGACGCCGTTTCCACCATTGTCTACCAGTCCGTCCGCTTCGGCGCCTCAGCGGTCGGCGCATTCGTGGACGCACGGGCCGGCTCGGCTTCACAGACAGCCCACTCTGCGCAGGCGATCGTCAACGGCATCTGGGGAGACACACTCGGTCGCCACGAGGAGCGCCTCGGAATCTCTCTGAGCATTCGCGACCCTCACGGGCACGCGGTAGCGTCGGATCGTGGCCTCGCCACGGCATTCCCAACGCCCACAGGCAAACTGGTCGTCCTGGTTCACGGGCTCTTTGAAACGGAACAGTGTTGGGAGGATCCGGCGGCAGGTGGCGGCCTCGGTCGAGCCATCGATGAGCACCACGAGCTGACGAAGGTCGCAGTGAGATACAACAGCGGTCTGCCCGTCTCCGAGTCGGGCTATCAGCTGGCAGGGTTGCTCGAATCCCTCACTCATGGTTGGCCGGTGCCCCTGGAATCAATCGCTCTTGTCGGACACTCCATGGGTGGCCTGGTGATACGGGCGGCCGTCGCCGCCGCCGATCGCGATGGCCTCGGGTGGCTCCAACGACTCGACGACCTCATCACGGTGGCGGCGCCTCACCAAGGGGCTCCGATGGAGAAACTCGTCAACGCCACCTCGTGGGCACTCGGAATCGCGCCCGAGACCAGGCCCCTCGCCGACTTCCTGGAGGGACGCAGCGGCGGAATCAAGGACCTCAGATACGGCGTGGAGGCAGAGCTGACGCCCGGGGTGAGGCATCACTTTCTCGCCGGCGTTGTCACCTCAGACCCCGAACATCTGATCGGGGCAGCGCTGGGTGACCTGGTTGTGACCACGGCGAGCGCCAGTGATGCTGGCGGCGAAAAGCCGACGACTGTCGTGGCGCTGGGAGGCAGCAACCACTTCGCGTTCCTCGATGATCCGAGGGTCATTGGCCAGGTCATGAAGTGGCTGGAATCTCGCGGCACCTGAGCGGCACTCCGGCCGCGGCATCCGCGACCATCTGACACGCAGTACCGTTGCATGCCCATGTTGAAGATCTTCGCTGCCTTACTCGTCGTCGTCGGCACCGGATGCTCCGCGTCAACCGGGGCCACCGACGCCGCCACAACACAGGCACCGCCGGCACCCAGCGCAATCTCCACCCCCGCCACCACGATCGTCGTGCCCGAGTCGCTTCCTGCCAACCCGGAGGTCGCCGGCCTTGTGACGACACTGTTCGGAGACAACCCCCCTCCATTGCTCTTCGTCGACACCGGCTCGGACTTCTTCGCCATCGACGACACCGGACCGGCCGAGCTCGACGTCAATGGCCCCGTATTCTCGATA
>Ga0224508_10004566_pt1 | contig 11261 bp, 8 predicted proteins | sample SF_Jan12_sed_USG_4_FD_170157 | JGI IMG/M metagenome (GOLD analysis project Ga0224508, IMG submission 170157) | Sediment microbial communities from San Francisco Bay, California, United States - SF_Jan12_sed_USGS_21 | ecosystem: Environmental > Aquatic > Marine > Sediment | place: USA: California...
AAGCGCGGCCAGCGACTGTTCCTGGGTATTGCTGATCCCACCAATTTGCAGGCTATCGACGACATCAAGTTCGCGACCAGCCTGAGGGTTGATCCGGTTGTTGTCGAGCAGGACAAGCTCGACGAGCATATTTCCAGAGCGATCGAGGCCGTCGACACCAGCATGTCGGATCTCGATGACGATGATTTCGACCTTGAAAACCTCGATATAAGCTCTGACGAGGATGAACAGGAAGACGACGCCCGTGACGAGGTCGAAGACGCGCCGGTGGTACGTTTCGTCAACAAGGTGCTGCTCGATGCGATCAAGCGCGGTGCATCAGACGTTCACTTCGAGCCCTATGAGAAATTCTTTCGCGTGCGCACACGGCTCGACGGCGTGTTGTCAGAGGTCGCGAAACCGCCCGTCGTCCTGGCGAACAAAGTCTGCGCGCGCCTGAAGGTCATGTCGCGCATGGATATCGCTGAGCGCCGCGTTCCTCAAGACGGCCGCATCAAGATGCGCCTGTCCAAGAACCGCGCTATCGACTTCCGCGTCAATACCTGCCCGACCTTGTTCGGCGAAAAGATCGTACTGCGTATTCTTGATCCCTCCAGCGCCAAGCTCGGCATCGAAATGCTCGGCTATGATGATGACCAGCGTGCGATGTACGAGAAGCATCTCGCCAAGCCGTACGGCATGATTCTCGTCACCGGTCCGACCGGCTCGGGTAAGACGGTATCGCTGTACACCGGGCTTAACATACTGAACACCGAAGATCGCAACATATCGACGGCCGAAGATCCGGCGGAAATTAATCTTCCGGGCATCAACCAGGTCAACGTCAACCCGAAGGTCGGCCTGACCTTCGCGTCGTCGCTGAAAGCCTTCCTGCGGCAGGATCCCGACGTCATCATGGTGGGCGAGATCCGCGACCTGGAGACGGCGGAGATCGCGATCAAGGCGGCACAGACGGGTCACCTCGTGCTATCGACATTGCATACCAACGACGCGCCGAAGACGTTGACGCGTATGGTCGACATGGGTGTTAAACCGTATGCGATCGCCACCTCCGTGAGCCTGATCATCGCCCAGCGACTGGCTCGTCGGTTATGCAACAACTGCAAGGAAAGCCTCGATATACCAAAAGAGGCCCTGCTGAAAGAGGGTTTCTCGGACGCAGAGATAGACGACGGACTCAACGTTTTCGGACCGAAGGGCTGCAAGCTCTGCAATGACGGCTACAAGGGCCGGGTCGGTATATTCCAGGTCATGGAAGTCTCTGAAGCCATGGGGCGCATTATCATGGAAGGAGGCAACGCGATGCAGATCGCGGACCAGGCGGAGCAGGAGGGTGTCGTCGACCTGCGTCAGGCCGGCCTGAATAAAGTCAAGGAAGGGGTTACCAGCCTTGACGAAGTCAACCGGGTTACAATTGAGTAACCGCGCTAGGGCAATCGAGCTAACGGATCGAGATAATGGCTGAGACAGCAATGATGGACACGCCTTTTGTCTGGGAAGGTACTGACAAAAACGGCAAAAAGATCAAGGGCAAGAGTCTTGCCAGTGACGAGGCATCGGTACGCGCAGACTTGCGCCGCCAGGGTGTGGTTCCGACACGAATTCGCAAGCAACGTAAGAGCCTTTTCGCTGGCGCCGGCAAGATCACAACCGGCGATATTGCCCTCTTCAGCCGCCAGCTGGCGACGATGCTCGCGGCGGGTATCCCGCTGGTACAGGCGTTCGAGATCGTTGGCAATGGCCACGAAAATGCCGCCATGCAAAAACTCATTCTGTCGATCAAGGCCGATGTCGAGGGCGGCAGCGCCCTTGCCGAGGCGCTGGCAAAACAGCCGCTTTATTTCGACGATTTGTTTGTCAACCTCGTAGAGGCCGGCGAACAGGCAGGCGCGCTCGAGACGCTGCTTGACAAGATCGCCACCTACAAGGAAAAGACCGAGGCGATCAAGAAAAAAATCAAGAAGGCGCTGACATACCCGGCTGCGGTCCTGGCCGTCGCCTTTATCGTCACGACGATTCTGTTGATTTTCGTTATTCCTTCTTTCGAAGACCTGTTCCAGGGCTTCGGCGCCGACCTGCCGACGTTTACACGCCTGGTCATCGATTTGTCCGCTTTCGTCAGAACCAAGGGATTTTACATCGTTGTCATAATCGCCGCCGCAGTCGGGACGTTCCTGTATTTCAAGAAACGCTCGCGCCCGTTTCGCCACTTCCTCGATCGCATGATGCTCAAGATGCCGATTATCGGCCCGATCCTGCAAAAAGCGTCAATCGCACGTTATGCCAGGACGCTGTCGACAATGTTCGCGGCAGGCGTGCCGCTCGTCGAGGCACTGGATTCGGTCGCCGGGGCTACCGGCAATATCGTCTACGAAGTCGGTGTCCTCGAAATGCGAGACGAAGTCGCGACCGGCCAGCGTTTGCAGCAGGCGATGGAGAACACCGACTTGTTCCCGAACATGGTCAACCAGATGATTGCGGTTGGCGAGGAATCCGGCTCGCTGGACGAAATGTCGGCGAAGGTCGCGGACTTCTTCGAGGAAGATGTAGACAACGCGGTTGACAATCTGTCAAGCCTGCTGGAGCCGATGATCATGGGAATTCTCGGCATCCTCGTTGGCGGTCTTGTTGTCGCCATGTACCTGCCGATCTTCAAGATGGGCGCAGTGGTTTAAGAGTTTACGAGTCATTTGCAAACTGGCGGCGTTCGGTGGACACTCCGAACGCCGTTTTGTTTTGGGCCATTCGAAATCCTGACGAAATCAGCCAATGCTTGATCTGCTAAGCCAATCGCCACTACTCTTTACCGCCATTATTTTCGCTTTCGCGTTAGTTATCGGCAGCTTTCTCAATGTTGTGATTTACCGGCTGCCGCTGATAATGGAGCGCGAGTGGCGCGAGCAGTGTGCGGAACTGGAGAAAATGGAACCGGCATCCGGTTTGCCGTCCGGACCGTTTAATCTGATCGTGCCGTCGTCTCACTGTCCGGGATGCGGCGCCGACGTTCGCGTCTGGCAGAATATTCCGGTCATCAGCTATTTGTTGCTTCGCGGCAAGTGCGCCAACTGCGAGCGGTCCATCTCCGCACGCTATCCGCTGGTCGAATTGCTCACTGCGGTACTCGCCGCTTTCTGCGCATGGCGCTTTGGAATTGGCTGGGAAGCCTTGATGGCCGTCGTCCTGACCTTCGCCCTCGTAGCCATCAGTACGATCGATGCCGAGACCCAACTGATACCTGACTCTATCGTCTTGCCGCTGATGTGGCTCGGTCTCGGCATGAGCCTGTTTCATCCCGTTGCCGGCAGCGATACGTTGTTCGCCGCCCCTCGAGACGCCATTGTTGGCGCTATCGCGGGTTACTTGAGTCTGTGGAGTGTTTACCAACTCTTCAAGATCGTCACCGGCAAGGAAGGAATGGGCTATGGCGATTTCAAATTACTGGCCGCTCTGGGCGCATGGCTCGGCTGGCAGCAGCTGCCAATGATCATCCTGATGTCCGCCGTCGTCGGCGCGATCGTCGGACTCAGCCTGATGGCGATTCGCAATCACGATCGCAGCGTACCTATACCGTTCGGCCCTTACCTGGCTGCTGCGGGCTGGATCACGATGCTTTGGGGCGACTCGATCAAGCGTGCGTATCTCGACCTGATGCTTTGAGTGACAACTAGCAGTTACAAAAGAAGTTTACGTATTGCATTAACCGGCGGCATTGCCAGTGGCAAATCCATGGTCGCGGAAATGTTTGCCGATCTCGGGGCGACGATCATCGATACCGACATGATCGCCAGGGACCTGGTGCAACCCGGTGAGGTTGCGCTGAGCGAAATCGAAGCCCGTTTCGGCGCTGCTGTGATTGACAAGCATGGCGAGCTCGACCGTCACGCGATGCGGCGGATAATCTTCGCCGACAAGCAGTCGCGCCGCGATCTCGAGGCGATTCTGCACCCGCGGATCGGTCGCGAGGTCCAACGACAAGCGAGCAAGTGCCGAAATGTGTACCAGGTTATCGTCGTGCCGCTGCTGACAACCTCGGCGTTACTTGGCTTCGTCGACCGCGTGCTGGTCGTCGATTGCGCCGAGGAGACGCAAATCGAACGCCTGCTGGCGCGTGATGCCGGGACCATCGACCAGGCACGCCGAATCCTGGCGGCTCAGGCAAGCCGGGAAGAGCGACTGGCGATCGCGGACGACGTTATCCGCAATAGCGGCACCCGCAATGACACCCGCCGACAGGTGCAGAGGCTGGACAGACGCTATCGCCGACTGGCTGAGCACGCATCCTCGGGCAGCCTGTGATGAGCACGCTTATTTGCCAGCCGCCATCCGGTGGCGCAAAATAGCCGTATGGCCAAGCCTGCCGAAGAAATAGCGCCGAACACCGCTCAGAAGCGGGCGCAGTACGAACAACCGTTATCGGAGCGCATGCGCACCTTTCTGCGGCTCGAGTTTCTTTACCAGCAAATGCTCTACAACCGTGACCAGCAGGCAAACTGGGCCACTCGCGCCACCATTTCAACGCTGCTCGAGTTTCTGTCTATTCTTTCGCGGGGCGACGTTCGCAGCGAGGTACTCAAGGAACTCGATCACCAGATCGGTGCGTTACAGCGCTACCAGAGCAAGCCTGGCGTGAATATTCGACGGCTCGAGACATTGATCCACAACCTGGTCGCGAGCCGCGACGAGATCGGCCGCAGCGGCACGAGCTTTCTGCAACCATTGAAAAGCAGTGAATTCCTGAACGCGATCAAACATCGGAGCGCGATACCAGGCGGTACCTGTGAGTTCGACCTCCCCGAATACAACCACTGGCTCAGGCAGCCGATCGATCGTCGTAACCAGGACCTGTTGCAGTGGATCGAGGCGATACGCCCGATCTGTGATGCCGTCAGTGAAACTCTCTGGCTGATTCGCGAAAGCGCGCAGCCGACGAGTCGCACAGCCATCAACGGCATGTACCAGCACACGATGCAGAAGGATGCGAACTGTCGCCTGTTACGCGTCAGCCTCGCGGGCGACAGCCCGCTGTTTCCCGAGATCAGCGGCAGTCAACATCGCTTTACAGTACGTTTCCTCGAATGGTCTACCATCAACAGCCGTGCCGTTCAAACAGGACACGACGTAAATTTTGAACTGTCTATTTGCTGAAAGTCTTGATTGCCTCGACGACCGGCACATCGGCCGGCAGCAGTTCCGACGAGTCCAGCTCACCCTTCGCCACCCAGCGTAACGCCTGACCCTCGCGGCCTACCGGTTCGTTGTTCCAGTCGCCGACCATGAAAAACTCGATGGTGACGATGCGATCGTTGTATTCGTGCCGCAGATTCATGAATGTCGAATACGCCGTCACCTCGATACCCAATTCTTCCGCCAGCTCACGCAGCAGCGCGTCGGACGCCGTCTCGCCGGCCGCTATTTTGCCGCCAGGAAACTCCCAGAGACCCTCAAACGGGCCGCTGCAAAGGCGCTCGGCAATCAGAATCCGGCCGGAATCGTCGCAGAGAATGCCGGCGGCAACATTGATGGTTTTCATCGAGCGATCGGGACTAAGGCCTGTTGACACTAATTTAACTTGCCGTGGCACTGTTTGAATTTCTTGCCGGACCCACAGGGACACGGCTCATTGCGTCCGACTTTTCGAGTCTCGCGTACGAAAGGCTCGGCCGGCTTCGCTTGCGGCGGTGCGGATTGAGCGCCGCCAGAACCGCCAAGCGCCGACGCAGCGGCGTGCTGGAATTTCATCGCTTCGGCCGACTGTCGGCGCTGGGCCATTTGATCCAGGTCCTCTTCGCTCTGGATGCGTATGCGCGACAGGATGCTGATCGTGTCGTGCTTAACCTGCTCCAGCATGATACCGAACATCTCGAACGCCTCACGCTTGTATTCCTGTTTCGGGTTCTTTTGCGCGTATGACCGCAAGCCGATGCCCTGCCGCAAATGGTCCATGCCGGCCAGATGTTCCTTCCAGTGATTGTCGAGTTGTCGCAGCATCACCTGCTTTTCAACTCCACGCATGAGTTCCTCGCCTATGGTCTCGACTTTTTGCTCGTAGGCCTTGCTCGCCTCGTCAAGACATCGTTCTTGAATTCCCTCGGCGCTCAGGGTCTTGTCACTCCGAATCCAGTCGGCGACATCGACCTGCAGCCCGAAATCTGACTCCAGCGCCTGGGCTAGTGAATCTGCATCCCACATCTCCTCGAGGCTGCCGGGCGTTATGTATTGCTGTACAGTCAGTTCAACAACCTCTTCGCGGATGGCAGCGACCGAGTCGGCGATTTCGTCCGCGTCCATGAGCTCGGCGCGCTGATGATAGACAACCCGGCGCTGGTCGTTGGCGACATCGTCATACTCGAGCAGGTTCTTGCGAATATCGAAGTTATGCGCCTCGACCTTGCGCTGCGCGCGTTCGATTTGACGGGTCAGGAGGCGGCTTTCGATCGCCTCACCCTCGCGCATGCCGGCGCGCGACAGCAAGCTCTTGGTACGCTCCGGATCACCGAAAATACGCATGAGCGTGTCTTCCATCGACAGGTAAAAGCGACTTGAACCCGGATCACCCTGACGGCCGGCGCGGCCACGCAGCTGATTATCGATACGCCGCGACTCGTGGCGCTCGGTGCCGACAATATGCAGGCCGCCGGCTTCGATCACCTGGTTGTGGCGCTCTTGCCATTCGGCATGAATCGTCTCTTCGTCGGCGTCGTCACCGGCATTCGCCAGATCCCCGTCCAGGCTGCCGCCCAGCACGATATCGGTACCACGGCCCGCCATGTTGGTCGCAATAGTGATCGACCCCGGACGGCCTGCGTTTTGTACGATTTGCGCCTCACGTTCGTGTTGTTTCGCATTCAGTACGGCGTGCTTGACGTCGCGTTTCTTCAGGAACGAGGACAGCAATTCAGAGGCTTCAATAGACGTCGTTCCAACAAGCACCGGCTGGCCGCGCTCTTCGCAGTCGACTATGTCCTCGATGATTGCCTCGAACTTGTCTTTTTCCGTCAGGTACACGAGGTCGGGCTGGTCATCGCGGACCATCGGCATGTGGGTCGGTATCACAACGACCTCGAGCCCGTAGATCTGCTGAAACTCGAACGCTTCAGTATCGGCGGTACCGGTCATGCCGGACAGGTTGTTGTACAGGCGAAAGTAATTCTGAAACGTAATCGACGCGACTGTCTGATTCTCTTGCTTGATCGAAACGCCTTCTTTAGCCTCGACCGCCTGGTGCAGGCCATCGCCCCAGCGCCGGCCCGGCATCGTTCGTCCCGTAAACTCGTCGACGATAATTACTTCGCCGTCTTTGACGATGTAATCGACATCACGCTGATAAATGGAGTGTGCGCGAAGAGCGGCATTCAGATGATGCAGATAGCGAATATTGCCCGCGTCGTACAGGCTTTCTCCTTCCGCCAACAGTCCGACCTGCGCCATCAGCCCTTCGACCCTCATATGACCTTCCTCGGTCATATGTGCCTGTTTGCCCTTTTCATCCAGCGAGTAATCACCACGCTGGTTTAGTCGACAGACGGGAGCCTTGCCCTTGTTGTCAACGAGAACAACATCCGCTTCGCGTTCCTCAGCGATGCGAATTGCCTGGTCGAGCGTCATCACCTTCGAGGCCTTGCCGTCCGCATCTTCGACGGTCAACTTCTTGCCCTTCGCGTCGACCAGCTTTACGCGGTTTGCGGTGATGTCGTAGTTAGTCGGCTCCTCGGTTTCCTCATGCGGACGCAGTTTGGGAATGAGCTTGTTGATCTGCGCGTACAGGTCTGTGCTTGCTTCTGCGGGACCAGAAATAATCAGCGGCGTGCGCGCCTCATCGATCAAAATCGAGTCAACCTCATCCACGATTGCGAAGTTAAGCTTGCGCTGCGCTTTGTCCGCCGTTGCAAATGCCAGGTTATCGCGCAAGTAATCGAAACCGAGTTCATTATTGGTGGCGTAGGTAATGTCAGCCAAATAAGCGGCGCGCTTTTCCTCCGGACTCTGGCCGCTTTTTGAAACGCCAACCGTCAGACCGAGAAACTCGTACACGGGACGCATCCAGTCGGCATCTCGCTGCGCGAGATATTCGTTGACCGTGACGATATGCACACCGTCGCTGCTGACGGCGTTCAGGTAGGCCGGCAGCGTCGCCATCAGGGTCTTGCCTTCACCCGTTCGCATCTCGGCGATGTTGCCGTCATGCAGCACCATGCCGCCGATCAGTTGTACATCGAACGGACGCATGTGCATAGTTCGTAGCGCAGCCTCGCGCGCAACGGCGAACGCTTCCGGCAACAACTCCTCGAGGGTCTCGCCCTCGCCGTAACGGATTCTGAATTCCTCGGTTTTTGCCTTCAGTGCCGCATCATCGAGTGCCTGGATACCCTCCTCCATCGCATTAATCTTCTTGACGATTTTGGAATACTGACGCAGCAAGCGCTGATTGCGACTGCCGAAGATACGAGTCAGAAAATTGGCCACTCAGGGCTCCCGCGAAAACAAAGGCCGCTATTCTAAGGTTTAGCGGCGGCATTTAGAATCGATTGTGACTATTTATGGCCGTTTTTTGCGAACACAAGCGGCCACAGCATTGCGTGGCCCACGGCTTGGCTGAACTGGGTTAACGAGTCTATTTGGAGGAGTCGCGAATGAAGCGGACCGGGTTGACCCGTCTCCCATTCTGCAACACTTCGAAATGCAGGTTGGGGCCTGTTGCCCGTCCCGACTTGCCCATCAGGGCGACGACCTGACCTTTCTTGACCTCATCACCAACGTCGACAAGGTTTTCGGAATTGTGTGCGTAGCGCGTCGTATAGCCACCGCCGTGGGTAACCTCGACCATCACGCCGTAACCATAACGATCGCCTGACCAGGTGACCACACCGTCCGCGACCGCAGTAATCTCCGCACCGTGCTTTCCGGCGAAATCCACACCGCCGTGGTTCGCGGGCTTACCGGTAAAGGGGTCTGTGCGTTTACCGAAATACGATGATATCCAGCCCGAGTTGACCGGTCGCCCTTGCGGGTAGACGCGCTCTTTCAGGCTCTGGTTCATCAGCACTCTTTCGAGAACATTCAGCTGGGACTCGCGATCGCTCAGCTGATCACGCAGCGCCACCATGGCGTTGACTACTTCAGGCGCGGCGACGTTCGAGCCGGCCGCAACCGGTTCCTCCGGTCCACCCAGCGCCGGATCGGAATCGAAGTCGAACTCGCCATCGTCGATATCCGCCATTGACGTGAGACGGCGGCCAAGTGCGTCAAGCCGAATCATGCGCGCATTCATCTGTGCAATGCGAATTGCAAGCGCATCGAGCGTGTCCTCGTTTTCCTGGCGTATGGTGGCGATCTCGTCTCGCTGTTCCTGCAGTGTACCCAGCAAACCGGTGAGCTCATTTTCACTCACTCCAGAGCCCGTCTTGCTGGAGTACCAGTATCCGCCGGCGATACCTGCACTGACCAGAACGCCGACCACAGCAGCAACGCCCAGCCCGGCGATTGGGCCGGCCAGACTTAATTGCCGGGGTTTACCAAACCCCTTGCCGAAAATTACTACGTTCATTCAGTACGCCTCGAATGCGCTTTAACCAGACTTTTTGCGTTCATGCGAGCGGCGGATTTGCAGGCAGCAACTCCGCGAGCCATTATTGGACTTGGTATTATCTTGCGTCGCCTGTTCACTTCGGTAGCCCCGCTGTCATAGGACGTCGTCCCTTAGACCGGTGGTTTTGCGCCCCCGCTTTTCAGCGAGTTTGCCCTTATCGTGAACGACAATATGCATAATGACGGTTTTTATTACAAGAGTCCCGGTTGCAAGCTTGCGTCGGGCCTCATTCTAACGGGAAAAAGCGCGACCTGCGTCACATTTGACTATGCCTGCCAAACAGCTCAGAAGCCTGCTAAATCCTATTACTGACGGGGACTTAGGCGATATCGTCAGGCGCGCCCGCGACCTGGGCGAGCTGACCGAGGTCCTGGCCCGCGCCCTGCCCGCCGATCACGCCGGGGCTGTCGTTGCCGCCAATGTGCGGGAGAATGGCGAGCTGATCGTCATTGCCGCGTCATCCGCCTGGGCGAGCCGACTCCGTTACGAGACCGAAACCCTGCTCGAAGCCGCCAAGTCAGCCGGCGTCACCGCCCGCACCTGCCGCGTCCGCGTCAGCCAGTCGTAACTCGCTCCCAGTTCGACGCACTCCTTTGCTCGCAACCACTGCAATGCACGGACAACGCCCCCCTTTCGGGGACAATGCTTTAGTCGAGCAACACGGCGTGCCGCCGCCCGGTAACTCGTCGCGCTTAACCTCACTCGACATCCTTAGTCTCGCTCGGATCGGGCTCCGCTCGCTTGGGCGTCCTGCGTCTCTTCGCTCCACACGACGCTTGACGAGTTACCGGACGACGTCCCTGATTCGCATCGGCAAACCGTCATAACAGGCGAGTGGACGAGATATTCATTGGCGAGACATAAAGCGAGCGAACCTCGGCTACGCCGACGGGAGCGAGACAGTCCGCCAATGAATATGTCGGACGCTTGCCTGCTTCGAACAATTAGTGGTTAAGAATGAGGGAATTTACGCGTAGGCCGGAGCGGCGTAGGAAATAGGTGCTTGCGCGGAGTCGTCGAACGTCACTTCCTCGTAGCTCGACTCATCATTGAGCATGGCAAGTAGGAGCTTGTTGTTGAGGTCGTGACCGGACTTGTACGCCCGTAGTTCGCCGATCAGACCGCGTCCAAGCAGGTACGCGTCGCCGATGGCATCCAGGATCTTGTGAATGACGAACTCGTTGGCATAGCGAAGGCCATCCTCATTGAGAATCCGGTAGTCGTCGAGCACGATAGCGTTGTCCATACTGCCGCCGAGCGTCAGATTGCGCTCACGTAAAGCTTCGACGTCCCGCAGAAAACAGAAGGTGCGCGCACGGCTGACTTCTTTGAGAAAGGACGTTGACGAGAAGTCGATACTCGCCTGCTGCGAGAGCTTGTTGAAGACCGGGTGATTGAATCGCACCTCGAAATTCACTTTGAATCCGTTGAACGGATGCAACTCAGCCCACTTGTCGTCATCCTCGACGCGGATCGTCTTTTTGACACGAACAAACTTTTTCGCTGCATTCTGTTCTTCGATCCCGGCCGACTGCAGCAGGAAGACAAATGGCCCGGCACTGCCGTCCATAATCGGCACTTCCGGCGCCGACAGATCGACGTACAGATTGTCGATCCCGAGGCCGGCCAATGCCGACATCAGATGCTCGACCGTCGCAACATGAACGTCATCCTT
>Ga0224508_10004567_pt1 | contig 11260 bp, 9 predicted proteins | sample SF_Jan12_sed_USG_4_FD_170157 | JGI IMG/M metagenome (GOLD analysis project Ga0224508, IMG submission 170157) | Sediment microbial communities from San Francisco Bay, California, United States - SF_Jan12_sed_USGS_21 | ecosystem: Environmental > Aquatic > Marine > Sediment | place: USA: California...
CAACTTTTAATTTGTTCAAGGCATCCTGCCCGTTTTCTGCTTCGATCATGTCCGAAAAACCAATTTCCTTTAAGACATTTTTCACGATTCGACGCATGGTGGACATATCATCCACGACTAACACTTTAATACTGGTATCAATCATGCTGAATTCCTTACCACTTGGGGCTATTCTCCCCAGTGAAATGTCCCAAAATAATAATAAACGGGTGTACGTTCAATTAATAACAACCCACAGGTAATTGATACATGCAGTAAAGTGAAATTCGGTCATTTTATCCGTATTCTTGAGATGTCAATTCAAAAAGGCCTTGCTTGTGAATCTTCTAGTAACTCAAGCCACAAAATAACTCAGTTGAAAAACGCGGCACTCCCATCACAGATAGCCTCGACGAGGCACTGGCAGTTTTTTTATTCAGCGGGTCTAAATGAAATCAAGCGGAGGAAATAAGAAATGCAGAAACAGGGGAAATCAAATTTGAGGCTCTTAAACCCCACAAGAGCCTGATGCGTTAGGCAGGACTAAGGAGAGAACGTCTGGATCTTCACCCGTATCGGCAACCCATCCTGAGGCCTCCTCTCCTCAGAATCGGAGCCGTTGATCATGCTCGTTTGGTGATCTCATCCAAGCGTCTATGACGAATGGAAAATAGAACAGGGAAGGAAAAAGATGTTTAATTCAAACTAAACCGGTCAGAACTTCCATTTCCGGAAGTGGCCCCCACCATGGCTTCATCACTCCCCGCGTTTTGAACCCAGGCTTCAATCTCTTCTCGGACGAACCGCCAATGCTTTCCAACCTTATGACCGGGAAGACGGCGTTCTCGTGCCAGTTTGTAGATAGTCGACTTCGGCACTTTCAAGAAAGTCGAAACTTCACTTAATGTCAGCAAATCTTTCATCGTGATACCCTCGTTAGAATTTGGCCAATAATGTTTCTCGTATCGGACTGATTTTTGAAAAACTTGAGACTTGGTGGAAGATAATAGGAAATTTTTTCTTCAAATTCTAAGGAAATTCCCTTCTGAGCCCCCCTCAACCCTCGATGATAATAGCTTCAGACTTGAGCGCTCCGCCCCCTTCTGAAGATCGAAGTGCGTCTCTAAATACGGAAATTAAGGCCTCCACCTCCTTTTCCACCTCTTTCAGCAGGTTTTCCAGTTGAGAAAACGGAGACACCAACGCTATGCTTTCGAGCTGTTCAACAATTTTGGCCTGATGGGTTGCGTTCAGGGCGTATAAGGCGCCTTTCAATTGATGTGCTGTCCGCTGGAAATGCGGCCGATCTTCCGTGGCAATCCCTTCCTTCATCCCATGAATCAGATTTGCCTTAGTTTCAAGAAATATCTTGAAAAGCGAGTGCAACAATAATTCATCACCCTCCATAGCCTCTATGGAACCCGAAAGATCGTATCGTTCGTATGCTTTCTGATCATCCATCGGCATCCTCACTACATGAGGACGGTCAACGATGCCAACTTCTGTCGGATTAGCCTGCAAACGGCCATCGTTCGAAGAACATTGATAGCCTCTGGCCTGTACCCTGAATCCTACCCATCGTTCAAGCACGTTTGCCAATTCTCTGAAATGAATTGGTTTTGACAAGCAATCATCCATCACACCTATCCAACGTTCCTGGTCTTGTTCGGAAAGCCCATGAGCCGTCATCCCCACAATAGGAATATGGGAACAAGGCATGAAGCCTGATAGGTATCGAGTCTTACTCAATGGACGACGTCGCTCAAGACGTTTGGTTTTCTCCAATTCACGAATAGCATGCGCGGTTTCAAATCCATCCATCCCAGGCAAATCCCAATCCATCACAATGAGGTCTAGATCATATTCCTGAACAAGGAGCAACGCCTGGTCCCCAGATTCCGCAATATGCACATGACAACCAAGTTTATCGAATAGCCCGGCAGCAACTTTTTGATTCACAGGATTATCTTCGACGATCAGGACCGAAGGGCTCAGCCTCTCTTGTTCTGTCGTGTTTTCTTCAATAGGCCAGTTGCCTTCATGGTCTCCCTCTGGAGCACATTCCTTATTCTCTTGAGATTCTCCTTCATTATTTTTAACTGGCATACCAGAAAATTCGGGCTCGTCGAACACACAGCGATACAATTGGTCTCGATGAATAGGCATGGTAATCATGCCATCAAAGGTCACAGGAAAATCATCATTTCCCTTACGCAACCAAAAAGGTGTCAGGCGCAAGAGTTTCAACGATGAGAACGAGGACGCTCGAATGGCCCGAAGCCATAGCTTCCACTCCTCGTGCTTTGCATCCCTTCCCATAATGATTCCCAATACATCAGAAGGACAGGCACGCTTGTTCTCGATAAAAGCCATAGCCTCATGCACTTCGTCCACTCGCACCACCCTTACGCCTCTATCCTTCAAATAGTGAGACAACACCTCTATAGACACATTCAACGAAGAGCATACGAGAATGTCTTTTGTGTCCCCCATCCTATCCTCGATCAAAGTGCTTTTTTCCAAAGCAGGAAGACGAAAAGGAAGATCACACCAAAACGTTGTCCCCTCCCCAATCTGGCTTTCGACTCCTACTCTTCCATTCATCAGTTCAGCCAGCTGTTTACAAATCGCTAATCCCAATCCTGATCCTCCAAATTTCCGGCTCATGGAGCTATCAGCTTGCATAAACACCTGAAAGATTTTCTGTTGCGCGGGCTCAGAAATCCCAATCCCCGTATCCTTCACGGAAAACCGCACACACCCGACGGAGTCTTCCGGGACTGGTTCGGAAACCGTTGTGCCATCGCTGGCACAAGCAGGCATTTCTGCACGATCGACAGGAAGCCACTTCACCTCCATCAAAACCGATCCATGGTTGGTAAATTTCAGGGCATTCGAAATAAAATTACACAAAATTTGTCGTAACCGATGCGGATCACCCAAAAGATGCCGAGGGATATTTGGCTCGACATAGGCGGCCAAATCCAATCCCTTGTGATCCGCCCGTTGGGAAAATAGATCCAGCACCTCTTCGACTAACACCAGGGGATTGAAGCCAATGCTTTCCAACGCCATATGGCCGGACTCGATTTTCGAAAAATCTAAAATGTCATTAATGATGGCAAGCAACCCTTCACCAGAATTTCGAATGATTTTGGTACATTCCTGTTGCTCCACATTCAATCTCGAATTCAACAGCAACTCCGCCATCCCAATCACGCCGTTTAAAGGCGTGCGAATTTCATGACTCATGGTGGCGAGGAAAGCCGCCTTCGCAAGAGTGGCCCCTTCCGCCTTCATCAACGCTTGATCTAATTCCTGATTTTTCGTTTCCAGCGTCTCCGCAAATTCTGACAACTCAACCGATGCCCGTTTTGAATCGGTAACATCCATTCCATATCCGCGAAGTCGCCCCAGCTCCGGATGAGACGAAAAAGACCAGGCAAAATGTTTCTCTCCCACTTCCACTTCAATATTGGACTCAAGGTGCCCTTGGGCGAAACAACGGGCCGCCAGGTCCGGAAACTGATCCGGCAAGGCGGTCGTAAACCCATCCCGGCCTATATGGGCGTCTTCCATTAAGCGAACCATGGAAGGGTTGGCATACAACAGATGGCCTGTCGCATCGACTTCAATTATGGGAAAGGGACTTTCTTCGGGAATGGAGGCCAAGCGGCTATAATCTTCTGCTAATTGTGTCTCCGTGCTTAAATCACGAAACATCAAGAGGAATTGAGTCGCGTCGCCGCCTTCAATCGCGACACCCTTCAGTTCCACCCAACACCACGTCCCTTGACGACAACGTAGACGAGCACGCGGCAACCAGACAATCTTATTTTCCTTGATCCTATCCAACAACAGCTGACTGTTCGCCAATTCCTTCCCGTCAAACTCTGAGCCGCCAAAGACCTCCTCAATGGAAACATTACGCGGGCCAACCGCCCCCCAACCCAATAAGCGAGAGCCGGGCACATTCATCTGTGTAATAGCCCCTTCATGATCGACTAAACACACGCCGACCATCAGGCCATCCCATAAATATTGAAAAAGCGCGAGGTTACTCCACATCACGAATAAAAATACTCCTGAAAATCAAGAGAATACTCTGTCGGATCTAACACTTTCGCGATACTCATATCATGCCCCAGGCTGGTATCTTTGGATAAATCACATTCCTGCGGCACATCAAGAATCTTTCCATGAGAACCGCGAAAGATTTTCACGTGTGGCTTCAAGGCCATTTCTGGATGTTGCTTCATAACGACCGCTTGTTCTCCGGTAGAGAGTTGCACCACCGTGCCAACAGGAAACACACCCAAGGTTCGAATCATGGCTTCAATAAAGGGTGTAGAAAACTTTCCCTTCTGGGCTTCCTGATACAAACGTCGAATGGCTAAGGCCGCAGGCAATGAGCCAAAAATCCCGCCAACTGTGATCAATTCATCAAAATAATCGACGATTCCTAAAAGCTGCCCTGACTCCGAGAGGGGAGCATTGGCATATCCCTCAGGATACCCAGAGCCGTCTAGATAGACATGATGCTCTCTCACCATCTGTACAATATCTGAAGAAAAGTGTGCTTGCCGTTGTATCAGGGCCTCACCAATTGCTACGTGTTGCTGCAGCAAGACAGCATCTCTTCTTCCATTCCAATGGGCTTTCACCACATTCTGAGGCAATCGCATATACCCGACATCATGCAACAACCCGGCGATCCCAACCTTTTCGAGTTTTCCTTCATCCCACCCTAATTGGAGGCCAACCAGGATCGAGTACACAGCCGTATCCACGACATGGGCATACAGTGTCTTATCAAATTGTTTCAGTGAATCGATCAGTAAAATTTCCGCAACCAAAGCTGGGTTTGCCAGAGTTTTGTGAACTAACGCTTGTGCTGCCGCATGGACGGACGGCTGAGAAATTGGCTGTCCGGTCTTCACCCCTTCAAAGGCTCCTTCCACAGCAGCCACTGTCGCCTCACGCAACTGGACGACCTCCTCTCGATTCTTGGAGTCCTCTAAGTATGGTGCGGGATCGGGGGTCGATTCTGGACCTAAAGAGGCAGGGGCCCGGTCATTTGTCGCTGATTCATCATGCCCACAGGAGACGTTGTGCATGCCGGTCTCTTCTGATGTGGACGCGGCTTCATCGCAATCTGATTCAGCCTCTGAATACACCTCCACACCCAAGGAGGTATCGATTTCTACTTCTCGAATACCTGAACTCATTAATTGTTGGACGTCAGTGGGGGATTTCAGCAAGCGTCGATGGACAAAGAAGGGAGATTTCCACCAAGAGTCAAGAATACGGACTAGAAACATGCCTGGGCGCAATTGGCTGGTGGGGATGCGTTGAAGAGTATTGGTCGAAGCAGCAGCAGGTGGCTTGGACAGACTAGCCATATGACATCACCAATTCACGGTTATTAACAGGGAGCAGGGCCGTTCCCAATTGCTGAAGAATCATGAGGAAAAGGAGAATCTGACAGGAAATGATCCTCAACATATCACTCAATTCAACCAGAAGACAGCCATCGGCAAGACAAAATTTTTAGGCTGGCGTGCCAGTGGGGACGGAGCTGCCCTTCGGAATTTCCGCCAGGGTCGGATACATGGGAATCATTTTCCCGATATTGGCCAAATCTAAGACCTGCTTCACATAGGTTTGCGGATTCACCAAGCAGAAGGAAACATTTTTAGTCTTGAGATTTTGATGGCAAATCACCAAAAGGCCTAAGGCCGAACTATCCACAAACGTCACCTTCTCCAAATCCAATACAACAGAACTTCCCTCTGCAGAAACTCCCTCCACCGCTTCTTTAAAAATTTTTCGGACGCCAAAATCAAACCGCCCGTCCAAATGCAGAATCGTGTTGCCATCAACAGTGCCTTGTGTGATATTCATGCACCTCCCCCTTCATTCATAGCAGGACGCTCCAGCCGCGGCTATGATTCACAGATTGTATAACCATAAAAGTCCTGTCCTTCGTATCGGTTGTTGTTCAACAAGAGTTTAGGGAAGGAAGGAGCAAAAAATGAGGAGGAGTGAAACCGTACCGGCAGACTGTAGAACAGTGCATTGAGTTGACTGTTCCAGGTAATGTCGGATATGGTTTTGATCCCCCAAAACCAAGATGGTTGTTTTCACCATGTTTTTCAACACTTACCAGAGGGAGGGTTCTATGAGAAGCTGGGCTGCAATCTCGACAATGTTTGGGGTCTTTGTGATTGGACTATTGATGGTCTTGCCAGCCGGCCAAGCAGCAGACATGTCCAAGGCCAAAGCCGCAGAGTACGTTTTGGCCACCGCAAAAGCTGCTCGGACCGTGTATGTAAAAGGGGTAATTGCTGATGCCAAAAAGGCAGGTGTGAAATTAAGTGAAGATTGGGTGAAAGATGATCATTCGATTATGCTTCCCGCCCAGTTTATCAAAGAGTTAGGAGCGAAGATCACAGATTTTGAACTCTCGTTAATCGGGACCGATCCACTCTATGCTTCCAATGCAGCCAAAAGTCCAAAAGAAAAGGAAATGTTAGCTGAACTCGCGGGTGGGTCGAAAAAAGTGGTAACTGGAGAAGATGGGGGCAAGACCATTGGTATGTCTGCGGATTTTGCCATTGCTCAAGTTTGTGCAGATTGCCATAACAAGCATCCCAAAACAACTAAGAAAGATTGGAAAAAAGGCGATTTTATGGGCGCAATTGTCGTCAGAATGAATTAGCTCTTTTATTGAAGGTGACGCGTTTTATTGATGGCGTGGATGGATTGAAAGCCGTCCACGCCATTTTTTTGTTTAGTCCTTCGTTTAATTTCTTGCTTGCCTTGTTGCATTACCAAAGTATGAGAAGTCTTGAGTGAGTGTTATCTATTTCCCCATCATGACTCGCAATTGAGCATAGTTGATCCATACTCCATGATTAACTCTCCATAAACGCACTACAAAGGCATGACTCACACCCCTACTCCCAATACCTCTCAGCCATGTCAGAATATGAAGACGGGACAAACCAAAATTGATAGGACAGGAGGAACACTGGAAAGAGCATAAGATTCTTTCCTTAGGCCTGATTAGGTTTGTATGGAAATACGTCTGGACTAGATGAGGTGTCTACTCAATGAGGAAGTCAGGCTTAAAGATTGCCCATATTGACCGACTCGACAGGTACGGGAATTTTTGACTCTTCCCCTGCGACCAGCTTCACAACACAGAATACCCGGTTTCCAGTCCCTACATACTCTAAATGATCAAAACTCAAGGCTTTAGCCATGGCGATCCCCCGTCCATGACTTTCTAAGAGTCGCTCTGGCTTAATTTCTTGGTAGTCACTCCAATCAAATCCTAGACCCTGATCGGTCACGGTCAGCTGAATCCGATCGGGATGGCGCTCAAACGTGATTTCCACAAATTTGTGGGCATGCTCAAGCGATCTTTGACGCCGGACAATTTCCTCTTCCCACTGATCGGTTTCTTGAAGCTTTGTTTTTTCTTCGTAACCAATTTGTAAATTGCCATGTTCAATGCCATTCACGATCAATTCGTTGAGGCCAAAAGCTACTTTTTCCGGATTCGGAAAGGCTTGTGCGACCAAAAGAGCTAAATCGTAGGCCTCCCCAACCGTTTGAACTCGAAACCGTCCTTGTTGCAAACAACCGATGGTCTTGACCTGAACACGCAAATTGAGCGCGAGGCTCTGCCATTTTAGCCCTTCCTCCACCGCCGCACTCACCATGCGTATTAAGACCTTTTGATCATACGGCTTCGTCAGGTAAAAAAAGACTCCGGCCTCCATGCCCTCGCATATTTCACTGGGCGAGGCCGCAGAGGTTTGCATCACCACCGGTATCCATTTAAAGTTTTCATCGGCCTTCAATTCAGTCATCACTTCGAGGCCGTTCATTCCGGGCATCATGCGATCCAGAACCATGGCGTCAAATCCTTTATGATCATGGCGTAAAAGATCCAAGGCTTGAACACCATCGTGTGCCTGAACCAATTCATAGGGCTCATCCTTCAGGCATTCAATCAATACGTCCAGATTCAGATCATCATCATCGACGATCAGAATACGTGGTTGCTCTTTACTCATAAGGTTTTTTCTTTGGATTCCTCATTCAATTCTAACCCGATTAAGGCCACGTCATCTCTGAAAATGCCATCGACTTGCCACGACCGACTAGAATGGAGGAGGCTTTTGAGCCCCGTTTTCAAGGAACGTTTGTAGACGCCTTCCAGAGCCTTTTGCAACCGCTGTCTCCCCCAAATTTCATCTTCGCCATTGACGACTTCGTAAATTCCATCGCTAAATAAATAAAGCCGATCTTTATCGGCCAGGGTGATAGATTCGGTGTGATAGATTTCATCAGGTGAAAACCCGGTTGGATACGTTTTCCCTCCTAAGACGACAGAACCGGCATTGTTCCTGACCAAAATTGAACCAGGATGGCCGGCACTGGCAAAACGCAGAACACGGGTCGATAGCTGAAGGACGCCCACCCAAACCGTGAAATAGTCTCCCTGATCCGTCATCGGATTCTCCGCATTGAGACGAGTCACAATCTCGCCAGGATCATACCCGGGAAAGGATCGTGCGATGTGTGCTTCCTTAAACCACATGGCCAAGGAGACGGCCCGCAACGCCGGCCCCGTGCCATGCCCAGACATATCTAACACCATGATACCCAGATGATCATCCCCCCATTTCGCCACTTGAAATAAATCACCGCCTAACTGTGAAGACGGGAGAAATTCCCATGCCAACTGTATTTCTGGTGCCACCGCTCCTTGCACGGGTAACAGGGATCGTACAAATTCCGAAGCCGAATGCAATTCGGCATCAAGCTGGGATTGTTTTTCTCTGATCACGCGATAGGATTCTTCAAGGTCTAACAATAATTGCCTGGCGCGGAGTCCTGCCACCACTCGAGCAAGAATTTCTTGATCGGACGCCGATTTCGGCAAAAAATCATCTGCGCCTCTGGTCAAACCTTCGGCTATTTGCGCCGGCTGGTCCAAGGCGGTCATGAGGATAAAATGGATTGACCAAAATCTTTCGTCTTGTTTAATAGCCCTACAAAGACCGGGACCATCAAGCTCCGGCATCATCCAATCGGACAGCACCAAATCCACTTTTTCTCGTTGCAGGATATCAAGTGCTTCTCTGCCATTCTCTGCCTCTAGCATTCGATGATTGAGTTTGCAGAGCCGTCGTTTGGCAACCATCCGCACCAGCTTTTCATCATCAACCAGTAGTATCGTATAGGCCTTGCCACTTGGGAGAATTTTATCATACACGACTTCACTTGCTTTATCTGATTCCAACACATTCATAACAATATTCTTTTTGGGCATAAAGATACTCCTGCTTTCTTCGGTGTCCTCACATCAAAAATCAAGGAACAGGATTGGAAAAAGAAAAGTGAGAAGTGAGGAAAGAGCAGTACGGCCCGAAACGTTAGGAGGAAAGAGCGGGAATAGAAATACAGACGGTTTTTCTCCTCACGACTTAGTCCATACTATTTTACCCCGTACTTCTTCATTCATCTGGAAAGGCGGGTATGAAGAAGCGCTTTCAGCCTGATCATGGATTGGGCATGAAGTTGACAGATGCGGGATTCAGTGACATGAAGAATCACACCAATTTCTTTCATCGTCAATTCTTCAAAATAGTAGAGGGTCAGGACCAAGCGCTGGCGTTCAGGCAGCCGCTCAATAGCATCGACTAATGCCCTGCGTGCGTCCTCTGAGACCAGCGACTCCAATGGACTCGGCTGATCACGATCGGCCAGGGCATCTAAGATGGGATGCGAATCTTCTTCATTACTACCTAAGTCATCCAAGCTCAACACGACCGCTCCTTTGGCTTGGAGAAGCGTCTCATCGACTTCTTGCGCTTCCATCCCTAACGCTTCAGCTAATTCAGCTTCGGTCGGTGGACGACCTTTTCGTTTGGTCCATTCGTTGGTCGCATGATGGATTTTGCCAATACGTTCCCGAAGAGACCGTGGCACCCAATCCATGGCCCGAATTTCATCAAGCATCGCCCCTCGGATGCGAAATTCCGCATATGTGCGAAATTTAATTTCTCTAGAAGGATCGAATTTCGTTAGGGCATCCAACAAACCCACCATTCCCGCACTCATAAGATCTTCGACGTTGAGTCCACTAGAAACACGCATCGCCAACCGCATGGCCATATATTTAATCACCGGCAAAAACTCTTTAATCAAGTTTTCGCGTTCCTGTGTATTCAACGAAAGTTTTGTCGGAAGCGAGGTTTTGGGTTCCTCAGGAGTCGCTGTCACAGCACCACGTTTCATGCGTTATCCCTCCGTCACAGTTTGAATCGCCGCTAAGGCTGTAGGCCCGAACAATTGAAAGCCCCCTTGCCAAGAACGATCCCCCCTCCAGTCATGAAGCGTGGAGACCAGTGAAGTGAACGCTCGGCTAGCTGGCGCACGGGGGTAAAGATCGCACACGGCTCGTTGTTGGGCCACTGCCATCGTCACGTAGTCATCTGATGGGATGCACCCCATATAATCCAACGTAACCGACAAAAACCGATCAGTGACTAAACCGAATTTGCGAAACACCTCTTTACCTTCTTGGTTATTTTTGACTTTGTTTACGAGTAATCGAAATGTCCGCAGGTGATGGCGCGTTGAAAGAATTTTTATCAATGCATATGCATCCGTGAGGGAGGTAGGATCTGGAGAGACCAGGACAAGTGTTTCGTGTGCCACTAAACTAAAATACAGCACATTAGGAGAAATTCCTGCGGCACAATCGATGAGCAAAATATCTGGCGTACGCGATAATTCCAAAAATGCCGTTTGCAGAAGAAGCTGTTGCTCATAGGTGAGTTGGGTAAAGGCCTGCCCTCCGGATGTCGCAGGAAGGAGTTGAATGCCTTCGGGACCGGTGACCAGCACCTCTTCCAACCGCCGTTGCCCCGAGAGCACATCTTCAATCGTATATTGCGGGGTAAGTCCTAAGAGAATATCTACATTCCCGAGAGCCAGATCCGCATCCATCACCATGACCTTCCGTCCCTGTCGTGCCGAGGCCACGGCTAAGTTGGCCACCACATTTGTTTTTCCCACGCCGCCTTTTCCAGAACTCACGGCAATGACTTTGACCTGTGGTCGAATCGACGGAGTCGGATTCATCGCTGCCCGTAATCCACTGGCTTGATCCAGTCGTCGGGGTCTTGCCACTCCCGATCTTATGGCTGACGAAATTGTGGATATGGCCATTAGTGAGCCACCTCGGCTAAAACAGAAG
>Ga0224508_10004568_pt1 | contig 11260 bp, 9 predicted proteins | sample SF_Jan12_sed_USG_4_FD_170157 | JGI IMG/M metagenome (GOLD analysis project Ga0224508, IMG submission 170157) | Sediment microbial communities from San Francisco Bay, California, United States - SF_Jan12_sed_USGS_21 | ecosystem: Environmental > Aquatic > Marine > Sediment | place: USA: California...
GGCTCCAGCTGCCGCCCCTCGTGTTCCCAGGCCAATCCGGTGGCCCAGATCTCGTCATCGAACGCCGATTGGATCCGATTGCCGAAATCGACGACCGGCCCGGGTTTTATGCCGGCGGCGAGTGGCGTTACGCGAACCGGGCCCGACTATCGCTATCGTTTTACGACAATCGGGCGGACCCTTATGCCTTTCGCGATGGCCAATGGGCGTGGGGCACGCGATTCTGGAATTTGGCCACCCAGGTTTCTTTGCCGGGCGATTTCGGTCTAGTTGCCCAAAGAATGCGCGGCGATACGGATTGGCTGATCGGTGCGTCAAACGATGGCACGATAACTCCGCTAACCCGCTATGTCACAGACGAATTCGACGCGGCGTTTATTCTGTTCAGCAAGGCGATCGACCGACGTCATCGAATCAGCCTTCGTCTCGATCGCTTTGACCTGTGGCGTCCTGGCGAACTTGAGATTGACGAAGGCAAATCTACGGCTATCGCTTACCGCTTCGCGGTCAACCAGCGGCTAGACATGCAACTGGAGTGGATAGAAATTGAGTCGTCTCGCGACCTATGGCCCCTGCTCTATGGGCAAGCTGGATCGAACGACGAAGAGCGGCTGGTTCAACTGGGATTCAAGATCGCGGTCTTTGACAGCACGAACTAAGCCGACGCAATCACCGCCGAGGCGGGCCTTCCTCCGCGCCCCACATCTTACGATGTTCTGCTTCGGCGGAAGATACGATCTTTTGATGGCGCCTGCTCAGCAGCAATGAATCGGGCGAACAAACGCGTGCACGCAAAATCCCGAGATCCGTCGCGGCATCAAAAAGACTGGGATACCAACGACGCCAGTTCGGTAACAGCGCTTCGACCTGATCCTTAAGGGTCATGCAATCGAATCTATACGAGGAAAGCGCCGTTGGCAACGGAACATCCTGCAGATAATTAACTGCAGCAAGCGTCAGCGCTGCGACGAGATCGAAGCGCTTTGTTACGACTTTTGCGAGATAGAATTCGGGCTAACGAATAAAACCGAGACTTTCGAGTTTGACGATGATGCGATGCGCCAGCATGTCGGGCGTTACGTCTGTTGTGTCGATCGACATTTCGGCATTTTCCGGTACTTCGTAGGGGTCATCGATTCCCGTGAAACCCTTAATAAGCCCAGCCCGCGCTTTCGCATAGAGCCCCTTGCGGTCGCGCACCTCGCAGACCTCAATTGGCGTTGCGACATAGATCTCGATAAAACCGCCTACCGGCTCGATCATCTCGCGAACGTTACGCCGCGTCTGCGTATACGGTGCAATTGGAGCGCAGATTGCTATGCCACCATTCTTCGTAATCTCGCTTGCGACATACCCGATTCGCTGAATGTTCAGATCCCGATGTTCTTTCGAAAAACCGAGTTCGCTGGACAGATTCTTGCGAACGACGTCACCGTCCAATAGCGAGACTGGCCGCCCGCCCATTTCCATCAGCTTGACCATCAGGGCATTGGCAACCGTTGATTTGCCCGAACCTGACAGCCCGGTAAAGAACACGGTAAAGCCTTGCTGATGGCGCGGAGGATGCGTGCGCCGCAGCTCGGCGACCACTTCCGGAAACGAGAACCACTCAGGAATATCGACACCATCGTGCAACCGTCTTCGCAACTCCGTACCCGAGATGCTCAGTGTGCGCGTGCCTTCCTCGACCTCGTCGATTGGCTCATATTGAGCCCGGTCTTCGACGTATACCATCATTTTGAAAGGCACCATCGTAATATCGAGATCATCTGCGTAGTCGTTCATGATCTGTTGCGCATCGTACGGTCCGTAAAACGGATTGCCATCCCGGTCGTTACCCGGGCCAGCATGATCTCGTCCGACGATGAAGTGAGTACAGCCGTAATTCTTGCGAATCAGTGCGTGCCAAGCCGCTTCCCGGGGCCCGCCCATTCGCATCGCCAAAGGCAGCAGGCTCAGCGAAGTCGTCTGCTCCGGATATTGCGACAACAAATGCTCATAGCATCGGACGCGCGTGAAGTGATCGACGTCCCCCGGCTTCGTCATTCCGACGACCGGATGAATAAGCAGATTGGCCTCAACCTCTTTTGCGGCACGGAAAGTGAGTTCCTGATGGGCTCTGTGCATCGGGTTTCGCGTCTGAAAAGCGACAACCTTGCGCCAGCCGAGCTTACGAAAGCGCTCCCGCACTTCTCGCGGGGTGTCTCGTAAGTGATTAAAGTCGTAATGGATCGGCGCTTCGACGCCGTTCAGCGTACCGCCGACATATACCGGGTGTGCCTGGTGCATCAGATAAGAGACAGCTGGATGCGTATCGTCGGTCGTTCCGAAGACGGCCTTGGCCTCGGCATCCTTATCCGGCCGATAGATACTCTCGACATCCAGCGTTGCGATCAGGACGCCTTCTGGATCGCGCAATGCGATCTTGGTTCCGGACTGAATAGACGCTGCAAACGCTTCGCTGACATCGAGCGTAATGGGCATTGGCCAGAACACGCCACTCGCCAGGCGCATCTTGTCGCGAACGCCTTCGTAGTCGTCCTGATTCAGAAAGCCCGTCAATGGGGAGAAAGCGCCATTGAGAATTAACTCGATGTCGCACAGCTGGCGCATCGACAAATCCCAAGAGGGAATCTCACGCGAGTTTTCCTTCTCGGTTTCCGCCGCTTCCGGCGACAAGTAGCGATCGATCAGCTCACCGCCGTGAGCTTCCTTTAATGCACCCATTGAGTATTGGCTCCAAAATTGTTTGAACGCAGCCTACCGCTGACAGACACGCCATGCGGCCACTTCGCCCAAAAAAATGCCGAACTCGGCAACCTATTGATTAGTAATCGTTTCTGCCGCCGCGCGGATGCCGGCTGCATTGATAGCAGCCAAATATTGTGCCTCATGCTCAAGGCTTTTCAAGGATTTTTTCGAAACGCTTTCAAGATTGGGCCGTTTTTCGGCTGGCCCTTCGCCTTTGCCGATACCACCGCCGAACTCGATAATCGTGTCGACTCCAGCCCCGACGACCCATTGCATGCACGTGATCCACCGGACCGGATTGAACAGCTGGAAAAATAAACGGGAGCGGATCGCACCCGCGTCATCGAGATGAAGCTCTCCCGTGTAGTTTGACAAAACGGCGAAATTCAACGGCTGAAACTCGCATTGCTCGAGTAACGGCCTGAATTCTTCGGCCGCCCGGACCATTAAATAGGTATGAAAGGCGCCTTCGGTCTTGAGTTCAATGGCGCGCTTTTTCGAGTGAGTCACTTTAAGGTCTTTAACCAAGGACTCGAGATCAGCGTCAGTCCCTGCGATAACCGTCTGGTCGGGTAAATTGCACCCGCCTATGCCGCAGAAGTGCTTATCGGAGAGTGCCTTGGCTGCATCGAAATCGAGAGTGGTCGCAAGCATCGATCCACGCCCCAACTCGGACATCAAGCGCCCCCGCTCAGCAACCAGGGATACGCCGGCCTCTAGACCCAATGCGCCCGCAGCCACCAGCGCTGTGTATTCACCCAGGCTATGGCCTGCCCCCACGAAGGGCTCGATACCATCAACTAAGTGACGAAATACCGTTAGACAAGCGACTTGATGTGTCAGCAAGGCCGGTTGCGTAAATCGCGTCTGATCGAGCTTATCGTCTGGATCCTCGAAAGAAAGCTGTGCAAGGTCGTAACCTAACACCTCGCTGGCTCGATCGTAGACATCCCTGGCGACAGGAAACTCCGCCACGAGATCCGAACCCATGCCTCTATACTGAGAGCCCTGTCCTGGGAACTGAAATAGAATTTTTTCGGGTTTCACGAGCGGCTAAGAGAAAGCTTCAACAATGCGCCGAAGCATACGATGCTCCCGGTGGTCACTCAAGCGACTGATTTCGCTCCGGGCTCCTTAACTGGAATCAGGAGCATCAAACCCAAAATAAACATTACGATGACGACAACCATCCCGACTCGCTGCGACTGCGCAATCCCCGTAACGAGACCGAGCAACAACGGTCCAATGAACGCAGTCAATTTGCCAGAGAATGCAAAAAATCCGAAAAACTCGTTCTCGAGCCCCTCGGGAACATAGCGCCCCATCAGCGAGCGACTAGCTGCCTGATTAGGCCCCGAGAAGATGCCGATAAGAATTCCTGCGAACCAGAACCAGGCTGCGTCTCTCGCGAATACACCGATAACGGCGGCCAGCGTCAAGCCAAGCAGCGATATAACGATAGTTCGCTTGGCGCCGATCCAGTCGTCTACGTATCCCATCGCGATTGCACCAATCCCGGCCGCAAGATTGATCACGATCCCGAAGATCAGAACATCTGTTAGTGAAAACCCAAAGACTCCGGCGGCATAGATCCCCCCAAAGGCGAAAATGGTGACCAGCCCGTCGTTATAGATGAGCCGGGCCAAAAGAAATTTCACTATTTCCTTGTGCTTTCGAATTTCACGAAAGGTCGCTCTAAGCTGCTCAAACGACCCACTGACTACAGCCGCAGGCGGCAACTTCGATGATCTCTTTTCGTGCACAAAAAGAAAAAGCGGCAAGCTGAACACGAGCAACCAGACAGCCACCAGGAGATTGGTTGCGCGAACGTTTTCGCCGTTTTCGGTTGAGAATCCGAACCACGGTCCGTCCGGAACCGAGAGGCCAATATCGCCCAGAAAAGTAACCAACGCGGCCGGTTGCACGAGGGCAACGAGGGCCGCAAGCAATGCAAGTAGCCCACCGAAATAACCCAGACCCCATCCCCAGCCTGAGATTTTTCCCATGTCTGTCGATGGAGCGAGCCCTGGCAAGTAGGCGTTGTAGAAAACAATCGCGAACTCGTACGCGACGTTGGCAATGACAAATACGGTCAATGCCAACATCACTTGTCCCGGCCCGATCCCATAAAGCGCGGCTGTGGCCGCGGCCGTGATCAGCGTTGCAATGACGACGAAACGCTTGCGATACCCACCCTGATCAGCCAATGCGCCAAGAATCGGCGAAAAAAACGCTACGATCAGCGCAGTTACCGTAATCGCATAGCCCCAGAGCGCCTGACCTTCAACCGAGTTGGCCGCAATCGATTCGGAAAAATAGGTTGCGTAAACGAATGTGACGACCAGCGTCGTAAACGGTGAATTCGCAAAGTCGTATAGCGCCCAGGAATTGATGGCACGCCGATCAGTGGCCACGATTAACCGCCGTAATTCGGATCGCAGTCATAAGGCAAAACATATTCGCCTGGGCGTTTTGACCAGGCCATGTAGCGAGCGGCACGCTCTTCGAAAGTTGCAGGATCCTCATAGAGCTGAGTCGCCCAAAGCGTGGAACCGTCTTCACTGACTTCAAAGCGTTCCGTCAGTTGCAAATCTTCACTGTGATCGAAGCCGTTATTCATGAATGAGCCAGACGCGATATGAGTCGTTTCGACAACTAAGGTCTCGCCTTCCCATCGACCGACCGAATGCCCTGAAAGCGTATGCGGCGCATCCGCAGGCGGGTGCTCGCGGCCATCCATGAAAATGACTCGATAGAGATCGTAGTACTCCATCCTGAACACAATCAGGTCTCGCCCAGCATAGATCTCCATTGGAAACGGTGCCTGCATGTAGAAGGCTACCGACGGCGCCTTGCAGGCATTTTCAGGTAGCAGCTCGGCGGCATAGTCATAGTTGCGAACGGCTTCGCGCGCCTCAGCACTCAGGCTGAGACCCGAAAATTCACCGGCCGCTAGCTCGCCGCCTCCGGCATCGTCAATCAGCACAACATCAGCCGGCAGTTGTTCGAGCAGACCAGTGCCTGAGAGATCGGCACCGAAACGAACAGTCCAAAAACCCGACCAGCGAGACGCGAAATCGCTGGGTTGCGCATTGGCAACGGCCGATATCGCCCACAATGCAATCATTAACGGCGCTAGAAGCGCCCGACGTGGTGAAATCGTCACTGCTCGATGCCTACTGCGGGACGCTGTCCGATCAGTTCGCGACCATCGGCGAAACGGACTCGATAAACCCGCATCGAAGTTGAACCGTCGTTCGCGGGAAAGCCCTCGATGACGACCTCATCGCCGGCGCTGATCGAATCGGCTGTCCAGCCGCGACGGCGCAGAATGTTGGGAGAATTCGTTTCGATCTTCCAGGCACCGCTAAGGCCGTCGCTACTTGTGCCCTGGACAACGATCATCCCGTGCGGGTTGCGAAATCGGAACTCTTCGACCAGCCCAGTGACACTCACAATGCGCTCGCCGTCGTAATGCACGGCAAAGGAATGATGTGCGGCGACTAAAGCCGGTAACGCGAACAGAAAATAACCAGCGAAGAATCGAGCCGATATCATTTCATGCGTCTCCGGTTACTACTCGTCTAACAACGGCTTGTCGGCGAATCTCAGCTTCCAGCCGGCGATAGCAGACTCATTATAGACGTGAGGTGGCACCCGCCCGTGAAGCGCCGACAAAACCGCCTCGGTCGCCCTCGGAATTGCCGCAGTCAGAGTGCCGCCTTGATTCGCTGCAACCATGTGCGGGCTCAGAATTACGCGCCCGTCACTGCGTAGAATCCTTGCGTCTGCCGCTGGTGGCTCCTCTGGCAAGACATCGAAGGCTGCACCGCCAAGACGGTTTGCGTCGAGTGCATCGCAGATGGCTTCTACATCGACAATCTTGCCACGCGCTGTGTTGATCAGCACGGCCTCGGGCTTCATCCGCGCGAGCTTCGCAGAACAGATCAGGTTTTCCGTTTCCTCGGTGAGCGGACAGTGAAGCGAGACAACATCGGACTGACGAAGCAGCACATCCAAAGCGACCGACTCGACGCCGTTCTGCGTGAAAACGGATTCGTCGAGATAGGGGTCCGTGGCGATTATTCTGACTTTCCAGGGGGCCATCAGTGCAGCGACACGGCGACCCACCCGGCCGAGACCGATTATCCCAAGTGTAATTCCTGGATAGCCATCAGCACGTGCACCTAGATAAGTGCCTTGTAATTCATCTGTGCGCCAACCGCCGGCTCTGATTTGCGCATCGCGAATCTGAATTTTCTTCAAGAGTGCGAGCATCAGCGCAATCGTCCCCTCGGCGACTCCACCCCAATTCGCTTCGGTCGGGCAATGGGTCACGAGGATGCCCAGATCGGTCGCTGCAGCAATATCGACATCGTCTACGCCAATCGTATATTTCGAAATGATGCGTAGTTCCGGCAGCGATTCCAGCTCGCGCCGGTCGAGGCCAGCCCCCCGCAAGCTCGCGGCCAGCAAGGCGTGCACGGGATGGGCCTGCTTCAGTTCCCGGCTCAAATCGCCCGCCTCTTCGATGACGCGAACCCGGCATCCAGCATCGGACAGCAAACGGTGTGAGTCACCCGAAGCGTCCTGTGGACGGTAAATCACGATGCCGGCACGGGTCTGTTGTTTTTGGCTGACGATGGTCACGCCGTGCATCATGCCAAATCTCGTGTTGTTGCGCCCGTGACAGCGCATCGGTCATTATTGCCCGCTTGTGCCCTCGGATAAGGATTTGTCGGGGCGATGTAACGGTGTCTGACACCCCTCTAAGTTCGAAGAAAAAGGGAAGCTATGAGCCAAAAAATCAGGTACACGGCGTTATCCAGTGCAATATTGCTTGCGGCGACCCATGTCGGCCAGCTGGCAGCGCAGGAAGGCGCAGAGGAAACCGTCATCGTGTCGATTGATCGACAGGGCACCGGCGTGGAGGATATCCCCGCAAGTGTCCACGTCATTGATGCCGACACGCTGGAAACGTTCAGGCACGTTCATATCGGCGAAATACTCAATACCGTCCCCGGCGTGGTATTCAACCGGGGTAACGGCCAGGAATCACTGATGGGCATTCGTTCACCGGTGCTGACCGGCGCGGGAAGTTGCGGCGCCTTTCAGACGTCTCAAGATGGCATCCCCCTTCGCGGTGTCGGCTTTTGTAACGTCAACCAACTGTTTGAGGCCAACAGCGAACAAGCGGGTACTGTCGAAATAGTCCGCGGGCCTGGCAGCGTCATGTTTGGCATCAATGCGCTGCACGGGGCGATCAATGTCATTAGCCCGACGTTAACCGGCGATAGAGGCGGCACCGTGTCGGTCGATGCTGGCCCGCACGGTTATGGGCGGCTGAATTTTGGCTATAACGCTGGCCAGGGCGAGCACAACTTCGGTATTCAACTGAACAGCGCTGTCGATGGCGGCTATAAAGACGCGTCCGGCTTCGATCAACAAAAGGTCAATCTGGCGCACAGCTTTGACAGCGGGAACATTCGCATCTCTACGGTATTCTCCGCAACCAACCTGGACCAGGAGACGGCAGGCTATCTGGTCGGTTTCGAGGCCTACAAAATCGATGCCCTCAAGAAGGTAAACCCGAATCCAGAAGCCTTTCGATTCGCGCAAGGCCGCCGCTTACACACGCGCATCGAAGGGGATACGGACGCCGGCACCTGGATGGTGACGCCCTACTACCGCGACACCGACATGAAGTTCCTGATGCATTTCTTGCCGGGAACTCCGCTGGAAGAAAACGGACATGAATCCTTTGGCATCCAAAGCTTGTATGCCTTCGATTTAAGCGACACGCTCAGTTGGACGATCGGATTCGACCTGGAGTCAACTGACGGCTATCTAAGACAGACGCAGTCAGGTGGCTTTGGACCGTTTCCGCCAGGCAAGCAGTATGACTATCAAGTCGACGCGCAGATGTGGTCGCCCTACGCAGTGGTAAATATTCAAAGTACTGAACGAGACCAGATCAGCTTTGGGATACGTATCGAAGACCTCGAATACGATTACGACAACCTGATGATCGATGGCAATACCCGAGAAGATGGTACTGCTTGTCCGGGTGCTGGCTGCCGCTACAGTCGACCGTCTGACCGGAGCGATAGTTTTGAAAACTACACGGCTCAGCTCGGCTGGGTGCACGACCTCGATATGGGCTCCCAATATTTCGGCAACCTTTCGGCCGCTTTCAGAGCACCCCAGGCGACCGAGCTTTACCGGCTGCAAGCCAGCCAGACAGTATCCGAATTGGGCTCTGAAAACGTGGAGAGCATCGAATTCGGTTATCGCGCTAATCGCGACCGCCTTTCCTATTCGCTTAGCGCTTATTTCATGAACAAGAATGGCGTTATTTTTCAGGATTCCAGCCGCAACAATGTCAGTGGCGGCGAAACAAGTCACCGGGGCTTGGAGTTCGATACCAGAGTTTCGCTGTCGGATGCACTGTCATTAAACGTGGTGGCCAGTTATGCCCGCCATACCTACGAAGCCAATATTGCGCCGCGAGGAGTGACAATCCTGTTGGACGGCAAGGACATGGATACGGCACCTAAATTTACCAGTAACGTGCAGCTCGACTGGCGGATCAATACGGCCAGCAGCATCAATGTCGAATTGGTGCACATGGGTTCTTATTACACGGATGAGTCAAATCTGCATAAATACGACGGCCACGACGTAGTGAATTTCCGTTATCGCTACAACTCCGGGAACGCATGGTACGTCGCCGCCCGAGTCTTAAACATATTAGACGTGGACTATGCTGAGCGGGCGGACTTCAGCGGTTTCGCCGGTGACCGATATTTCGTCGGCGAACCCGCAAGCGTTTATTTCACAATAGGCACTGAGTTCTAGAGCCGATAAACGGACGAGCGCGCTATTGCAAAGTAAAAAAAGGGGGGCCAGCAGACCCCCCTTTTTTCTTAAACAATGATGGTGACTGACACTTTAACGGTGTCTGACACCATTTTTTGCGCCATCGTTAGAAGTGGATGACTGAGCGGATGCTTTCGCCCTCATGCATCAGATCGAAGGCCTTGTTGATGTCTTCCAGACCCATCGTGTGCGTAATCATCTCGTCTACTTTAATCTGACCCTGCATGTATTGATCGACCATCCCCGGTAGCTGGCTTCTGCCTTTGACGCCACCGAACGCACTGCCGCGCCAGACACGCCCGGTCACGAGCTGAAACGGCCGAGTGCAGATTTCCTGCCCCGCGCCTGCGACACCGATGATCGTCGACTCGCCCCAGCCCTTGTGGCAACACTCGAGCGCAGCGCGCATCAGGTTCGTGTTGCCGACGGCCTCGAACGAATAGTCTACGCCGCCATCGGTCATGTCGACGATGACTTCCTGAATCGGCGCATCGTAATCCTTAGGATTGACGAAATCCGTCGCGCCCAGTGCCTTTGCCATCGCCTCCTTCTCTGGATTGATATCGACGGCGAGGATCCGGCTGGCCTTCGCCATCGCCGCGCCCTGGATACAGGACAGGCCCACTCCACCGAGACCAAAAATGGCAACCGTTGAACCCGGCTCAACTTTGGCCGTGTGAAGTACCGCCCCAATTCCCGTGGTAATGCCGCAACCCAGCAAGCAGACCTTTTCAAGCGGCGCTTTCTTGTTGACCTTGGCCACCGAAATATCCGGCAGGACCGTGTATTCCGAAAATGTCGAAGTGCCCATGAAATGCAGCACTTTCTTGCCTGTAACCGAAAACCGGCTCGTGCCATCCGGCATGACGCCCTGGCCCTGAGTCACGCGAATCTTCTGACACAGATTAGTCTTGCCGGATTTGCAGAATTTGCACTCGCCACATTCAGGCGTATAAAGCGGGATCACGTGATCGCCAACAGCCACGCTGGTGACGCCCGCCCCGATTTCCTCAACGACGCCACCGCCTTCGTGCCCCAGAATGACCGGGAACGCGCCTTCGGGATCGTCGCCTGACAGCGTAAATGCATCGGTATGACAAACGCCGGATGCGACGTTGCGCACCAGCACTTCACCCGCTTTGGGCCCGTCGACATCGACTTCCTCGATCGATAATGGCTTGCCCGCTTCCCAAGCAACGGCGGCTTTCGATTTCATATGGGAGATACCTCTGGTCTTGTTAGTTCTAGTTAGAATGTCAATTGTAAGTGTTCAAATGACGGGTACAAGCGTCGAATGGCAATCTATCTGAGTCTCGGGTCGAATCTAGGCGAGCGTCGGGACAATCTGCGCGCGGCACTCGCGGCGCTGGCCAGTGAATCGGTGAGTATCGAGCGCTTGTCCCCGGTCGTCGAATCGCCGGCATTACTGCCACCGGACTCCCCGGCTGACTGGAACTCGCCGTTTCTAAACCTGGTAGCCGAATGCAGTTCACCGCTCGCACCAACAGAACTGCTCGCTGGACTGAAGCGTATCGAGCATGCGCTTGGCCGCGACGATGCACGCCACTGGGCGCCGCGTCCTATCGACATCGATATCCTGCTGTTTAACGACGAGATCATCGCGACCGAC
>Ga0224508_10004569_pt1 | contig 11258 bp, 21 predicted proteins | sample SF_Jan12_sed_USG_4_FD_170157 | JGI IMG/M metagenome (GOLD analysis project Ga0224508, IMG submission 170157) | Sediment microbial communities from San Francisco Bay, California, United States - SF_Jan12_sed_USGS_21 | ecosystem: Environmental > Aquatic > Marine > Sediment | place: USA...
GCCCGAGCCTTTGTGATATATCTCCACCTTTTTCTTGCCATCGCGGCGTTTCTGTGGGAAAAGAGTGCCAGGGGGTGATGACCAGGGCTGAAGACGTCCTGGAGATGCCCATACCGTGGAAAAAGCTGCGCAGGGGGTAAGAAAATGGGTAGCGACCCACGGAACAGGAGGTAGTGATGGGACACATAACTCACACGGTGATCGTGGTGACGTCGTGGGACCGAGAAGCGATAAAAGGGCTGCGTGAGGTGTGTCGGTTGAACGACACGAACGTTTCTCTGCTGGAAAAGAGCGCGCAGAACAACTGTTGGACGTTCATGGTGCTGCCGCACGGGTCTAAAAGCGGCTGGACAGGTGCACGCGAGGCCGATAAGCAGCGCGAATTCCTCAAAGCTTTGCTGATTACATACCGCCGAGCGGGCAAGAAGAGCCCGTTTGAGTGGTTCGAATGCGCGTATGGGCACGACGATAAGCGCGCTGTGGTGGTCGATAGTGAGTGGACAGAGCACGCATCGACGCAGGCGGTACGAAAATGAACCTCGGTGGAACGTATGCGGTGTTCGGTACTGACCCGCCTGACCCGTTACGGCAGTTTCGCACGGTTAGTGAAGCATGGAACGTGGCTGTGTGTACCCCCGGTGCGTACGTGCTGGATATGAACGTCAGTGGTATGCGCGTGGTGGCAAGGGTGGCGGAGATACGATGAGCGAAACAAAATTTCATAAGCGGTACAAGTGCAAGTTCACCAAGGAATGGTATGTGACCGACTGGGTATATCGGTGGGAAGTGGTTGGAGCACTAGGCGGTGCTCATCTGCACATACATCCGTACACGGATATACAGGGCGTGGTCAGCTATAGCGCCGGGTTGGAGGCGCACTTTATAAGGCCTCCAGCGAGTCGTGCTGGCGAGGCCCCGAATTATCTCGATTGCGCGGTGGTGAAGGGGTGGTGTTGGCACGACGGGACGTCAATGTATGCCAGTGACCACTTCGTACCCCTGTTCGTGGCCAAGGTGGACGACGAAGAGATATTCCAGGAGATCGCGCGGTGGGCGGCTGACGTGTTTGAAGACCGGTACCCTCTATTATCTCGGCGGTGATACGATGACGTGGCATCGTAGTGGCATGTTTAGTTGGTATGCTTGTAAGCGATGTGAGTCACAGTGTTACCGTGTGAGATGCGAGGTGTGCGGCGAAGACCGGATGGTGTGTACGCACTGCCATGACGAGTACACGTGCGAAGAATGTCGTGAGTGGAGATTTTTGTTCGTTCGTCGGCATGTGGCAGAGCGAGCGGAGCGGTTTTTGTTTGGGAGGAGGAGTGATGGCTACGCAAAGAGTGAGTTGCATTCACTGTGACGAGTGGTACGACGCGCCGAAGCACGACTGTGGTAAGCACCTAATGTTGTGCGAAAATATGGATTGTGACCTCGCGGCGGTAAAGGACTTCCGGTACTGCGCAGACCATTTGGAAGTGCGGTACGAGCCGATCAAGGGTGAGCACTATTGGGGACGTCTCGATGTGTTGGAGGCGGAGAAAGCCCGGTTGAAGTCGCGCATGGGTGCTATGGAAGCTAAGCAGATGCAGCAGGATGGCAAAGTGGGCGACCTGGATACGCGGTTGGACGCACTGGAGTCACGCCCGCGTCCGGGCCACGGCTGGCGCCGCACGTGATACTTCGTACTCGGCGCGTTAGTTGGTTGGTTGATAGCTCGTTTGATGGGGTGGTATGGATGAAAACGTTCAAGTTCTACGCAGACATAGAGTTCACGGCGGAAGATTTATTTGAGGCGTTCGATCTGCTGCGGTCGCATTTCGACAATTTGTCGAATGACGAAGGGGAAGACAATGAAGTCTGGTTTATGGGCGAGATGACGTTGAAGGTGTCCCCGAAGGGCAGCGATGATAAATGACTGACGTGCGCAAAGACTTGGAGTGTTGGGTTGTGAGGAGGTTAGGTTGTGAACGTTCTGGAGTTCGTCACGGCGCTATCGTTGACGTGGGGCACAAGCGATACACTCCAGTGTTACTCCCCGCCTGTGCCGTGGATCGTTAATCCGGGGCAAGGGTACGCGGTGCAGTACATATTCCCAGACGGACAACAGTCCGACCGCACAGTGGAAGGGTTCGGGTTTCTAAATAACGACGGAGATACGGTATGGCCGTCGGCGGGCGTTATCGTGATCGAGCCGGACTCGATGTCGACGTACAGATTCCCAACGCCGTTAGAGTTGCAGTCGTTGCAGGCAGGTGTCGTGCCGGGCACAGCCGACACGACGGTAACGGTGATTCGGTGGCCTTCGGAACGTGTAGTGTTCCCGGGCGGCGCCCCTGCGGCGGTTGTTTGTGTGCTGGAGATCCCTGCCGATACGCTCGTTGCGGTCGGTGAGGGGCCAGGGTTCGCGGCTGCGAATAAGGATGTAACAGCATGTAGTTTCTTTACGCTCGACGGTGGGGTGACTTGGCTTGAGCCCGACGACTATAACTGGGCATGGGCGGTCGAGTTGGCCGAAGTCGTACCGACGAGCGTGCCGGAATTCATAGCGCACCGCAAATGGGGCGCAGTAAAGGAGTTGTACCGATGAAAAAGCTGCTAGTTTTTTTGACGATTCTACTGTGTGCGGCACCGGCACTCGCAACGATCGGTCAGTATCGATACCTCGACTTCGAGTTCGATACAGCCGAAGTGAACGTCAACGGCTCGGTGACGGTGAAGATTCATTTTTTCCAGCTCACGAACCAGGAGTTTAACAGTCCGGTGGATCAAATCAGTATGTCTATCGGATGGGATACCGACGTTCTTGATTATGCGTCTTGGGATTGGCAGGAACAGAACTTCCCAGACGATTGGTGTTTTGCGTCGCCGCAGTTTGGTGAGTGTGCAGACGATGCTGAGTTTTGGGTCGTGGCGTGGGCGGGGTGCCCACTCCCAGACATCCCCTTCGATGATGGAACGTACCATGTGGCAACGCTGACGCTCGATGCCGTGGGGCAGGTTAATGATACAAGCCCTATCCAGTTTTACGATAATCCGTCCATCAACTGTACCGAGTTGCGGGGGACGCACGGTGATCAACTCGACAGTGGTGCGCCACACGCTTGCGGTGATCCAAGTTCCCCGAAGGCCGGGTGCAATACGAGTTGCCAAGGGTCGCACGCGGCTTTCGGTTGTGCAGAGGTGACACTCGTTCGTGGCAGTGGAAGCAAATGCCCGCCAAACTGCGAACAGTTGGACAAGCCACGTTTGCCGCCGACCACCTGGAGCATAATCAAGCGGCTGTATACCGATGACTGACTGGCTAGACCCCGCGCAGGTCAAAGAACAGGCAGAGAAAGCAAAGATCCGCCGGGCGCGAAAGTCATGGCTGCGTAAAATATGGGAGAGGAGGATCAGGCGTGGACTTCCTTTGTCCAAACGACGTGAAGGAGTGGCTAGACGCACCCCTTAGCTCACCACAAAGGGCGATGGCGCTGTTCGTGCGTGCCCTCGACAACACAGACGGTGTTCATCTCCATGATTTGAAGTGTACCAAGCTAAAGCTAGACAAGGGTGAGCAGTGTGACTGCTTGTTCGGGGTGGCCCGCATTATCGTGGAGGCTTTGGAGGAGTAATGTGGAAGGATTGCGTGATTCATCCAAACAAGCCTCGTCCCCCAGGTGGATATGCGTTCGTACGGCGAGACGGTAGCAAGTCTATAGGGAGGGGAAAGATGAGCAAGGCACCTAGAGCACAAGCAGTCGATGCCTTAATCTGTACGCGGTGCGGCACGACGATCACGCTCGGCCGAGACGTCCGATTTGTGGACGGCCTAGCGCATAGGCCGGTACACAAGAAGAAGAATTACTGCGACGAAAGGTGGATGTGGCGACTCGGTTCTGAGTTGGCTAACATTCGCACGGCGCTAGAAGTGGTGCCATCGGCCAAGAAGATTCTTGATGACCTAAAAACGGTGCTGTACATATGAAGACGCGGCAGGACTGGAAACTGTGGGCCATCGTGTCAGCCGTGGCCTTTTTGCTGTGGATCACGAGGGGATGTGGAAGTGGCTGAAGGGAAAAAGCAGTCGTTGCTGGAAAAGGCCCGCGCTAAGCCTACGCAGGCGCGTGGCGCTGTTCGCATCGACGATGACATGATCGATCTGATTTACGCGTGGGCGCAGAACGAAGTCACGATCGGGCAAGTGGCACATGCGCTCAACCAGAAAACCTCACAACACGCCTGGGCCAATGTAGCGCAGGTGCTGCAACATATGGTAATGACTAAGTTGCTGGTTCCCGATGGGTGGCTGAAGGAGAAATAGTGTACGTAAACCAGGATACTAAGGCCGTGTTTTTGGCGCATCCGCGCACAGCGTCGCGGGCTACGGTGAAGGTTTTAGAGGAATACGGGTTCAAGAAGGGGGTCGCTCCACCGTTCGAGACTGCGCACGGCGGGCATCATGCGCGTATCGCTGAGCCGCCACCGGACGACTGGAAGGTGGCGTGCACCGTCAGACACCATTTCGACGTGGTTGTGTCGTGGCTATTCAACACTACGTGGCGACGTGTCGGGCAAGGCAGGACGACGCTGGAAGAGGCGACCAAAGACTTCGATATGGCGCACTACCTCGAAACGTACATGCACCGGACGCGCCCGGAGTACCCGGATAAGAACGAGTTGTTGCCGCACACGAAGTACTCGACGTTCATCATCTCGTATAGCTACCTGGAGAAGGATCTAACGGACTGGATATTCGAGTGCACGGGCGAGTTGCCTACGAAGTTGGACATCCCGATCATCGGTAACGCGCCACGGCGCGGGATCAAGTGCGACGACGTGTTGACCGACGAAATGAAGGCGGCGATCGTGGACCGGTACGGTGCAGAGATGAAGCAGTGGGGATTTCTGGTGAACGGTAAAGCTGTGGGGTATCAGTGATGAGTCGGGTGATTGTGTATCACAGTGCGTATGGGTGCGATACGGGTTGTACTGGTCACGTTGTTGAAGTGGGCGACAAGAGCCGGTTCGTTTTCGATTCCCCTTGGCCTCCAGAGACTCCGCGCGAGTTCGCGGAGCGGTTGGTTCGTGAGCATTTCGGTGAAGAACACGTTATGGATCTCGACTGGGATAACTGTGTTGTGGAGGAGCGGTGAGCCTGATCGGGATATGTGGTGGGCCGGGGACGGGCAAGGCGACGCTCGCGTCACGTGTGCACGCGAAAGTGGGAGGCGTCGTCGTACATACCGACGAATTCAAAAAACTCCCCTGGGGGGACCAGCCCTCGGCCATCATAGCCGTCGTACGGGCGAACCCGCAGGTGACGATAGTCGAAGGTGTGACGGTGGCGCGTGCGGTGCGCAAAGGGCTCGTAGTCGATGCACTGATCGCGCTGATGACGACACTGGTGCCGATCAACAAGGGGCAGCAGACGATGACGCGCGGGTTGATGACGATTCTGCAAGATGTAAGGCATATTCCGTTCGTGGATATCTACCAGGCAGAGGCGTACATCCTGGAGTACTTGGTGGACGTGTAGTTCCACCAAAAGACTTGACGATTTCGGTGCCAGGGAGTAATTGATTTTGAAGAGGTATGGCGGCCGTTGAGCTGGGTGGCGGTACGCCTGTGTGATGGGAACCCAGCGTCCACTAGTGGATGTGAACGGGAAAGGGGCCAGTAAATGGCACTCAACGCCGATGTTGTCGAGGCTGTAGCGAATTCGAACTTCAAAGCAATGGGAGAAGCCGGTGTGCAAGATTTCTTGTCACATACGGCTCGTCTGCGGATTCTCGCTGAAAAGTCGCTCGGCACGATGCTAGAGTCGATGGGTACGATTAGTGCGCAAGAGGGCTTGGGTGCGGCTATCGCCGCGACGCCTGTGTTCCAACAGGCATCCAAGACCGCTGGCAACACTCCGCCCGTGACTCCCTAAGGTCTGGTTGGGTTGATCTGGGTCAGGGGCGCTTGCGCTCCTGGCCCATTTTTGGAGGTGCGTGGAATGACTTTCAAGCAAATTGCCGACGAGTATGACGCAGCGATTGCCGCAGCAACTATCGCATGGCAGCAGGCTATGCGCGTCGCGCAGGAGAGACTTGAAGCGCAGATGCTTGGCATTGATTTAGCAGAGTCCGCCATCAAAGAACAAACCAACAGTGAGTTTTCAGAGGAAATAGAGCCAGAGACAAATGTGGTGAATCCTGATATAGAGATACCAAGCCGGTTGCCCGGTGGAACGGCGTGAAGTTGTATAGACGCTTGCTAGCTGGTGGTGTGGTTGTGGCGGGAGTGATCTATATGAGCAAGCGAATCGCGAAAGTTCGTCAATGGCTCGTACTTTGTGAGTTCATCGGAGGTCCGCACGACGGTGAACGCCCCGAATTGACCGCAGAAGGTGTCGATCCGCTCACTGCTTTTCAGATGGCTACACAAACAGGTGACATAGAACAGCGCGTGAAGATGTCGGAACACTGGTACAAAGTGGACTGGACGCGCGTCCGTAAGGTCGGCACAGGTACGAATGCGGCCGTGCAGGCGTATTACGTGGATGAAAGTGTCTCGATATGACGCGCCCTGGTGAAACGTGGGTCGATTTCGATGAACGGTTGCTGCGTTTTGACGATGGCGTCGTGCAGCGCCGAGTGCGACCGATAGAAATCGACATACGTGACCAGTTCGCCAAGGCTGACGGATCGTCCGACGACTCGATCCCGTTCACGAACGCGGTCGCAGCGTTACCGGCTTGGGGTGGTCGAATTATCGTTCCCGGTTCAGGCAGCTCGTATCATTTCGATGACCAGTGCGTCATATCTAAGAATAACGTCGAGATTATCCTTGAACCCGGTGCCCACATCGAGCGCGACCCCGGAACGACTGTCAAAGACGAACCATTTTTGTTTACGGGCGTCGCTCCGGCTGCATGGGACGACCTAACGGCTGATCCTAGTGCTGGTGATGTGGTTATTACGGTCACGACACCAGGGGATTTCACCGCTGGTGACTGGATCAAAATCAAGGATGAGCAGACCCCTTATAGCGGTAGTGGTACACATTGGGAGACAAACCGCGTCAGATCGAAGTCTGGTAGCGATTTAACGCTGGAATACCCGCTGTGCGACGACTATGCGACGGTTGCAACCGACGCACCGAGTGTTTCTACGTTCACACCCGTTATCGGCAGTGGAATCGTCGGCGCAGGGAAGATAACCAACGGCGATACGTCGGATGCAACGGCTGGCAACGCGGGAGTGCGGTTCGCGCACGCAGTTGGTGGGTATGTTCGCGGAATCGAGTTCCAATACTGTCAACAGGACGCGATCAGGTACTTCGACTCGTATATGGGCGAATTTACGGGGAATTACATCCACGACGCGTCCAATTTCGACGGTTCTGGTCGCGGTGTTACGGTTGGGCGTTCACAGCACGTGATTGTGGCCAATAATCGCATCTCGCGCATGCGCCATATGGTGGATATCTCAAACTTCAGTCGGTACGTTCAAGTGTCCGGTAACACGTGTCGCGGCGCTGCTGAGAGCGCGCTTATGCTCCACCCGGACGTCAAGTGGGCAAACGTCACCAATAACACCGTAGATGGTCTGTATGGGCTCGGTGCAGGTGCCGAATGGGGCACTACTTCAGCCAACGGTGTGCATATCGGGGACGCGAACCAGCATATTCGAGTAACGAACAACACTATCGCCAACTGTCGTGCGAGCGGTGTGATTTGTTGGCGCGATGAAGTAGACGACGTAATAATCTCCGGTAACGACATCACAAACTGTAACCGTTCGGGGAACACGGTCTATCAAGCCGGTATCGTCGTCGCGCAGTTGCTATCCACTACGGCTCTCGGTGAAGGTATTACGGTCAAGGGCAACAACGTCACGCATATGTCCGGTCGGGGTATCCTGATCGGTGGTAGCAAGGTGGTCTGCGAGGGAAATTTCGTCAAAGACATCACGTCGTCGGGCGATAGCGCCGGCATTCTTGTGCGGCCTTGGACTACGTCTGGTACACCTGACGCTGTGGACCAACCGGTGGTGCGCGGTAACACAATCGAAGATGTCGTCGGGTACGGAATCCGTGTCGGGCAGGACTCGACATACGAGGTCACGAACGCGGAAATCGTCGGGAATGAGATCCGTAACGTGTCTTTGTCGGGCATTCATGCGCTGCCTGCCGAGGTGACGGGGCTTCATATCGAAGGTAATCGGATTCGTGACCCGAATACGGGTGTTAGCTCGTCGCACGGTGGAATTGTGTGCGGAATCTCCGGGAATAGTGACGTGGCGTCTGCGGACCTTGTGATTGTCGATAACAAGGTCTGGTGCGGCACGTCTACGCGCGGGATTATGACGAACGTGGCGGGCGTGATCCTTCGTGGAAATCAAGTGTTTGATTCGGCCAGTTTTGGTATCTATTTGCCGTCTGGTGCTTCTGGGCAGGATTGTTTGGACGCGATCATCGAGAACAACCTTCTCGTCGGCAATGTGACGGGGATATACGTTGGTGATACGATCAACGGCACGGTTACAACGCCACATCTCGTTCAAAATACGTTTGTCGGTAATACAACCGGCATGCGATTTCGCGCACAGTGCAATACCGCGATTCTGATCGACAACTATCACGTCAACGATTCGACGGAGATCACAGACAGTAGCTCAACCGCGCTGACGATTTTGACAAAGCACGACCTGACGAACTACCGAAAGCACATCCTGGAGTTGCAGGTCGAGGGAAATGTCGGTTTCTATGGGACGACACCGGCAGCGCAGTCATCTGCGTACACGCAAACGTATTCGACTACGACCAGATCGAACAATAATCCAAATGCCGCGACGCTGACGGACTCTACTGGCGGAACGGCCAATCAAACCGTCGCCGCTGTGTCGGGTTCTGGTGACGATACCACGATCAATGACAACTTTGCAGACCTTGTAGACGAGGTTAACAAGCTCGTTAACGACATGGCAGGAGCGAAGCGTTTACTGAATTCGATCATCGATGACTTTCAGTCGAACGGGATGTTCCAATGACGTATGGCGACATAGAGGATTGCCCTGACGCTGAATGGGATCTGGCCGACGACGTTGAAGCAGAAGAACGCTATTGGGATGGGAAAGTGAACGAGGAGGAGGACGAGCGATATGGCGACAGCACAGGTTTTGCCAGACGCAGACGTGACGACAAGCTGGGTTAGCACCGGGCAGCCGACGGGTAGTACTGGAACAACCTACTGGGACGAAATCAACGAGCCGGTTGATGCGGCAACGGACGCGACATACATAGAAACCGACACGCTGGGTGTTGACTTTGAGGTTAACCTTACCGCGTCACCGGCCGCGACGAGCGAAGTGACGCAGGTGGACGTAAACCTGCGCGGTGTCCTAACGGACGTGTCTGCTACGGCGCGGTTTCAGATTGATCTATTCACGGGCGCGACGCCTTTAACCGGAAACCCCAAATATGTGACCGGTGCGAATCTCGGCGGGTACGGAACGGCGGAATCCAATTTCACGCTGACGTGGTCCGGTGACATGGGCGGTAGCGGTACTGCTGGTGCGCTCACAAAAGCAGAGGCAGATGATTTGCGCGTGCGCGGCAGTCTGCTCGGAACATAGGGAAGGTGTAACAAGTGGCGACCTACGCAAAGACATATACGAGCCTTCTGGCTACTACGTCCGTAGCTCAGGGCAACACGCAACAGAGTTCAGAGCTGGATACCGCGACAAAGATCAGTTGCACTCTGTATTTGCAGCTAGGGTTTGTTGAAGCCCAAGTGAACACTAACCCGCAACGGTTCATCGTGCAGGTGAGTTCCGAGGCGGCCGACGACGACAACTGGCGTAATCTGGCCACGTATCAGGTCAGCTTTACCGGCACTCCGGAACGTGAAGCGATCTCGTCGCAGTCTACTAACACGGTCACTGTCGCATCTACGACGGGCGTTGATACCCCTGGTCAGCTTGTTTACATCCAGGACGCCGGGGCCATCGCGAGTAGCGAATGGCATCACGTTGAGACAGCTTCGGCTACCGTTGTTACGCTATATGATGCCGTTACATCCGCGTTCGATGCTTCGGACTTTATCAACACCGCGTGGGAATACGTGGCCCAGTTCGACCTGTCGAGCATCGACAGGTTGCGTGTTGTTTTTGAGAACGAGGGCGCGATCGCAGCAGACGTTCACGTCAAGATCGACGCGAGCACGGCAGATTCTATCGCGTAAGGGGTAGGTGTGCCAATACCGAGCGTATCTGGCTATGTGGTCGAAAACGAGACATACAAGCTCGGAAGGCTTGGTAAGCACAAGGATGATTGGGAGGCTGAAGTCGGGGACGCCAACGACCCCGACTTCAGCCCGCATGTCCGCGTGCGTAAATGGGAAGGCGAAGTCGATTTCGGCATCAAGTTTCCATTTACGAATCAACCGCGTACCACGGAAGTCGAAAACGGCAACGTCATCCTGTGGAAGCAGGGCCAGATCGAGCTTCGGTTCTGGGATATTCCAGTGTCGAACGAGTTCGAGTTCGAGGTCCAACTAAACAAAAAGCCAAACACCAACACGATCTCACTTCCCGTCACGCTCAAAGATGTCACGTGGCATTACCAGCCCATGGTTGGCGATCTTAATCCCAACGGTGATCCGTACATAGTCCCAGGTATAGAAGTCCCGGATCGTGTTCAGGGGTCTTATGCGGTATATCATTCGTTCAAAGCTAACCATGAAGAGGGCAAGAAGAATTATGGCACAGGCAAGGTGGCACATCTGTACCGACCTTTTGCCACCGATGCACTCGGGAGTACGGCGTGGGGTTGGTATAACACGGACGTGCAGCAGTCCGGCGTTCTCGTAGTCACGTTTGAGCAGTCCTGGTTGAACTCAGCAACGTACCCCGTGAAGATCGACCCGACGATCGGGTTTACGTCTGTAGGTGGAAGCGCCTTCGGTACAAGTCTCTCTGCTCAGGTGTGGTGGGCTGGGCAGGTTACGACTGGGGCCGGCACGCTTACACAAGGGAACATATATTCGAAACGTTCTGGTGGAGGGGTTGACCCGGTAGCGCGTGTGGCTGTTTACGAGAAAGACTCTACTGTCGCTGCGTCTGATCTCCTAGACCAGACAAGCGATATCACCGTCGATAACTCCGCGTATGCGTGGAACACGGCGTCTATGAGCGGCACCCTCGCGGGTTCTACTGATTATATCGCCTGGGGAATCGGAGACGCGACAGGCGCAGCGGGAGTCAGGATAGCGGCTGACTCTATCACGTGGG
>Ga0224508_10004570_pt1 | contig 11257 bp, 13 predicted proteins | sample SF_Jan12_sed_USG_4_FD_170157 | JGI IMG/M metagenome (GOLD analysis project Ga0224508, IMG submission 170157) | Sediment microbial communities from San Francisco Bay, California, United States - SF_Jan12_sed_USGS_21 | ecosystem: Environmental > Aquatic > Marine > Sediment | place: USA...
GAGGTAGCTGGCAACCAACGCGAAGAGAAAAGGGCCGCGCTCTGCCCCCAGCCCAACCAGACACCAAGCGGCGAAACCGGCGACCAACAAGAGCCGAATCCCCATCGCCACAAAGAAGCGGCTGAGCGCCGCCTGGGGGGTGCCACCCGGGACGGCCAGAAGTAGACCCGAAATCACCGTTGCTAGGCCACAGCAAAGGATCGCGGCCGCAATATCTTCAATAGAACCGATCACTAGACGCCGGTCGATGGCGTATCCCAACGCCAGGAGCGCCAGCACCAGAAGCAACGCCAAGCCCAGGAAGCGCAGATACGTGGTGGCGGACCAGCCTTTCATGACCCCTCCCGGTCTCTGGTCGACTGAGCGGCCCGCGAGGCTTGACGGACGAAGTTGTAGAGACCACCGACGATCCCGACGAGGGCCCCGATGACGACTCCCCAAGGCTCGCTCTCGAGCCGCCGATCAATCCAGAACCCCAGAAGAGTCGCCCCGATCACCGCCGCGGTGAGCTCCATTCCGAGTCCGGCCAGGCTCATCGGGGCGCGTCGTCGCTTCGAGCCCGGTTGTGAGGTCGATGAACTCGGCGACTTCAATATCGGATCTCGATCCGGGTACCCGGTTTGGTGTCGCTCAGGATCCATTGCACCCGCCGACCTTCGCGGGTGATGGCGAAACCATCGGCCCGCTCCTCGACACTCCAGCCGAGCGCCGACAGGCGGCCCGCCAAGTCCTCTCGCACTGCCGGCTCGGGATCCGTCGTCTGGACGACGAGATACCGAGCCTCCCGATCATCCTGATCGCCCTCGAGATCGACGCCTTGACTGAGATCGACGACCGTGTACTCACTCGGCAACGGCAGGTCGTTTGGAAAGTCGCCCGGAAGCACTCCACCGCTTCGGACCAAAGCCTTACCCTTCCTGTCCTCGTCCGTCGAAAGTTCGGCGTCCACCCCACCCCCGACGATCTCGGTCTCGAGCGCTGTCTCTTCGAACGGCTGCGGCTCAGGCGAACAACCAAAGAAGATCGCCGCCATGCACGCCGTCACAGCGGCCGGCCGCCACGATCTCACCATCAAAGAAACCGTAGCACAAGGCTCTGCTGGTCCTGCGGCGGGCACGGCAATCACGCCGGGTTCAACCGTTTCACCAGCTCTTCGAGGTCCGAGACGCCCTCACCCTTCCCCTCGCGATCGAGATGGATCGCCCGCATCCCGGCGCCTTCGGCGCCTTCGACGTCTTGCAGCTTCCGGTCACCGACATGGAGCGCCTCGCCCGGCTCGACACCCAGTTTGACGAGCCCGTCGTGGAAGATTGCCGCGTGGGGCTTTTCGACGCCGACCGCTTGCGAGTACGACACCGCTGCCAACCACTTGCCGATTCCAAGCCGTTCGAGAATTTGGGGCAGCCTTTCGTCCCAGTTGCTCACCACACCGAGAGCGAGTCCGGCGGAGGAGAGCTCTTCGAGCGCCGCCGGAGCTTCCGGAAACACCTCCCAGGCCCCGGCCCGCGAGAAGCGCTCATAAAGCTCGGAAGCCGCAAACGGCGACACCTCACCGCAGTCGAGATGCCTGCAAAGCCGTTCGAGAAAATCGCTCCACCAGCCCTTGGCACCCCTGGGATGAGCGGCAAACCGGTCGTGCTTCGGCTCCACCGCGCAGTCGAACTCGACCCAGACTCGCCGCACCAGGGCAAGCGCCTGCTCCGCAGAGACAGGGACCCCGTGGCGTGTCAGTACTTCCGAGTAGATCTCGCCGAGGCGGGGTGCGTGAAACAACGTCCCGGTGGCGTCGAAGGTGACGGCTCGCAGCTCCTGCCCATCGACCGTTGACGGCGGCGGTGTCATCGGCGCCAGCGCTCGAGCGTGCGCCAGGTGGAGAAGACAAGCGCCGCTGCCGCGAGACCGACGATCACCGAGTGGCTCCAGAAGAAACCGCGGGTGAATCGCAAGGCCAGGATGACGATCGCGGCCACCAGCGCCACAACGCCATAGCGTAGGCTCGGACTCACCATCACCGGCGAATCCTAGCCTACGCACCCGGTGCGAAGGTCAGACTAGCCTCGGCGGCGCCGTCGCGACAGCAACAACCAGAGAAAGAACGGCCCCCCAAGAAGCGCCGTCAAGATGCCGACGGGCAGTTCCATGGGCGCCAGCACGCGGCGTGCCGCCAGATCGCAAAGCGCCAGAAAGGCGCCACCCCCGAGGAGGCTGGCCGGCAGCAACGCAAGGTGGTGGTGACCGATCCAGCGCCTGAGAATGTGCGGCACTACGAGTCCGACGAAACCGATCGGACCCGCCACGGCAACCAGCGCACCCACCATCCCCGAAACCGCCGCCAGGACAAGAAGACGCAGGCGATCCAGATCCACGCCGCGGCTCGAAGCCAGTTCCTCACCCGTCAAGAGCTGGTCGAGGTCGCGGCGCAGCAAAAAGAGCGCCGTAAACCCGGCTGCCGTCCAAAGCCCCACCCAAACAACCTCCCGGTAGCCGACCACGGCGAGTCCACCCATCATCCACCGCACCATACGGAAGGTGCGGGTGAAATCCGCCAGGTATTGGATAAACAGAATAAACGCCGAGCAAGAGAGCGAAACCGCGATGCCGGCAAGCAACAAGGTCGAGGTCTCGATCCCTCCGCGCCCCCGGGCGAGACCCAAGATCAGCAGCCCGACCAGCACGGCTCCCGCGAAGCTCGCCACCGAGACCAGGGGGAAACCCGCAGCCGAGCCCGCAAGCTCGAGATGCTGAACCACAACAGCGCCCAGCGCAGCACCACTTGCCAGACCGAGGGTGTACGGCTCAGCCAAAGGGTTGCGGAACAGGGTCTGAAAGGCCACCCCTCCGATGGCCAGCGCACCGCCGGCGAGCAGCCCCAGGAGCACTCGTGGCATCCGCAGACGCCAGATGATCGTGCGCGTCGCCGAGTCCTCGGAGAATAGATCGGTGAGCGAAACATCTTGGCTCCCGATGGCCGGACCGATACACAACACCGCCAACCACACGACGGCCAGAGCTGCCAGCGTCGCCCGCGAGCGACCCTCTGCCCGACTCATGGCTCGCCCCACCCGGCCTCGAAGTCAAGCATCGCACGCGCCCGCGTGCCAGCGCGTGAAACCTTGAACGGTGCCTCGAAGACTTCCGTCAGCAACTCGGGCGAGAGCACTTCCTTTGGGGTACCGGTCGCCAGCACCCGGCCGGCCTTGAGCGCGATGACTCGATCAGCAACGTGCGCTGCCAGATCGAGATCGTGACTGGCCAGCACCAAGGTGTGCCCAGGCGCTTCGGTATCGCTTCGGGGCGAGCTGCGGAGACGCTCGATCAATGACGCGACCCTCAAGCGGTGGGCGGGGTCCAGATGGGTCGTCGGCTCGTCCAGAACCAAAAGCTCGGACTCCTGAGCGAGCGCGGCAGCGATGAATACAGCCTGCCGCTCACCACCTGAGAGCCGATCGAGGTTGCGGTTCTCGAGCCCCGCGAGTCCAGCCCTCTCGATGGCTCTCGAGACCGCTCGGTGATCGGATGGGCGCGGGGCCAGCTGCAGAGCCTCGAAGTGAGGGTGGCGGCCGAGAAGAACCACCTGCCGAATGGTCAGCGGTACCGAAGCCGGCCGCACCTGAGGCACATAAGCGACCCGTCGAGCCAAGTCTCTGCGTCCGAGCTGTCGAAAGTCCATCCCGCGCCATTCGAGCCGTCCCGAGGAAGCCTGGAGCACACCGCACAGGAGCTTGAGAAATGTTGTCTTGCCAGCACCGTTCGGTCCCACGATGGCGACACTCTCACCCGCAGCGATTTCGAGATCCAAAGGCCCGAGAACAGATCGCCGGCCATAGCTCAGCCCGAGATCGCGGGCCGCAACCAGTACTTCGGTCATCTTGCGGCCCCTTCACATCGCTCGAGCACCGCTTCGAGCTCCTTCGCCAACAGCGCCAAGCGCGGTCCAGGCACCAAGACGTGCCCGCCTGCGATCACACCGACACAGCCTTGGTCTACGGCCTTCAGGTCCGGAAAATCCTGCCAGTCGGCGATCAGACGAGATTGCGCAGCAGCACTGAGTGCGTCGGGTTGCAGCTCGACGATCGCTTCAGGCTGCCTTCGTATCATCTCCTCCAGACCTACCTCGGCGTAGCTCTGCCCAAGGTCGCCGAACACGTTACGGGCGCCGGCCCTCTCGAGTAACTCCGCAAGAAAGGTCCGTGAGCCGACGACGGTCATCGCCGCAGGACGCCCCTCTTCACGCGCGACCACCAAGACGGTCCGTGGGCCCCCTGCCCGTTTCGCTTCTGCCGGCGCGTTTTGACCCGTGTCGAAGCTCCGACGGAGCCGGGTGACGAGTTCTCGTCCCCGGGACTCGACTCCGGCGCGACGGGCGATCGACTCGATCGCCGTTTCGAGATCGGCAAGAGTCTCATGTTCCACTCGCAGGACTTCGATCCCCAAACGCGAGAGCTCCGTAGCCAGCTTGTCCTCGCTGGGAAGGACCACGGCGAGATCGGGCGCCAGAGCGACAATGTCCTCGAGGCGCGGATCGAACAGACCGCCGATACGAGGCTTGGCCGTCGCCTCCGGGGGCCACGCGACATAGTCGCCTACCGCCACGACCCTCTCACCGAGCCCTAACTCAAAGAGGATCTCGGCAACACTCGGCGCCACCGCGATGATCCTCTCGACACGCCCCTGGTGCTCAGGATCGGCAAGGTCTCCCTGGATGCAGGCCTCGCTCCCAACGAGCACTGAACCGGCGACCAGCAATCGAACGATACTCCCCGTCCATGCTTCCATCACGGCCAATCGGTCAACAGCCCGACAACGACGGTGCGGCCCGGGGCCGGAAAGCCCAGTGCCTCCGCATACTCCCGGTCCGCAAGGTTCTCGATCCGTGCATACGGAGTCAGCCGGCCGCTCCGTTTCCAGTGCGCCGCCAGATCAAAACGCACATAGCCCGGGTTCTCCGACCGGGCAAAGGTCACCGGATCGACATCGGGTCGCCTCGCAACATAGCGTCCTGTCAAGTGAAGACCCATCCGTTTGCCTGGCAGAGAGACGAGTAGGCTGCTGCTCTCCCGCGGCCGCCGCAAGAGAGGCAGGCCATTCAACTCATCCACAGCGTCGAGCAACGTCATGTTCCAGCGCAAACGTAGTGCCGGTACCTGGAAGCTCGTCCACGCCTCGAGCCCCTCGGTCTTCGCCCGGCCGAGATTGATGTTGGAGAAACTAACAAAGTCAAAGTCGATCAAGTTGGTGAGCCGGTTCTGGAATCCCGTCACGCCAAGCGTCCATTTCTGCCCCACCCACTCGACCCCCAACTCGAAGCTCTCGCTCTCCTCGGGCAAGAGCTCGGAATTACCACTGGCGGGAAAAAACAACTCGCCCAACGACGGGGCGCGAAATCCTTCGCCAAACGAGACCTTGACACGCCCCCGCCGGCCGATGTCCGCCGACAGGCCGAGGCGCGGAGATGTCTTCGAACCGAACGCGTCGTTGTCGTCGTAGCGGAGTCCGAGGTCCACGTGGACCCTGCCAAGGGTGCGAAAGATCTCTCCAAAAGCGGCCCGCGTCTGCTGTCGAGCGCCGCTCAAATTGACACCGAACACAGATCGATCGTCCACCTCCAAGCGCTCTACTTCGGCTCCGAAGGCAAACCAACCCTTGTCCGTGAGGCTGCGTGTCGCACTGGTGCGCAGTCTGAGCGCTTCCGACTCGGTGTCCGACCTCGTGAATCCGAACGCATCGGCTGGATCGCGAAAATCCGTCTGATAGATCACCTGAGAGACATGGACATCGACTCGCCATTCACCTCGCTCGATGTGAAAAGGAAGGGCCAACTCCTGTTCCTTCCAGCTGATCCGCCGGCTCGGTGAAGGCTGACCTCCCGAAAGAGGTATGCCGACATCCGACTGATTGACTCTGGCCGTCACACCGAGCGACATCCCTCCCCCGATGTCCCACTCCGCCCGTGCGACCGCCTCCTCACTGTCATAGAAGTCGTTGTCGAGAACGCCGTCGCCGGTTCGGACATGACCGAGAACCTCGACCTCGAAGCCGGGAGTGCTGGTTCCCACCGCCAGCGTTCCACGGAAATAGCCCCGATCACCGGACTCGAGTCGGAGGCTGCCACCTTCCATCGAGTCGGTCAGCACTTGGACCACGCCCCCGATCGCATCGCTGCCGTGAATGGCGCTGAACGGACCGCGCGCGATCTCGACTCTCTTTACCCCCTGGGTAGGCAGGAAGGCCCAGTCGAAACCACCAAAAAATGGGTTGTTGAGCTCGACCCCGTTCCACAAGACAAGTGTGTGATCCGACTCGGTCCCACGACTAAAGAGGGAGGTGACCTGACCGGGTCCGCCCGAACGTGTCAGCGTGAGACCGGGGACCGTCGCCAGCAGATCGGCCACCTCGGTCGCTTGTCGCTCTTCGATCTCATCGGACTCGATGACATCGACGCTCGCCGGGAGCTTCGCCTTGCTCTCTTCTTCGAGACTGGCGGTCACCACCACCGAATCGGCGTAGGTGGGGACGGTATCGACCTCTTCCTGGCCGAGGACGGGAATCGAGCCGCCGATCAAGGCGGCCACAAGAAACATCTTGCGCACTGAGGAACACCTCCATACTTCTACCTATGAGATCTCCCGACGGCGAGAGAGCAAGGTGTTCGGGCGCATTGTTCCCATCCCCACACCCCGGAGGACTCAAAGGTCAGCGACACGCGAAAGGTCTCCTGGCTCCCGGATCTCTCTACTCCCGAGCCTTCCCACACGGCTTGGCGCTTGGCGCCTTCAGCCGCACAGTGGCTTTTCGGTTTCGTCCCCGGCTACAGTGGCGGGGGCCGCGCCGGCGTTTAACCGGCTTCCCTTCTCACTCGCCGCTCTCGACGCCCGGAATCGGGCGTTAGCGGCGAACTCCGACCTCATCGAGTTCGACTTGGTCTTCGCGTGTCTGTCGTACCCTCAGCCGCGGCTGAAGGCACTCTGTCAAAGAAAAAGATCCCCTCTCGACGGGGATCGAACGTCCAGAATCGGCGCCCGCTCTACTGGGGCGCGACCACCGGCTGACCACCGCTGGACCCTATCGGGGGGGTGGTTCTGCCGCCAAAAGATATCGGTATCCCGCCCTGTGAGTTGGGCTCTACGAATTGCTGAACCGAGTACGGCGCAGGTGCCACGTTGTTGGCGTCCCGCTGTTGGAAATAGTTGAGCATCCGCTCGGTCGAGTCCAGCTCGCCGCCCTCGGCACCCGTCGGCGCATTGTTTGGAGACCATCCGAGGACAATCGTACCGCTGTTGAGCACCGTGCCGTATCCCTTGACCTCAAAATCAGAAGTTATCGATTTCACCAGGTCTTTGGGCAAGCTGATCCAATTGCCGTTCTCGGTAATCATCTTCACCTTGCTCTCGTCATCCGCCGATTCGATAGGCCGGTAATGCGTCTCGATCGTCGAATCGTTGGTCAGAGTGACGGTAAAAACCGCCGCCGACGCGGGCCCGGCTACCAGCAGGAACATGACCGCCAGGGCGGCTGCGAAGTACGTGGCTGAAGTGGTTGTGCTCATAGGGCGCTCCTAGAAATCACTTGTAACAACTGCAAGTGTTGATTATAACATGGCTTCTTATGAACGACTCGTTTTGCGTCAAGGGTTCCTCGATCCGCTCCAAATTCGACTACGTTCGAGACACCTTCGGTCCGCGCGCCGAGCTCGAGCTCAAAGAAAGCTTCTCGGCCTCGGACGACATCGGCTCGGTTCTCGATTCCGGTCTCTACCCGTTTGATCTCTACGATCGGGTTCTGTGGGCCGTGGCCGAGCGCTTTCTCGACGGTGACGTGAACCGGCTGCGCGAGGTGGGCGCCTACTCTGCCGAGAAATCGCTGACCTCCATCTACCGTGCCTTTGCCGAGGGCAAGGATTTTCTCGGCTTTCTTTCGCGTATCCAGCTGCTCCATCAACGCTTCTATACCCACGGCACCATGGCGGTCGACATCGGAGACGGGAACAAGTCGACGCGTATCACCCTCACCGGCGCCCCCACCTATTCGGACGCGGACCTCCAGGTCGCCGCTGGCTTCTATCTCGGTGTCGGCAATCTCCTGGGACTCGAGAGTATTCGACTTCATTTCGAACGAACCGATCACGGCGCGGTTTTCGACCTCAGCTGGGCTTGATCCCGTCATCTTCCAAGCGGTCCATCTGACGTCGCAGCATCTCATTCTCGAACGCCACTCCAACCTGGGCCGCGGCCAACTCGAGAATCTCGATCTCTCCAATCTCTCGGCTCAATGAACCGTTGTCGGTATAGACAACCGAGTTGACGGCACCGCTGCCCAAGACCGGAAAAATGACTACCTGCCCGGTGCGCGGACGACCGATCAATTGAACCAGTTGCTCCGGCAGGTTGGCGTCCTCGAAAACCAGCGACCGCGCCTGCCCGTCGTTGACCGCTTCAACCAGGGCGCTCGGACCGTTGAGCTCGACCTCCACTCCATGGGTAAGGTGTGCCAGCGAGCGATTCTCCTTGTCGAACCCGAATGCGCCGAGCGCAACGAGCTTGTCCCTTCGCACCAAAAACATGATCGCTCGCTCCACGGACTCGGAGATGACCTGCATGAGATTTAGCGCAACGGTCGCGGACAACAGCCCAGACCTCAGGTCGGCGACAACCCGCCGCAGCTTGGCAAAGCCCGTCTTGGCGCCCTGTGTCTCACTCAATGCCGCCGCACGGCCGCGCCGATTGCGCAACACGTTCTCGAAACACGCGGTGATTGCCCCTGGATCCGCGGGCAGAAACGCCAGGACACCGGCCTCATACGCCGAAGCTGAGGAAGCCGATTGGTCACCGACGGCGATGATCGTCGCGTGAGCGCGCGCCCTTCGCAAGCGAGCCACATCTTCAATCCCCAGGGACTCGTCTCGCAGGTCTACCAACACGACCGGGGGTGACTCTCCTGGGAGAGTGAGGCCGGCATCCCAGAGCTCGACACGCACAGTTTCCACTTGCTCTCCCGCCTCGCCCACCAAAGCCCTGAGCCTTTCGAACAACTCGCGATCCCGACTCACGATCTGAAGACGAACTGCCGATGCTTCCTGCTGCTGGGCCACCTCTTGCTGTTGCTCGGAGACAAACTGCCGCGGCAAGGTCAACTCGACTTCGCGCGTTACCTCGCGAAGCGCCTCCTCGCTCTCGGAGAGAGCCGCGCCCTTGTTCACCGCACCCGCTTCCCTCGCGGCCGGAGCTTCCTCCTCATCTACCGGGGCCTGAGACTCATCCTCTTTCCCGAGCTTGGCGGCTCTGTTTCGCTCATCAAAGATCCTCAGCGCTTCGAGCACAACCATCTGGGTATTGAGGTTGATATCCGGGAGAACGTCTCCGGGATAGACGCCAACGTCATCTACAGGCCTCAGCTCGTCGAGCGCGAACTCGAATCGCCCGTGGCTCCAACTCACCAGTTCGTAGACCGTCATCTCGATCTTCTCGGCAACGATCTCACGCAGCGTGGCCGTGTCGACCACCCCCATACTCACGAGCAGCTTCCCCAGCGAGACGCGTGGCACGTCGGTTTCCTGTCGCTCGAGCGCCTTGGAGAGCGTCTCGGAATCGATGATCCCGCGTTCGCGGAGAATCTCACCCAACCGCTTCGACCCCGGGCTCCAGGCGTTGACGATGCGTCCGCGGTGAAACCCGACCTCGGCTCGTCGATCGTCGCACTCGACCTCGAGCGTGCCGGTGCGGCCTCCCAGGTGGACGAACTGCATCACATCGGCGATTGAGACGTCGAGCAGATTGCCCGAAATAGTCATTGGACGAGTTTGACCAGACTCTCGAGCGTGCGCAGACGTCGGTCGGTGGCCGAATAGACCCTTGCCGCCAGGAGCGCCGAGGCCGCGTGTGCCGCCAGAAGATCGAGAAGATCCTTGTCTTCCGGAGTCAAAGCAGCCTTGTGGTCAAACAACTTGAGCACCGCGAGCGCCCCCACCACCGATCCCTGGACCGTAAGCGGTACCACGGCGATCGCACAAGATCCCGGCTCGCGACGAGTCCGCAAAGACCCGTCCTCGAGCGCCGCGTCGATGGCGGCGTCCCCGCCGACGTAGCGATCACCCCCAAAAAAAGACCGCTCATCCGCTTCCAGGCCCTGCGCCAAGGCGACGCCGCAAGCCGCACTGCTCTCTTCGTCCCGAAGCAGCAGAACGAATTTCTCGGCGCCGATCAGTTCCCGCGCGATTTCGGCGATCGTCGAGGTGACTTCTTCTATCTCCAGAGTGGCGTGGAGCTGGTAGGTGGCGACATAGAGGTTCATCAGCCGGCCGCGCTGATTCTCGGCCTCCACGAGCTGGGTCGAGATTTCGGTGAGATCGGACTCGGCAACCTCCAGACGCTCCTGAAGCGTCCGGATCCGTTCTTCGTCGCCGTCGACCGAGACCTCGCCTCGAGCTTCTCCTGCGAGAGAGTCGAGCAGTGTTGTAGCCCGCGAGATCGTTTCTTTCAGTTCGTTAACGACGTGCTCGTTGCGAGCCTGGGGCTTCGAGGCCATGACGTCGCGACGCAGGCTCAGTTCACAGCGAGGCGCTGTACCACGCCAAGAACGTCTTCGCTCTGGAAGGGTTTCTTGATGTACTCGACAGCTCCGGCCTTGAGGGCTCGGTCGGTATCTTCTTCCTTGCCTTCGGTGCTGATCACCACTACCGGGATTTCGGCCAGATCCGCGTTACGCTTGACTTCTTCCAGAAATTCCAGTCCGTTCATTTTCGGCATGTTGACATCGAGCAGTATCAAGGCCACATCGACGTTTTCGGCGAGTCGGTGAAGCCCCTCCTGACCGTCGTAGGCGTGCACCAGATTGTGCGGCCTGAGCATCACGTCGAACATCTTGTGGATCAGTTTGGAATCGTCGACGACGAGAATCTTTGTCGCTTCCATACCAGGGCTCCCACTCGAGGACGGACAGTCGGATGCGTACTGCCTCTTGCAAGACGTTCATGGTACCTAATTCTCGTGCCCGCGGCGTGCGGAGGATTCCACAAATCGCAGTGACTATCCCACCTTACGCCTCGCCCATGCCGTCCGCCACTGTTCCGCATTACATTGACGATCAGGCTTCGACGTCCTATCAATAAGGTCCCCGCGCGCGGCATCTGGGCGAGCAGCGGTCACAGGTATCGGTCGAATCGCTATGAAACACGAACTGGCGGAACTGTTCGGTGACTTCGTGTTCGAGTCCAACGAGCGATTGGCCCGGATCGAGCGCCTGTTGCTCTCGATTGACGAAC
>Ga0224508_10004571_pt1 | contig 11256 bp, 7 predicted proteins | sample SF_Jan12_sed_USG_4_FD_170157 | JGI IMG/M metagenome (GOLD analysis project Ga0224508, IMG submission 170157) | Sediment microbial communities from San Francisco Bay, California, United States - SF_Jan12_sed_USGS_21 | ecosystem: Environmental > Aquatic > Marine > Sediment | place: USA: California...
GCCGAAACTGAATATGTCGACATCCTGATTGAAAAACTGCCGTTTCTCCGGAAAGAACAGCGAAAAGCGGCTCAGATTGACTTGCCGGTCATCCACTTCGGTCGCAGAAAAGTCGGTATTCAGCGTCAAAGCCGCAGTGAGTGACGGGGTTACTTTGTAATAGATGTCCAGCGAGGGAACAAGCTCACTGCTGTCTGTTCCATCGGCGAATGCCTTTTCAGCTCGCGCTGTGACGGATGGCACGATATCCAGTCCGACACCCTGTTTCAGACCGCTAATGCATTCGAGACTGCCCGCGGAACCCGGGCCGATACTGCGATCGAAAGATGACCATGCAATTTCTTCTTTTTTCCTCGCAATGGTGCGGGCGATCGTAAAGCCCCACTCGCTTGTCTCCTCGCTGAAGTTCAATGTCTTGAACGGTATCGCGATTTCGGCCGTCCACCCACTTTCATCAATCCTTGCCTCGGCAAGCCAGATGCTCGTCCAGTCTCGGTTGATCTCGGTCGGACTCTCGTACAAGCCGTCCCGCCGTACGCCATTGGGATTGAGCTGAAACCAGAATCCCGTCCGGCGGGAAACAAACGGGTCCAGCAGAAATTCGATCGCATCATCGAACATCAGCGTTTTGCCCTGGATCAGTTGGCGCGCGCTGATTGCGCCAGGATCGCTGTCGTACAAACGCGCCCCTACATAGAAAAAATTCTCATCGTAGAGCAGGAAGAATTCGGACTGTTCGGATGGTACGCCATGATCAACGGGCTGAAATTGATGCAGATCATCTATGCGCGTTGCGTCAGCCCATGCTGGATCGTCGAGCACGCCATCGATTTCGGGCGGCTGCCCGGCCTGGCGCAGGCATACCGATTGGGCAGCGCTGATACACGGGGCGCACAACAATATGGCTATGCAAATCCTAACCATCAATGCTGCCAGGCGCGCCGACTGGAATGGGCACTATTTCGAGAACACTGCTGACTCTTCTATTGCTTAACGCGATTCAGCTCCGGCAGATTCCACTCCGTAACCGGGCGAGACTCCAGAATCGGGTCGCCGAGTTCCGGTGTCGTCAACAGGTAGAGCCCCGTGTCGGTTGCCGCCCAGATCAGTTTCCGGTCCCATTCGACGAACACATTATCGGTATTGCGCGTGTAACTGCCAGGTTGATCAAGATCACCGCCCTGGGGTGGAATGAAATAGGCCGAGATGAATGGATACTCGGGGTCTGTGATGTCGTAACACTGCAAGCCGGCATTAAAAAACGTGTAACAGGTAAAATCAGGATCGGCTTTGCCCGGCGCCTTCGCATGCGGCGGATTGTGAACGCCGAAACGCCCGCGCTTCTGGCAGAAATTGTCGTACGGCGCTTCCTCGGGCGGACGCGGTATCGGCAATGTCGATACTTCACGCGGTTTCGACGGATCACTGATATCGATTATGTAAGTGTGATGAAAGGGTTCATTGCAACCGGGATTCAGTGCCTCCGGCGCCCCGATCACGAAGCCTCTGTCAACTCTCGAAACATCTACCGAGTGGAACGCAATAGCGCCAGGCTTGTAAGGCGCCTCAAATCTGCCCAGCAGCTTCGGTGCACTGATATCACTCAGGTCGTGGATAAATACGCCGAGCGAGCCCCACGGACTGAAGCCCAGCTTGCCGCCATTTTCGACTTTCTGCGGAACATAAAAGGGACCGTGCAATCCGGTGTATGACTCCTGGTCACCGTGTTCTCTCCAGGCCGCATAGGCCTCCTGCTCATCCTCACGCTGCCCGGGCAACCACCAGTTCGTAACATGCTTCGGCGATTCCGGATTCGATACATCGACGACGACAAGGCCATGACTATGCACGCGAACCGGACTTTCCTGGTGCGTGAACGAGTCGTCGGGGGCTGCATCGAGGTACGCGTATTTACCGCCATCGTAGTAATCCCTGTGAGTACCGCCGCCGGTCTGCCGTTTGCGTGCAGGGTCGCCGAGATCCGTGCTGAACTTTGAAAGCAGCTTGATATCGTAAGGGTCACTGGCGTCATAAAAACGCACACCGCGCAATCCCTCGTGATTTTTTACACGCTCATAAGCGGTCGGGTCGTCATACTTGCCGTGCGGGTACTCGGTAGTTGCCTTGATCAGTGGCGGGGCCGCCCCCGTCATTAGAATCCACTTGCCGATTGCAGCATTGTAGGCAAGCTGAATCTGTCGGCCATCAAAGGCACCTTCGTTGACGACCACAGGATTCAATGGATCGGTAACCTCGATGACACTGCCCTTCGGGATGCCACCCTGAAACAGGAAACGGCGTTCGCCGAGCGTCATCATCTGCATTTTCCAGCGGCGATTTTCTCCACCGACATGGGCCCGGACTGCCATATTGCGAATGTAGGTGGACTGATCCAGATACTTCAGGCTGTCCGGCCTCTCGTGGGGGTGCGCGTTTGCAAAAACAACTGTTGGTACGCCGAGTGAGAGCAATACCAGGATAACGGATAGGTGCAGCTTGCTGTTGGCGATCATTCTGGGTCTCCTGTCGCTGCGCGACGCCTGCAACGCCGAAGGGCTCTGCCGCGGCCGAACGCGTTCTGAGTCTAGCCGATGCGGATCATCCAATGCAATCGTTTGCACAAGGTCGGCCGGGCACAGAGTTCAGGTCGTTCACAGCACCAGAAATAACAGGTATGCGTGCTTCAGGCCTGGCGCACTCGCGCCGGCGTCAGTGGCAGATCGCGTATTCGTTTGCCTGTCGCGCGCGCCACCGCGTTAGCGATCGCAGCCGCAGTTGGCCCATGCGCCGCCTCGCCCGCGCCGAGCGGCAATTCGTCCAGCTGGTCGACCAGAGCGACCTCGACCGTGGGCACCTCTGCGAACGACAGTATCGGGTAGGACACCCAGTCCTTTGATACAGCGCCATCGCGGCCAAGACGAACCTGCTCCCTGATGGTCCAGCTCGATGCCTGGATGATGCCACCCTCTATCTGGTTGATCACACCATCCGGGTTGATGACCAGCCCGACATCGACGGCGCAGAGCGCCCGATGCAATTTGATTTGCCCATCGTCCGGATCGACGGCGACACGCATCGCCACAGCGCAGTACGCACCTGAATTCTTGTACCGGGCCATGCCGATGCCGACACCGGCAGGTGCCTTATCGGACTCCATTCCGGCCGCTGACATCTGCTTACGCAATTTGTTGAGAACGCCGATTGCGCGCTCGTCATCGAGGTGACGAATACGAAAATCTATCGGGTCTTCTCCTTGCTCGCGGGCGATCTCATCCATGAACGACTCAATGGCAAATACATTGGTATACGCGCCGAGCGCCCGTAATGCGGACACGCGCAATCGCACGTCCGGTACCAGGTGTTTGGTAACCCGATGGTTGGCGAACGAATAGATGGGCACGGCATTTCGATCACCGCCGCCGCGTGGCTGCGGAATATTCCCCACCGGCGGAACCGGCAGCGGCCGTGCCAGCTGCCGCGCAGCAAGAAAACGCCCCGCACCGTTCACACCACGGGGCCGCGTCGAATGCGAGCCACTCCAGACGTCGAAGGCCCAGTCCACGATGCGACCACCGTCATCGATGCCGGCCACTATTTCCGTAGTCATGGCTGAACCATAAGGCTCGCCAAGGAATTCGTCGGCCCTGGACCACTGCAAGCGAATCGGCTTGCCCGGCATTTGCATGGCGATGAGCGCGGCATCACAGGCCGCGTCATCAGCGCCGTTATGTCCGTAACAGCCGGAGGCCTGCGCATGTATGCATTGCACATTCTCTTCATCGAGGCCGACGATTTTCGCGATAGCGCCGCGCAGCGGATAGACACCCTGTGAATGGCTCCAAACAGTCAGTCGATCGCCTTGCCGGTGCGCTATTGCAGCGGAAGGCGACAGCGATGCATGCGCCTGGAAAGCGCGCGAGTAACTCCTGCCGACTTTGCGGGCAATACCGGAGGAACCCACGGCACCTCGCTCTGCCACGACCTTGACCTCGGCCGGTGCCTCACGCAGCCACTCGCTGACCGACAACTCGTCGAATGGCAGGGGCTCGTGCTTCCAGTCGCACAGCGCCGCCAGTTGTCGGGCCGCACTGACGGCCTGCTCCTCCCTCCCGGCCACGACTGCCAGAAAGGAACCGTCACGCACGACCTTGATGACACCCGGACTGTCCATGACCGCATCGATGTCTGCACGCAACGACAACTTCGCTTCGCGATCGCCCGTGCGCACGACGCGCGCGTGCAACATTCCATCAAGTCGCATGTCATGGATGTAGGCATTCTCGGCGAAGACTTTCGCCGGTATATCGATACGCTCAGCCGACCTGCCTACAATCTGGTAGCGATCGCGGCCTTTGACCGGAATCGAACCGCTTGCGTGACGCGCAAGCGTTTTCTCTGCGATGACCGACCCGTAGTCGAGTGGTGTCGCGGCACCGTCCAGCAGGAATTTCCCATTGCGCACACCAATCCTGTCAGGCGATGCATCAAGTTCATCGGCAGCCAATTCAATCAGAATTGCGCGTGCTTCTGCCGCGGCCATGCGTATCGCCGCGCCACTATGCTCGATAGAACGGCTGCCGGACGTATAGGCCTCATCCGGGGAATAGGCGGTATCCACGGTCAGGACCTGCACGCGACCCAAGTCGACGTCCAGCTCCTCGGCCGCGATCTGCGCAAGCGCTGTCTGCACACCTTGTCCGAGCTCACATTTTCCGGGAGACAATGTGATTGCTCCATCACCACCGATCCGAAGCCATGTATCCAGGCTGGGATTGGATGCAAGTGACTGTGGCAGTTCAGTCACATTTGCCGCTCGAACGCCCGCATCAAACGGCATCACATTAAAATACAGAACGATCGAACCTGTGCCCTTGATAAAACTGCGACGCGTTGTCATGACCGCCCATCTCCCCTGTGATTTCGGGCTGCTTCGCTAATCGCCTGCACGATTCGGCCATGCGCACCGCAACGACAAAGATTTCCCGCCAGCGCGGAGCGAATCTGTTCTTCGGTCGGACTCGGGTTTTCCTGCAACAACGCCGCCGCACTCATGACGATGCCGTTGGCGCAGTAGCCGCATTGCATGGCCTGCAACTTGATAAATGCGGCCTGCAGCGGGTGGGGTGCATCCCGGCTACCCAGCCCTTCCACGGTTACTACATTCTGTCCAGCGGCACTGGCGACTGGAATGACACAGGATCTCACCGGTTTTCCGTTCAGCAGCACGGTGCATGTGCCGCACTGCGCCAGACCACAGCCAAACTTCGGGCTATTGAGTTGCAAATCGTTGCGCAGCACGTAGAGCAGCGCTGAATCGGGCGGCACATCGAGCTCGACGTCGTTGCCATTCAAATTGAAGTTAATGCTCATTTCCTAACCTTGCCTGATCGCATCGAAATTACCGCCGGTCTAATCATCATTCCGGTTACTTCCGTGCACGAGACGTAATGTATCGATCAGTTCGCTGTCATTCAGATCGCCCATGCCGTTCTCGACCATCTGCCCGAATACCTGATTTGTCGCATGACCAAGAACAGACTGCGCGCCGACACTTTCGATAAGGCCTATGCCGTACGACACATCCTTGATCCGCATCCTTCCGGAAAACTGCACAGGGTCCTCGTGTTTGTTTTCAGCCATGTAACCGGAGTGGCGAACAACATGCGGGCTGCCAGTTGCGCCGGTCGAAAATCCTTCGGCTGCGACTGCCAGATCTATGCCGGCAGCCTCGCAGGCATGCATGCCTTCGGCACAGGCTGCAACCTGGATCGCGCCCATGACGTTGTAAATCAATTTGAAGGATATCCCGCTGCCGACGTCACCGACGTGCATTACGGCCTTGCTGATGGATTCCAGCACCGGCCGAACCGCATCGACATCTTCGGCACTGCCGCCGGCAAATACCTTGAGTTGCCCGGCCTCCGCAACGTCGGGGCGGCCGGCAACCGGGCAGTCGAGAAAACGCAGGCCTTTTGCGACAGCGAGATCTTTCAGCTCGGACACCCATGTCAGCGACACTGTCGATGACTCAATGGCGATCGCGCCGGCTGTGAGATCGGCTCGCAATGCTCCCTCGGGGCCACCCCAGCATGCACGCGATGCGTCGTCGTTGGTGAGGCTCGACATGATGACATCGGCACCGCTTGCCGCCTCCACGGGCGTTGCCGCGAGCACAGCACCAAGATCCTGCAACGGACGCGCTTTTTCCAGGGTCCGGTTATATACCGTCACGGCATGTCCGCCACGCAGGAAGTTACGGATCATTGGCTGACCCATCATGCCCGCGCCGAGAAAAGCTATTTTCGCCATTTGTAGTCTCTGTGTATTAAATTCCCGCGCCACTCCACTCCATGGCGATAATCGAAACATTACAGCCGGGTCTAGCGCGTAATCGCCAGTCCTTCCAGCGCCAGGCCGTACGGCAGCAATTCATGCAGCTGGCGGCGCAACTGCTCGGTGAGCAGCAGGCGTGTGTAGCGCCGGTTCATTTCCGGCTGCAACATGATCTGCCGTGCAAGCTCCCAGGCGCGCGGCAACAATTTATCCGCCGGCAATATTTCGTTCACCAATCCGGCCTCTCTGGCCTCGACCGCGTCGATAACCTGTCCGGTCAGCAGAAAATAGCGGCCGCGATTCAGTCCCATAATCAACGGAAACACGACGTGTACACCATCTCCGGGAACCAGGCCGCCCGCGTAATGGGCAGAGTCCTGAAAGGTCGCCGTTTCCGCCGCGAGTACGATATCGCACATCACCGGCAGCTCGGCATGCCGCGCTGCCGGACCGTTAATCGCACTGATCATCGGTACGTCGATTGCCAGCAGGTTAGTTAGCAAACGGTTCGACTCCCAACCCAGCTCCGCCCACTCATCCGGAGTTTGCTTGTGCGCAGCGCGATTCGACTCGGGCTCGGCCACCGGGCCGGAAAACTCGTCGCCCGTACCGGTCATGATCACCAGCTTGTTCTCGCGATCGCGTCCGATCTTGAGAAACGCCTCCTCGAGTTCGGCATGCGGCAAGCGACCCCACTGCAGAGGACCGCCATCGGTTCCGAGAGTGATCTCCAGGATTCCGTCTTCGCGACGCATGCTGATCGACTGGTACTTATCGCGGTAATCTTCGAATCGTGCTCTGAGCTTGTCGACATTCATTTTCAGCTCCGGAGAAATATCAAGGCCCGTTGAATGACCCGTCAAATAGCTTTGCCGTTACGCTTTGCTTGCGCGGATGTCGTCCAGTCCATCAAAAAACGTTATCGGCGGGTAGGCCGCGGGATCGACAATGACATCCAGGACCGTCGTTTCATTTCGCGCAAGCGCTTCGCGCAAAGCCGGCAAATAATCGGCTGCACTTTCGATACGCACGCCGCGGCAGCCGCTCGCTATTGCAATAGCCGCATGGTCTACCGGCGCGAAATAACAGCCGGTACTGTGGCGCCCGAATTTCACGTCTTCGGCATCTTTCTGATAGCCGAGGCAACTGTTATTGAGAACCGTTAGTGCCACTGGCGTTTGGCGGCGCGCAGAGGTTTCAAGCTCGGACCACACATGTGCGAAACCGCCGTCTCCCACGACGCACAACACCGGGTCGGCCGGCCTGGCAACTTTGGCACCGATCGCAAGTGGCAGCCCCCAGCCCAGCCCGGCCAAGCCACGCGGTGTAATGAAACGCATCCCCGCTTCGAGCGCCTGCGTATAGCAGGCAAGCCACAGCGTGGCATAACTCGCATCGGCAACCACGATCGTAGTCGCCGTCAAGACCTGCCGAATATCTGACGCCAATCTCTCGGGCCTGATCGGACTGGCATCGGACTGTTCGAGTAGCGAAATCTCACCAGCATGTCGACGTTTTGCCTCGGCTATACGCTGTTCGACCGCTGCAGCCGGCTTGCGCCGTCCGCTCAGTTTTTCATGCAGGGCTGCAAGGGTAAGTTTGGCATCGCCATTGAGACGCAGTGCTTCATAATTGCGGCCGATCTCGCCGCCATCCACATCGACGTGGATGTACTGTGCGCCATCGGGATAGAGCGTCCATGAATCGGTGCCGTTTTGATTGGTGCGCGTGCCAACCAGCAGGATGACGTCCGCCTCGTCAATGATTGGACGCATGTCGCGGGTCGGAGATAGCTTCCCGAGCGCATACCCCGTCACGCCAATGGATAACGGATGCCGCTCGTCAACCACGCCCTTACCCATCACCGTAGTCATCACTGGCACATGCGCATCTTGTTGCAGCGCGGCCACCTCGTCGCATGCTGCAGAGAGATGCACTCCGCCGCCCGCAACGATCAACGGATTCTTTGCTGATGCCAGCAGGTTCGCAGCTTGTTCGATACGGGCCGGATCGGCGACTGTGCGATCGAGTGGAAAATAGCCGAGACAGGACGTTCGTGGCTCCAACGCCGGCATTTCTTCGAGCAACAAGTCGGCCGGCAGGATCAGCGCTACCGGACCCGGACGGCCACTGGCCGCATTGGCAAAAGCCATGTCGAGGTAGTCAATCACGCGGGACGCCTCGGAGACCCGGCGTACCCATTTCGTACAGGACTGAAACAGACCAATATGGTCCAGTTCCTGGAAGGCGTTGCGGTCCGTCTGCGTTCGCACCACGTCCTGCACGAGCGCAACGATCGGGATCGACGCCTTGAGCGCTTCCGCCATGCCCGGTACCAGCAGGGTTGCTGCCGGACCATTCTGTGCGGAGACCACGCCCACTTTTCCGGACAACCGGGCATACCCGTCAGCCATTACGATGCCGGCATTCTCCGTCCGGTACATGAACTGGGTAATGTCCAGGTCTTCCGCGGCATGCAGCACGGCTGAAGGCAAAGACTGCGCGAATATTACATCGACGTCGTGACGCAACAGGTTTTTGGCAATGGCCTCTGCTACGGTCTGTGCTTTTGTCGATGGCATGTTTGCCGGATCCCCGGTGTCTCAATATGCGCAGGCGCCGATTGTAGCAACCAGCATGTATCATCACTACTAAAGGAAGAGCGGCTCGCTGAGCCGAACGCTGGTCGGCACAGGTAGCGACTGAGCACTGAATTGGTATTATTCCAGCGACTGGTTATGAGGTAGATTTAGAGCGGAGGCGGTAATGGACAAGATATCGCGCAGAACTTTTCTCGCAGGAGCCACACTCGGCTCTCTTTCATTGAATGCAGCGGCGCTTCAGCAGGCTTCCGGCGGCAGCTCCGATTTCGATTTCGTCGTGGCCGGCGCCGGGCACAACAGCCTGATCACCGCCGCGTATCTCGCCAAAGCGGGATTCAGCGTTGTCGTGCTGGAGGGCCGCCCCACGATCGGCGGCGGCTGCAAGACATCTGAGGTTTGCCTGCCCGGGTTCAAGGAGGATCTCTGCTCCTCCGTGCACGGCTTCATACAGTCCAACCCGGTGCTGCGCGATAACGAACTGAATCTGTTCGAGTACGGTCTCGAGTACATCGATCCCGATCCGATCATGCACATATCCTTTCCCGACAAGGCATCGATCACGGTCTGGAAAGATATCGAACGGACCTACGCCGAATACGCCAAGTACTCAAGAAAAGACGCCGACACATTCAAGCGACTCGTGACGGAGATTCAGGCTTACGGTGCCGCGAGCCAGTCGGGAACCGACATTCCGAACAGCGGCGTATGGCGGCGCAGATTTGCCATGTCGGGCTTCGACCTCATTAATGCGACCTTCGAGAATCACTATATTCGTACGTTTCATCTGGCTGTCGGCCGCTTCGGCAGCGTTCCGGCAGGACATCCGAATACCGGCAAGCAGCTGTTCTCCGCGATTCGTCATCAGACCAATGGCCGGCCAATCGCCAAAGGCGGCTCAGGCATGTTGGCGGTCGCGCTGGGCCGCGTGATCGAGGCCCATGGCGGCGTCATCCTTACGAATAAGCCGGTGGCGCAGTTGATGATCGAGAATGGTAAATGCCAGGGCGTCGAATGCGTGGACAGCAGCCAGTACCGGGCCCGCAAGAGCGTTGTCTCGACGATCCATATCAAGCACCTCGTGGAAATGGCACCCAGGAAACTCTGGGGCGAAGAGTTCATTGAAAATGTAAGGCTGCTGCAGCCGGAACACGCCATGTTCGCTTTCCATTATGCGATTTCGGAACCGCCCAAATACGAGCTTGCCGACGGCAGCACGATTTCGCCGGCTGAATCAGCGTTACTGCCTGATCCGGAACGAATTCTGCGTGCCGATTATGAGCATGCGAAAGGCGAGATCAACCTGGACGGTCTGCCGCTGCAAATCGTGTGCCCGAGCATTGCCGACTCGACACGGGCACCAGCCGGATTCCACACGCTGAAGCTCGAGGGTAATTTGCCGTACGCGCTCAAGGAAGGTCCGCAGCACTGGGATAACATCAAAGACCAGGTTGCCGCGGATGTATTTGACTACTTCCGTGGCTTTTCGCCCAACCTGACCGCTGACAAAGTTCTGGCCGGCTTCATCCAGAGCCCGCTCGATATTGAACGGATGAACCCGGCCATGTGGCGTGGCAGCGTGCACGCGGCCGCATACGGTAGCGCGCAGTCGGGAGACATGCGCCCGGTGCCGGGATGGGCCGACTACCGCATGCCGATTCCGGGGCTGTACCAGACCGGCGGCTGCACGGCTCCGGGCGGCTCCGTGACCGGCCGGCCGGGACGCAATGCGGCCGGTGTGATTCTCGAAGACCATGGCAGCAGCCTCGAGGAAGCCGTCGGCAAATCCGCCGCGGCTCGAGTGTCATCATGACGGACTCAAATTGCTCCGTCAGGACACTGCAAGCGACTGCGTTCCGACGCTTCGCGCCGTGCCTGTTGCTGCTCGCACTCATCGGCGCCGCCCAGGTTCAGGCACAACAGACTTCAGGCAAAGGATCGCCAGCGGTTAGCGATAACATCGCACCACACCCTGCGCCAGTACAGCCGTTGCCATTCAGTCACAAGACGCATCTCACCGCAGGACTGCCGTGCCAGAACTGTCACATGAATGCCGGCACCGGTGAGCAAATGGGCTTCCCGACCACCGATACCTGCATGATGTGCCATCGTGCGATCGCAACGGATAAGCCGGCAATCAAGCAATTGTCGGAATATGCCGCAACCGGGCAGCCAATTCCCTGGGTCCGTGTTTATGCGATCGCTCCTGGCATAACCTGGAGCCACAGGGTGCATCTCGACGCCGATATGCAGTGTGCGACCTGCCACGGCGACGTACGCCAGGCTGACGTCATTGCCGAGACGAAATCGACCCGCGCAATGG
>Ga0224508_10004572_pt1 | contig 11256 bp, 16 predicted proteins | sample SF_Jan12_sed_USG_4_FD_170157 | JGI IMG/M metagenome (GOLD analysis project Ga0224508, IMG submission 170157) | Sediment microbial communities from San Francisco Bay, California, United States - SF_Jan12_sed_USGS_21 | ecosystem: Environmental > Aquatic > Marine > Sediment | place: USA...
CTCGCGCCCTGGCATTCGGTTCCCTCAGAAATGATCCCTAACAAACGCAGCAATTGTCGCCCAACAAGCTTGTCCGAGCATTGCGATCAGTGCCAAAAAAGCACAAAGGCCGCACTCCAAAGCCTGGAGGCGGCCCTCATAACGTTGTTTGTGGCAATCAGATTACCTGAACAGCGCCAGGATATTCTGACTGGACGCATTTGCGATACTCAGGGATTGCACACCGAGCTGCTGTTGCACCTGCAAGGCCTGCAGCCGCGTTGATTCCTCGTTCATATCCGCATCGACAAGTTGGCTGACACCTCGGTCCACGGCATCCATCAGATTGGACACAAAGGTCTGCTGCAGTTCGATACGCTTACTGGCTGCACCCAGATCGGAGGCCGCTGTGATAACCAGGCCCAGCGCGTTGTCGACAGTCTGGACCATTTCTTCAAGGTCAGCCAAATCGAGAGCCGAATCCGTCAGCAATGTAATATCGAGAGTCGTAACCGAATAGACGACACCACCATTGGTCGTCGTGAACTCGGTATCGAGAATCCCGGTTCCGGTGGCGTCGGCATCAAACAGCGCAGTCGATGTTATATCGATGTTGATGGTACCGATCGAAACCGTGCTGCCGCTTCGTGTGAACGAGGACACGATGGACTTCATGGCGTTGTAGTCGGCTGACCCGGAATCAACGGACAGGAAGTTTTCACCGTTGAACGATGCTGTGTCCGCATTTGCAATCAGTTGTTCTTGCAGCTGGGTGATTTCCGCTTGAATCTTGGTCCGGTCAATACCCGGCTCACGTGCCGCGACCAGTTTGTTCTTGATCTCGTCGACAACATCCATGGTGCTTTCCAGCGCCGTATAGGCAACATCGACCGCCGCCGCGCCAAGTCCCAGTGCATCCTGAACCGTCGACAGCGCGGCGTTGTCAGAGCGCATTGTTGCAGCAATCGAAAAGTAGGCCGCGTTGTCCTTGGCCGTCTCGACCCTGAAGCCCGTCGAGATCCGGTTCTGGGTCTCAAGCAACTTCATATCCGTCATCTTCAACGACTGAAGCGCGGTCATCGCCGCAAAGTTCGTATTGATACTCGCCATGAACCTATGTCCCTTCCACTTGTTTCAAATTACGCATTGGGACATATCGGGCCTCCCGATATGGCGGCACTGCACCATGCCTTTGGCGTCCCACACTACCGACGCAACTGAACTAAACTAAACCCACAATGCACGAGCAAGCTTGTGCGAAAGTTGCGTTGGATTGCAGTGGCAGTTCGCGCCGGGAAACAGGCTCTCAGGACAGCAAAAAACCGCGCCCGTAACGTACGGACGCGGCTTGTATGAAGCGTGCTGTCGGTGTCAGTTTACCTGAACAGAGACAGAATACTCTGGCTCGAGCTGTTGGCGATGCTGAGCGCCTGTATGCCGAGCTGCTGTTGCACCTGCAAGGCCTGCAAACGCGTCGATTCTTCATTCATGTCGGCATCGACGAGCTGACTGATACCACGATCAACCGCATCCATCAGATTGGACACAAAGGTCTGCTGCAACTCAATACGTTTACTGGACGCACCAAGATCAGACGCAGCCGTGATCACTGAAGCCAGGGCTCCATCAACCGTCGAGATGATTTCCTCCAGATCGGCCAGATCAAGTGCGGAGTCCGTCAAGGCCGAAATGTCCAGATTGGCGACCGTATACGTCATACCACCGTTTGTGGTTGTTGATTCGGTGTCCAGGATACCAGTGCCCGTTGCATCAGCGTCAAACAGCGTCGTCGTCGTAATGTCGATGCTGATGGTGCCAATGGAAACGCTGGAACCGCTACGCGTGAACGACGACACGATCGTCTTGGTCGCATTGTAGTCGGCCGCACCGGAGTCGACGGACAGGAAGTTCTCACCGTTGAACGAGGCCGAGTCGCCGATACTTGTAAGCTGGTTCTGCAGCTCGGTGATTTCCGCCTGGATTTTGCTACGATCGATGCCTGGCTCACGAGAAGCAACAAGCTTGTTCTTGATTTCATCAACGACGTCGATGGTGGATTCGAGCGCTGTATAGGCAACATCTACCGTTGCTGCACCCAAGCCCAGAGCATCCTGAACCGTCGACATGGCCGAGTTATCAGAACGCATCGTTGCTGCGATCGAGAAATAGGCCGCATTGTCAGCTGCCGTGCCAACCTTGAAGCCTGTCGAGATCCGCGATTGGGTCTCCAACAGATTCATGCTGGTTTTTTGAAGTGATTGAAGCGCGGTCATGGCCGCGAGATTGGTGTTGATACTACTCATGACGTATGTCCCTTTTGTGTGTGTAAGATTAACTACGGGACATTCCGGGTCGGCCGGGATAGCAGCGCGGCTTCATACCTATGGGACCCGAGCTAGCGGGGGGATCCAACCTGCTATGGAGCGCAACATAATGCGCAACAATTGCCAAACGATTAAGCGGACTGATTACCAGACCATTAACAGATCAACATTCTAAAAGAACGATCTGACCAGGCCGCCAACCAGCAGATTCCAGCCGTCGATGAGGATAAAGAAGAGTATCTTGAACGGCAGCGAGATAACCGTCGGTGGCAGCATCATCATCCCCATCGACATGGTCATCGTCGCCACGATCAGATCGATGACCAGGAACGGCAATACGATAAGAAACCCTATTTCAAAGCCGCGCCTCAGCTCGGAGATCATGAATGCCGGCACCAGCACCCGTAACTCGACTTCAGCCTCCTCCGGTTTATCCTGATCGGCTTGATTGCCTGTCTGATCCGGCGACTTGCTGCGGTTGGCCAGTTCATCGAACAGCATCAGGTCTTTGTCACGCACATGCTGCAGCATGAACGCGCGAAACGGATCCACAATCCGCTTAAAAGCCTCTTTCTCCGAGATCGTCTTATCGATCATCGGCTGCACGCCCTCATCCCACGACTTTTCGAAGGTCGGCGCCATGACATGAAACGTCATGAACAGCGCCAGGCTGATCATGACCAGGTTGGCGGGTGTACTTTGCAGGCCCATGCCCGTGCGCAAAAACGACAAGGCAACGATAAACCGCGTGAAACTGGTCACCATGATCAAGATGCCCGGCGCGACCGACAGCACCGTCAGCAACGCGATCAACTGGATCATTCGGCCGGACAGAACGGTATCACCCTTGGGGATCAGATCTTCCAGGCCGGGTACCTGCGCGTGCAGCGCCTGAGTGCTGGCAATCAGCCCCACGATGATCCATAAAAACCTGATCACTCGACCACCAAAGAGTGAAGCACGATCTCTTTTGCCAGGCCATCCGACCTGATCGCGGCCCGTGCACTCAGGTCTTCGCGCAGGTGCTGAAGGCCGCTTGCGCCTTCAATCTGCGCCAGCGTCATCGTGTGCAGCACACTCAAGATGTCATCGGCAATCTTGCTGACCAGCAGCTCGGTGCCGCCTTCAGGAACGCTGGTAAAAACCACTGCACCTTCAAGCCTGATATAAGTACCACGCGGCGATACCAGATTGGTTATGATCGGCTGTAGCATGCTGACCTGTTCGCCAGCAGAATAATTTGGTTTTTCCTCTTCTTCCGTCTCGGCCTTGTCCTTTTCAGGTTCAACAACCGCGGCCGGCTCCGGAACAACCAGCAACCCAAGCCCCGCCCCGACCCCGCCGGCGATCAACGTCAGAACGCCGAGAATGCCCAGCCACGCAACTAAAGACGGTTCACTTGATGCCGCCGTATCCTCTGTTGCCTTTTCATCCGCCATACCAGTGCCAATCGCCTCAATTCAATTTCCCACGGGACCTAGAAAGGTGTCACCGCATCGAATATCCGCTGACCCCATCCAGGTTTTTGGACATCATCCAGCCGGCCTCGCCCTCCATAAGATATGCGGGCCTCAGCGATCTTGTCATATGAGATCGTGTTCTCGCCGGTCACATCCTGCGGGCGAACGATGCCTCCGATCGTCAGAACCCTGACCTCGTGATTGACCCGAACTTCCTGCGAACCCTTGATCAGCAAATTTCCATTCGGCAACACCCGCGTGACAACAGCAGCCACGGCAAGCCGGATATTCTCGGACCGCGCGATTGATCCTTTGCCTTTGGTGGAAGTCGCCGAATTGGCTTGCCCACTGCCATCCAACTCCAGGCTGAATGGCTCAGGAGAAACCGAACTGTTGAAACCATACCCCAATCCAATACCCATTTTATTCTGCGCATCGCGCGAGCGGTCGATACTGCTGTCAAGCGATGCCTTGTCGTTGATCTGGATATGGACGGTCAGTACATCACCGTTGACCATGGCCCGAGGGTTGCGGAACAGTTTGCCGGCCCCGTCTTGCCAAATCGAATAATCTCCACCAACGCCCGCCGGTTGCAGCATCGTGCCGCCGGTGTCCACCGGTATCGTAGAACTGGCAAGCCCCGATCCGACCGGGGTAAGCACAGGCGGCCGTGAGACAAATTCTTCCATGTTCGTCATGCACCCGGTTACAAATAGAACCGGGGCCAGCGATAGCATTGTCTTGATCATGACTCGTCTTCAGCCTTGTGGACTTTCGCCGATCCGGCAATCACAGCCGCCAATCGCGCTGCCCGTTTAGGTTTGATGTCGTTCAAAATCGCACTCGCGGTGCGAGGTTTTAGCTTGAGCAGGATGGCAGCCGCGGTTTCATCGTCCATGATTGAGATCTGCTGAGCTGCCGCCTCCGGCCGCATTGCCGAGTAGATCTCCACCAGATTGCGCTGCGCGCGCTCGATGAATTCCTGGCGCCGTTTCATCCACTTTTCGACATCCGACCGCTTGGCTTCAAGCGCGGTCATGCGCTCTTCTATTCTGTCTTCAAGTTTCTTCAGGTACTTTGCACGAATGGCAGCGCGCGCTTCTTCGGCGGCATCGGCGATATTTTCGCAATAGGCTGCAGAGATTGGCAGCGCCGCCGGTTTCTTGACCGAGCCGGTGGTGAGACTATGGTCAACTTTCTCCTCAGCCAGACTTGCGCCAGCAGCAATCGCAAACGTGAACCCGAGAGCCGTCGCCACACTGCCGTGTCTGCTAATGTTCCTGTTCATTGAACGATCAACTCAGCTTGCAGCGCGCCTGCCGTCTTGATCGCCTGGAGAATGGCAATGATCCCGGTAGGCTTTAGGCCAATCGCGTTTAATCCCTCGACCAGGGAGTGAAGGTTACTGCCCTTTAAAATTGCCAACCGGCCGTCTTTCTGGGCCGTCTCGACCAGGGTTCGTGGCACCACAGCCGTTTCGCCTTTCGAGAACGGCGCCGGTTGCGAGACCTCCGGTTGTTCAGTTACCCGAACCAGCAAGTTACCATGTGCGACCGCAACTGTGGCAATCTTGACTTCGTGACCTATCACAATCGTACCCGTGCGCTCATCGACCACCACTCTTGCCGGCGTATCAGGCTCGACTTTCAGCTGACTGATTTCAGCGATGAACCGGGTGATATCGGTCTTGGCCGGTCTCTTGACCACGATGGTGCGTGCATCCTGCGCCTCGGCAAGCGACCGCCTGAAGCGCCGCCGGGTATAGACATTGATGGCATCGGTGATATCGATGATCGTATTGAAGTCTGGATTGCGCGTCTCCAGCACAATTGTTGCCTGCTCTTGGAACCCACCCATGATGCGGCGCTCGACGATCGCACCGTTTGGTATGCGGCCAACCGTCGGCACGCCCTGGCTGACACTTTCCGCATCACCTTCCTTTGCAAAACCAGAAACCGCCAAAGGACCTTGCGCAACCGCATAGATCTTGCCGTCGGCACCATGCAGCGGTGTCTGGATCAAAGTGCCACCGGTCAGCGAGGCTGCATCACCTAGCGATGATATGGTGACGTCAATGCGTGACCCCTGCCCGATGAAGGCCGGCAGATTGGAAGTCACCATGACCGCAGCAATATTGCGGGTGCGCGGTGCGTCTGCTCCGTAGTTGATCCCCAGGCGCTCAAGCATCGAGCGCAGTGATTGTGCCGTAAAAGGTGCGTTGCGCAGGCTGTCGCCAGTACCTTGGAGGCCGATCACCAGGCCGTAGCCGATCAACTGATTGTCACGCACACCTTGAACTGACACGATGTCCTTGATCCTGACTTCGGCATGGGCGGAACCAAGCGCTACCGAGGCGGCTATAACAAAGGCCGTCAGGAAAGACTTCACCGCAACCTCATCATCAATGATCCATCCTGGGCAATCACACCAACAATGATCTTGCCGCTATCGATGTTGCGGGCTTGAATTACTTCGCCAAGTGAGCCGGATTTAAGAGACGTGGCATAGGTCGTAATGACTAGCCCGCCAACGGAATAGACAACCCGGACTGGATTGCCCTTCTTGACCAGATAGGGTTCGCGCAGTGCATGAAGGGCAATTGGCTTGCCGCGCAGCAACGTGCGCCTGGCAACTTTGCCGACAATCTCATCAGCGTTGCGGGCGACTGGCGTACGTGCCGCGGCAGATGATCTGAACCGCCGGCTGGACAGCATGTCTGCCGACAGCATATCCCCCGGATAAAGCGTCACATTTGGAACAGGCAACCGCACAACCCCGGCCGATACCGGCGCAACCGAAGCAAGGCAACCGACTAGCAAAGACAAGCCGGCCAGCAAGGCCCAAGATAACCTCATGTCGGGTGGGTTAAAGATCATCACCGTAGCCCGTTTGAAACGGTGCCGGCCATGGAATCTGCAGCCTGGATCACTTTGGAATTCATTTCATAGGCGCGTTGCGCTGCAATCAACTGGGTGATCTCCTTGACCGGATCAACATTTGATGTCTCCAGATAGCCCTGCTGCACTGTCGCAAACCCGGGATCACCAGGCACACCGGTCACCGCAGCCCCCGAGGCAGGCGTTTCGCGATAAAGATTGCCACCAAGCGGATCAAGCCCCGGTTCATTGGCAAAATTGGCCAGGGTCAATTGGCCAAGCTCTTGAGGTACGCTGTCGCCGCCAAGCCGCGCAAAAACCTGACCTGTCTGATTGATGGTAATTTCCACGGTGTTGTCGGGCACGGTAATCGATGGCTCGACAGCGTAGCCGTCGGTCGTCACCAACTGTCCGGTGGCATTGGTATTGAAGGAGCCTGCCCGGGTGTATAGCGATTCACCGTCCGCACTGGTCACCTGAAACCAACCGCGGCCATTCAGCGCCAGATCGAGCCGGTTGCCCGTATTGGCCAACCCGCCCTGCAGGTGCAGATTGCGGATCGCCGTTGTTCTTACTCCGAGCCCCAGCTGGGCACCTTCTGGCACCGCATTTTCGCCGCCACGATTTGGCACACCGGCACCGCGTTCGACCTGATACAGGAGGTCGGTGAATTCAGCCCTCGCCCGCTTGAAGGCGGTCGTGTTGATGTTGGCAATGTTGTTGGCAATCACTTCGACATTAAGCTGCTGGGCCGTCATGCCGGTGGCCGCGATTGTTAACGCTCTCATGAACTCACTCTCCTCAGATGCTCATCCGGCTGATTTCCTGATAAGCGGAAATCACCTTGTCTCGGACTGCAATTACCGTTTGCAACGATTGCTCGGCCTTCATCACGGCATCGACCACTTCGCGGGTTGTCGCCTGTCCCTGAAGCCCTGCAATTGCGGCGGCTTCGCCAGCCTTGAGGTTGGTCACAGCAGTATCGGACAATTGCGACAGGACGGACTCGAAGCTACTGCCCGCGGCAGCTTTGGTCGCTTGCGACGGCCCGGCGTTATTTGTAACCGAAAGGCCTGGAGCGGCGACACCGCTGACAGATCCAACAGTAAAGGGAAGACCACTCATCACTAACTCCTCAACAGGTCGATCGTCATGGATACAAGCTGGCGCGTCTGGCGTATGATCTGCAGGTTGGCTTCGTATGTCCGGTTGGCCTCACGCATGTCGGTAAGCTCGACCAGCGGATTGACGTTCGGCATTTTTACATTCCCGGACGCATCAGCCGCCGGATGACCGGGTCGATGCTCGACGCGAAACGGCACCCGATCCCGGCCGACCTTTCCGACTTTGACAAGCTCGCTGCCCGATGCACGATCAAGAACCCGCTCAAACGAGATGGTCTTGCGGGCATAGGGGTCGGCGCCAGCCGTCGTACCGGTCGATTGCGAGTTGGCCAGGTTCTCGGCAACAATACGCAGCCGTGCCGACTGGGCCTCCAGCCCCGAGGACGCAACCTTCATAGATGCCATCAAGGGGTCCATGATTACTGGCTCCTCAGACTGGTCAAGAGCATGCGGTGGAATGTCTGCACGATGCTGGTGTTGAGTGACATGCCCCGGTTCACTTCACCGGTCTTGATCAGTTCCTGCTCAAGCCGCACCGAATTGCCGGAGTGAGATATTTCCCAGGCCCGGTCCCGCTTGACCTCAACCTCCGGCGACGCCGAAGCGCCGCCTTGAAGATGACTGGCATGCGTGGCGCCCATAGCCAGCTGCGTGCGGCCCAGGACCCGTGCAAATGGAACCACGTCCTTGGCCTTGTAGTTGGGAGTATCCGCATGAGCGACATTACCGGCAATGACGGCTTGCCGCGATGCCAGCCATTCGGCTTGCCGCGATGCAAATTCAAAAAGTTGTACTGGACCCATAACGATCTCCTGACTATGCGCCAAAGACTAGACCGTTAAACTTGCACCAGGCTTGTGCGGACCGGCCGCCCTAACACGGCAGCTGTCCAGTTTTGAGTTAACAGTTTGTTAACCTTGAACAGCACAGTCTTGGGGTGAGAAATTCATCAATTACACGTAAAAATTTTGGCCAAAACTCCCAAGAAACAGCCGAAAAAAGTCGCCATTGCGGCGTCGAACCGCTCTACAGGCGACAACATCACGCTCGGGCTTGCGGTGGCCGCGGCGGCAGCCTCATCCATGTTTGCCGGCTACATGTGGACTAATGATCCGACAGCAAGCACCGACGGCAGGTTGATCTTTGAGACTGTGTCGATTGCCAAGAATGATGAGAACCGTACAGATGTCCGTCCAGTCAGCCCGACTGTTGGCGCACGGCGCACGGTAGTAAGCGCTGATCCCATAACGACGGCCAGCACTTTCGATGCTGGGCCCCCGCGTTCTGCGCCCGCGGCACCACCAAGGCTGGAACGGTTCGTCCTGTTGGGAATCTACGCCGACACGGCTTTGGTGTCCGAGACCAGATCAGGCGCCAGTAAATTGTGGCCAGTCAAGATTGGTTCCTCGATTCCGGGCGCCGGACGCATCATTGCCTTCATTGCAGACAGCGACAGCCCGTCGATACTGACATCGGCGGGCTTGATCGCCGCCCGGTCCACCAAACCTTAGGGTCAGGACACTAGGTCGTTTCGGGATCTTCATTGTCGATCAGCAGATCCGTCAGGACCGGGTCCAGGACCGTAGTGTCAGGCTCCGGCAATTCGATCACCGGCTCATCCGCGACAACCTCTACGACAGGCTCGTCGGCCACGACCTCTGCCACCGGTTCATCAGCCACTGGGTCCACGACCGGATCATCCAAAACCACTTCCCCGACCGGCTCGTCCGCCACTGTATCCACGACCGGTTCGTCAACCACCGGGTCCGCCACCGGCTCATCGAGCAGCACATCTCCTATGGGCTCGTCCACGACCGGATCATCCGCTACCGGATCGCCAGCGACCGGGTCATCCGCAACCGGCACTGTATCATCCACCGGCGCAGATGCGTCCTGTAGGATGAGAATAGTGGCAGGATCCAGTCCCCTGGCAAGTGCTGACGCGAACTTGCCCTGAGCGTTTTTTGGCAGTTCCTGACCGTCGGCAGCTGCAAGCGCAACTGCAGCCTTGGCCTGATGCCCGATCGAATTTGAGGATTTGCCGACATCCTGTATTGGCTGTGAAGCAGCCGGCCGGGTGGCTGGATGGGGGATATTCGAAGACGTGACGGGACGAACCATTATAAACCTGCCTTTCAGTTTGGAAAATCTCTCAAGGCTTAGTTGATCAGGCTTGCCTGTGACTTGCGGCACATTCACAACTAAACTTTAACGCGGTAGTAACGCCTGCTCTGCGATTGTGAGCCGATAGCGCATTGGATGACTGATCCAAAGGCATGATGCCGTCTCGCTATACCGGCCGGCCCGGTATGTCCCGTTTCAAGTCACACGACGAACGTAATCAAGGGACACCCATGGGTAGAGTCCAAATTCACGATTATGCCTATAACGCCGCCAGACAGCGCGCGGGCCCTGCTCGATTGGCCGTGAACCTACGCCAGCAATGCCGGCCGGCAACGAGGGGCATATGAATATTGCCATATACCGCCCCGACGATATTCCCGTGGAAACGATGAACTGGTCGGTTTCGTCTCAACCTCTCATTGAGATCCTCAAGTTGGTCGGATTGGAGCCGGTCCTACCGCAAAGGCGGTTGCATCCTCGTTGGCGTGACGGCGCCGGGCAAGACAACTCGCTGGTCTATGATGTGGTTGAAATCCCCATGCAACAATTCGTCGAGAACAAGGAACGCCTCCAGACAATGGGTTTCGAGATCTGGCCGGAGGACGAGGATGCCGTCGCGCTTTTGTATGAAAAATCCGATGAAGTGTTGATGTAGTTTTCTGCCGATATCGGTCCTAGAGACCACTTTTGCCGCAGCGATACAATGAGCCAATGACAAGTAATACAGATACAACCGACCAGAAACGGCAGACCGGGCCAATTATCGATTCCAGTGTCATTGACGCGCTGTTTGAGCAATTGGATGTGCAAGTCGTGCATGATCTAATCGAGAACTGCTTCACAGAGTTCGATCAACAGATAGAAAACTTCAAACAAGCTGGTGCCCGCGGTGATTGGGCCGGCTGCCTGACCACATTGCATGGTTTGCGTGGCATCGCCGTTGACTATGGCGCAGCGGCTTTGTCCGATGAAATCACAGCCACCAAACAGATATTGCTTAGCCGGCGGTATGATGCGCTGGCAGACCAGATCCGCAACTTGAGCGTTGCTCAGCGTGACGCGCGAACTGCACTTATGATGCGGTTAGCAAAATGCGCTGCAACCAAGCAAAGCAATGGCGTCACTGACTGAACACCAATGGCCAGATACCAATCCGGATGCTGTTTCTGGTGGCAGGTCCAATTGTTCGAATTTCTTGCGCGCAGCTCGGCGTTCAATCATCCAAAGATACCCTCTAAGCGGTGGACAGCTCAATCCGAGCCATGAATGAGTTTTTGCAGCCGCACGATGTCACCATAGGACTCATAACCTAGATGTTCGTAAAACAGGCGATCCTGGGCATTGGGCAGTTCATGGTCGAATTCAAGGC
>Ga0224508_10004573_pt1 | contig 11255 bp, 10 predicted proteins | sample SF_Jan12_sed_USG_4_FD_170157 | JGI IMG/M metagenome (GOLD analysis project Ga0224508, IMG submission 170157) | Sediment microbial communities from San Francisco Bay, California, United States - SF_Jan12_sed_USGS_21 | ecosystem: Environmental > Aquatic > Marine > Sediment | place: USA...
ATCGGGGTCGCCCAGATACTCGCTGCGATCGGCATAGGCGTATTTCATCGCCTCGGCCATCATGTGGATGCTGTCGGCGCTGTTATGGCCGAGAAAGCCCATCGGCAGGCCTTCGAGGGTGTTCAGGATCTGGACGATATGGATTCCGCCGGAGCTCGGCGGCGGCATCGAGGTGATCTCGTAGCCGCGATAGGTCCCTCTAACCGGTTCGCGCAGCTTGACCTCGTAGTTTTTGAAGTCGTCCATGGTCAAATGACCGCCTGCGGCCTCGACCGCCGCCACGATCTTCTCGGCGATCGGCCCCTCGTAGAAGGCGGAGGGTCCGTTTTCGGCAATCAGCTTCATCGAAGCGGCGAGATCGCTCTGCACCAGGGTCTCGCCGGGCTCAAAGGCGACCCCGCCTTCCTTGTAGAAGATCGCTGTGGACGCCGGCCATTTCTGCAAGCGCTTGCTCAGGCCTTTTAGCGAATCCGAAAGATCCGGGTTCACCTCGATCCCCTGCTCGGCAAGGGCGATCGCCGGCGCCAGCGCGTCGGCGAGGCTGATGCTGCCATAGCGCTCGAGCGCCAATGCCATGCCGGCGACCGTGCCCGGCACGCCCACGGCAAGGCCGCCGAAGCGGGATTTCTGCTTGTCCGCATTTCCTTGATCGTCCAGATACATGTCGCGGAATGCGGCCCCGCCGGACATTTCCCGATAGTCGATCGCCACCGTTTCGCCGCTTTCGGCATGGTGCGCGATCATGAACCCGCCGCCGCCGAGATTGCCGGCGCGCGGCAGGGTGACGGCAAGGGCGAAGGCGACGGAAACCGCGGCATCGATGGCGTTGCCGCCGTTCTTCAGCACCTCGACGCCGATCTCGGTGGCCAGGCCTTCCTGGCTCGCGACCATGCCGTTGGCGCTGTAGACCGGGTGAATGAGGTCCCGATTGCTGTAGATCGCGGTTTGCTGGGCGTCAGCCCCGGTCGTGCCGCAAACCGTCAGCGCCAGCGCCAACGTGGTCGAGATCATCGCCGTCCTGCTCATCCTCGCCCCTTTCATCTTTTTCCTTATCGTATCTTGGTTAACGGTCCGTTAACCCTGGTAGGTTATTTTCTAAGGGTACGCCAACCATTCGGAGATGAGCAATTGATCTTCTCACCATCATCGCTAGCTTGGCGGCTCGATGTGCACTCGTGGCGGACCAACGATGACCTATCCCAAGCTTTCTCTCCTTGCCGGCCAGGATCGCCGATTGCGCGCAGGTCATCCCTGGGTCTATTCCAACGAACTGAAGATGGACGCCGCCGCCAAGGCGCTGGAACCGGGCACACCGGTCCAGCTGGCGAATGCCGCGGGCAAGGCGATGGCGGTTGCCCAGTTCAACCCGCATTCGCTGATCGCCGCCCGGGTGCTGAGCCGCAATCAGGACGTGACCATCGATGTCGCTTTTCTGGAACGGCGTCTGGGGCGGGCGTTGCGTCTGCGCGAGCGTTTGCACGACCAGCCCTATTACCGGCTGGTCCATGCCGAAGCGGACGGCCTGCCTGGCCTGGTGATCGATCGTTTCGGTGGAGCGCTGGTGGTTCAGGCCAACAGCGCCGGCATGGATCGGCTGAAACCCTTCCTTCTTGATGCGATCGAGCAGGTTCTGGAAACGGACTTGGTCATTTTCAAGAATGACAGCCCGGCGAGAACGCGCGAAGGCCTGGAGCTTGGCGTCGACGTGGTCAAGGGTGAAATCGATGGGCCGATCCAGCTCTTGGAGAATGGCCTGACCTTTTTCGCCGATCCGCTGAACGGGCAAAAGACCGGTTGGTATTTCGATCAGCGGGAGAACCGGGCGTTTGCCACGCGGTTGGCGAAGGGCGAGCGTGTGCTCGATCTCTTTTCCTATGGCGGCGGGTTCGGGATCACGGCGCTTGCGGCCGGCGCCAGCGAGGCCCTGGCGATCGATCGCTCCGAGGGGGCCCTTGCCCTGGCAAAGATGGCGGCGGAGCAAAACGGCGTCGACGATCGGCTGACCTTGGCGCGTGAGGAGGGCTTTGCAGCACTTGAGCGGCTCGCCGGCGAGAAGCAGCGTTTCGGCCTGGTGGTCGCCGACCCTCCGAGCTTTGTCAAAAGCAAGCGCGAGTTGAAATCCGGCCTCAAGGGGTATCGAAAGCTGGCGCGCGCCGCCGCATCGCTGGTGCGCCCGGAAGGCTGCCTGATGATCGCGTCTTGCTCGCACAACGTGCCGATCGATCAGTTTCGTGACGAGGCGAGGAAGGGCCTGAGCGATGCCGGTCGCGGCGGGCGGTTGCTGCATCAATCAGGGGCGAGCGCCGACCATCCGAGCCATCCGATGCTGCCCGAGTCGGCCTATTTGAAGTGCCTTGTCTACATGCTCGACTAATTTTTCTTCTATTTTTGATTTTTATAAGGAAAATTAGAAGTCTCGCGTCAATTCTACTTTTGGTTGATTTTAACGATGAAGATCATGCATAATGGTTTTCGTCCTCAGCCAATCGACAAGAATGTGGCGTCAACCTTATGGATTTTCTGGCTCGTCAACGCGAACCCTTCGAGCAGGCCGGAAGCGATCAGCCCGGCAGGCCGGACAACCTGGGCTCCTCGATGCGCCCGGACGAACTCTGTCTCGGCTTCATGGAGCTCTGCCGGCGTCTGAAGCGCCCATACTCCTCGGCGCAGATCATGGCCGCGGCGCCACCCACTCTCTCCGGCTCGACCGCCGGCACCATCCGTCTCGCCGCGGATCGCCTCGGCTTCAAGACCAAGAGCGTCAAGGTCTCCGCCGACAATCTAGCGCAGGTGCCGCCGCCCTTCCTCCTGGTCGGACAGAAGACCGGTGAAGGCTGGCTGGTGACGTCGAGGCTGGAGGATCAGCTCGAGCTAGCACCTGTAGACGGCGGCGAACCCGCGTTTCACCCAATCGACGACATGGCCGATCGCGCCACCGAGATTCTGCTGGCCAAGCCGTTTGCCAGCGCCCGTACGCCCGGCGATTGGCGAACGCCGATCCTGCAACGGCTAAAGCCGATCCTTTGGGAGCTCGGGCTCGCCTCGGTGATCATCAATCTGCTGGCGCTGGCGACGCCGATCTTCTTGATGACCGTCTACAACAAGGTGATCAATCACGGGGCGCTCAAGACTCTCGATGTCCTGGCGATCGGCATGCTGACCCTGTTCGCGTTCGACTGGCTGTTGCGTAGTCTGCGCAGCTACATCACCAGCCATGCGGGCGGCCGGCTCGATGCAGCACTCGGCAGCGAGGTCGCGCATCACCTCATGCATCAGCCGCTCAAGACCTTCGAGCAGGTGCCGACCGGCCAGATCCTGGAGCGGCTACGCCAGCTCGATCAGCTGCGCCTGTTCTTCACCAGCCAGATGCCGCTTCTCCTGGTCGATCTCGCCTTCGTCGGCGTGTTCCTGGTGGTCCTGTTCTTCTTGGACCTGCGCCTGGGCATGATCACGACGGCGGCCATTCCGCTCTTTCTCCTTTTGTCTTTTTTCGCCAAGGGCCGTCACCAAGAGCTGACCGAGGCCGGCTTCAAGGCGGCGGCGGCCAAGGCTTCCGCGCTCGGCGAAACCGTGTCGCAAGCACTCACGGTCAAGGCGCTCGGCCTCGAACCCGAGATGGAGCAACGCTTCAAGCAGCGGTTGGCGCACGCCGCCGAAACCAGCTTCCGCGCCAGCCATCTGGGCGGGCTAATCGCCAATTCCGGCCAGGTCCTGCAGCAGCTGGTCGCCCTTCTTCTGGTCTATGTCGGCGCGCGCGCGATCATCGCCGGCGACATGTCGATCGGCGCGCTGATCGCGGCGACCATCCTCGCAGCGCGCACGCTGCAGCCGATGCGCCAGGTGCTGGGTGCCTGGCAGCAGCTGCAGTCGGTGCGCATCGCCTTTGCCCGTCTGGACGAGCTGATGAAGCGTCCGACCGAGCTGATAAACCTGCCGATGCCGGCCCTGCATGTCCAGGGACGGATCCGCTTCGACAACGTCACCTACCGCTATGCGTCCGATAGCAGACCCGCCCTCGACAAGGTCGATCTGGACATCGCGCCCGGCCAGATCGTCGGCATTATCGGGCCGCCCGGATCGGGCAAGAGCACGCTTGCCAAGCTGCTCCTCGGTCTGGATCGTCCAGAAGAGGGGCGGATCCTGGTCGATGATCTCGACACGCGCCTTTGGTCGCCCACCACCCTGCGCCAGCAGGTCGGCGTGGTGCCTCAGGACATCCAGCTGTTTACCGGCAGCATCGCCGAGAACATCGCGATCGGCGCTCAGGATCAGGGCATCGACCGGGTGATGGCCGCCGCCAAGTTCGTCGGCGCTCACGATTTCATTCAGGATCTGCCAAAGGGCTACGACACCTTGCTCAGCGAGCGCGGCGGCGGGCTTTCCGCCGGGCAGCGCCAGCTGATCACCATCGCGCGCGCCCTGGTGCGCAACCCAAAGGTCTTGATCCTCGATGAGGCCACCAGCGCGCTTGATGCGAGCACGGAGAACGAACTGTTGAGCAATCTGAGAAGGGCTTCGCGCGGCCGCACGATCCTCATGGTCACCCACCGTCTGTCGGCTTTGGAGATCGCGGACCGGGCGATTTCGCTCGCTGACGGCAGGATCGTCGGCGACGGCCGTCCGGGCCAGGTCGCCGCCGGCATCAAGGCAATGCGACGACCAAGACCTGCCGTCGGCCAGCCCAAGCTGAAACCGATATGAGCGCCATGTCGACCGTGAACGCCTGCCTGAATGCTTGGATGCAGAGGGCGATCTCCAGGATCGATCGGCTGATCGCCGGTCTTCCGTCCTTGCCCGAATTTCGCGGCTTCCGGTTCGGCGGCCGAGCCGATCGGTTCGCCGAGTTCTTGCCGGATACCGAGGGCATTGTCGCCTCCAGGCATTCGCCGGCCGCGGGCTACCTGATCATGGCCATTGCCGCGATGGTCGCCACCGCTCTTCTTTGGGCCGGGCTCACCGAAGTCGAGCAGGTGGTGCGTGCCGAGGGGCGGGTCGAGCCGATGGGCCGGGTCAAGATCGTGAACCATCCCAATGGCGGGCGGGTGGCCGAGGTTCTGGTGATCGAGGGCGAGCCGGTGCTCGCCGGCCAGCCGCTCCTCGCCTTCGATGCCGAGCTCGGCCAGGCGGAGCTGGATGATCTGCTCAGCCGCTGGCAAATCAAAGCTGCCGAAGCCGATCGGCTAAGAGCCGAGGCGATGGACGAGCCGCCGGCCTTCACCGAAAACCTGGCGGAATCTCGACCCGATCTCATTGTCCAGCAGACCGATCTTCTGCGCACGCGGCGGCAAAGCCGGGAAAGCCGGCGGCGCGCTTTGACCCAGGCGATCGAGCGCCTGGCGCATGAGGTCGAGTCGCTGATCGCCGAGCGCGCGCGGCTCGAGAACAGCGAGAACATGCTGGGCCAGCAGGTGGGTGCGGTCAGGAAGCTGACCGAACAAGGGCTTTATCCCAGGCTTCGGCTGATCGCTGCCGAGCGCCAGCTCGGCGAGCTCTCGGGCGACATTCGAAAGACCGGGGCGAGGCTCGCCTCGGCCGAAGCCGCCTATGCCGAGTCCAAGAGCGAGCGTGACAGCTTCGAGCTGGAATGGCGCTCGCTGGTCCTAGCCGAGCTCGCCCAGGTCGAAGCCGAGCGCGACGGTCTGGCCGAAGCGGTCCGGCGTCAGAGAACCATGCTGGACAACCTCCTGGTGCGCGCGCCGGTCGATGGCATCGTGCAGGAACTGGTGGTCGCCGGCGCCGGCCAGTCGGTTGGCTCGAACCAGCCCCTGATGAAGCTGGTGCCGACCGGCGCCAATCTGGTGGTCAGGGCCAAGGTCGACAACCAGGACATCGGCTATCTCACGGTCGGCCAGTCGGCCAAGGTCAAGGTTCAGGCGTTCGATTTCCTGCGCTACGGCGCGCTCGAAGGCGAGGTGCGCCAGATCGCGGCCGACGCCACCCTGGACCAGGCGGACGGCACGCTTCGCTACGGCATCACGGTCGAGACCGACAAGGCGGAGCTCTCCGACGGCGAGACCTGGCACAGCGTGGTGCCGGGCATGGCGGTCGAGGTCGATCTTCTGGTGCGCGAGCGCACCATTCTTTCCTACTTGACCGACCGCATTTTTCGCATGCCGAAAGAAGCGTTCCAGGAAGGCTGAACCCGGGCTGGCGCCGCGCCAACGGAAAATCCTAGATCACGCGTCCTGTTCGCCGCGCTTTGCCTGCTGATACATCTTGGGCGGCGGGCGGTTCAGATCCTTCGGCGGCAGAGCCGGCTGGGGCATGGCGTAGAACTTCGGCTCAAGCTCGTCGAGCGAAGGTTCGAACGGCAGGCGCATCTGCAGCTGTCCATTCTGCTCCTCGGCTTCCCTAGCCGCTTCTTGCAGCTGTTCGGCGAGATCGCGGTTCCAGGGGAGGACGTAGGCGCGCGGCTCGGCGATCTCGGCAAGCTGCAGCCAAAGGAAAATGCCGACCTCTTCTTGAATGGAGCTGGACAGCACCGTAGCCTCGTCGGCCTCGCCCAACCACCATTCCAAGGCCACCGGCTTCGGCTTGGAGAGCAACGTGGCGTAGCTCGCATAGGCGAGCGGCAGGAACAGCACGGCGACGGCAAGCGCGCCCGCGCGGATCCACGAGCGGTGGCGCGACCAGATGCTGATCATCGACAACAGGCCGGCAAGTCCCGCGGTCACCATGAAGAGATAGGAAAGTTCGGTCATCGCTCATGTCCTCCAGGCGCGCAGTTTCCTTTGCAGGCTGTGCACGCTGCCCGGCACCAGATCGCCTTCGCTCTCGAGCTTGAAGCGGTAGACGGTGATTTCCTGGCCTTCGCGCACCAGCTCGATCTTGCTGGCGAGCAGCTGGCGCGTGGTCGAGGACGGCGTTTTCTTGATCGACGTCACCACCGTGACCGGTATGGGCGAAGTCTTGGTCTTGTTGCGATAGAGGTGGACGTTCACCGTGTATTCCCCGTCGGGAATGCCGCGGGAGTAGGACACCTCGTAATTCATGCCGGTGACGTCGGAGCGCTTGCCGAGATCGTCGCGCAGAAGATTGAAGATCGCGCCGCCCTTGTTGGAGTAGCCGACCGGCCGATCACCGGGCGCTTCGACCCAGAGATCGATGTCGGCGTCGATTTCCTCCGGCCAGCTGAGCTCGACGATCACATTGCCGGGCGGCGAGGTGTTTTCCTTCTCGGCCTCGCCCACCGGATTGAGGTGCGGCAGCAGCAGCACGACCATGGCGACGAAGCCCGCGAGCGCCAGCATGATGACGTCCCGAAAGACGGTGCCGCCCTCGTCGTCGTCGAAGGGTTCAAGGCTCAGCATGGCGCTCTCCCAGCTCGACGATGGTGGTCAGGAGGCGAAGCGTGCCGCTTTCGAGAAGGCGGTAATTGACCATCAGCCAGATGTTCAGGACGGCGCCGACCAGCGTGGTGCTGAGCGCCACCGACATGCCGCCGATCAGGGTCGAGACCATGGGTCCGATCGCGCTGATGTCGGAGGCATCCTCGGGATTGACGCCGGAAAGCGCGATCATGAAGCCGATCACCGTGCCGATCAAACCGAGGAAGACCAGGCTGCCGGCGATGTGGCGAACCACGGCGATGCGTGAGGCCAATTTCAGCTTGAGCGCGGATGCCGTCAGGGTGCGGCTCTGGCCGTCGCGGCCGGCGATCATCGCCAGATAACGCGACACGCGCGCGTTGGGATAGGCCTCGGGCGCCCGAATCCGGTCCAATTCCGCACTCACCTGCCGCACTTTCATGGCGCAGAGGGCAAGGCCGGCCAAAAACACCAAAACGATGACCAAAGCGAGCTTGGTGACATCGCCTTCGAGCACGAAGCCCAACCAGCCCTGCAGCCAAGCGGCGGTCAGAAGGGCTATTCCGATCAGGTTGACCACGGCAAAGCGCATGATCAGGAGATAGCGATGCGCGGATGGATCGCCCTCGCGATAGGCGCTGAACCAGCCTTTCAGATCGACGGCCTTCGCCTCTCCAAGCACGTGGCTGGCGACGGGAGCCGGTGATGCCATAGTTGAGTTCACAACAAGGTCTCCCCGCCCGATCAAGTCTACTTATTGAAAATATGGCGACGTGATAAGTCGACTAGAGGGCGAAATTCACATGACACTTGGATGAAACTGCCATGGATTTGATAATATACCGATTTGCAAAAGAAATTTTGTGACCTGCATCACAAAAAGAATTTTTTTATTTAGCAGTATTGACTTAACATCTGAGGAAATACGGGGCGATCGTCGCAGGTACAGCGACGCACCCACTCGAGGCGTGAGCCGCTGCACTATCTCTTTGGTTTTGCGCCAATTTTTCCATTCATGGCTGATCGTTAAAATTGTATCGATGCGCTCGTGCTAAGCCCGCGTCTTTTGCTTCCCGCTGTGCAAATGGGATCGTCATTCAGAACCCATGCTTTGGAAACGCAACAGGTTGAAATCGTTCAAAAATTTTCCAACGAACGGTCAACGCTCGAGGTTAAAGAACGGTGCTGGCGTGAGGATCTGGTTTTCCTGGGCGAGCAAATGCCCGGCCTCGGCGCTGATTTTCAAGAAAGCTTGCCAGTCGGGATCGGCCTGCATGGCGGCTCGGCGTTTGGCGCGGTCGGCGGTGTCTTCATAGGCCCAGACGTGGATGTAGCTGTTGATTCTTCCGGTCTCGGTGACGCCATAGAGAACCGGCTTTCCCAGATGCTTTTCCTGGGGCGCTTTGCCGTGCTTTTCATAGAGCGCCAACTGCAGCGGGAGGGTGCCGGGTTTGCAGCTGTAGGTGCGATGATCAAAGATCAAGACGGCCTCCGGGTTAGGGCGAGATGGAAGAAATCGGCATGCCAGGGGCGGTTCTCCGCCCGATCAGGCGATCAGCCCGAGCGCCAGCATCAGCGGATCGTTCAAAGCGAGGCCGAACACGCCATAGAGGGTCAGCAGCAAGGCGGCGGCCACCGGCAAGGAGAGCAGCAGCGACCACCAGCGCCGCTCGCCCAAGAGCATCGAGCCGATCGCGAGGAACAGCGACGTGGCGATGAAGAAGCCGAGGGGCTCCAGGACCAGTGCATAGCCAATCACGAGGACGACTAGACCTGCAAGCTGGGGCCAGGACTGCTTGAGCGTCGCCCTGAGCGATCGATGGCTCTTGCCGGGCGACAGCAGCATCAGGACGGCGATCAGACTGCAGGCAAGCGCCGCCGCCAGCAGCAGACGGCCGGAGGCGCCGCCGGATTCGGCGGCCTCCGCCGTGGCGCTGAAGTCATTGGCCAGCACCGCGAACATGGTCGATGCGGCCAGTAAGACCAGCACCGTGAGTTTTTCACGACTGTCGACGCTCTGCACTGATCAGCCCCCTGAACAAGGCTTTATTGATTGTTCCAGTTAGGGCAGTGGCGGAGAAAAAGCAAGCCGAAGAAGTGTTGAACACTTGTCGAACGCACCTGGATGGGCAAGGCGGTCCCAATCGCCTTGGCGAGCACCGGCCCTCGCATCGACCCCAGGACAGCGATCAGCCGACTTCGGAAAGTTGATGCAAAACCAGAGCGACAATGTTCAGCCAGCTGAATCCATTGATTGAATCGGAGCGCTGGGCTGGAACGGGCGAGAAGGGCTTGCCAAGCGGCTCAGGCTCTGCGAGGAGAAGGCTGGTTCTACAGCCATGCTATGTGGAGGACGCTAACAGTGGGTATTTTCGATTTCGTCAAGGATGTCGGCGCCATGGTCGGCATCGGCAGCGCGGAAGCAGCACCAGCCGCCGAGGATCTGCAGAAGGAGGTCGAAAAGCACGGCCTCGACGCCAAGGACCTCAAGATCGAGGTCGACGGCGACAAGGTGAAGGTCGAAGGCGACGTGCCCGATCAGGCGACCAAGGAAAAGCTGATCGTCGCCATGGGCAACGTCAAAGGCGTCGCTCAGGTGGACGAGAGCATCAAGGCGGCGGCACCCGAGCCCGAGGCGACCATGTACACGGTCAAATCCGGCGACACGCTCTGGGCGATCGCCAAATCGCACTATGGCGACGGCAACAAATATCCGGCGATCTTCGAGGCCAACCGCCCCATGCTCACCGACCCCGACAAGATCTACCCGGGCCAGATGCTGCGCATCCCGCCGGTGTGACCGGCAGCACGGACTTGGGTTGGCGCCGCCGGCCCGGGTTTGCGCCCAAGCTTTGGGAAAGGCTGTCCTTCGGGGCGGCCTTTTTCGTTTATGGATGCTTCAAGAAATGGATTCGTAGGGGCTATCTGGTTCCGGCCGTTGGAACCAAAGTAACGTGGTCACACCACGAGATTGCGCTCTAGATGCGCATGGATCGCCGCGCGACAGGCTGCCTGGTCGCGGGCGAGAGCGGCCTCCACGATCGACTGGTGCTCGGCGATGATCGCTTCGAAATAGTTGGTTCCGAAGTCGCGCTGCTGGCCAACGAATTGCTGGCGGAACTGCAGATAGACCTGGGAAAAGGTCGCGATCAGAAGCGGCGACTTGCTGGCCGAGATCAGCGTTTCATGAAATTCGCGCTCGGCCTCGGTCCAAAGAGGCAGGAAAGCGCCGATGTCGGCCTCGGCGGCGATCCGCTTTTCAATGTGCAGGAGCTTGTGATGGGCGGCGGCGAGCTGCGCCTCCCAGGCGATGCCGCCGCGCTGCATCGACTCCGACGCGCCCTCCTGCTCCAGCAGCAAGCGGAAACGCGCCACGTCGCGCCGGCGCTCCGGCGAGCTCGGCGTCGCCCGAAATCCGCGCTGCATCTGAAACTCGACCAAGCCCAGCGCGCAAAGCCGCATCAAGACGTCGCGCAGCGTATTGGCGGAGCAGGCGTAGTCCGCCTGCAGCTCGGTCGGCTTCAGCTTCTTGCCAGGCGGCAAGCCGCCCGTCACCAGCTTGGCTTTCAGGTCTTCGTAGATGTCGGTTGTCTCGAAACGCCTTTTGATGATCTGCCTCCTCATCATGTGAGGATAGCCAGTATTTCCGATATTTCCATAAATTTTGAAAAATCTAGAAAATTTCCAAAAACCTGTTGTGGGAGCTGAGCACGGTTGCTAGGGTCGAATGACATGTCCGTAGCCGCGGCACGACGATCGGCCGGGCGCTTATCACATCGGGAGGTTAACCATGAAAACACTGAAGATCGCGGTGGCTGCGGTTGGCGCCCTCGCATTGACGGTCGGCGCCGCCTCGGCGCAGCAGACCAAGCTTCGCATCCAGACCCACTTCTCGCCCGAGACTCTGTCGGGCCAGATGGCGGAAAAGTACATCGACGACATCACTGC
>Ga0224508_10004574_pt1 | contig 11254 bp, 9 predicted proteins | sample SF_Jan12_sed_USG_4_FD_170157 | JGI IMG/M metagenome (GOLD analysis project Ga0224508, IMG submission 170157) | Sediment microbial communities from San Francisco Bay, California, United States - SF_Jan12_sed_USGS_21 | ecosystem: Environmental > Aquatic > Marine > Sediment | place: USA: California...
TCGGACAATGCCTGCGAAAACTCCAGGATCGGCAGCGCGACGCTGTCGTTTTCGTCCTCCGCCAGAACGCGGGCAATATCGCTCGAAACGTCGGGGATATCGCGGATGCTTTGGGACAAGGATTCCCGCACGAGAACTTCCACGTCTTTCGCCATCACACGAAAGATTTCCTCGGCCAGCACGCGTTCACCATCCGATAGTACGCCAGTACCAAATTCCGCCGCGACCTTGGATGCGGTATCCGCGCGAACTTCTGCCGAGGGATCCGACAATAGCCGCTTCACATCCGATTGATCGAGATTCGAGGTATTGGCCGACTTTCCCGCCTTCGGGTCATTGGATGTCATGGGACTTGAAACCTACCTATAGTCGTCAACCAGGGCACCGCGTTCCGGCGCCGATTCATCACAATTCTCGCAAATCTAAGCCTTTATTCGTTGCTATTGCGTTAATTTGCCCTGTTAACGCGAATTTGAATTACTGTTAATTGATCGTGTACGCGGGTGCGCCTAATTTAAAACGATGAAGAGCCGATCCATCGCCACCGCCTTCCTTGGGACCATCATGCTGATATTGGCCGCTTCGGCAGGCCAATCGGCGGAACCCCGCATCGGTGCGGATGAGGCCTATCGCCGAACCGCTGCCGGCGAGCTGATGTTGATCGATATCCGCTCACCACAGGAATGGCAGAGATCGGGCATTCCGCGGGGGTCGGTTCCTATTTCCATGCACCTTCCCGGCGGCAAGGAGGCCTTCAAAAAGGCCATTCTCGCCGCAGCCAAAGGCGATATGGAGCGCCCAATCGCCTTGATTTGCGCCGTCGGCGGCCGTTCCCGATGGGCTCAGCGCTACCTGAGCAAGGCCGGGTTCACAAACGTTCAGGATGTGACCGAAGGGATGTTCGGGCGGGGCAAGCATCAGCCGGGCTGGCTAGACCGCGGCCTTCCGGTGGACCCCTGCCCAAATTGCTAGCCTTCGGGGCATGCCCGTCCGGTGGCCCGCCGATGACGCGCTATTTCGGTCCCTTTTGTTCCAGCGCCTGCTGAATCCGTGTGAGCTGCTCATCGACATCGACATTGATTTCCGCCGTGATCTCGAGATCACGATCCTCGAAAACGCTGATGTCGGGATCTTTGCCCTGCCACGCCTCGATCACGTCGTCACGGGCATAAATCAGCTGCTTGATCTGCGGCCGAAACAAAATCAGCATATTGGTGACCCAGATATTGACCGGCCATGATGGGTGAATGTGGTCGATTTTGAAGAGATACAGCAACCGGCAGACATCGCTCGCCTTGTACCAGATTTCGCCGGTTACCCAGCGATTTGTGGTGAAGAGCTTGACCGGAAAGCCTTTGCTGTCCATGGATATGGCGACGAGATGGCTCAACGCGTCGTCGGGGTCTTCCGGCGCCTCGTAATCCGCAACCGGCGCCGGCGCAATTCCAGGCGGCATGCCGTCGGGACGCAGAAAAGTATGGAAATGTCCATGCTCGCCGCCCCGTTCCTCGACCGGATGGGCGTGATAATAGTATTGCGAATGGCTCGTGGAATCGTAGATGTCGCCATCCGGGTAATGGTTCCACTCGAAAAAGGTCTCCTCACCCCTGAGCAGTTCGCCAACCACATTGTCTTCGGTGACGCTCAGCACGCGATAGATCTCGCGCACCCATTCGCCAGCGTCGCGCATCTGTTCCAATTCTTCGCGCGCCAGCGTTGAAAAATCGAGATCATCCATCTGTTTCATATTGCTAAATATATCCTCGAATCCACACGATGACAGCGATCAAATTGTCGCTGCGCACTGTAATCCACGGCTTATTTGGCCTCGCGAACCAAGCGGAACCCGACCAGGATATGCTTCAGATCGTCGGGCCTCGAATGCCGGGCCGCCGGCCGACAAACGCCGCAACCCTTGTCGTCCCATGATCCACCCTTGACGATGTGGCGCCCGGCGCCCGCCGCGGTAGCGGTCCATTCGAACACCTGACCGGCAGGATCCAGCAATCCAAAGGGGCTCGCCCCCGCCGGAAACCGGCCGACCGGCACGGTATCGAACGGCCCTTTGTCGTGGCTGTTCAACCGGGCGGGAATATATTTGTCGCCCCACGGAAAGCGCCGGCCCGCCGCACCGCGCGCCGCCTTTTCCCACTCCCGCTCGGTCGGCAGACGCCAGTTGTAGCGCGTATTCCGGCCGAGCCATTCCGCATAGGCGACCGCGTCCCGATGGCTTACCAGGACAACCGGATGATCGCGCCGCCCCTTCGGCGGCTGCCCCTTGCTCCAGGCGTGCCGCCGGGTGCGCGAATACGGATGAATCAGCCCGTAGCCCTTCCAAGTGGGCCGATCGACACCCGGTTGCCGATGGCCGGTAGACCGAACAAAAGCATGATATTGGGCGTTAGTGATCAGGTTCTTAGTGATGTGATACCGGCCGACACGGACGTGCTGGCGCTTGGCTTCGCTCTCATACCAGCGTTGTTCGCGGGTGACACTGTGGCCGTAGGCGGCTTCATCCAGCCGGTACGCGGCCTCGCGTTCGGCCCGGTCGGAGCCGAACACAAAGACGCCGGCGGGAATTTCGATAACCTTCAGAGCGGCAGATCCCGGCTCGGCAAGCGTCGACCCGCAGGCGGCGGGCAATCCGAGGAAAATAGCCAAAAGGGCCGCTTTCCAACTGTCCGGCTGCATGGAGTCCCTCTTCCCTGATGTGCCTCATACCGATGGCAGGCGTTGCCATACCATGAACATATGGGCGAGGGCATTCCCCGGAGTGGCATTCTCGCGCCGACGTGAACCGATTTGCGATGCGATGTCCGACAATCAGGCCCGGCTTGGCTTCGCTGGCTGCCAAATCCTCGGCACAAGCCACGCCAACAGGATTCAACGAATGGCCACGACGAAAACCGGCTAGTTCCGCACCACCAGCACGGATCCTTTGAAATGCTCCACGACGTAGTTCGTCTTCGGACTGATCAGGATATCGATCACTTCCGGCCGGTGCGGCGCCATGACGATGAGATCACACCCGAGCTTCTCGGCCGAACTGACGATTTCAGTACGAACGACCCCATGCGCGACATGGCTCTTGGCTTTCAGGCCGGCCGGCACGTTTTCGTTCGTAAATGTCTGCAAGGCCGCGCCCGCGTCGCCGACCGCCTTCTTCTCGAAATCTTTGGGCAGATATTGGCTGACGATGCTCATACCAACATCCGGCACAATGGATAGCAGATGCAACTGCGCCTTGAAATCTTGCGCGAGTTCTATGGCAGCGGGCAACGCCTTCGCCCAGGACCCCTGTTGATTCAAATCGACCGGTAGAAGGATGGATTTAAACATGATCGCAGTTCCTCAGGTTTGTTCCGCCGGCTGGCTCATCCGACCAGATTGACCGGTACGCCGCCGTTGCAGCAATACCAGAAGTCCCAGCAGCAAGAGCGCAGGTATGTAGACGAGGTATTTGGTTGGCGTGTCGATTGGCTGTTGGACCTTGGCGATCTCCTGATCCCAATCGAGGCCCGCCGTTTTCGCCGCCGAATTGAACGCGACCTCATCGATCAACACCTTGCCGTCGTCCGTGCGCAACGTCAGTCCCATTCCCTTGACCTTTTCCGCGCCGGTTTTCTCGGCGCCGACCTTCAGAACCACCACCCAGGAGCGCTCATTACCCACTTCATCCTTGCCGTTTATCCGAAGGCGCAAATTTTCGCCTGCGGGAGTGGCATCGGCCGCGGCCGCCAATTCCGCAGCCGGCCGATCCAGGAAGGGCGGGTAAATCATGTCCATCCAGAACCCCGGCCGGAAGAAAGTGAAGGCAAGCAGCAACAGAATGGCCGATTCCCACATCTTGTTTCTGGTCAGGAACCAGCCTTGTGTCGCCGCCGCGAATAAGAGCATCGCCACGGTAGCCACGACAAACACGAAGACGCCATGAGCGAAATCAACGCCGATCAGCAGAAGGTCGGTGTTAAAGATGAACAGGAACGGCAACGCAGCCGTTCGGAGCGAGTAGAAGAAAGCGATGAATCCGGTACGAATCGGATCGCCGCCGGAAACCGCCGCGGCCGCAAAGGAGGCCAGACCCACGGGTGGCGTCACGTCCGCCATGATGCCGAAGTAGAAGACGAACATGTGAACCGCGATGAGCGGCACGATCAGTCCGTTCTGTTGTCCGAGCGTCACGATGACCGGCGCGAGGAGCGCCGAGACGACGATATAGTTGGCCGTGGTCGGCAACCCCATGCCCAGAATGAGCGACAGGATCGCGGTCAGGAACAATATGGCCAGCAGATTGCCGCCCGAAAGGACCTCGACGACCTCGGCAAGCGCCGAGCCCACGCCAGTCTGGCTCACGGCGCCGACAATGATGCCGGCGGTCGCGGTGGCAATGCCAATGCCGATCATATTCCGGGCGCCAGTCACGAGGCCGTCGAGCAGTTCGTTCCAGCCCCGTTTTACCTGATCCATCAGCTGGGTATCGCCGCGGAAATACGCGAAGAGCGGGCGTTGCGTCAGCAGTATGAAGATCATCAGGGCCGAACCCCATAGTGCCGACAGGCCCGGCGAAAGCTGTTCGACCATCAGGCACCAGACCAGAACAACGACCGGCAGGAGGAAATGCAGGCCCGATTTCATGGTGACGCCCGGTTCCGGCAATTTCAGGACCGGTTGGTTGGGATCCTCCATTTTAAGGTCGGGATAGTTTGCGGCGAACCGCACAAGCGCGACATACGCGATGAAAATGCCGATCGCGACGACGATGGACGCAAATCCGCCCAAAACCGGACGCAACCATCCGAGGCCGTAATAGACTCCCAGGGATAACCCGCTGACCAGGGCAATGCCGAAGGCCAGCCCGATCAACCGCTGGACCCAAGGCTTTGGTGCGACGGCGCGGGGAAGACCCTCCATGCCGGCTTTCGACGCCTCGAGATGGACGATATAGACCAGCGCGATATAGCTGATCACCGCCGGCAGAAAAGCGTGAATGACGACGTCGAAGTATGGAATCCCCACATACTCGACCATCAGGAATGCGGCCGCCCCCATGACCGGCGGCATGATTTGGCCATTTACCGAGGAACCAACCTCGACCGCGCCCGCTTTCTCGGCGGAAAAACCGACTCTCTTCATGAGCGGGATTGTGAAAGTACCGGTCGTGACGACGTTGGCGATGGAAGAACCGGAAATCAGGCCGGTCATCGCCGAGGCGACCACGGCCGCTTTCGCCGGGCCGCCGCGCATATGCCCCATCAGGGAAAAGGCGACCTGGATGAAGTAATTGCCGGCGCCCGCCTTATCGAGCAAGGCACCGAACAGCACGAACAGGAAGACGAAACTGGTGGAAACCCCCAATGCGATGCCGAAGACGCCTTCGGTCGTGATCCAATGATGGTTGACGACTTCGGCAAGATTGTTGCCCTTGTGGGCGATAATCGACGGCATGTACGGACCGAGGAAGGTATAGACGAGAAACAGCGTCGCAACGATCGCCAGTGCCGGTCCGAGCGCGCGGCGCGTCGCCTCCAGCAGCAACAGGATACCGATGATGGCGACCACGAAATCCTGCGGGATCGGGGCGCCCACGCGTCCGGCGATCTCCCGATAGAACACGAAGAGATACGACGCCGACGCCGCGGCAAGCAACGCAAAGACAATATCGAGGATGGGAATGCGGTCGCGCGGCGACCCCTTGAACGCAGGATAGGCAAGAAAGGCTAGAAAAATCGCGAAGGCGAGATGAATCGAGCGAGCTTCCGTATCGTTGAAGACACCAATTCTGAAGGCGAAGGGCAATGGCGAAGCGAACCACAATTGAAAAAGGGCCCAAATTAGCGCCACGTAAAAAATAACCGCCGACGCTACCGGCCCGGGATTTCGCCCACCCGTATCCGTCGATGCAACCAATTCATCCAGGTCAGGTGCATCAGCGGATGACGCCGCATCCACATTTTGCTCGCTCATTTCGGCTCCCCCCAATTTCGCCCGAAGAGGCACCACCTCTTCAGCAGGCGGTCGGCGCTTCGCCCCCAAGGCCGACCGGTCGTATTTCGGAAATTATCCCCCGCCATATCAAGTGGCGGGGGATATCGGTTGGGCTTACTTCATCCAGCCTTTTTCCTTGTAGTACTTCTTGGCGCCCGCATGGAGCGGTGCGGACAAACCGCCCGAAATCATGTCGGACTCCTTAAGATGCGCGAATGCCGGATGAAGTTTTTTGAACCGGCGGAAGTTGTCAAAGACCGACTTCACCACCTGATAGATGGTATCCTCGGATACTTTGGCGGAACTGACGAAGGTCGCCTTCACGCCGAAGGTCTTAACGTCTTTCTTATTGCCCTTATACATGCCGCCCGGTATCGCCGCCGCCGCGTAATAGGCGTTCTTCGAAATGAGGTTGTCGATTGCCTTACCGGTCACCGGAACAAGGATCGCGTCGGTGGTCGTGGACGCTTCCTGGATCGAGCCGTTCGGATGGCCGACGGTAAATACGATGGCGTCGACCTTGTTATCGCCGAGCGCCGCGGACTGCTCCGAAGACTTCAGCTCGGAAGCCAGCGAGAAGTCCTTTTCGCTCCACCCCAGAGCGGCCAGAACCACGGACATCGTCGCGCGCTGGCCCGATCCCGGATTGCCGACATTGACGCGCTTGCCTTTCAGATCACTGAAAGTCTTGATGCCGGAATCCCGCCGGGCCACCACCGTGAAGGGCTCCCCATGGACCGAGAAGACGGCCCGGAGGTCCTTGAAGGCGCCGGATTTGGCGAATTTCGAGGTTCCATGATAGGCGTGATGTTGCCAGTCCGACTGGGCAACGCCCATGTCCTGGTTGCCGGCCTTGATCGCGTTGATGTTCGCGATCGACCCACCAGTCGACGGCGCCGTGCATTTGATACCGTGTTTCTTGGTGTTGCGGTTCACCAGCTTGCAGATCGACTGGCCCACGACGAAATAGACGCCGGTCTGGCCGCCCGTGCCGATGGTGACGAATTTGTCCTTGGCGCTCGCCATGGTTGCGCCCAAAGATGCGGAGGCTGCGAACGCCGCCGCAAGGCAGATGGTCGTTTTTTTCATCACGTAACTGTACTCCCGAGTTGTTTGATTTCACCCAATTGAGACGGGTACCCCCGCCTCAACATCTTTGACAGGATTCGTCCCCAGCAAGCCATGCCGGAACGGATCCCTCGTACTTCGAAAACAGCCGAACGACGCCGAAACTGGCGCGCCGCCTGCAATTTTGCCAATGGTGTCAATTGCGCCGCCGCTCGGCGGCAAAGCGCGTGGCACGCGCAAGGGTCGATCCCCAAGCGCAGCCAGGGCGGAATATCGTTTCCGATAATCCCCATAATTCGCAGCCGACGAACCACGACACGACACCTTTGCGGGTCTCCCGTGTGCTTTCGTTGGCATATCTCTCCGAAAAAGCGCCCCTAGACCTGCCCCAACTGGCCCGTCCGGCGTCAATGCCGTTCAATTGCCGTAACTATGCGCCGGTAATTTGCGGTCCGTCAACAACTTGCGCGACGTCTGTGGACTATGATACCGCCGCTATCGCCGCATCGATGGATGCACCCAATCGATCGACCAATTCGGCAACTTCCGGTCGCTGGATGATAAAGGGCGGCGCAAGGAGGATATGATCGCCGCGCTGCCCGTCGATCGTTCCGCCGCCGGGATAACAGATCAGGCCTCGCGCCATCGCTTCCTGCTTGATCTTGAGATGCAGCTTCGCGTCCGGATCGAATGGTTCCTTGGAGGCCCGGTCCTGTACCAGTTCGACGCCCATGAACAGCCCGCGCCCTCGGATATCACCGATATGACGATGATTGCCGAGCCGCTCGGTCAGCCGGTCGGACAACTCGGCACCCATATCCCGGACCTGTTCCAGCAGCCCCTCTTCCTCGATGGCGTGTTGAACCGCCAACGCCGCGGCACATGCGATCGGGTGTCCCATATAAGTGTGCCCATGCTGAAACATCCCGCTCCCGTCGCGGATGGCGTCGTAAATGGCGGCGGACAGCATTACCGCACCGATCGGCTGATAGCCGGCGCCAAGCCCCTTCGCCATGCAGAGGAGATCCGGGACCACATCGTCCTGCTCGCAGGCGAACAGGCTCCCGGTGCGACCCATGCCGCACATCACTTCGTCCAAGATTAAAAGCACGCCGTGTCGGTCGCAGATTTCGCGAACGCGGCGAAAATACCCCGGCACCGGCGGCACCGCGCCCGATGTTGCACCAACCACCGGTTCGGCGACAAAGGCGATCACGGTTTCCGGTCCCAACTCCTGGATCTTTGTCTCAAGCTCGTCTGCGACACGGAGTCCGTAGTCCTCCTCGCTCTCGTCATCCGCACGGAATCGGTACGGAAAGCACGGCGCGATGTGGTGCGACTCCACGAGCAAAGGCGCGAACTGCTCCCGCCGCCAGCGATTTCCGCCGGTCGACAACGCGCCGAGCGTATTGCCGTGATAACTTTGCCACCGGCCGATCAAGTGACGCCGCTGCGGTTGGCCCTTCTCGACAAAGTATTGCCGCGCCAGCTTGATTGCCGCCTCGACCGCTTCCGAGCCACCGGAGACCAGGTAGACGTAATCCAAGTTCCCCGGGGCCCGATCGGATAGATGCGCTGCCAGTTCTTCCGCCGCGGCCGATGTGAAAAAACCGGAGTGCGCGAAGGCGATTTGGTCGGCCTGCCGCTTAATTGCGTCGATCACGCGCGGATGGCCGTGACCGAGGCACGACACGGCCGCGCCCCCCGAGGCGTCGAGATAGCGCTTGCCGGTGTCGTCAATGATGTAGATTCCTTCACCGCCGGCCGCCCGCGGAAGATCCCAACGGGTGTGGCGGTGCAGAACGTGGGTCATTGCAGCGTCCTTTTTCGCTTTGCCTTGCGTTTTTCGCCGGTCTTTAGAGTCCAAACGACAATGGATTTCAAAGTTCGGCCCAACGCGGCATCGAACGCACCGATGATTTCGGACATCGTGTTTGCCTTCGCGCGGACGCGGCGCTCGAACGTTTGCGTCGCTACGATTTCACGCTGCGGCATCTTGACCAGCTTGATATTGATCCGAACCCGTGCCCATGGCGCGGCGGCGGACGGGCCCAATACCTTCGTCCCATCGGGCAACGGCTGATCATATTCCGCCTGGAATTCGCGCAGTTCCGTCTTCAAGACAAAATCCGAGCGAAGGCCGATTTGCTCGCGCCCGACAGAGACGATGCGTCCTGAATTTTCGAATGATTCGATAATCAGGGCTTGGACCATCTTCGGCGCAAAATCGGTCCAATTGGCAAGCTGGAAATAACGCAGCTCGATCGGGCTGTCCTGCAGGGCGATACGCGCCGTATTCAGCCCCGCCGGGGATATCGGCGATTCGACCAGTAGCTGCCATTTGACCGGCTTCAGGTTTTTCGGAAAGGTGCTTTTCGGCGTCAGCACATACAGCCTTGGCGGCTCATCCTTCGAGCCGGGAAGTTCGACGCAGGCGACGAACGCAAGGCACATCGCCGTCAACAGAAGAAATCGCCCGATTGTTCTATTGCCTGGTCCCATACCTATTTCACCTTGACGCCCGGCTGCGTACGACCAAAGAGGAATCGGGCCGGATCCCGTTCGATTTGTGCGGATATGCGTGACAGGGCGCCGACCAGCACCCGCGTTTCGGACAATAGTTGAGTTAACTCATAAAGTCCCGAGGAAGCGAAGGTATCGACCGGATCCCGGTTGGCGTCGATCAGATCGGATAGCACGAATGCCGCGCGGCGGAATTCGACGGCGGTCTTCCGGACTTCGGACAAGGCCTGCTTGGCCTCTCCGCCGACCCCGCCCACCTCCTTGTTCAGATTCTTTGTGAGTTTTCGCATATCGACGGCCAGTTCGCGCAGGTTGCGCATCGTAACGGACGCGTCGGCTGTCAAAGTGCCGGTATTTTTGTTGAGCGTGCGCATCGCCCCGGCGGCCTCATCGGACGCCGCGCGCAGACTTTTCATGGTCTCGCCGATATCCTGCGACCGCTCCGCCAGTACTTTTGAAAATACTTGCACATTCTCAATGACCTTCGAAAAATTTTCGCGGTTCCCGGGATTGAGTAGCTGATTGGCCCGCCCGACCAGCGCCGTGATGCTGGAGATCAATTCCGGCGCCGATTCGAATAATTCCTGCAATTGGGAGGTCTTGGCCGGGATTCTTGGCCGGTCTTCGTCCGGTTGTTTTGTCAACAGTTGCGCATCATGCGTACCACCCGACAATTGCACATACGCCACACCGGTGATGCCCTGGTACTCCAGTGACGCTACCGTATCGGTCTTGATCGGCGTGCTTACCGGCACCTCGATGGTCGCCCGCACCTGCTCGACATTGCTCGGGCTGATCATGATGTTGCTTACGACGCCAACCGGCACGCCGCGATACCGAACCGCGTTGCCGGGCTTTAGACCGGTCACCGACCCATCGAAATGGATATCGTAATAGGTGAATTCCTCCTGCAGGTTGACGCCCGCCATCCAAATTACGGCAACCGCGAAGATCAACATCACCAGCAGCGAAAACGTTCCGACAAGCAAATAGCTGGCACGTGTTTCCATATGGCCCCCCTGTTGCGGCGTCAGTCGTACGCCGAAACCGCACGTGCGCGCGGTCCGTGAAAATAGTCGTGAATCCACGGATGATCGTCGCGCAAGTGCTCGGCCATCGTACCCACGCGAACGCGTTTGTCGACGAGAACGGCAATTCGGTCGCAAATCGCGGCAAGGCTATCGAGATCATGGGTCACCATGAATACCGTCAAACCCAGGCTGGTCTTCATGTCGCGGATAAGCTGATCGAATGCCGCCGCGCCGATCGGATCGAGACCGGCGGTCGGTTCGTCGAGAAATAGAATTTCGGGATCCAAGGATAACGCCCGGGCAAGACCGGCTCTTTTCCGCATGCCGCCGGATAGTTCGGACGGGTATTTCATGCACGCATCGGAAGCCAGCCCAACCATGCCGACCTTTATCGCAGCCAACTGGTTCATCAGCGCCTGCGGCAACTTCAGATGTTCCCGCATCGGCACCTGTATGTTTTCGGCCACCGTGAGCGACGAGAACAGCGCGCCATCCTGGAACAGCACGCCGTACCGGGTTTGAACGTGGCGCCGCTCGGCGGCTGGCGCCCGGTGCGGAGAAACGCCGAGCACTTCGATTTCGCCCGCCGCCGGCCGCATCAAGCCGATGATGGTCCGCAGCAACACGGATTTCCCGGAACCGGACCC
>Ga0224508_10004575_pt1 | contig 11253 bp, 12 predicted proteins | sample SF_Jan12_sed_USG_4_FD_170157 | JGI IMG/M metagenome (GOLD analysis project Ga0224508, IMG submission 170157) | Sediment microbial communities from San Francisco Bay, California, United States - SF_Jan12_sed_USGS_21 | ecosystem: Environmental > Aquatic > Marine > Sediment | place: USA...
TCGGCGGGCATGCAGTTCGCTTTTACCTGAGCCGCGTGCCTTGAAAATGCACGCCAGCGCTTCTTGTATTGGCTTGGCGCCGCCTGCGAGCTCTGTCAGGTTATTCTACGAGCAATCTGCCATAAGGAGGTCTTTGTGGCATACCCCACACCGGAGAATCAGCGGGATGGCGCTCGTATGCGGGCCATCCTAATCCTGGTGGCGACGATTGCGTTCGCCAGTGCGCCGTTCTGGTCTGGCGGGTTCGGCGGCTTTGATACGGAAGCGTTCCCGGTGCCGCTAAACGATCCGGCCACCCAGCCAGCAGGCTATGTCTTCAGCATCTGGGGGATCATCTACGTCTGGCTATTGGTCTCCGCGGCATTCGGGCTTCTGGCTCGGGCCGAAGACGCCTCTTGGGACACTGGTCGCTGGTGGCTGATTGCAAGTCTGGTCCTCGGCACGCCCTGGATTTCCGTGGCGATCCAGAGCCCTGTCTGGGCAACCTTTCTGATCCTGGGAATGCTCTGCACTGCGCTCCGTGCGCTTTGGCTGACGCCACCACATGACCGCTGGGTTCTGCGGCTGCCAATAGGGCTCTATGCCGGATGGCTGACCGCGGCGACCGGCGTATCAGTGAGCGTCCTCCTCGCTGGTTATGGGGCCGGGGGCCTCTGGTCTGCGACCGGCCTCTTTTTGGCGCTTCTGGGCGGCCTCGCGGTCCAGCTGAGCCTCTTAGGCGCACCGACCTACGGAATTGCCATCGCCTGGGGCCTCCTGGGCGTAGCCACAAAGAACCTCTACACAAACGGCGTCACGCTGACCGTAATGGCGCTCATCGTAGCCGCACTCTTGCTTTGGGCCGCGTTTCGCTCGGAAGCACAGGCGAACAGGTCGGCATAAGCGTCTCGCCACCCGGTTGTTGGTGACAAATCTCGTTGCCCAAGCAAACGTCCGCAGTGGGCTCCAAGCGGTCATTCGCTGCAGTGCCGCGCCAATCTGCCTAACGAGCGTCCGCTTTGGGCTCAAAGCCGTCGTTCGCTGCGGGGCAGCACCCAAGGACCGAAATACCGTCCGCTTCGGGCTCTGAGCCGACATCTGAGTCTTTCTGTCAGATGACGGCTTTGTCACGATCAGCAGACATTCACCGGTTGCCCCAGCCCTTGCGCCGAACGATCATCGGCTATTTTCAGGGGATCACGCCATTCACCTTTATCTCACACCCTGACACGCTTCGATTGTGTCACGCAGCTTTGGTTGTTGCACAATTCCTCGCAATCCACTTCAAAATGTCTTTCAAACGCCCGCGGCCGTCGCAGTTGCATCCGGGTCTGCTTCCGCCGATTGATGTGCCGCAACATGCGTCTTACCCAAGCGCGCATGCAACCGAAGCGTGGCTTGTCGCACTTTGCCTGGACGAAGTTGTCGTCGACGGCGGCGGCAACAAGATCATGCAAACAACCCATCCCGGTCCTCCGCTCGTAACCCGCAATGCCCTGCACGATATGGCGACTCGGATCGCCAGAAACCGGGAAGTCCTTGGTGTGCACTATAAATCGGACAGCGCGGCCGGAAAACTACTCGCGGAGCAAGCGTTTGATATCATGAAGACTTGTCCAACAGCAGCGGGGCTGATTACGGCAGCAAAGACCCACTGGCAAAATATTAGCCAGACAACAACTCCGTGATCCCAACGACAGGGCCAGACTTTGGCCGCTTTGGCGGCAACGAACTCAAATGGGAGGGCGCATAGCTCACGGACTTGCGCCGCCACCTCGTCGGAGGCCCGTTTCCCCAGCCCGCGTATCACCTTCTGCCCCTACAGCGGTTCTCGTGGGCGAGATTTGTTCCGATACTCAAACGCCGCACGACTGTGGTCGGCTCAAGCCCGCTTTAGTCTAGGCTGGTTCCGATGTCGGCAAGCAGCCATTCGGCGTGCGCGATACTCGACCTGGCAGGCGCCAGCTCATGCTCTCTCCAATTGGAGTCTTCACCGAGTTCCTCGGCAATGAAGTCGTCGAGATCGCGCAAAAGCGCTTTGACGCGGCGATGAAGCCACTTGTATTTTAGTGTTGGGACCATTCTGCACCATTTACTCGTAACATCATCGCAAACACACGCGATGTGCGCCGGACACTATCACACCTCGGAGTCCGGACGAATTGGATTTAGCTAAATTGGTAAATATGGCGAGGAAGGTCCGGAGCGATCGAGCAACCAAATGGAAGTCAACCAATTGCGTTACGACGGGAGTGTTGGCTTTCTGCTACCGGGTGTCTGACAACGCCGGTTACGATTTCAGCGAAACCTCGAGACGATGTTCGCGACCGTTGGTGCCATCATAAATCGGTCCGCTGTCGGCCATACCAAATGCCCGATAAACTGCAAGAGCGGCGGCATTCCCTGCGTCAACAGCAAGCACCAGAGTGGTGGTCTCTGGCCATTCTTCTTTGAGGCGATGAACCGCCAATCGAAAAGCATTGTGCCCCCATCCTTGCCCCTGCCATGTTTCGGAGATTTTCAAGCCATGAATAGAAGCGGCGCAAGCCGGAGCCCATGCTGGGGACAGTGGAGGTCGCTTAAACAACGTCATGCCGACTGGCTGACCACGGAATCGAAAGCACAAACCGAGTATCTGGCTCGACGGTGCCTTCTGCCAGGCTTCAAGCGACTCTGCGAACGAGCCACCGAAGACTTCCTGCTGTTCGGAAACCTGCAATTCGCCAAGCGCTGTGAGTTGAGCCTCTGTAAGCGTTGTCAGGTCTTGCACGTCGAAGGCAAAATCAGTCATCGTGAGTTCATATTCGCCTTTGCGTAGGCGCCGACGTTATGCGGTGCCTCTGACGGGACGATCGTTTGCGATATTGAATTTCATTCCGTCCAACAGCTCTTCCAGATCGGGGCGCGCACCGGGACCATTGGAAATGTCAACTAGCATGAGCGTTCCGTTTGGTCGGATCGCAAATGCGCCCGGTTCGGCGAAATTTCCCACCGTTTCTGCCTCGGAAAGCGGAACTGACACATAAAGACCCAACGACCGCATTTGCGTCTCTGTCAGCCCATGGCAGAGATCAAAGTTCCAACCGAATTCTTTTTTATCCGCCATCGCCTTTTCTTGTGTGTCGGACGACACAACCACAACGTCCATCTCTGCGGTCCAAGCGGGCAGGGCGGCATTCAATTTGTTTAGAAACCGTTTGCAGCGGGGACAATGGCGACCGCGATAGACAAACAGCATCGTCCAGCGGTCTTTGGCATCCCCGATAGAGATTGAGCCACCATCAATAGTAGGAAAGCTGGTTTTCTCAACGGGCTCGCCGACGCGCGGTTTTGAATCTGTCATGTGGTGTCCTTCAGGTTTCTGCTGGTGGCAATTCAAGGATTAGGGCCCAACCAGTCGCGGCAAGGTAAGCGAAATCGCGGGCACGAAAGTAATCAGCATAAGCGCGACGAAGATCGCAATATAGAACGGCCAGATCGTCTTAACGGCCTTTTCTATCGGCAACTTACCAACTGCGCATCCGACAAAAAGGCACGTCCCTACCGGCGGCGTACAAAGACCAAGACCGAGGTTCACCAAAAGGATCATGCCAAACTGCAGCGGATCGATCCCAAGGGCATTCATGACGGGCAAGAATATCGGCGTGCAGATCAGGATAAGCGCAGCCATGTCCATGATCATTCCCAGCAACAACAGTACACCGTTGATCATCAGGAGGATCAGGATCGGATTGTCTGAAATCCCCCACAGAAAGTCGACTGTCTTGCTGGGAACTCTGTAGAACGTCAGCATAAAGGCAAAAGCCCCGGCGCAGGCGATCAGGATCATCACCATCGAGGTCGTGCGCACCGACGAAATAACGGCGGTTTTGAATTTTGCCCAAGTGATGCTTCGATAGACAAGCAGCGTCACGACAAAGGCATACATGGCGCCGAAGGCGCCGGATTCGGTTACCGTAAAGACACCCGAAAGGACGCCGCCGACGATGATAACTGCTGTAAAAAGGCCGGGAATAGCGCTGGCAAATGTCAGTGCAAGCGTTGTCCAGCCTGGGAATCTCTCGGCCCTGTATCCGCGTTTCACTGCAACCACATAAGCAGCGACGGCAAGACAAATACACATCAACACGCCTGGTACGACGCCAGCGAGAAATAGCTTGGATATCGAGACCGCGCCGCCCGTCGCGAGCGCGAATATTATCATGTTATGGCTAGGCGGGATGATGATCCCTGCGATTGAAGAGGTCACAGTCACATTCACCGCGTAGTCGGCGTCGTAGCCTTTATCTTTCATCACCGGGATCAGGATCGACCCTAGTGCCGAGATATCAGCGATGGCGGATCCGGAAATGCCGCCGAACAGCATTGACGAAAATACGTTGACAACGCCAAGACCGCCACGCACCGCGCCAACTGCGGCCTGTGCAAACCGCACGAGCCGCATCGCGATGCCGCCGTGGAACATCAAATCGCCCGCGAATATGAAGAATGGGATCGCCATCAGCGCAAAAACATTGATGCCAGAAACGATGCGCTGAAAGACTACCAAGAGTGGCAAGCCTTCGAACCAGAACGCCGCGAGCGCTGAGATGCCCAGTGCAAATGCAACCGGCGTCCCGATGATGACACATAAGGCGAATACGCCCAGAAGCAGCGCAAGTCCCATGTCTACCCTTGATCTATGCTGTCTTTACGTTCGTCTCGGCCGAGCAAAACACGGATTAGGTGGCCCGTGGAAAACAGGAACAAGAGCACCCCGCAGATTGTCAGTGGCAGCGAACGCAGACCCTCTGACCATTGGATCAGTGGGATCAGTGTTTTCCATTTGAATTGCGTGAGTTCGAGGCCGTACCAAAACATTAAGGCGCCGAACCAAGCCATCAGAACGTCTGTCACAATTACGAACACGGTCCGTAACCAAGACGGTACGATGCCGCGGAATAGTACCACCGACAGATGAGTGTTCTGGTGGACGCCAACAGCCGCACCGAAAAACGCGATCACCATCACCAGTAGAAGCGAAACTTGCTCTACCCAGGTCGGCGTATCATTCAAAACGTAGCGGCCGAAAACCAGCCAGGCGAAGATTGCCGTCATCACCACAAGCGCCGTGCCAGCCAACAAGATACAGACCCGAGCTATGAAGTCGTAGGCCTTATCCATAGTCCGTAGAAATGCAGGCGGTGGCTTGGGTTCGCTCATTGGTTCCCTCCGAAAAAAAGCGCCCGACACCAAATGCGGAGCCGGGCGCTCTTTGGTTTTTTAGCGTCCGGGCGTCACTCAGTCGACTGAGCGAGTTCCACCAGCGCCTTCATGTCAGGGTTGGCCGCGAGGTACTCAGCGTAGACCGAAGCCATTGCGTCCTGAAATGGACCTTTGTCAGTGATTTCGTTGACTTTGATGCCGGCGGCCTCAACGTCCATACGAGCTTTTTCGGACCCAACCGCCCAAAGCTCCCGCTGGTACAGTGCAGCCTCTTCGGCAGCGCCACGTACGGCAGCCTGCAGCTCTGGTGACAATGCATTGAACTTCGCGGTGTTCACGCAGATGCACTCGGGGATGATCAAGTGCTCGCTGAGTGAATAGTGCGTGGTGACTTCGTAGTGCCCCACGTTTTTGAACGATGGGAAGTTGTTTTCCGCTCCGTCTACAACGCCGGTTTTTAGCGCTTGTTGAACTTCGGCGAATGCCATCGGCGACGGGTTGCCGCCCATTGCCGAGATCATGGACGTGTACAGGTCGTTGTTCATAACCCGGATCTTCAGACCCTCGACATCGGCCGGCGTGTTGATAGGCTTCTGGCTGTAGAAGGACCGTGCTCCAGCATCGACCCACGCCAGCGGCAGAACGCCGGCTTCACCCATTGCGTTCGCCACTACATCGCCGGCCTCGCCCTCGAGAACGCGGAACATGTGCGGCACACTTTTGAAGATGAAGGGCAGCGATACGAGGTTGGCTTCTTTGACCATCGGGCCAATCGGGCCGAGGTTGAAGTTGCCGATTTCAATCGCACCAATGCGAACCTGTTCAAGCGCGTCTGGCTGAGAGCCAAGAACACCGCCGTGGAACACATCGACGGTTATCTCACCGTTGGTGGCGGTGTTTACGAGCTCTGCAAAACGATCCATCGCAGCAGTGTTCGGGTGACCATCGTGGTGGATGTTCCACGCGCGCCACTCTTCGGCGGCATTAGCTGCGCCGCCCAGGACTGACGCGGCAGCGACGGCGCCAAACAAGATCGATGAAAACTTATGGTACATGATTTCCTCCGTTGGATGATGAAACGTATTTTCTTTAGCTTCGATGAGGGCAAGCCAGTGGCACGACGAGCCACGTTTTTGAGTTTCTCCCCCGATTTTTCGCTATTGGAATACTAGTATCCCAGTATTGTCAAGCGGGATCAATATCAATAAGATCAGAGGGCGAGTTAGGACATTTCATGCGCCCGCTGTTCCAGGTGCATGACTGAAAATCCAAAAGGCAACGAATGCAGGACATTGCTGGAAAAATTGAACGTCGAACCACTGCGGACGAGGTGTTTGACCGTATGCACGAGGAAATCGTGTCGCTAAAACTGTTGCCGGGTACCAAATTGTCAGAGGTCGAGGTGGCCCGCCGTTTTGGGGTGTCACGCCAGCCTGTCCGAGACGCATTCAGTCGGTTAGAGAATCTTGATCTGCTTTTGGTTCGACCCCAAAGAGCCACCGAAGTTCGGCCATTTTCCATGCAAAGGATTGCCCACGCTCGTTTCGTGCGTCTTGCCGTCGAGTTGGAAGTGGTTCGGCGCGCCTGCTCGGTATGGGATGATACTCGCGGAGAGGTTCTCCAGCAGAACCTGGATCGACAACTTCAGGCCATGGAAAGCGCTCAATTGGAGGAATTCCATGCACTGGATTACGAATTTCACGCTCTGATCTGCGAACTCGCAGACCTTCCGCTTGCTGCCGTAACGATTAAGGAATCCAAACAGAAGATCGACCGTCTCTGCATGTTAGGCCTTGGAAAACACAGCGAAGCGAGTGCAGTTCTGGAAGATCACCGGAACCTGGCAAGTGCGCTGTCAAAAAGATCCAAGGACGATGCAATCTCTGCCACCCGGCAGCATCTGAGTCGTCTCGACGAAACGATCTCCGAAATTCATCGGACCCATTCCGCATATTTTGAAAGTGACCTCGGCTTCGATGACTTGCGTGATCCAAGTCGCACCAATTGATCCATCACTGTACTCTTACCATCAGACCTGCTCGCGTCTGCGAAATTCAAACGAACTGTAACGATCCGAATTAGAGTTAACTTCAACAAAACAAGGGTTTCTGAACTCAATTCAACTGCATTCTCGTCTTCGGGAGGCGGGGGTAGTGAGGTCTAATCTCGCCCCGCAATCGTTGTGGGCATCAGGCCGCCCAAGCGACTTGGTCGACCCCAACAAATCGCCTCATTCGTTCCAACTCTGCCGCCAGTTTTTCGTGTCGGCTTGCGGGCCAATGGACCCGCTCTTCCGGCCAGAAGTTGATGACGGTCAGAACGGATTTCTTGCGATCCGCTTTAATCTCGATCCGGCCGACAAATCGGTGCCCTTCAAGGATGGGGAAAACGTAGTACCCCCATATGCGTTTGGCGGCTGGGACGAACATTTCCACCCGGTAGTCAAATCCAAACAGGCGGCTCAGGCGGTTCCTGTCACGGATCACTGGATCGAATGGATTGAGAATCCGAAGGCGGGTTGTCGGAGGCTGCAATGCCGCCAGTCGCTGCTCGATATTAGCGGATGCGAACCCCGTGATCCACGGCCCCTGAGCCGTTTCGATTTCCACGGGTTGGAGCCTCGTTTGCGAACGGTCGAACCACGCGCGAACTTCTTCCGAACTTACCGCATCCCAATATCGTTGCACGTCACCGGGCGACCCGAATCCCATGCGGTCCAGTGCTGCGTGGCACAGCCAGTCGACCTGTTCCCGATCCGTCATGGCAGCGTCGCGCAAGTGCTTTGGGAACACGCGTTCCGCGAGGTCGTAATACTTGGTGAAATTAACCCTGTGGCAGGTCGCGAGTTCGCCAGCGTACCACATGTAATCTAATGCAAGTTTGTGCGGTGGGCGTGACCACATTTCCTTGCGCCCCTCGACCTTCGTGTCAAAGGCGTGGGTAGAAAGGGCACCCTCGCTGCGAATTCGTTCTTTTATCACTTCGCGGGCGGCCTGGTCCGGCAGGTTTTTGACCCATCCCGGCCGATCCAACTGTTCTTTTCGCCGGCGAAATTGCCGCTCCCACATTGGCAGGTAATCCATCGGAATAATCGAAGCATCGTGGGTGAAGTGCTCGAAAACTGACCGATCCTTGGCAAGCATCCGATTAAGCATTGGCTCGCGGTAATTCTGGTTGCGGCTCCATAGGATGTGGTGATGCGCCCGTGAAACAACTTGGATCGTATCAAGCTGAACGAACCCGAGTTGCCTTATCGTCCCCAAAACGTCGAGCGTGCCGGTTGGCGTTGCGGCAAGCCCCTGCGAGGCAAGCCATAGCTGGCGCGCAGTCCTGTTCTCAATTCGAATAGGCTTCACCGCGATTCACCTCACTTGCCGAAGAAAGTGCAGTGAATGCGACCGCTCGGCGCAAGTCGAGTCCCGATCGCTTGGGGTTGTGGAAAGACTTTCAAAAAGCAAATCGTGTTATGGCTTCATCTTGATAAGTGCAATCGCCTAGAACCGACCGAATCCCGGCACTATCACAACCAGGACCAGCTCTCACAAAGGGTTCAAAGCGGCCAATCGCTGCATTGGCCACAAACGACTGCTATGCGGACAAAGCTGACATTCGTGGTCTTGCCCGAGAAATCGGCAAACCAAGCTCTCGGGCAATGTGATTCACCCAGTTTGATTGGCCGTTTCAGGGCCAAATGTGTTCTTGATTTCCGAAACGAGATCAGCGGGGAAACCGCCGTCTTTGGCATGCCGATAGATGTCGTCGGCACAGTCTGCCTCATGAACACAGTAGAGTTTGTCGCCGGCCGCGTAGGTGTGGTGCCAAACATAAGGGACGCCAAGTCCATCCACCACGGCGTTTGATTTGGCCGAGATATCGCAAAGCTCTTCCGCTGTCAGCTTGTCGGCATCTGGGATGTTTCTTTCAACGATGAATTTGGGCATTTTGAACTCCTTTGATTGTAGGTGTTCTGACCTTGGCTCAAGGGACCGAATTGGGGGTAGTTCCAATTGTGAAGTCCGTCCGCTTCACAAAATGAACTGGCCACATTCCTTGGAGACTTTTATGGTCTTCCAGAGGAGGATTGACCATGCGCCCCAAGCCATACGGACTGATTTGCCCAATAATTCACGCAGCTAATGCACTGGAACCTCGCTGGACCATTCCGATCCTGTCCGAAATGTGGGGCGGTGCGACACGCTTCAACGACATACGGCGTGGTGTCGGCAACATCTCAACCGCGCTTTCGTCCCGCCGCCTAAAAGACTTGGCCGAACAGGGTTTGATTGAACGGATTGAAGACCCCGCAACGGGCCAAGTCGACTATATCAGAACACAACGTGCAATCGAACTTGAGCCCGCGCTTGAGGCTTTGGGCAATTGGGCGCAATGCAATATCAAGGCCAAGGTGGCTTTGGAGGACATGGATGTATCGACGCTCATGTGGAAAATGCGCGGGTACATCTACACGGATCAGCTTCCCAACCGGCAGGTGGTCATCCAGTTCCGGTTCAGCGATCCCGGACTGGAATACGACACATACTGGGTTATCGTTCGACCGGGTGATCCTGTGGAGATTTGTTCTGAAACGCATGGGTTCAACATTGACTTATTTATCGAAACAGATTGCCTGTCGATGTCTTCTATCATCATCAGCCGCACGACCGTAGCGCGTGAAATCGATGAAGGCCGACTGTTCCTTAGCGGTGATGCGATCCTGTCACGCACCATGGACCGATGGTTATACAGGAGCAAAGTGGAAGATCCGGCTAAGGTTTTACAATTTGATGGAATACACGACGAAGAGAATGTGGCGCTACGCACAGCCGCCGGGTAGTCAGTAAGTCAGCGTGCCAAATAGGCGAAAGTGGCAACGCCATCTTAAATTCGGCTATGGCTGCAATGGGCTCCATGTGGCCATTCCATACAATCTGATCGAATGACCGCTAACCACCTCGTTAATATTGGACCAAACTCACGCGAGTAATACTGCGCTTGGAGTAAATATCTACGCGATAAATGCCGACCTCGATCATTATGCTGGCAAGCTTCTAATGCAGATTTCACTCCGAGGCTTCCTATATTGCGCGTTAAACCGTCCCGCTATTCGCACGCCGCGATACTCGTGGCCATCTTCGCGATCAATGCTACGTAAAGCCCGGGGCCAGGATCAATCGCCGCGCCCATTGGATCCAGTTCAACAACCGTCGCATCGCTTCCATCCAGCACCAATTCTGCAAAACTAGGATCGAACTGTGGCTCTGTGATCAGGCACGCGATCGTTTCCTTCTGCACCAACTGCCTGAGTGCTGCGATACGCGCCGGGCCGGGTGCGCGGCCGTCGCCGGCAAATATTGCGGCTATCGGAGCGAGATCGAACCGCGCCTCAAAATACTGAAACGCATCGTGAAATACTATGAAAGGCGCACCTTTCATGGTTGCCAGCATTGTCGCGGCTTCACGTGTTGCGTCATCTATTTCGATTTGTCCTGCGGCAGCATTCTCCCTGTAGAGATCTGCGTTTTCCGGGTCCAGAACGGCCAGTTCTTCAGCAATCACCTCAAGCCACACGCGCCCATTCATCGGGTCCAGCCAGCCATGCGGGTCGACCGGCCCATGGTCGTGGTCGTCCGTGTGGTCGCTGAAAATGGCGTCGTCGCGTGTGGGCCGCAGACTTGTCGTGTCGACCTCCATCAACGCGATCTGCCGAGTGTTACCAGCCAGCGCGCGCAATGGTTTTTCCATCCAGGGGGTCAGGCCGGGCCCGATCCAGATCACCAAATCGGCACGTTCCAGTGCCGCCGCCTCGGACGGCCTGAGCGAGTAGCTGTGCGGCGACGCTGTGGCGCGGATAATCTGATCGGCCGTTCCAAGGCCCGCCATCACGCGTGCGACCAGCGAATGAACCGGCGCGATATCGGTCACGACCGCGGGCACATCGGCGCGCGCGCCGGTGGCGAAAGCGGCAAAGGCTAAAAGCAATATGAAACGCGTCACGTCATTCCGGCGGCAAAGAAGGCATCCGGCGGGTTGATATATGTTATGATATATCATATCAACACCGAGTTTGCG
>Ga0224508_10004576_pt1 | contig 11252 bp, 8 predicted proteins | sample SF_Jan12_sed_USG_4_FD_170157 | JGI IMG/M metagenome (GOLD analysis project Ga0224508, IMG submission 170157) | Sediment microbial communities from San Francisco Bay, California, United States - SF_Jan12_sed_USGS_21 | ecosystem: Environmental > Aquatic > Marine > Sediment | place: USA: California...
TACGCGCTTCGCGGGACAGCCGTGGATGTCCGAATTTCCGGAAATGAGCCGCATCACCAATATCGAGATCGACGGCAAGCCGACCGGGTCGCTCGGCAGCGGCGAGCTGGTCTGGCATACCGACATGTCCTATCTCGACCTGCCGCCGACCGGCAGCCTGCTGCACGCGCTTGAAGTCCCGGAGAACGGCGGCGATACCGCTTTCCTGAACATGTATCTCGCGCTGGAAACGCTGCCGGCCGAGCTGAGCCGGGCCATCGAGGGCCGCAAGATCAAGCACGACCAGACCCAGAACAGTTCCGGCCGCGTGCGCGAAGGTTTGGAGGACATCGACTACAGCGATGTGCGCGAGGTGCCGGGCGCGGTGCACCCGATTGCCCGCACCCATCCGGAAACCGGCCGCAAGGCGCTCTATCTCGGCCGCCGCGCGCGGTCCTACATCATGGACATGGACGTCGGCGAGAGCGAGGCATTGCTCGACGCGCTGTGGGCGCATGCGACCGGCAATCCGGAACTCGGCTGGACGCAGCAGTGGCAGCGCGGCGACATGATCCTGTGGGACAACCGCAGCGCCATGCACCGGCGCGACGCCTTCGATCCCACACAGCACCGGCTGATGCACCGCACCGTTATTCTCGGCGACCGGCCGTATTGATCGGTTAACGTCTAGGCCTTGAGCACGATCGTCGTGCCGGCTTTGCCCTGCGACAGACGGAATTGATAGAGTTTCGGCAGCGGATCCGCCGGCGCGATCTTTGCCGCGCGGGCGAGTTCGGCGGGGGCTTCGGGGTCGTCCTGCATGACCATGCGATAGGCGCGGATATAGGCCTCGACCTGCGGCGTGTCGCTGGCCGCCTCGGACAGTGGTTCGAAGATATCTACCTGTGCGTCGCCATCGTCCCACCGCAGGCTGCCGATCGGCCGGACGATTATGTCGGAGGCGGCGCGGGCGGCCTCGACGCTGATGCAGATCCGCGTGCCGAGCGCCTTGTTCGCCCGTTCGAGCCGGCCGGCGAGGCTTACTGTCTGTCCGATCGCGCCATAGGCGAAGACCGCCTTGCCGCCGAAGTTGCCGGTGATCGCGTTGCCCGTATGGATGCCGAACCGCGTGTGGCCCATCTTGCCGATGTTGGTGACCCGGCGTTCGCGATAGGACAGCGCGAACTCGTCCATCGCCAGCGCACAACGGACGGCGCGGCTGCCGTGGTCGGGCCGCTCCAACGGGGCGCCGAACACCGCCACGACTGAATCCGTGTTGATGCGGTCGACGATCCCGTCATGTTCGGCGACGATGCCGCACAGGCCCTCCAGATAGCCGTTCAAGACCGAGATCAGTTCTTCCGGGCGGAGGTTGTCGGCGAGTTGTGAAAAGTCGTTCAGATTACTGATGACCACCGTCACCGCGTGTTGCGCGCCTTCCAGACCGGCCCGTTCGGGGCTGGCGACGAGTTGGCGCACCAAGTCGTCGGAGGTGCGTTCGCTGAAGCGGTCGCGCAGATAGTCGCGGCGGCTGCGGGTGAACCGGCGCACGGCCGCATTGGTTTGCGCATAGGAGGCGGCGAAGGCGAGGGCGGGCATCAGCACCGGCACGGCGATGCCCGTTGTCCAGGCCAGGCCGACATCCGCGATGATGAGCGCCGTCAGGCCGCCGCCGCCGAGTGCGAGACGGACCGGCGTGCGGAATCGCAGCGTGGCGAGCGCCGACGCGGCGGAGGCAAAGAAGAAAATGGCGAGCAGGGCGCTCAATTCGGTCGGGACCGCCGCGGCGCGGCCGGCCAGTAACTGGGCCGTGGCATGCGCCTGGATCGTCAGGTCGGAAAGTTGGCCGTTGTCGCCGCTTCCGGCTACCCGATGGATGCGGGCGGTAGGGTCGTCGACACCGATCAGGACCACCTTGCCGGCGAACCATTTCGGCGGAAGCCCGGCCGCCGTATGCAGCGGGATTGTCAGAAAAGGCAGGGTGTTCTCGTTCGGCACCCCATGAAAGGCGAGCCGGATAATATAGGTCGACGGTTTGACGCCGGCCCGGCCGGCTAGCGCGGCGGCGAAACCCGGATGCCATTTTCCGTTCAGATCCTCACCGGGATGGCTCCAGCGAACCGTCCCGTCGGCACTGTCGATGCCGAGTGTGTCGGTGCCGGTAATGAGTTGGTCCGTAAACTCGCGGGTGAATTTGCGCTGGGTTGCGGTCAGCGGGGTATCCGCCCCCGGCGTCGCGATCACGAGCGGTACCGCCGTTTTGCGCAGCACCTGTTGGAGGGCGGCGTCTTTATCCGGCTCGGTCGGCCCGGTGAATGTCTGGGCGATGCCGATTGCCCGCGGCCGGGCCGCGGCGATATTGGCCACCGCCCGCGCCAGCAGCGCACGGTCGACCGGCGTTTTATAGGGCAGCGTCTCGAAGGTCTCGGCGTCGGCGGCGACCACAACCACGTCCCGGCTCTGCGGTTCCGGCGCCCGCAGCAGGGCGGCGCGCCAGTCCTCGACCGCGTATTCCAGCGCACGGATCGGCGGCATCCAGTACGGCAGAAAAAACGCTACAATCGTGGTGAAGGCGACCGCCGCCAGCAGGCTCAGGATGAAGCTTTTATTAAGGAACCGAGCCATGGGCGGATGATCTGAATAGCCGTCTTGTTAAGGTCGGTGCTTTGATAACACGCAAGATATTCCCTAAAGATTAACGAATTGGGGCAAGGCTGTGGCATTGGGTGGCGCCCCTCGGAACCCATGATCTGGCGTTGAATCAATAGTTTGGCAGAAGACTCTAAGCCTAAGAAACGGCGCATTTTTTGATCAATCCGCCTTGACTCACCCGACCGCCTGTCCATGCTGTAGCCAGCGTAAAATGCAATGAGGGGTGGGCGCCGGGGCGATGATTACCGTATACGGCATTAAGAATTGCGATACCTGCCGCAAGGCGATGAAATGGCTGGCGGCGGAGGGGATCGAGGCCCGGTTTCACGATTTTCGGGTCGATGGGTTGCCGGCAGACGCGCTCGACCGGTGGGTTGCTGCGCTCGGCATCGAAACGGTGCTGAACAAGCGCGGCACGACCTGGCGCAAGCTACCGGCCGCCGAGACGGAAGCGGCGGATGAAGCGCAAACTGTCACGCTCATGCGGCAGCATCCGACCCTGATCAAGCGCCCGGTGTTCGACCTCGGCGGCAGTTACATTATTGGCTTCAAGACAGCGGAACAGCAGGCGCTTCTGGCGGCACGCTAACCAACGCACAACGGAATTCAATCAAACCAAAGCGGAATACGAAAGGGAGACACAATGGATTGCAGAATGGACGGGCGGGTGGCGTTGATCACCGGCAGCAGCCGCGGGCTCGGGCGCGCCATGGCGCTCAATTTCGCCGCATCCGGGGCGCATGTCTGCGTGACCGGACGGCGCGCGGAAGTGGTGGCCGAGACCGTCAAGGAGGTGGAAGCCGTCAGCGGCGGCAAGGTCTGCGGTTGTACCGCCGATGCGGGCAAGGCGGAAGACATCGAGAAGCTGGTCAAGACCGTGGAAAAGGAGCTCGGGCCGGTCGATATCCTGGTGAACAACGCGGGCACGTCGCGCCGTATGCCGTTCCTGGAGATCACCGATGAGCTCTGGGATCTGGATCTCGGGCTCAAATTCTATGGCGCGATCCGCGCGGCGCGGCTCACCATGCCTGGCATGGTCGAGCGAAAATGGGGCCGTATCATCAATGTGCTCAACACCGGCGCCAAGGCGCCTCCGGGCGGCGGTGCGCCGACCGCGGTGTCGCGGGCGGCCGGCATGGCGCTGACCAAGGTGATGGCGGGCGAGGGCGCGCCGCACAACGTGCTGGTCAACGGCTTGCTGGTCGGCCGGATCGAGAGCGATCAGTGGCGCAACCGCTGGGAGGCCAGCGATAAAACCGATAGCTATGAAGAGTATCTCGACAAGATGGCGAAGGACATGAAGCTGCCCCTGGGGCGGCTTGGCACTGCCGAGGAATTCGCCAATATGGCGACGTTCCTGTGTTCGGACGCCGGATCCTTTATCACCGGCTGCGCGATCAACGTGGACGGCGGCATGAGCCCGGTGATGTAACGCCGCGGCGGAAGGAACGACGACAAAGTTTTTGTCTTTCCGTAACCCCGCGCGCCAATTTGGGCCGTTATTAAGGATGTAAGCCTTCCTGGCTTTCTCCCTGAATACGAACTGCCCGCCGGGTGATAAATCCGGCGGGTTTTTTTTGCAATTGCCCCTCGAATTTATCTAAAAGTTGTTAATGCATTTTTAATAAATATTCTGGCAATGTTATCTATGGGAAGCCCCCTCGAGCGATTGGATAATATGGTCGCCGTTCTAAAGGGTGAACGAAGAGACCGCCGTAAAGACGCGCGTGTCAGAACGCTGCGGCGATGCCGTGCGTTTTTCGGAGAACAGACCAAAGAGATGCGTTGTTTTCTAATAGACGTATCGAAATCCGGTGCACGATTGCGACCCGTCGACGCGGCTGCGTTGCCTGAGTATTTCGATTTGGAGATCGAACATGGTCTGAATGTCAGCTGCAAGGTGGTGCGCCGAAGTGACATTGAAGTCTGCGTAACTTTTCAGTTCGGTAAATAGATTAGAATAATCGGATATTAGTGGTTCAAAACTTTTTCCGAAAATCTCTATAAAACATTGATAAATAGATGTAATAAATCCCACCGCATGAAGATCATAAAGAAAATTCCCTCACGAATTAATGGTGTTCTGGCGCTCAAGAAGGAAACTTTAATTCAATTTTAGCCATTCCAAATTTACGTTGTACCCATGACTGATCCATTGAGCAGACTGGACGATTTCATCTCGGTCCTGAAAGGGGAACGGGATGAACGGCGCGGCGATGAGCGTATCCGTTCGTTGCGGCGGTGCCGGCTGATCTATGGGGAGGGCGCGACGATGCGGTGTTTCGTAGTCGATCTGTCCGAATCCGGCGCTCGGTTACGGCCCGAGGACGCGGTATCGCTGCCTGAACAATTCGATCTGCAGCTTGAGCACAATTTGACGGTGCAATGCAAAGTTATCCATCGCGATGATACGGAATTAGGCGTAACCTTTCTCTTCTAGACGGCATACTCGGCGACAGCCGACGCACCGTCATTTTTAAAGATTCAGAGCCTGCCATCGTCTCCGGCGAAGTTGAACGGGGCAGTTGCTTCTATCGACATTGATTCACATCAATGCCGCGTTTCCGCCGTATCGGCAAATTCCCAAACAGGCCGCAAGGCCCTCCGAGTGTTGCAAAATTGGGGACGGGGAGGCGGTAGATCGCCTTCCCGCCCGCTTTGTTTGGACCCGGTATGGGGCCAAGTGTTCCGAGGAGCGAATTCCAATGACCGAAGGTGAAATTGCCTATCTGACCATGGTGCTTGTGCTGTTCGTCGCTTTCATCGTGGTGATCGGCGGCATTACCGCAGGCCAAAGCAAGCGCAAATAGGCGGTGGCCAAGATCAACTTATCTGCCTTTAAATGGAATCATTTAAAGGCAGATAAGTTGATCGGCTTCATAGAAGTGGAGCAGCTTGTGGGCGCCCGATTATGGCGCGCGCTGCTCTAAGCCGCTTCCCCCAATGCCTGCCGCAGCACGTAGTGCAGCATGCCGCCATGCTGGAAATATTCCACCTCGACCGCCGTATCGAGGCGGCACAGCAGCGTGATGTCCTCGGTCGACCCGTCGGCGCGGGTGATGCGGCAGGCCACGTCCATGCGGGGCGTGAGGCCGTCTTCCAGCCCGGTGATGTCGTAGGTTTCGCTGCCGTCGAGTTTCAGGCTTTGGCGATTCACACCATCCTTGAACTGCAGCGGCATGACGCCCATGCCGACCAGGTTGGAGCGGTGGATACGTTCGAGCCCCTCGGCGATCACCGCGCGGATGCCCAGGAGTTGCGTGCCCTTGGCCGCCCAGTCGCGGGACGATCCGGTGCCGTACTCCTTGCCGCCGATGACGACCAGCGGCACGCCCTCCTTGCGGTAGCGGAGCGCGGCGTCGAACACGGAGGTCTGTTCGCCGTCGGGCATGTGCCGGGTGAACCCGCCCTCGGTGCCGGGCGCGAGTTCGTTTTTGAAGCGGATGTTCGCGAAGGTGCCTCGGATCATCACCTCATGGTTCGCGCGGCGCGTCATGAAGTTGTTGAAGTCCTTCGGATCGACCTTTTCGTCGATGAGGTATTGGCCCGCCGAACTGTCCGGGCCGATCACGCTGACCGGCGAAATATGGTCGGTCGTGGTCATGTCGCCCGCCATGATCAGCGACCGCGCGCCGCGGATGTCGCGGACCGGCTCCAACGCGGGTTCGGTCTCCAGGAAGTAGGGCGGCTGGCGCAGATAGGTGCTGGCGGAATCCCAGTCGAAGGTGGCGCCGCCGCCGGCCTGTAGCGCATCCCATTCCGGGCCGCCGTCGAGGACCGTGGCATAGCCCGCGGAAAAGCGCTCGCGTGTCACCGCGTCGGCAATTACCTGCTGAATTTCCGCGCCGGTCGGCCAGATATCCGCAAGGTAAACCGGCTTGCCGTCTTGGTCCTCGCCCAGCGGGTCTTCGCGCAGGTTGATGTCGAGCGTGCCGGCCAGCGCATAGGCGACGACGAGCGGCGGCGAGGCCAGATAGTTCACCCGGCACAGCGGGTGAATGCGCGCTTCGAAGTTGCGGTTGCCGGACAGCACGGCGCCCGCGACCAGATCATTGTCGGCGATGGCCGCCTCGATGGCCGGATCCAGCGGGCCCGACGCGCCCATGCAGGTCATGCACCCGAAGCCCACGATCTGATAGCCGAGCGCATCCAGATCCTTTTGCAGGCCGGACGCCGCAAGATAGTCGCCGACGATGGTCGAGCCCGGAGCGAGCGAGGTCTTGACCCAAGGCTTGGCCGTCAATCCCTTGGCGAGCGCCTTCCGCGCCAGCAGCCCGGCGCCGATCAGCACCGCCGGGTTCGACGTATTGGTGCAACTGGTGATCGCGGCGATCGCCACCGACCCGTGGCCCAGTTCGAAATCGCGCCCGGCGACCGGCACCGGTTTCTGTGTACCGGCGTTGTCGCCGCGCTGTTCCGACAGCGCCTCGGCGAAGCTCGCGGGAACTTGCGCCAGCGGCGTGCGCTGGTACGGCCGCGACGGGCCGGCCAGGCTGGTTTCCACCGCGCCGAGGTCGATCTCGATGACATCGGTGAACACCGGTTCCGGTGCGCCGGTCTCGCGGAACATTCCCTGTTCGCGGGTATAGGCCTCGACCAGGGCGACCTGTTCCTCGGACCGGCCGGTCAGGTGCAGATAGCGGAGCGTCTCCTCATCGACGGGGAAGTAGCCCACGGTCGCGCCGTATTCCGGCGACATGTTGGCGACCGTCGCACGGTCGGTCAGGGTCAGCGTGTCCAATCCCTCGCCGCAATATTCGACAAATTTCTGCACCACGCCCTGCTTGCGCAGCGCCTGGGTCACGGTCAGCACCAGATCGGTCGCCGTCGTGCCCTCGGGCAGCTGTCCGGTCATGCGGCAGCCGATCACCTCCGGGATCACCATCGAGACCGGCTGGCCCATCATCGCCGCACCGGCTTCGAGCCCGCCCATACCCCAGCCGAGAATGCCGAGCGCGTTGATCATCGGGGTATGGCTGTCCATGCCGATCAGGCAGTCGGGATAGGCCGTCATCTCGCCGTCGACCTCGTCGCTCCACACGACGCGTCCGAGATATTCCAGGTTGATCTGATGCATGATGCCTTTGCCGGGCGGCACGATACGGATGTTCTTGTAGGTCTGCTGCGCCCATTTCAGGAAGGCGAAACGTTCATGGTTGCGCTCATATTCGACTTGCAGGTTCTTCTTCATCGCGTCGGCGGAGCCAGAGAATTCGGCGATGATCGAGTGATCGACGATGAAATCGATCGGCGTCAGCGGATTGATCGCAGTGGGATCGCCGCCGAGCCGCACCATCGCGTCGCGCATGGCGGACATATCGGCGAGCAGGGGAATGCCCGACGCGTCGGGCATGATGACGCGGGTCGGGTGATAGCCGATTTCCCGGTTCGACGTCTTCGTTGCGGTCCATTGTCCGAGTGCCTTGACGTCGTCGAGGGTGACCGCCTTGCCGTCCTCGTTGCGCAGCAGGTTCTCGGCGAGCACCTTGAGCGAATAGGGCAGGCGGGAAAAATCGCCGGCGCCGGCCGCTTGCGCCGCGGCGAGGCTGTAATAGGCGTATTTGGTGCCGCCTACCGTGAGGCTCTTTTTGCTCTTAAGGCTGTCGTTGCTCGTCATGGCAGGTCTCCCCGTAGGTCACGCAGGCGCGCGTTGATCGGATGCGGCGTCGATTTCGTGCTGAAGTCGTCTCGAACCGGCGCGATGTCCGGCCGGTCATGATCGCCGCGATAGCCGCTTTGGGCCAGAGGGAGAGATTGCATTATGGCGATAAATAAGTAAAATTAATTAATATAAGAAATAGATAAGATTGACTAATGAAAATTGGATTCGACGATCTGCGCGCCTTCGTCACGGTGGCGGAGCTGTCCGGCTTCAAGCTCGCCGCCGCCCGGCTCAATGTGACCCAATCGGCGCTGACCCAGCGGGTCGGCAAACTGGAAGACTATCTCGGCGCGCGCCTGTTCAACCGCACCACGCGCCAGGTCGAGCTGACCGAAATCGGCCGGACTTTCCTGCCGTCCGCGTTGCGGGTGCTGCATGAGTTCACCGGCTCGCTGTCGGATATCGAGGATGTGATTGCCAAGCGCCGGGGCGTGGTCTGTTTCGCCTGTCTGCTGACCGTCGCCTACGGGTTCGTGCCGCGTATCCTGGAAACCTTCCGGAAGGCGCACCCCAACGTGAAGGTTCGCCTGCTGGACGAGACCGGCCTGCGGGTTGCCGACCGGGTCCGGGCGGGTGAGGCGGAATTCGGCATCGACATGCGGCTGCAGGACGGCCCGGAATTCGACTTCGAGCCGGTCGCGGAAGAGCCCTATGTCATGGCCTGCAGCAAGGATCATCCGCTGGCGGGACGCGGGCCGCTCCGCTGGGCCGCGCTCAATCAGGGAAGCTATGTGGCCTTCGGCCTCGAAAGCGGCATCGGCCGCCAGCTCGCGACGCCGCAAGCGGCGCTGACCTGGGACTATGAGGTGCAGCATCTCGGCACCATGATCGGCCTGCTGCAGACCGGCTTCGGTGTCGGCGTGGTGCCCTATTCGGTGATGCACAACCGCAAGGATGCGGGGCTGGTGTCGCGCCCGCTGATCGAACCGCCGGTGACGCGGACCATCGGCATCATCAAACGGAAAGGCGCGGCCCTGTCGCCGGCGGCCGAATCCTTGCGCGAGATCGCCGTGCGCGAAATCCGCACCGCCTATGGCGGGTTGTCGAAACGGCGCGCGGGGTAACGCTACCCCTTCACACCTTCCAGATTCTTCTCGTCGCCGGGCTTGTGGCCGGCGCTGTGGGCGTATTTTTTTTCGACCGCGTCGGCGGGCAGGTAGCGGTCTTCCAGCTTGCGGACCGCGCCGATACCGGTGAATTCGTACCAGTTTTCGACCGGCCGGTCCTCGAACGCCTTGAGCTGTTTGAGTTCGTAGTCGATGCCTTCGCGCTTGAAGGCGTCGAGCGTGTCGATCATCGATTGCACGCCGGCGCGCAACGCCAGCAGCGGCAGGATGCAGAGGCTGTAGCCCATCTCCTGCACCTGTTCCAACGGGATCTTCGGCGTGGTGCGCTTCTTGGCGTAGCCGCCCATGTTGAACATCTTCAGCCCCGGCACCTCGCGGGCGAAGGTCGCGTATTCCTCGACCGACAGCAGCGCGTCGGGAAAGGCCATGTCGGCGCCGGCCTCGTGGTAACGCTGCGACCGTTCGATCGCCTCGGCCAGGTCGTGGGGGCCGCGCGCATCGGTGCGGGCGATGATCAGGAAGTCCGGATCGGTGCGCGCCTCGACCGCCGCCCGGATCTTGCCGCAGGCTTCCTCGATGGGCACGATCTCCTTGCCGGCGATCGAGCCGCAGCGTTTCGGGCTCACCTGATCTTCCAGGTGGATACCGGCGACGCCGGTCAGCTCGTATTCGCGCACCGTGCGGATCACGTTGATGGCGTTGCCGTAACCCGTATCGGCATCGCAGATCACGGGAATGTCGGATGCCAGCGCCATGAATCGCGCCATCATGGTCATCTCGCTCATGGTCAGCAGGCCGACGTCGGGCCCGCCGGTCAGCGTGTTGGCGACGCCGGAGCCGGTCATATAGGTCGCCTCGAACCCGGCATCGGCGACCAGCCGCGCGCTCAACCCGTTATGCGCGCCGGGCGCGACCACGAGGGTCCCACTGTTCAGCCTCGTCCGCAGTTCCCGGCGTTTGGTGTTGGCGTCTTTCATCGCTGCCTCGCTGGTTTTTTAGGATTAAGAATTGCCGTCACCCCGGATAAGCGGCGGCGCCGCGCCGATCCGGGGTCCAGAGCGGAAAGGGCCGGATCTGGCGTCCCTGGATCCCGGCTCTCCGCTGCGCTGCGGCCGGGATGACGCGTGCGGAATGCGCATCCGCCCTAATGCGCGTATTTCTCGTCCAGCTCCATGAAATGGGCAGTGTTTACGGCGGCCTCGCGATCCTCGAAGGTCGCCATGTGATCGGCAAGCGATTCCGTGTGGCCGTCCCGCAGGATTGCCTTGGCGGCTTCCTGCATGGCGTAGATCGCGGTGCGTTGCAGGTCGCCCGGCACGATCACCAGGTTGAACCCCAGTTCCTCGAGCTTGTCCTTCGGGACCACCGGCGTCTTGCCGCCCCAGAACATGTTGAGCAGTTTCGGATAGGGCAGTTCCTTGGCGACCCTCTCGATCTGTTCCATGTCGCGGGGCGCCTCGATGAAGGCGACGTCGGCGCCCGCTTCCATGTATTTGTGCATGCGCTCGATCGAGGCGTCGATGCCTTCGACGGCGAGGGAGTCGGTGCGTGCGATAATGACCATGTCATCGTCGGTCAGGGCGTCGCGGAGCGCCCGAAATTTGGCGCAGACTTCCTCGGTCGACACCACCGCCTTGCCCTCGTAATGGCCGCAGCGTTTCGGGAACACCTGGTCTTCCAGATGGAAGCCGGCAACGCCGACCCGCTCGTAACCGCGCAGCGCGCGCCGCGCGTTCAGCGCATTGCCGTAGCCGGTATCCATGTCGGCGATCAGCGGAATGGAGACCGCGTCGACCATCTGTTCCAGCCGGTCGGTGATTTCCTTGGGCGAGATCAGGCCCATGTCGGGAATGCCGGTGCTCCGCGCGATGCCGCCGCCGGTGGCATAGACC
>Ga0224508_10004577_pt1 | contig 11252 bp, 11 predicted proteins | sample SF_Jan12_sed_USG_4_FD_170157 | JGI IMG/M metagenome (GOLD analysis project Ga0224508, IMG submission 170157) | Sediment microbial communities from San Francisco Bay, California, United States - SF_Jan12_sed_USGS_21 | ecosystem: Environmental > Aquatic > Marine > Sediment | place: USA...
TCACTACCGTGACCGATATTGCCGGCTTCTTCTCATTTCTCGGCACCGCCACGTTTCTTTCTTTCATGCTCTAACGGAGGTACTCGATCATGCGCCATCGAATCCACGCGTGGGTCATTGCTGTGCTGGGTATTCTGCTGCTCATCATCGTGCTACAGAACACGGAACCCACCCAGACTGAAATTCTGTTCTTCAGCTTTACCATGCCACGCGCGCTGTTGCTGTTCGCGACTGCTCTGACGGGGTTCATTATCGGTCTGCTGACTTTCCGTCGCTGACCGGCGGCGCCGGGTATTCACATGCGGGGATCACCTATGACAACGGTTTCACCCAATACCCTTGCCGCGTTCAGCGGCTACCTCAACCGCCTGGTGGAAGGCAAGCTCTGGCTGCAGGTGCTCATTGGGATGATGTTGGGGCTCATAGTCGGCATTGCCATCGGCCCGGGGGCGGGTTGGTTGAAGCTGGAAACGAGCATAGTCGTTGGCAACTGGCTCGCCTTTCCAGGGCGTCTATTTCTGGTCGCCATTCAGATGATCGTGGTCCCGCTGGTCTTTGCGTCCATCATCAAGGGCCTCACTGGCGGCGCGGACCCGGCCACACTGAAGCAGCTGGGGCTGTGGGTGAGCGGGTTTTTCGTCACTACTACCGCGATTGCTGCGGCGGTGGGCATTCAGCTCGCGCTGCTCGTCGAGCCAGGGAGCTACCTGGAGCTCGGGGACAAGCTCGCCGAGCTGACAGCCGATGCCGATGTGGCGGCACCCACTGCTCCGATGTTGCGCCAGCTTCCCGAGGTGGTGATTCATCTGCTGCCGGCCAATCCGCTCAATGCCATGGTGGAAGGGCAGATGTTGCAGATCGTCCTATTCGCCTTTGTGATCGGTGTCGCCCTCATCTCGCTGCCATCAGCCACCGCCAAACCCATGCTGGACCTGCTCGGCTCGCTCCAGGAGGTTTGCATGGCGGTCGTGAAGTTTGCCATGAAACTCGCTCCTTTTGCCGTGTTCGGTTTGATGGCGCAGCTGACCAGCCGCACCGGTTGGCAGACGCTCATTGGTCTGAGCGTGTATGTCGGTACGGTTCTGCTGGGCCTGTTGGCCATGCTTGTGTTGTACATGGTGTTTCTGCAGCTGGTGGTCAGGATGAAGCCGCGGCATTTTCTGCGCGATGCGCGTGAGCTTCTCTTGCTGGCGTTCAGCACCTCGAGTTCTGCAGCCGTTATGCCTCTTTCGATGAAGACTGCGGTGGAGAAGTTCAAGGTCAGGTCGAATGTTGCCGAGTTTGTCATCCCGCTGGGAGCGACGATCAACATGAACGGAACTGCTCTATATCAGGCAGTGGCGGCCGTGTTTCTGGCGCAGGTCTTCAACGTGGATGTCAGCATCGGTGGTCTGGTTCTGATCGTCGCCATGGCGGTTGGGGCTTCGATTGGTTCGCCGGCGACGCCGGGCGTTGGCATCGTGATCCTGGCAGGCATTCTGGGTAGCATCGGCGTGCCGCCCGCTGGCGTTGCGCTCATCATCGGTGTGGATCGGCTGCTCGATATGTGCCGCACTGCGGTCAATGTTGCCGGAGATCTGGTGGCCTCGGTGTTTGTCGACCGTCGGGTACTGGGTCCGAGAGGAGAAGAGATGCCGGGTTAGCTAATTGCACCAATGATGTGACTTGCTCACAACTGCGGGAGTCTTAGTTACGGATTCGATGAATTGCGCTGCCATGCCGAGAAGTCGCAGCCTAGTCGCGATCCGCGATCCATTTTTTTTTGGACACCACACGCAAGGGAGATTCGCATGCAACTACGATCCTGGGCTTTCGCACTGATACTGGGACTCACATCGACGGCAAACGCGGCCGAGGACCAATCCGTAGAGGGCGTTGTCAGCAACGTTAATATAGAACGCCAAACCATCACCGTACGCAACGAGCGCAATGGGCGCCGGAGCACCTATTTTGTCGCCGCCGACGCGCGCTTGAGCTCGGGAGGCCAAGCGCTGACCTTGCGTGAAATAAAGCGCGGCAACGTAGTCACCTTGCGCTACCGTGCCACGGACGAGGGCCGCGAAATCATCACTGCGCGGGTGCCTGATCCCGGCGACATTATCGATGTAACTCCTATTGAGGTCACCGCGGAGCAGACCATCTCTGGACGAGTAACCGGCGTGCGACCTTCGAAGCGGACGATTACCATTCGCGATGATGCCACTCGCCAGCGCCGAACCCTGAAGATTCCGGAAGAAACTCGCATTAGCCGAGCCGGCTCACCGGTCAGGTTAAACAATATTAAACGTGGTGACGATATCACCGCGCGCTACCGCGTAACCGATCGCGGTCTCATATTGGTAACCGGGCGCTCACCAGTTCCCGCACCGGTCGCATCGGTCGCATCGGTGCCAACGCAACAACTGCCGAAGACCGCCGGCCATGTATTCGCCTACCTGCTGCTGGGACTGGGCTTGATCACCAGCGCCGGCGTTGCGCGCGTGATTCGGAAGGCCCGCGCCTAGCATACCCATGCTAAGGATCATTGAACGCGGCCTATTCTTTGTCGGCGTGATGTGCTTGGGCCTGTTTGTCGCAGGCTACGGCGCATCACGCGTTCAAGCGATCCAGGCAATCGATGCTTTCGATCTCGAAAAAGATCAGGCAAGCGTTCAAGCGAAAACCATGACGATTTTGGAACCGGACACATCGTCGTGGTCGCCTGAGCGAATAGAATCATACCGCAGTGCGAGCAACCGCAAGGACGCTGCCATTGGTGTTCTCAAGGTCGACAGCGCTGGCATTGCAGCTCCCATTTTCGCCGGCGCCAGCGATCGCAATCTGGATCGTGGCATTGGCTGGATCGAAGGGACGGCGCAGCTGGGACAGGACGGCAATGTTGGGCTGGCAGGCCACCGCGACGGATTCTTTCGCGCCTTGAAAGACATTCGAGTGGGGGACAGGATTCGTACGTCAACGCTTACCGGGGAACGAGTGTACCAAGTCACTGCAACTGACATCGTCTCACCCCAGGACGTCTACGTATTGGAGAACACAAACAGCCCGACGCTTACTCTCGTCACCTGCCATCCGTTTTATTTCGTCGGCAGCGCGCCCAATCGCTTTGTCGTTTATGCAATCGCCGCCGACCACGAAGACGGACAATGAACAACTCGTCAGGTCATTCTTTTTTGAGCAGCGTAGAGCACATGTTCGACAAAGCAGCCGATGCGCTCGATCTGGCACCCGATCTGCGGCAACAGATCAAAGGCTGTAATTCCGTCATACAGTTGCGCTTTCCGGTCCGCCTCGATGGTGGCTACAAAGTCTTCAGCGGCTGGCGAGCCGTGCACAGTGAACACCGTCTGCCGGTCAAAGGCGGCATTCGTTACGCGCCTGTGGTGGACCAGGAAGAGGTAGAAGCGCTCGCCAGCCTCATGTCCTACAAATGCGCCCTGGTGGACGTACCGTTCGGTGGTGCGAAAGGCGGTCTTGCCATCCGACCCGCGGACTACAACGTGGAGGAACTCGAGCAGATTACACGCCGGTTCACTCAGGAATTAGCCGACCATGGATTTATCAGTCCAAGCCGGAACGTGCCCGCCCCCGATATGGGAACCGGGGAACGCGAGATGGCATGGATGGCAGACGAGTATCGCACGCTCTATCCGACCGAACTTGACGCGATCGCATGCGTGACAGGTAAACCGACCACACAAGGTGGCATGCCGGGCCGCACCGAGGCGACCGGGCGCGGCGTTCAGTACGTCTTGCGCGAATTCTTTCGTCACCCCACAGATGTCGCAAGGGCGAACCTGACGGCCGGGCTGCAAGGCAAACGTGTGATCATTCAGGGGTTCGGTAATGTCGGCTACCACGCCGCGAAATTTCTCACCGAGGAAGATGGTGTTCGCCTGGTTGGTGTGATCGAACGTGACGGCGCGGTCCTGTCTGATCGTGGCATCGTCGTAGAGGACTTAGCCGAGCACCGCAACAAACGGGGCGGCGTAGCAGGCTTTCCGGGAGCAACGCATATAGAAAATGGACTCCAAGTTCTCGAGTCTGCATGCGATATTCTCATCCCCGCTGCGCTGGAGAATCAAATCACTGCCGAGAATGCCGCTCAGATCCAAGCTCCGCTCATCGTGGAGGCCGCGAACGGGCCAATCACCTTCGATGGAGAGGAAATCCTGCTGCGCAAAGGTACGGTTATTCTTCCAGATACGCTGGTGAACGCGGGTGGCGTAACCGTGAGCTACTTCGAGTGGGTATCAAATGTATCCCATGTGCGTTTTGGACGACTTTCGCGCCAGCACGACATTCAGCAGAATGAGCGCATCATTGCGCTTATTGAAGAAATGACGAACGGCCTGGTCCCTGAAGACCGGAAAAGCGCGCTGTTGAGCGGCGCAGATGAGCTGGATCTAGTCCGGAGCGGTCTGGATGACACGATGCGATCTGCCTACCGGGATGTAAGGGAGATGTTCTTGAATCACAAGGGCATCAGCGATTTGAGGACTGCAGCGTTCGCGGTTGCGATAGAAAAAATTGCGCGGTCTTACCAGGAGATGGGTCTTGCCTGATTCGGTTAGCTTGCCCGGACGTCGATTGGCAAAAACCAGTGAGCAAATGCCACGTCACACTTGAACAGAGGGATTGAAGATGAAACTGGCGATTCTTTCATGCAGTCTGAAAGCCTACAGCACGCGACGGCTGAAAGAAGCCGCGCTGCAGCGCGACCATCAAGTAAAGGTCCTGAATACCCTGAAGTTTGCCATTGACCTGCAGCAGGGGATACCTGATCTGTATTTTAGACAGAAAGCGCTGAGTGACTACGACGCTGTGCTGCCCCGAATCGGCGCGTCGATCACCTACTACGGCACGGCGGTGGTCAGACAGTTCCAGGAGATGGACGTATTTTGCGCGAACACCGCGCACGGCATCACTAATTCGCGTGACAAGCTGCGCAGTCTGCAGATATTGAGCCGTCATCACGTTGGTATTCCGCGGACGACGTTTGTCAGGGACAAAAAGGACGTTCTGCCGGCAATTGAACGCGTCGGGGGCGCACCAGTCATTATCAAGCTCATTGAGGGAACTCAGGGCATTGGTGTGTTGCTCGCCGAGTCTCTAAAGGCGGCAGAGTCGATCATCGAACTGTTGCAGAGCCAGAAGCAGAATGTCCTGGTGCAGAAGTTCGTGGCGGAAAGCAAAGGCAAAGACATACGCGCGTTCGTCGTCGGCGACCGCGTAGTCGCAGCGATGAGACGCGTCGCTCAGGGCCAGGAATTCCGCAGCAATGTACACCGCGGTGGACTGGCAGAAGCCGTTGAGCTCACTGACGAATATCACGAGACTGCTGTTCGTGCAGCTCAGATTCTGGGTTTGCGTGTGGCTGGGGTAGACATGTTGGAGGGTAAGACTGGACCTCAGATTATGGAGGTCAACTCATCACCTGGACTTGAAGGCATTGAGACCTGCACCGGCCTGGACGTGGCCGGGGCGATCATCGATTACATCGCCGCTCAAGTCGACTTCCCAGAGATCGACATTCGACAGCGTCTAACGGTGAGTAAAGGCTACGGCGTCAGTGAAATTTACGTTCCAGAAGGGTCGAATTTCGAGGGCTTGACCATCGCAGAGACCAAGCTCGCGGAGCAAGATATTAACGTGCTCACGTTGTATCGCGGGAGCAAGATCATTCCCAACCCGCGCACGGATCGTGTTTTAGAAGCAGACGACAAGCTGCTCTGTTTTGGTAAGCTGGAGTCGATGCGTGGCATGGTTCCCGCCAGAACCCGGCGTCGCCGACGGCCTGAGATCAAGGACCTCTCGTCCGACGTGGCTGCGTGAGGTAAGCCTAGCGGATACCCTGGAGCAGCCTGTCCAGCAGGTCGGCGCCGGTGATGATACGCGGCTCCGCCCCCCAAACCAGCACCACGTCGTGCTCGATGACCCCGTGTGGGTCACGCTTCCCGCGTCTGAGCATGCGGATCACTTCACCCAGCGGGGTTTTGCCGTCGCGCAGGATGATCGGACGGTGGCAGAAGTCGTAGGGCTTGACGGTTGTGGGTTCGAGCAGCGCCTGGCGAAGGAATCCATCTGCGTCGAGCAGCAGCTTGGGATCATTGGCGGTATCGGTGAGGATCACCCACTTCCTGCCCGAGGCGTTGATCTGCTTGAGGAACGGATCGGTGTGATCCGCGGCGAACGCCGGAAAGCGGGGTAGATCGATGTCGGTGCTAAGCGCGACGAGGCTGTCGGGGTCGACCTTTGCGCCTTCATCCGTGGCGGCAAGATCGTCGATGTCGAGGAAGTTCAAGGCGCCGATGCCCTCCACTGCGCCAACGTCGCTATCCTCGGCTTCGACGTGTTTGAGCAGCATGTCCCGGATCACGTGCTCGTGAAAAAACTGAGGCGATTCCTTGCCCAGCCACCAGTCGAGCGCCATGGCGGCTGGCTTTGCCACCGGGAACAGCAGGAACTGATAGAGCCTGAGCACCGGTGCGAGCAGCGACGCCATCCGCAACGAGTTGCGTGAGAAGTAGGCTTGGGGAATGATCTCGCCAAAAAAAGTGATCAGCACGGTGGACATCAGGAACGCCATCACGCCTGTGAGGATGGAGTCGGTCAACAGAGTCAGCAGCACGTTGATGCCAACGTTGCCCCACAGAATGGTGGTGAGCAGGAAGTTGGAGTCCGCTCGCATCAATAGAACTCGCGCCGCTTTGGTGTTGGTCTCGGCTTCGACCTCGAGCTGCAGACGGCTGAGTCCAAAGAATGCGAGGTTGAGCCCGGAAAACATTGCCGATTGCGACAGACAGAACAAAATGCCAAGCCACACGTATTCCGTGCTCATTCAGGCATTCCTCTATCTAGCTGGACGTTTGTTGTTCGGGCCCGGTGCGCAGCCATCAAGCGGCGCTGGTATCGGTGATGTCGTATAGCGGGTCGCGCTCCATAGCTTCCTGCTGGGCGGTGATCTCTCCCTCGATCAGGGCGTCGGACTCTTCAAACGTTGCAATGTGATAGAGGGCTTCGCCTTCGTTTACCAAAGGCATGTTGTTCATGCCGATGACAATGCCCGCACGCGGCGATTCCAGAAGGGTTTCCTGTTCCCCGTATGGCGCGGCAATCACGCCCAGCACGTCGCCCTTGCTCACTCGTGCGCCCAGCCGCGTCACCGGACGAAACAGCCCATCAGCGTTAGCGCGGAACCAGCTGGTGGATTGGGCTACGAACGGCTCCGCGATGACGCGCTTCGGTGCACTACGGCGTTTGAGCGGCGCGAGCATGCCGATGCTTCGCATGACATTAACGATGCCGCGTACCCCCGCCACAATGCTCTTTTCATCAAGCCGCAGCGCTTCGCCGGCTTCGTAGGTGACGACCGGTATGCCCAGTTTGCCCGCTTCACAACGCAAGGTACCTTCGGTGATTCCGGCATTCACGATTACCGGCATGCCGAATGCCAGCGCCATCGCCTCAACACCGGGCTCATTCAAAGACGCTCGCGCTTGAGGCAGGTTTTCGCGGTGTATCGCGCCAGTGTGCAGATCAATAATATGGGTGCATCGGCTTACGACTTCGTGGAAAAAGAGGTTGGCAAAGCGCGATGCGAGTGAGCCTTTCTCCGAACCCGGGAACGACCGGTTCAAATCGCGCCGGTCGGGGAGGTACCTGGATTGGTGAATGAAGCCGAACAAATTGACGATGGGCACCAGCACCAGGGTTCCGCTGAGTCGATCGATTGCTTTGAGAGCTCGCAGGCGCCGAACGATCTCCACGCCGTTGAGTTCGTCGCCGTGAATTGCCGCGCACACGAGAAGAGTTGGGCCAGGCTGCTTGCCGTTGATCACCTCCACGGGCATGTCGAGCGGAGTGTTGGTGTACAGCTGTGCGGCCGGCATGGCGAAGTGCTCCCGTGCTCCGGGTGGCACGGTGAGTTTCTGGATGACGAATGGTGTGTTGTTAACCTTTGCCACTGGTGCGTGTCCCTTTACTCCTGGGCCTCCTTTTGCCCAACAGGTACGAGCGACCTGGATCTACCAGGTATCTACCGTTCATCGCCGTGCGGCCGAGCAGCATGCGGAAACCCATACTGTCGCGCGCGGTGAGCGTCATCTCAATGGGCTGGCGGTCGCTACCGATAGCCAGAGTCGTCTGGATGACAAACCGCTCCTCTTCGTGACCGCCGGAATCGCGCACGACCCGTTGATCGAGTACGGGAGACGCGCCCAAGGTAACAGCGTCATTCTTCTGCGACGGGTGAACGGCGAACTCCACCCACAGCTCGCCGTTGCGTTTGACCGGCTTCACCTCGAACGCGTGCAATGCGGACGTGCGCGCACCGGTGTCGACCTTGGCCTTTATCCGGTCTATGTTGAGATCGGGGAGTGCCACCCACTCACGCCAGCCAAGATGTATCTTTGTATCAATTGCAGTCACCACCTTGGGTAAATCACCACGTCAATGCGCCGGTTCCTGGTCCTGCCTTCTTCGGTTTCGTTGTTCGCCACCGGACCCGATTCGCCGTAGCCCAGGGCCGTCAGGCTCGCCGGTGATATCGGCGTGTTGGCAAGCAGATACTGCTGCACCGCATCGGCGCGCTGCTGAGACAGCTGCAGATTCAAGGCATCGGAGCCGAACGCGTCGGTATGGCCTTCGATGACCAGACTGCTTTCAGGAAACTCGGCAATGGCGCTCTTCAAGCTGGACAGCAGCGGGTAGTGTACGGGCTTCAGAGTAGCCTGGCCCACATCGAAGTTCAGTCCAATCATTCTGATGATTACGCTGTCCCCTTTGCGCAGGACTGTGGCGTTGGATTCGTCGAACAGGGTTTCTACTCGAGCAAAGCGCTGGCGCCGGCGCTCCTGTTGTGCGAGTAGTTGATTTGCCTGCTCCGCGGCTTCGGTCTCGCCACCGAGTTGTTTGCGGAGGGTGTCGACGTCGGCGTTGAGAGCCAGCACCTGGGCAGCGCGATCATCCAACTCGCTGCTAAGACGGACGCGCTCGGCTTGCAGCTCTGTGATCTGCTCGGAGATGCTGGCGATCGCCGCGGCCTCTCCCTGGTCAAAGTGAATGGGTGTATCCACCAGGTCGGCGAGCACACGCAGCGAAGCTTCCCATCTCAGCAACACATCCTCCACCGAGGTTTCGTCATCACGAATGCCTCGCTCCAGATCGGCTACGTAGATCGCGTGCAGCGCGTTGTGTTTGGCCTGTTGGGCAAGGTTGCGGGGCCGGTCGGTGTCGTAGCGGTTGGTGTTCAGCTCGGCCTCTGCTTCGTCGAGGAGCTGATTTCCCATGCTGAACGAATGAGGTGCATATCGGTCCGCTCTCAAATCCTTCGCGGTGACGAGCAAAGTTCTGGTTTCGTTTAGGTAGTTGGCTTTTATGGCAGCCAGCTCGGCCTCGCGGAACAGCTCGTCCGCCTTTTTACCGCCGCGCTGAGCGCTCTTGAGCCGGCCCTCCTCCAGTTTGACCGCGGCATCGCCGAAGGACTCATCTGCCTTGATCCACTTATCTGCGGCATAGGATTTGGCGTCACTGCTCACGGCATCCTGGCGGGCTTGTAAGACCGACTGAAAGGTGGTCTTGGCTACCACGCTGTGCTCCGCGGCCTTTGCGAAGGCGGTGATCGCACGGTCGAGATCGCGGCGGATCGAGTCAATGCCGCCACCAGACTCGAGCGTTGCTTCAGCACGCCTGTAGTATTCGGCCCCCTCGCGGTAGCTGGTTGGGGCCAGGATATTGGCCTGGGCTTCGTTAGCTTGGCGCAGAGTCTGGTTGGCTGCTTCAAAGAGCGAGCTACGCAGCTCGTCAACAGGATTCTCGTTGGCGGCGAGCGCTGGCATGGCAATTACCAGCAATAGCGCTAAGGCAAGGGCTCCGAACGCGGCATGTCTCATGGCGTATCCTCCGTGATTGGCGATGGTTATAGAAAGTTTGTTCTCGGGGCATTGACTCGCCCAGGGCCGTTCGAGTCACAGACTCGACCGATTCGACGCGCTCATCAATCTTCGCGATGCTCTGTTTTCAGTTTCTCCAGGGCCCGATAGTAGCGCATCTTTGTGGCGCTGAGCTTGATGTCGAGTATCGTGGCGATTTCCTGAAACTCGAGATCCTCCAGCAGCTTGAGTGACACAATCGTTCGCTCTTCGGCATCCAATGATTTGATGAGCTCAGCGTAGCTGGCGCTCTCGAAATCATCATCGGGCGCGTCGCCGGATTCGGCGGCGGTGGCATAGGCGGCGCGCTTCTCCATCTCGTTCTTCTCGCGCGAGAGATGGGTGCGGCTGGTGTTGAGGGTAATCTGCCGCAGCCACGGATTGAAGCGGTTGACGTCCTCCAGTCTCGGCAGCCCGTGCATCATCCGGAGCATCACGTCCTGTGCGACGCTATCCGCCGCGTCCATTGCTCCGACGATTCCCAGAGCAAGTCTGCGCACGCGAGGATAACAGCGAATCACCAGTTCCTCGTACGACCTCAGTCCATAGGGGAGCTCGCGTTGCGCTCTCGCGACAATGTCCGGATCTTCGGTGTTCCACATGGTACTGGGTTGGCCACAACTACTTGCGTTCGATGATCGTTTCGATGACCTCGCTGTTCGGAATAGTGAAAGTAGATCCGGAATCGGTGCGAATTTCGGTTTTGACTGGCGTTACCCGAATTATCGTTCCACTGATTTCGCCTATGCCGATGATGTCACCCTCTTTGTACAGCTCCCTCACATAGGTGCCGGCCAGGATGTGGCTGGCCACTGATCTGGAACCTAATCCAAACGCGAGTGCGGCGGCGCCGCCTGCCGTGATCAGCACAATTGAAATCACCTGGTTGAGCATGTCGGTTTCAAGCTCCAGTTGACTAATGGCCAGCGAGAGGATGATGACCAGCATCAACACGTAAATGCTCTTTGCCAGGGGTGCCGCGTACTCGATACCCAAACCCGCCGCACCCGTGTTGATGACGTTGCGCACCAGTTGCGCGACGAACAATCCGGCCATCAAAATGAACACGGCGCCAAATACCTTCGGCAGGTACAGCACAAAGCTGTCGATGGTGCTCGACACCCGTGCGAGTCCGAGCGTCTCGGTTGCGGAGACTAGAAAGGTCAGCATCAGCAGCCAGAACACCAAGCCTCCGAGAATGGTGCTGGTGCTGGCGCTGATGTTTGCCTTGGTCAGCGTCGCGCTGATGCCGATGGATTCAGCGAACTGATCGATCTTGATCGTTGTTAACAAACGCTTGAGCAGCGAAGCCACGAGCCGTGA
>Ga0224508_10004578_pt1 | contig 11251 bp, 10 predicted proteins | sample SF_Jan12_sed_USG_4_FD_170157 | JGI IMG/M metagenome (GOLD analysis project Ga0224508, IMG submission 170157) | Sediment microbial communities from San Francisco Bay, California, United States - SF_Jan12_sed_USGS_21 | ecosystem: Environmental > Aquatic > Marine > Sediment | place: USA...
TCGCGGCTTCTTCTCGGCCTGCTGGGCGGCGGGGGCGTTCTTGCGGCTCCTGCGCCAGCGCGGTTCGCGCTTGCTGCGGTTCGCCTCGGCGCGGCGTTCCTTCGCCGCCCTGGCGACCCTGGCCTGCAGTTCCTTGACCGTAAGCGGCCGCTTGGCGGCCGGCATGTCGGCATCGATCTCGGATGCGTCGTCGGTGGTCACATTGACTTCGTCGTCTGCGAGTGCGGCACTCGTCTGGCCGGTCGGGTTCGCCGGCCTGGCTGTGGTCGACCGCTCGGAGAGGTCTCCCTGACCGGGCATTGTGCGATCCTCGAGCACCTCGATGTCCTCGATCCCGATAACTCGTCCGGCGACACCCGGCACCTGCTCTGCGGCTAGGCGGATGAATGCCTTGACGGCTTGCGAGCTGGGGCCTTCGACGCTCCAGAGCTCTCCGTCCTCGGGTGGGAAGGCCTTGGCCCCGGTCTTCGCCTCGAGCGCACGGAGCGTGGTGCCGTCGATGCCGATCAGGCGCTTGCCCTGGCCGGGTGGCACGATGAGCTTGCCCTTTGCGGGGAGAATCAGCCGCTGGATCTCGGAAACGACCGAGCGCACGGCCCGGCCCGTGTCGCCGACGATCGTCACGTGGTCGCCGTCGAGCTCGACCGAGATGATGCCGGGCCCACGGCGCAGCTCTTCCAGCGCCTGGCCGTTCGGTCCGTGAACCCGCTCAGGGGCTCCCTGGGGCAGCCACGCCACGAGCGTCGGCCTTGGGGCGACGCCACCATCATCATCTGTGTCGGGCTGCGTGGCGGCGGCCTCGACGGTGCGAGATGGCGCCGGCAGCAGGAAACCCGGTGAGGCGGCTGCGACCTTGACGAGCTCTTGATCGGTCGGCTCGCCAACCAGAACGGCCTCGAGGTGCAGGTTGTCCTCGTACATCCAGACGACCTCGCGCTCCCACTCAGGAGAGGCGGAATAGGAGAGCAGCGCCAGCACGGCGGGGATGTGAGGGGGCGACGGCGCCAGCCGCAGCCACCCATCGGTGATCTCGAATGTGTCGGCATTGTGTGAGGCAAACTCGACCAGGCCACGATTGGCGGCGATCCGGCGGCGCAGCGCCGTGCGATCTGCCTGCAGAACCACGCTGACCTCGGTCCCCGGTAGCGGCTGGACGTTGCCGTTGACACGCTCGATGTCGACGTTGAAGCGATGCGAGATGCCCCGGCGGTCATCGCTGTGCAGCAGCTCGACGGTGAGAACGCCGTCATAACGTGCAACGATCCGACCGGCTACTGGGCGGTGATCGTCGATTCCCGGCGAGCTCTCGAGGTGCCGCAACACCGTCGGGAGGAGCGAAACTGTCAGGTGCTCGCCGATCGGCTGTTCAGGAATCACTCGTGCGGTGAGGGTTGCACCGTCGACCAGGCGATTCCCGAACTGGAGGTCGTCGGCGGCCAGACCTGCGGCCGGCGGGATCACGAAGCCGCCGAGACCGTCGGTGCGGCCGAGCTCGAGCATTGGGCCGTAGTGGTCGGCCGTGATGCCGTGCACTGCCACTTCGACGTCGTCCCAAGTACCGAGATCGGGATGCTCTGCGGGATCGATCGGGGCCCCGTTCTGGAGCGGGTCGACGATCAGCACTGCGGAGGACTCGTCGAGAACGTCGTAACCCGTGACCCGGACTCGGGAGCGTGAAGACCCGTCGATCGGGTTTGCGTCGTGTGCAGCGACAGCGACCAGCTCAGGCAATGCGTCCTGAGCGACGGTCGGGTTGGGGATCGTGCCCTCTGGATAAGGGAAGCCGCGATTGACGGTCAGCACATCGAGGATGATCCGGCCACCAGCAACCGACCCGAGTGTTTCGATGTCGATGATGCTGCCCACCGGCCACTGCGAGCGAACCGCTGCGAGCGGATCGGACGTCCGGGCGGCGGGTCTGGGTCCGGGGACGGCGACGATGTGCTCGATGATGAGCTTCTCGGGATCTCTGGCGAGTGCGATGAAGCGCGACCCGCGGTCCGTGATCACCGAGGGGCTGAGGCGGTGGACCGGCCCGGTCGCTTCAGAGGCAGTCGAGCGGTACTCGCCCGGTGCGGTCTGGACGTACTCAGAAGTCGGGTAGGCGCCTGCGATTGCCTCACGTACCAGTGGAGCGCGGCCGGGGTCGACGGGACGGCGCATCCCGATTGGCCCGGCGGTCGCCAAGTTGGTGAACACATTTGCGACTTCGGACTCGATTTGGCGCATCGTGGTGGGGTTGATCCACCACATCGCACACCAACCGTCGGGGTCGGGTGCGGCCTGCCATTCGGCGAAGATTCGGAGAAGCAAGTCGATGTCGTCGTCACATCCGACGGCCAGGGCGCGGTGGCTGCGTGCGGCGTGAACGCGCCAGGCGGAAGGCCATGTGTGCTCGGTGTGCAGGAGCCCGCCTTCGGCGTTGGCGCCTACGAGGCGGTAATCGGTGAGGGCGACGAGGGCGACCGCAGCTTCAGGCAAGCAGCCCAGCTCATGTGCTCGGAGCAGGGCAGAACCTTCGTCACCTGACGCTTCGAAGTCGAGCGCCATGGCACGAACATCAGAAGACCGTCTTGCTGGCCCTTCGAATCCCACCACTGTCATTTCCTATCGGCCCGGTGCCAGCGTAGCGGCGCTTGTGCCGGTCAGCTAGCAGATTCCAACAAATGGGAGTTCTGACCTATTCGGAACTCCTCATTCCTTACCTGTTAGACACCCACCTCGCTCGTTTCTTACATGGATTTGCGGTCGGACCCCTGCGGTCTCGCTGCAGTCATCCTTGGCCGAACATCATCCCGTGAGCTGGACGAGGCTCAAACCCAGGTCTGGTCCGCCCACGGCACCCCCTCCGTTGATCATCCAGTCACCGATGAAGTAGCCCTCGATGCATCGATCATTACCTCCGCACGGCAGCTGGCCGTTGATGAGCGAATCCCCCTTGTATTGGCCGGCGAAGTAATAGCCCGTCACGTAGAGCGCACCGAAGCCGTATACGCGGTACTGACCGTTGTTGCCGTTGCCCGAGTGCATGTCGAAGAACGGGATGATGACGACTTCTCCCATCATGTCGGCGATGTCGCTGGGGTTGCACGCCTGGCTGGGGGATGCTCCGGGATCTACGGTCACCCACCCGCCGATCGTTGTCGTCAGATTGCATTCCCCCGGATCGGTGTCGAGCCAACCGAAGCCGCCCGGCAGGTCCTGTCCTGAGGGCGAGGAGTGGCACGTTCCGTTCGATCCGTGAAAATAGATCGTGGTGAACCGGCTTGCGTACGGATAGCCGCTTGCGGGCGGAAGCTCACCAGCGAGTACGGCCTCGGAGCGATGGAGAAAGCCCGCGGGGCTCTCGTCCACGAAGCCTTGCTCGCCGAAGGCCTGCCACTCACACTCGGAGAAGATCAGCGGAAGGGTCCGGACCGTCGAGGGCGGCCCCCACGTCGCGGAGGCTGCCGCTCCGACCGTCCACTGGTCGAACCCCACGATGGGAGCGAACACGGTTGCGAACACCCGGTTGCCGGATGCATCTTCGGTGCCCGTTATCACCTGGACGGTGCGTGCGGCTACGTCGAGGTCGATGTTCTGGACCCAAGCGCTTCCGTCGGCGACGTTGCTGTCCGCGTATAGCTCCGCCTCGATCGACGGGTCGTATGCCACTCCGCACGCACCCTGAGCGCAATCGGTCGCAATCGCCAGCGCGGCGGCATCGGCGCCCAGCTGCAGCTGCTCTCGTTCGATGTACATCCGTCCGAAGTCGTACGCAAACGCTGTCATTGCAAGCAAACCGAGCATGGTCACAGCGATGAACACTGCAGTGACTCCGCGTTCCCGGCCACGGCGACGCGGCTCGCGCAGCGCACCCCCTACGTGCGGCATGATATTCCCCCTGTTAGGTCCCCACCTGTCTAACTCCCATTGAGCATGCACAAGGGCTCGGGGTCAATCATCAATATTGATGATTCTCATCACGATTGATGACGCCGACGGACGGAGTCACGTGCGCGAGGCAAATGCTCCCGGCAGTGCGGCCATCGCATCCCGCTCGGCTGCATCCATGGCCTTGTCGACCTTGCCGACGAAGAGTGATCGCAGCCCCTTGGCGCGGACCTTGTGCCCCATTGTCACTTTGGTGGACCCGCCCGACGGCGCGAGCTCGAAACCGAGGACGACGTGGAAGCGACGGCGACCGCCGCAAGCCAACCCATCCATGGTCGGTATGTCATGTTTCACCTTGTGGGAGACACCGCCACAGAGTACGCCGGGCGTCACTCAGACCTCCGGACCGGGCGACCCTCCTCGATCGAGGCCCGGTATGCCGCAACGGCGCGATCGGCAATCGCTTCAGGCGTTTCGCCGGTCGCGTCGCCGCGGTCGGCGAGCCAGCTCCACAGATCCGGCCGCAGTCGCACCGCGGTGCGCTGTCCGGCGCTGGGCCGCATGATGACGACGAACAGCAGCAACAACAGACCGATCGCAAACAAGACGGCTACGAGCACCGCCCGGATCATCGGGTCGCCGTGCCAGACGTAGACGACAGCATCCGAACCAGGATCGTTCAGGCGAAACGCCCTGAAGAGGTAGACGAAGACATAAGACCCCGTGTAGACGAGGAAGCCAAGGAGTACGACGACGGCAATTGTGCGTCTCATCGCCGGGGTGCATCCCTCCCTCCGACATCCGCCACCGCGTCTTCCGTTGCCGGAATACGCAGCCGCCCAACGATGGTGTTTTCGATCAGCCAATCGACCCATCGGGGGGAGCGCCGATGCACGATCGCAAGCACCCCGGCGGCGAGTGCGACAAGACCGAATGCGATCCCAAATCCGATGGTCAGCCCCGAGATCCAGGGGCTGGAATGGAAGACACCCTTCGCATCCTCGTACGCCTCGTTGCCGGCGACCACTGTGAGCCACAGCGCACCGGCGGCCACCAGTGCGACACCGAGGTATTCACGCCTCGACCGGATGGCGCGACGCAGGAAGGACGGTCCCGGCAGCTCCCGCCCAGTTGTACGGGCGGCTGCGGCCATCACCCCGTATGCCCCGATCACGATGCGCCTTCTGCGGCGACGGCCCTGATTCGGCAACAGCTTGTGGACGGCGTCAGAGACCAGCAGCGCACCGGACACCAGGATGCCGAAGCCCATGAGGCTGGGAAAGAAGACGCCGAGCACGATCATGCTGCGGCCCTCCAGTCGAGCCGGCGCACCGTACCTGCAAAACCGTCGACCTGAACTGACTCGCCATCCGTGAGCGCCTGCACGGCGCCCGGGATATTGAGGACCGCAGGCAGCCCGAATTCGCGCGCGACGATGGCACCATGAGAGAGCGGCCCTCCCTCTTCCAGCACCAATGCACCGGCGATGAGCAGGAGCGGAGTCCACGAAGGGTCGGTGGCCCGCGCAACCAAGACGTCGCCCTGCTCGAGCTTCGCCCCCGCGGCAAGATCGTCGACGACCTTGACTTTGCCCTCAGCGACACCTGCAGACGCGGCCCATCCCACCAACACTGCATCGGTTGGCACCAGCACCGGCGGCCGGGCACCGGGAGCACCGACGAACGTCTGGGGCAGCCGATCGGCAGCTCGACAGCGACGCAGCACGGAGCCGCGCCGGAACATCTCGGCATCGCTCGGTGGCGCGGCACCGAGCAGCATCGCGGCAAACTCGCCGTCGGCGAGCAGCTCCACCTCGTCGCGATGGGCGATGTGGCATGACGCCACAAGTCGATTCGCCCCCTCGGTGATCGCGCGACGCTCCTCGCCGCCGAGCATGAGCAGCGCTCCTTTTGCCTCCTCACGCAACGCAAGAAAGTGACTCGCCTCCGCGGTTTGCCTGCTCAGCCAGCGCAGCCGCAGGTCAACGATCTGACCCGTGACGATGCGCGACAGACGCCACTTCCGCCGGTCGTGCAGCACGTCCGTCAGTTCGGCGATCGGCGTTTTTGCCTGTGAAGGTGGTGCGTGATCTTCTGAAGCGGCTGCTCGCGCCAGATACTCCCACGCCCACGTGCCGTCTTCGGCCCAGGTGGGGCCGGCATAGATTGCGCGGGAACCCTGGCTGCGCATGATCCACTCGACTTCTGCAAGGAAGCCCCGTCCGGCCGGCCCGAGCTGCCGGATACGCTCGGGTGCCCGTTCGATCGGGCGTGCCCGCAAGGCTCTCCGGAGGCTGGGGTGCGCCCCTACCGCAGCTGCGTACGCCGCATCGAGTCGGCGGGCTGCTCCCAGACCGACCGCGACATCGCGTAGCGATCCCGCCGTGAGCCGCTGTGCCCACTGTGTGGCGTCGGTCTCGCCCAGCCAGTTCGCCAGCAGCAACTCCAGGGCTCGATAGGCCGCAGCAGCCGCGCTCGACGCCGCGACTTCTGCGGCGGTCAGGCGCCACGCAAGGTCGCGCAACGCAGCCCGATAAGCCACGAGCCGGCGAGTGGGCAGCCCTCCGAGATCGGTGTCGAGCCGCACGATTCCGGACACCGCGGCGACGGTGAGATCGATCTCATCGCTGATGCGGCGCTGCGCCCTGCGGTTGCGAAGGGCGCCAGACAATCGCCTGGGGCCGCGCACCTTGGGATGCTCCTCCGGTTCGAGACTCATGGGTCTTCCGAGGAACTGCCGTTCCACCTCGGCCTCTGAACCACCGGGAAGCGCCCCAGCCACCTCACGCAACGCACTCAGATTGAGCGCACCCCGGCCGCGAAAGCGGCCAACGAACCGTCGATCCGAATTCAGCCCCGCCCCACCTAAGGATGTGACGACGTTGCGAAAGGCGTCTTCGATCATGGGCGCGCTGATCGTCCACAGCAGGGGCGGCACCACATCCGGCAGCATCTCGACCACACCGCGAGGGGTGAACGTGTCCTGCGTGCCAACGGGCCCGTCGAAGCCGTCGTCTTCGGCCGCCGTCGGACCTGCGACCGTGATCGGCCGCGCCTGCAACAGGGTGATCCGCCCGTCGACGCTCGACCACTCGACGTCCTGGGGCGCATCGAGCCGATCCTCCACCTGCAACAGCATGCGAGCAAGGTCCTCGAGGAAGTCAAGGGGCTCGTCATGGTCGGTTGCTGCGATGGCCAAATTCGTGCGATCGACGACGAAGTCGTGTGGCTTGACCCGGCCAGACACCAACGCCTCGCCAAGACCGGGAACCACTTCGATTCGGAGGCCGGTTGCGCGTCGCTCCGGGTCGACGGTGAAACCGACTCCCGACCAGTCGGCGTTCACCATGGCCTGCACGACCACGCCCATCGCCAGCCCGACCTCCGAGATCCCGTTATGGCGCCGATAGGCACGCACAGATGGGTGCCACAACGACGCCCAGCAGAGGCGAACCGCATCTATGACCTCGTCGACGCTGGGGAGCGCCAGGAACGAGCGGTATTGGCCGGCGAAGGAGGCGATGTCCAGATCCTCGGCCGATGCGGACGACCGCACCGCGACCTCGCCGGCTTCGAGAAGGGGAACGGCAATGTGATGAATCGCCGCATGAACGTCCTGCGGCAGCGGCGCTTGCAAGAACCGAGACTCGACCATGCGGGCTGCCTCGTCGAGGTGCGACGGGTCGGGCGGTGGCGCTCCCGCCAGAGCGGCGACCCACTCATCCAAGCCCGCTTCGTCCACAAAGCGTCGATACGCAGCCGTCGTGATGCCGAACGACGTCGGGATGGGAAAGCCGTGGGAAGCGAGGCGATCCAGGCCGGCCGCTTTCCCGCCAACGGCCACCGTGCTGCAACCGGAACCATCGATGGCGATGACGTATGGGCCGTCGTTCATCGCACCGGCTCCACGTCGTAGGCCGTCTGCAACGAGACCACGTCAGTGCTATCCCATGTGCGACCCTGGAGCGTCACTGCGATCTCGTCCCCGCCGTCGTCCTCGATGGTGACGACGGCATATTGGCCGCCTGCCGGATACATCCCTTCGCTGAACGGCCCACCCTTGCTGGAACCCGGTCGATCGAGTGCGGCAGCATGCATGACCACAAACCCCGGTTCACCTGGGGCATATGCCGAGTTGGTTCCGTCGTCTATGGCCACCATGTGGGCGTCGCCCGCCAACATCAGGAGATTGAGGTCGAGATCTGCGACATGTTCTGCGATGACCTGTCGCTCTGCGGCGTAGCCGCCCCAGTGATCGGCGCCGGGCTCGGCTGCCGCGATCCACGGCACAGTGCTCACCCAAATCACCAGGCTATCGCCCCCCGCGGCAGCAGTGAACTCGTCGAGCAGCCACTGGAGCTGGTCAGGCCCGAGCATCGTCGGACCGCCGGGTGCCTCGTTGTCCCGTGCGGACCGGAGATCGGTGAGCACGAATCGGGCGCGGCCGATGGTGAACGCCTGGGCGATGGGAGCGCCGTCGCCGGGGAGGGCGAGCGGGTAGTGGGGAGTGAATGTGCGATACGCAGTCAGCGCTGCTTGCCGGCTCGGCGAATCCGCCGCTGCGTTATTGGGGCCGTAATCGTGGTCGTCCCACACGTAGGCAACGGGTGCGGCTGCGAGGAGTGCGGCCTGGCCGGGCTGCGTGAGCGTCGTGTCGAATGCAGCCGCATACTCGGCAACGTCGTCGGCGATGATCTCTCCGTAGTAGAAGTCGCCCGTCACGAGGTAGAGATCGGGATCTTCGTTGCGGATCGCGTCGTACACCGCACCGTTCGATCCGATGCGAGAGCACGAGCCAACCGCAACCGTGAAGGATGCCGGCCCGTCGGGAAACGTGCGGAACGAACCGGTGTGGACATCGTCTGCTGTTCCGTCGATCACGACTGCATACGTGTGCGTCGTGACAGCATCCAACCCGCTCAGATCGAAGCGGAACACGCCCTCGCTGCCCGCTGCGATGCCGGGTACCTCTCCGGCAGGTCTGCCGTCGGCGTGCAATGCAAGCAACGGTGCTGCATCCCCGGCGTCCGGAAGGCTGGCAACCACAACTGCGCTGTCGTGCGTGACCCCGCCCGACCAGATCCATGCGACGGGCGACGCTGGCGGTACCGGAACGGATGAGGCTGGGTGGGTTGGTCCGAACTGACTGTCGTAGAACCCCCAGGCAACCGCCCCTCCCGTTGCCATCAAGACGAAGGTCGCAAGCGTCAGCGCGACGATGGATCGCAGCGTCTGCGTGCTGTGCCATGCGAGCAAGTAGAGCACCGCAGGCACCACGAACAACACCGCAGCGCCGAGGGCCAGCAACGGGTGATACTCAACGGCAGCGAGTGCGCCGAGCGCCACCCCGGCCACGAGGGCGATGGCACCTCCTGCGGCCTCCCATCGCCACGCCAACGCCAGCCCCCCTACGGCGATGGCCAATGCGATCACCGAGGCGATCGACTGCCACGGCACATAGTTGCCAGGAACGCCGGAACGGATCGCCACGACGCCGAACACGGGAACGCCAGCAAGCGACCACCAGCGTGCCACTGTACGAAATCGCGCCTCGAGAGGGTCTGTCAGGACTGAGGCGTCAAGATCGTGATGCCGCACGGCATCGATAAGCAGCTGTTGCCCCGCGCTCGTTCCAGGCTGCTCCATGAACGACCTCCAGACGTTCACCGTACGCCTGCCGGAATGGCTTGGCATAGGGAGCAACTACCCGGTCGATTAGGGCGAATCGCCAGCAGAAAGGCCCCCGGTCGTTGCCCGGGGCCTTTCTGCTCGTCGTCCTGGTTTTCCTTTGCTTAGACCTACGACTCGTAGTTCACGTACGCCGTCTCGGCGAGCGAGTGCCACTGCCGGATGCCGCTGCGCAACGCCGTCCAATTGTCGAGCACCGATCGGACGTCGGTGTCCGCCGCCGCATTCTGCTCGAAGCTCTCGAACGCGGCTTCCTCAGCGGCTTGCATGACGTTCGTCCGGGACCGGCAACAGGATCACATCGCTGTTGTCGATGATGCTCTGTAGTGCCGGCGGCTTACGGGCGTCGCAGCGCGACATCATGTCGACGTTGGCCTGCTTGGCCGCAGCCTCGATGACGGCCTTGTACTCGTCGGGCAAAGCACCTGAACGGTGGCCCCGAGTTGTCCAGTCCCTGGCTGGCGTCAAACCGTCATCGAGCTCCGGAACGGCACCGTCCGGACATCTCCCGGGGTCGTTCACGAGTTCTCCACATCCATGAGAGATGCTCGTCTCACGTTCCACCGAGAGGAGAAAGAGAGATGTTCCGGTTCGTCGTGGTGATCCTCGCCATCGTCGGTCTGATTGCACTGGTTTCCGGGGGCGTCGGCGCCGCCGGCGTGGGCATCGGGTTGTTGTTCATCCCGCTGCTGTTCCTGGCCAAGTTTGCGTTCTTCCTGCTGCTGTTCGGCGCTTTCGGCCGGATGTTCTGGCACAAGCGTCACGGCTTCGACGGTGGCAGCACCCCCGATTGGTGGGGGAAGCGGCCGTCTTACCGGAGCCGTCCCGACGACACCGGTGGGAAGGAGAAGGACTTCGAGGACTGGCATCGCATGGCGCATGCCAAGGAGGAGGTCGAGAGTTGGACCGACGGAATGCCCGACAGCGACGAGAATGCGTGACGTGAAGCACGTCCTCGTCGTCGAAGACGAGATGAAGATTGCCCGCCTGGTGCGCGACTACCTCCACCAGGCGGGCTTCGCCGTGCTCGAAGCGGCGGACGGGGCATCGGCGCTGGCCATCGCCAGAGCGGAGAAGCCGGACATGATCGTGCTCGATCTCGGGTTGCCGGCGATGGACGGCCTCGACGTGACTCGGGAGCTGCGGGCCACCTCGTCGGTACCGATCATCATGCTGACGGCCCGCAGCGAGGAGACCGACCGGATCGTCGGTCTGGAACTCGGCGCCGATGATTACATAGTCAAGCCCTTCAGCCCCAAGGAGTTGGTTGCTCGCATTCGGGCGGTCCTGCGACGGGCCGATGCGACCTTGGGTGGAGGCGAGTTAGTCAGGGCGGGGCCGGTTGAGATCGATCTGCCGAAACGTCGCGTGCGGGTGGGCGAGGACGAGGTCGATCTGACGGCCACCGAGTTCGAGCTCCTGCTGACCCTGGCTCGCCGACCGGGCCGGGTCTACACGAGAGCGCAGCTCCTCGATGCGCTGCACGGGGTCACGTTCGAGTCGTACGAACGGTCCGTGGATGCGCACATCAAGAACTTGCGGCGGAAGATCGAGCGAGATCCGCGACGGCCGGCGCTCGTTCTGACCGAATACGGCGTCGGGTACAAGTTTGCCGATGCGTAGACACGGCTGGGATCGGGATTGGGAGAGTCAGGCCGAGTGGTGGGGACCCGGCGCACGGACGTGGCAGA
>Ga0224508_10004579_pt1 | contig 11249 bp, 9 predicted proteins | sample SF_Jan12_sed_USG_4_FD_170157 | JGI IMG/M metagenome (GOLD analysis project Ga0224508, IMG submission 170157) | Sediment microbial communities from San Francisco Bay, California, United States - SF_Jan12_sed_USGS_21 | ecosystem: Environmental > Aquatic > Marine > Sediment | place: USA: California...
CGGCGCTCGCGGTTCCGCCGAGGGGCACGGTGACCGGTGCGAGCTGTGGTGTGACGACGTTGCCGGTGCCGGTCTGCCCGTCTGCATTCAGACCCCAACATCTCACGGTGCCGGTGGTGAGGAGCGCGCAGGTGTGGTCGTCGCCGGCGGCCACGGCGCTCGCGGTTCCGCCGAGGGGCACGGTGACCGGCGCGAGCTGTGGGGTCACGATGCTGCCGGCCCCTGTCTCGCCGTCGTCGTTCTCGCCGACGCACAGCACTGCCCCGGAATCGACGACGGCGCAGGTGTGGTCCGAGTGGGCCGACAACATGCCGCCGATCGCGCTGCCGGCCCCGACCGGTGCCTCGTTCGCGTCTGCCGGCTGAACGTCGTCGTCCGCACCGCCCGCCGGCACCGCCAGTGCGGTCACCACCAAGACGGTCAACGAGACAACTGCCACCACCGCTGATCGACGGTTCATCACCACTCCTCATTCGGAACCCGCGTCGGGGCGACACTAGCCGAACAGAACTCGGCGTCCGCAGAGCGGTTGCGGGTGCGTTGGAGCGTCGACCGGGCGACAATGGCGGGGTATGTGACCAGCCTCCGCCGCGAGGTGGAACGGTCCGTGGCGGCGCAGGTCAGTGGCCGCCGCCGCGGCGGTCGAGCACGGCGTCGTGAGGCAGCGAACCCCGCGCCGCCCGCAGGTAGGCGTATGGGGTCTCGAATCGCAGGTTCGACACCCTCGACGTGTACACGTCGGCGTACTTCTCGACCTGCCGGGCGAACAGGCTCTTGTCATTGCCGGCTCGCATGAGCGGGCCCCACACATCGTTCCCGAGCTGTGCCGCGCGTTGAGCCAGGGGTGAGATCCGCCGGTCGAGGGCCATGGCGTCGGCGGTCACCTCGTCGAGCTCGGCAGCCCGGCCCTCGTCCGACCGAGCCGAACGCTCCCGCACCATCCGGAGTTGCGCCTGACGCCGGTCGATCGCCACCTTCTCGGCCATCAGCTTTCCGAGCGTGTCGGCATCGGCGGCGAACTCGGCCGCGGCGACGATCTCGGCCTCGAGCTCGCGGGCGATGAGCGCGGTGCGCCAGCGCAGCACGTCCTTGGTCACATGGACATCGCCGAAGAGGTGGTCGCCGACGTACAGGAGTTGCGAACTGCTGTGCGACAGGCTGTCCTCGATGAGGCGGGCATTGCCGCCGAAGTACACATGGCCTACGGCGAGCGGGCCGAGGTGCGGTTTCAGCAACGACTCGTCCTCGTCGACCACGGTGTAGATCGGATCGGTGTGGGAGAAGAAACGAGGCTTGTTGGCCGACACGATGACCACGTCGAACAGGTCGCGCCACGTCGTGCCGTCGACGCAGAACCGGTCGAATGCATACGCCATCATCTTCTTCGTGTAGGCCCAGTCGGAGTTCGTGATGAGCAGGAGCTGCTTGCCGGCCAGGCGCTGATCGTGGAGGGTTTCGACGATCATGGGGTCGAGCTGCACGAAACGGACCGGATCGTTCACGATCTCGGCCTTCAGTGCGCCCGCAGTGTGCGACTCGTTGAGCGCATCGTCGATCGCCCGGTAGAGCGAGGCGTAGCTGCGGATGCCCGCCAGAGGTGATCGGTCGTGCAGATCGACGAGCTGGGCCCAGAGACTGGCTCTTGAGATCTCGAACAGCGTGTTCATGAACGTGAATCGGTCCTCGGCGAGCTCGACGACCGTTGTCTGATAGCTCGCCCGCTGCTCTTCGAAGTCGAGCATGGTGTTCCCGTGCTGGGCCCTCACGACATAGCCGAAGCGGGTGGCCTTGACCAGGTTGCCCAGATCGAGGTCGAAGACCAGCCCGAGGCTGAAACGGGTCGGGTCGAACTCGAGGTCGGCGACGGCCCAGCCCCGCTCGGCCAGGATCTGTCTTGCGTGCTCGAATGCCGCACGTTCCCACTCGTCGGTGTGGTAGTGGATGAGCGTGTAGTCCATGTCGAAGCCGATGGCGCGCACGGACCGGAGGTTCAGCGTGCGGTTGCAGAAGACACCGCGGTCGGCTCGAAACGTCGGTTCGTCGGGGTTCATCGTACGAGAGCCTCGCACAGCGGCTCGACCCGCGAGGTCCGATCCGGGTCGACCGATCGAAGTCCGAGTGCCGGACCGATTCGCTCGAGCGGAAGGAGCGGCGCGAACGCGAGCCCGAAGAGGGGATAGGGAAAGACGACGAACATCGACGCCGCGATCATCGCGTGCATGAGCCACGCCGCGACGATCCAGGTGACACGTAGAGCTGCTGTCACGAAGACGATGGGCGCGGCGAGCTCGATCGCGACCGTTGCCGCGGCGAACACCACGAAGAGCCAGCCCTGGTCGACGAGGAGCCCGGCCACCGGCGACGACTCGGCGCCGAGTACGTCGAGACGCGCTGCCGTGTACGCGACGTGGTTCTGGAGCGTGTCACCGAAGATCCACTCGAAACCGCCGCCACGGAGCTTGGCGATACCTGCCAGCACATAGGTCGTCGCGGTGACGACCGCTGCGAGCCGGAGCGGCCACCCGAACCGGGGCGAGGACTCGCCGCTGCCGTCGCCGCCTCTGCCGGCGGGTGAGAACGCGACGATGCCGACGTGTAGCACCATCAGGTTCTCGAAGTGGAGCAACTGGCCCCACGAGCTCCGGTAGGTCGTGATGAGGAGGAGCGCGACGGCGAACGTCGGACCGGCGATCCGGAATGCGAAGCCGAGCGTGTAGGCGAGTCCGGTGACGAACACGGTGACGATGATCGTGGTGACGATCCAGCCCGCCAGCGGCTCCTCGAGCGGTGCCAGCACACCCACCGGCTCGAATGCGCTCGGTCTGCCGTCCACCAGATCGACGAACCTGGTCAGACGGACGAGCACGTAGGTGAGCGCGAACATCCCCGTGAGCACGCGGAATGTGCGAAGCCTCGCTGCCGGGGCCGGGGCGCCCAACCACGCGTCGATCCGCCCGAGCGGCTCCGTCATGGATCGAGCGGACATCGGGCATGGACCTCGCGGGCGACCAACGACTCGTCGCCGCGGACGAGCGCGACGACGTCATGACGCTCGCTGACGACCTCGATCTCGACTCCTTCGGTCGGGGCGCGCTCGTCGCGGTCGGCGACACGCCGGGCGACATCGGCGCACAGCAATGGTGCGCCGCGGCCGCCGTCCCTGATCGAGTCGCGCACGAGCGCCTCGACGATCAGCGGGTCGTCGCTGTTTCCGATGAGCGTGAGCGAGAGTCGTTCGACCGAGCCGTTGGGGTCGACCTGAACCACGGTCGCAATTGACACGACATCGGCCCGCGGGCGCGAGTACATGGGATAGGTCGAGACCGGGAAACTGTCGGAATCAGTGATGGCCGGCGCGCCGATCACACCGACGACGAGGGCCGATACGACGAGGCGAGGCCAACCCATGACGGTCTCGGCCCGTCTCAGGACCGGTCGGCCCGCCCGAGCGGTTCGACGATCTTGCTGCTCACCCCACGAATCGTACGCGCCATGAAGCGCCCAGGACGGCGGCAGCTAGCCTCGCCGCGATGAGCGGCGTGGATCACGAGCCAGACGCTGAGCGTCAACGGCGGCAACCGCGGGAACGGACATCGCGGAGGGGGATGACCTGATTCCACGTCAGCCCCCTCCGCAGCGTCACATGTCGATGGCTTCTGCGACCTCGACGCTGCCGCCGCCGTCGAGGATCGGACAGCCCTTGGCAGCTTGAACCGCCTCGTCGAGGCTCGCAGCGTTGATGAGCCCGTAACCGCTGATGGGGTTCGAGCCGCCACCATCGCTCACGGAGCCGTCGCCGTTGACGGTCTTGCATGCCCCGGTGGGGTTGCCGCCGTCGACGATCGACTCGCCGAGCTCGCCGTACCAGCTGCTCCACGCGGCCATGACTTCGGCTTGTTCGGCTTCGCTCTCGGGCATCGAACCGCCGTGGTAGGCAAACACATACTTCGGCATAGCTTCTCTCTCCTTGTCGGGATGGGGTGGAACCATCGTTCGCGTCGGCGGTGCCGTTCGCCGCGCACGAGCCGGTCCCACCATGATGACGCTCAGGGCGAAGCGTAATCGACAGTTCCACCGAGGATTCTCGGCCGGGCGGGCGGTGGGTCACACCAGCGGTGATCGAACCGCTCCGCGCCCGGCAACGAACGGCAGATCGAGGAAGGTCTTGATGCCCGGGCCGGCGGCCGACAGGTAGGTGATGGCGTTGAGCGCGTGGGCCGCAGTCGACGCCAACAGGTTCGTGTTCCAGCCGTGGGGCAAGCTCACCGTCATTGCGGGATTGCCGGCGATGGTGATCGACCAGTCGCCGTGGGGCCAGTCGGGCGCGGCGTCCTCGTGCATCCGCCACACTGTCTCCTGTTCGATCAGAGCCTGGCCGGCGACCGTGCCGGCCCAGCGCCACCGTTGGCCGGCGACCGTTCCTCGGCGCACCGTGCCCGCCGCGGTGTCGTAGTCGCGGTCGGCGAGCCACTGCGTGGTGTCGGAGTCGACCCCGTCGATCTCGGCTCCGAGCCCGTCCGCGACGAGCTGTACCGCTTCGGTGAACAAGCCGTCGAGCCAGTGGCGATGACGTGCAGCCTGGGCCGCGAAGTCGTCGACAGTTCGGCCGAACCCCATCATGTCGAACATGATCTCGGGCGAGGGGTAGTGCTGGAAGTTGCTGATCTCCTGCACGGTGATCCTGTCGATGCTGAGCGACAGCGACGACAACAACAGCGGGAACAGGTCGCCGAACCAGCCCGGGTTCGCCCCAGTGCCGTGGAACGAGGAACGACCCTCGGTGCACGCCGCCGAGAGTCGTCCGACGATCTCGGCGCCGTGCACCTTGGGATACATGTAGCCGACCGTCGTGATCACGTGCTTGCCCGAGGCGAGGAGGCGGCAGAAGTTCTCCACGTCTTCATCCGGGTCGTCGCCGTGCACGAGCGAGGGGAGCGGTGTGTGGACGACGACATCGGCGTCCAGTGCCACGATCTCGTGGACGTCGGTGGTGGCGGCGACGCCCATGGGATCGGTGTGGGCGATGTGGCCGGCGTCGAGGCCGACCTTGGCCGGGTCGGTGACGAAGAGCCCGACGAGATCGAGGTCGGACCGCTCGGCGATGGCGCGGAGCGCGTACGTGCCGACGTTGCCGCTCGACCACTGCACGACGCGCGTGACCATCGCCGCAGACCCTAGGTGGTCGTGTGCGGACCGTTCTCGCGGAGGCCGAGTGGCGAGACGCGGACGAATTCGGCGTTGCGATGGAACGTCGCGAGATCGCGGGCGTCGCTGTAGCTCAATGCGCTCTTCACGCCGGCGAGCAGTTGGCCGATGAGCTTCGACACCTCGCCGCGGTATGGCACCGTGCCCTCGACCCCTTCGGGTGCGCGCTGCTCGAAGTACTCGTCGTCGACCGCTTCGCCATGTCGTTCGGCTCTTGCCTCGATCGCCTCGAACGAGGCCATACCGCGAACCCGCTTCACGAGGCCGTGTGCCGTCTGTTCGACTTCGCCCGGGCTCTCCTTGGTGCCGGCGAACATCGACCCGATCATCACCGAGTCGGCTCCGGCGGCCAGCGCCTTGGCGATGTCGCCCGACGTGCGGATGCCGCCGTCGGCGATGACCGGAACGCCGACGCCGGAGCACTCGAGGATCGCGCTCAGCTGCGGGACACCGACGCCCGCCACCAGGCGCGTGGTGCAGACGCCACCGGGGCCGACGCCGACCTTGATGGCATCGGCGCCGGCTGCGACGAGGTCTTCGGCCCCGGCTCGCGTCGCGACGTTGCCGGCGATGACGTCGACATCGGGCAGCGCGTCCTTCAGGCGCTTGACGCCGTCGATGGCATGATCGGCGTGCCCGTGCGCGACATCGAGCACCAGCGCGTCGACACCCTCGGCGGCCATGAGCTTCCCTCGCTCGAGCATGTCGTGGTCGGTGCCCACCGCCGCGCCGACGATGAGGTCGGCATCGACGGATTTCACGGCGGCGATCATGCGAGCCTGTGCCGCAACGGGCAGGAACCGGTGGACGATGCCCGCCCCGCCCAGCCGTGCCATCGCGACAGCCATGTCGGCCTCACAGACGGTGTCCATGTTGGCGGCGATGATCGGGATCTCGATGGGTACCGATCGGCTCAGCCGGGTGGCGACCGACACATTCTGACGCGATCGAACCGACGACCGCCTCGGCACCAACAACACGTCGTCGAAGGTCAACGCGACCGGAATGTCCCGATTCACAGCGAGATCAGCCGGCGTCGTTGATCGCGTCCCACACTCGCTGGGAGGTGAGCGGCATGTCGATGTGTCGCACGCCGAGGTGTGAGACGGCGTCGATGACAGCGTTGTGGATCGCGGGTGTCGATCCGATCGTTCCCGACTCGCCGATGCCCTTTGCTCCGAGTGGGTTGCGCGGGGTCGGGGTCTCGGTGTTGTGGGTCTCGTACGACGGAAGCTCGGCGGCCGACGGGATGGCATAGTCGGCCAGATTGGCCGTGATCGGGTTGCCGTCGTCGTCGTACATGACGCACTCGTACAGCGCCTGGGCCGCGCCCTGCGCAATGCCACCGTGTTGCTGGCCTTTGACGAGCATCGGATTGAGCATGCGGCCGCAGTCATCGACCGCGACGTGACGGACATGGGTGACCTGTCCGGTCTCGGTGTCGACTTCGACGACTGCCACGTGGGCACCGAACGGGAAGGTCGCATCGCTACCGTCGAAGTCGAGCTCGTGGGCGAGCCCGGCATCCATGCCGTCGGGCCGTTTCGAGTCGTCGTTCGCGGCGGCGCCGAGCTCGGCCCATGAGATCACGTTCGCGGGGACGCCTGTGACGTGCAGGCCGCCCTCGCCTTTCACGATGTCCTCGGCGTTGGCCTCGAGAAGATGAGCGGCGAGCGCCTTCGCCTTCTCGAGCACCGTCTCGCTCGCCACGTGCACCGCCGAGCCCGCGGTTTGCAGTGACCGGGATCCCATCGTGCCCGCCCCACGTGGGATCTCGTCGGTGTCGGACTGGAGCACTGTGATGTCGTCCATCGGGACGCCCAACATGTCGGAGATGATCATCGAGAAGGCGGTGATGTGCCCCTGGCCGTGTGCGCTGGTGCCGACCCGAGCCGTGACCTTGCCGTCGTCACCGACCTCGACGGCTCCGTACTCGACGTGCAATCCGGCCGGCGCCGTGACCTCGACGTAGGTGGAGACACCGATGCCGAGCTGCACGGGATCGCCTGAATCGCGCCGAGCGGCCTGGTCGGCGAGCAGCTGTTGATAGCCGGCGGCTTCGAGGACAGCGTCGAGCACCTTCTCGTACTCGCCGTTGTCGTAGTTGGCGCCGCCGTGGGTGGTGAGCGGGAAGTCCTCGGGTTGCAGGAAGTTCTTGCGACGGATCTCGGCGGGATCGATGCCGAGCTCGTCGGCCGCCACGTCGATCACCCGCTCGAGGAGCTGGGTGGCCTCGGGTCGCCCCGCACCGCGGTACGCGGCGGTCGCAGTGGTGTTCGTGATCGATGAGAGGGCGTGATACCGGAGCTTCGGGATCCGGTAGACGCCCTGGATCATCGTTTGGGTGAACACGGTGAGGAACCCGCCGATGTTCGGGTAGGACCCGGAGTCGGCGACCGCCTTGGCGTCGAATCCGACGATGACGCCGTCGCTCGTCAGACCGAGCTTGCCGTACAACACCATGGCCCGACCGTGGACCAGCGACACCATGTCCTCGCTGCGAGTGCTCGTCCACTTGACCGGTCGGCCGGTCGTGCGGGCGAGCTGGCCGATGAGGATGTGTTCCGCGTACAGGCCGGCCTTCGGACCGAAGCCGCCGCCGACCATTGGCGCGACGACCCGGAGCTTCTCGGGTTCCATGCCGAGCTGGGGCGCGAGAGCGTCGCGGACAGCGATGGGGTTCTGGCTCGCGAGCCAGAACGTGAGGGTGTCGTCGTCGCCTGGGATCGCAACGCCGCCGTTGGGCTCGATCGGGACGCCGGCGAGTCGCTGGCTGACGATGCGGATCTCGGCAACGTGATCGGCGCCTTCGAGCGGATCGCCGTCCTCGAGCCCGACACCCGTCTCGAAGGCGACATTCGAGCCGTGCTCCTCGAACAACAGGGGGGCATCGTCGGCCATTGCACCCTCGATGTCGACCACCGCCGGCAGCGGGTCGTAGTCGACGAACACCATCTCGGCCGCATCGGTTGCCTGCGCAGCGGTCTCGGCCACGACAGCCGCGACGATGTCGCCGACATGACGCACCTTGCCCGTGGCAAGAGGTGGCCTGGCCAGGACGGGCGGAAACATCGGGAATCCGAGCCAGGGTGCCAGCTCGAGCGTGCCGGCCGTGTGGACGGCGATCACGCCCGGCATCGCCTCGGCCTCGGAGGTGTCGATCGAGGTGATCGTTGCGTGCGCGATCGTGGAGCGGACGAAGCGAACGTGGACGAGCCCGTCGATCGCCAGGTCGTCGTAGTACTCGTCGGATCCGGTGAGCAAGGTCGGGTCTTCCCGGCGAAGAACCGCGTTTCCGAGAATCGATCCTTGAACTGGCATCGGGTGGCTCTCCCTCGCTGATGACTGGCCGAGTGAGAGTCTTGCACCTTCTCGCACCGCGTATGAAGGCGACGCTGCAATGAACGTCGTCATCGGATCGGACGGTATGTTCTGTCCGCCGATCGAACTGAAGGACCCGCTCATGGCCCCATACGGAAACGACACGACGACCGAAGAGATCCTCGATGGCATCGACCTCACCGGGCGTCGGTTCGTGGTCACCGGTGCATCGAGCGGGCTCGGTGCCGAGTCGACGAGAGCGCTGGCCGCGCACGGCGCGTTCGTCACGATGCTGGCCCGGAGTCCGGAGAAGAACGAAGCGGCCGCAGCAGCCGTACGCGAGTCCGTTCCCGACGCCCGGCTCGAGCTCGGAACCGTCGACCTCGCTGACCTATCGAGCATCAGGGCCTTCGCCGACCGCTACCGACGCGACCACGACGCCATCGACGTGTTGATGAACAACGCGGGCGTCATGGCCTGCCCCTTCGGTCACACGGCCGACGGATTCGAGATGCAGTTCGGCACGAATCACCTCGGCCACTTCCTGCTCACCGGTCTGCTCGTGCCGGCCATCCTGGCCGGCACCGAGCCCCGCATCGTGAACCTCTCGTCCGCGGCGCACAGCATCTCCGATGTCGACCTCGACGACCCCAACTTCGAGACGACCGAGTACGACCCCTGGGGGTCCTACGGCCGCTCGAAGACGGCGAACGTGTTGTTCACCCGCGAGCTGGCCCGCCGGCTCGGCCCCGAGGGTGTGCTCTCGTTCGCCGTCCATCCTGGTGGCATCATGACCAATCTCGGCCGCCATCTCGACGAAGAGCTCATCAACCAGATGATGGAGCGGTCCAAGGCTCGGGCCGAAGCCGCCGGCAACGCCGCTGGTGAATTCCGGTTCAAGTCCGTCGAGGCCGGAGCCGCGAGCCAGGTCTGGGCCGCTACGGCTCCCGAGCTGGTCGATCACAACGGCGCCTATCTCGGCGACTGTCAGCTCGGCGTCGAAGGCGCCGATCCGGGCGGGAACGGCTTCGTCAGCTACATCCTCGACGACGACAAGGCTCGGCGCCTGTGGACCCTGAGCGAGCAGCTCGTGGGCCAGACACTCGATCTCTGAGCAGCGGACTCGACGCGCCGCGGCTCCGATCCCCCGAGTAGCGGGCTCACGTGGCGGTGATGGTCCACGTTCCGGCCGCGACATCGACCGTCGCGTCGACGAGAGCGCTGTCGTTCGACCAGCGCACTCGGAGCTCGTGGTCGGCCGTGTCGACGACCTCGAAGGTCCCCTGGAATGCCGGGTGCGACGCTCGGAGCTCGAGCAGCTCCAGCAGGCGCCGGACGACCGGACGGTCGAAGGCGCAGTCGCGTTCTTCGGAGCTGAAGTGATGCCGGTTCACGTCACGGCCGACCCCTGTTCGCTCGAGGAGATCCAGATCGTTGGATCCGGCGAGCAGGCCGACGTAGTAGATCTGGGGAACGCCTGGCACCAGCAACTGGATGAGCCGCGCCGCGAGGTAGCGCTCATCGTCGCGGCCGAGCGCGTCGTAGAACGTGCAGTTGACCTGGTAGAGGTCGAGATTCGACGCCGCCGCGCCCGTGGCCTTCCTGCTCGACTCGCCGCTTCGCCGGTGGATGCCGTCGACCAGCGCGTCGATGCTGTCGGGATCGAGCAGATCCCGGACGTCGACGATGCCGATGCCGTCATGGGTGTCGAGCACGGTCACCGCGTTGGTCGGCCGGATCTGCAGCCACTGCTTCAACACGGCGGTGGTTCCCCGGTACAGGGCATCGAGCACGAGGGGAGGAAGTCCGAAGTCGTAGACGAGGTCGACCTTTCGAGCAAGCTCGATCTGGGTGCGGAAGTGACCGTGCATCTCGACCAGCACCGTCATCCCCCGGGCCCGACACTCGGAGCTGATCCGGTCGATGAAGTCGAGCGTCTCCGGAATCATGAAGGAGCTCGTGCCCGATCGCTTGATCGCGTAGCCGACGGCATCGAGCCGCACCAGATTGATGCTCGATCGTTCGAACCGGTCGAGGATCGCCATCAGATAGGCCCAGCCGGCGGGGTGTTCGACATCGAGATCGATCTGGTTCGGCGTGAACGTGGTCCACATGAGGTGCGGTACGCCGGCGCGGTCGGGAACGAGCGTGAAGGGCAGGCCGGGCCGGGGACGGTAGATCCGGAGCAGCTCGGCCTCGTCGGCGCCCGTCGGGAACACTGAGTCGTACGTCAGGAACATCCCGTCGAAGTCCGAGTCCCCCTGCTTCTCCAGCCAGTCGACGAATTGTCGAGACTCCGCAGAGATGTGGTTGACGATCAGGTCGGCCATGAGATCGCGGTCGGCGCCGATCCTGCCGATCGTCGACCAGCTACCCACCCGTGGATCGACGGTCGCATGGTCGCTCGGGTCGAAGCCGGCGTCCGCGCCGTCGATCGGCACGAAGAACGGGAGGATGTGCACGCCACCGAACGCCGCTGCGAGGCGACCGTCGAGCAGTTCGGCGAGTCCGGCCAGGTTCCCGCTCAGTCGGTCGGCGTAGGTGATGAGCTGCGGCGCGTTCTGCACCACAGCGTTGTACCACCACTCACAGGCGAGGGCCGCGAACCACTCGACTGGTCGGACGAAGGGTCAGACGTCGAGGATGGTCACGCCTCGCCAGAACGCGACCCGGTCGCTCACCAACCGCCGCGCCAGTGGCCAGGGTTTCGGGTAGTAGAACGC
>Ga0224508_10004580_pt1 | contig 11249 bp, 8 predicted proteins | sample SF_Jan12_sed_USG_4_FD_170157 | JGI IMG/M metagenome (GOLD analysis project Ga0224508, IMG submission 170157) | Sediment microbial communities from San Francisco Bay, California, United States - SF_Jan12_sed_USGS_21 | ecosystem: Environmental > Aquatic > Marine > Sediment | place: USA: California...
GCGATCGCACCCTCAACCTGAGCTCGCCCCACGGGCGTCCCATCCACGTCGCCGTGATCGGATCGGGCGATCCTGTGCAACTGTGCGGACAACTCGGCGCCGGCATGGACCGCCCGCTCGCGATCCGTCTTCCACACGTCGGCGATCCGCTCGAGCAACGCCCGAAAGCCGATCCGGCCGTAGCGGTCGTCCGGAGGGAAATAGGTTCCGCCGGCGAACGGCTGCAGATCCGGTGTCAGGAAGGCTGTCAGCGGCCACCCGCCGGCCCCGGTCAGGAGTTGCACCGCGTTCATGTAGATCTCGTCGATATCCGGACGTTCCTCGCGGTCGACCTTGATGCTGATGAAATGTCGGTTGAGATAGGCGGCGATCGAGTCGTTCTCGAACGACTCGCGTTCCATCACGTGGCACCAGTGGCATGCGGCATAGCCGATCGACAGGAAAATCGGCTTGTCTTCGTCCACGGCGCGCCGGAGAGCGGGGGCACCCCAGGGTTGCCAATCAACAGGGTTGTAGAGATGCTGGAGCAGGTACGGGCTGGTCTGGCCCGCCAGCCCGTTGGCTCGTCGCGGCTCTTCGCTCACGGATTTGTACGATTCCTAAATGCCGTCGGCGGACGCGTTGCGATCGACCGCGGCGAACTCCAGAGTGGCCTCGTTCAACGCCTGTTCGGCTTTGTCGACGACCCTGAGTTCGTAGGTGAAGTTTCCTTCGGTCATGGTTCCGGCACGGATGATATCGCGAACCTGGATGCAACGGGTTTCGTTGTCGAAGAGCTCCAGATCGATGAACGGCGCTTCCGTCTCGCCGACCAATCTTCGCTCGATGACCAGCTTTGCTTTCTTCGCCTTCTTGGACTTGTCTCGACAGACCAGACCGATCACCGCGGCGGGCAAGCCCGGCTCGACGTGATCGGACGACGTGCGGCCGAGCGATCCGGTGTGGCGGATTTCACCGTCACGCAGGAACGCTCCATCGCTGGGTTGCAACAGGGTCAGCGGGCCCAACGTGACATCGTTCTCATCCGGGTCGGGCCAGTCGCCCTCGATGTCCGAACGTGCGATCTGATCCGTCGTCTGCTCGTGCGCCACCATGACCAATTGAAACGGACCCGGGGAGAAGGTCATCTCTGCCTCGAAGATCACGGGGACCGAAGGGCGATCGACTTCGATGCGACCGGCCATGTCCTGGCGGACCCGGCCCCGCGAAACCAGCGAAGCGCCGATCTCCCAGGACGTTTTCGGTAACGGCATCGAAGGGGCGCGAATCTGCACCAGCGCCGTGTATTTGCCCTCGTCGAACCCCGTGGGGATGATCACGCCCTCGAGTTCGGCGCCACCGGCGTCGGGGACCATGCCCGTGAACGCCGCGAGCAATCGTGTCGTCTTTTTCTTTTCCGCGCTGGCGAGCACGATCTGGCCGCGTGTCGACGCCTTGACCTGGTCTCGCATCGAGCGCAACGTAACCGCTAACGGCCGGTCCTCCCGCATCCCGGCGACGTCAAAACTGATCACATAAAGGCAGTCAAGATCCTCCTGGATGCGAGTGGCGATCTTCTTGCCCGGGGTTCCGTGTAGAAAAGCCTGGCCTCCGGTTTCGCGGGCCAGACCGACCAGCGAGTCTTGCGCATCGATGCGGCGGCGCTTGTTCGAGTTCGGCTGGGACTGATTGCCGGAACGGCTGCGGCCCGCCGTCATGCTCGGGGCGAGAAGGCCTTCCCCCTGCACGGTGTACAACCGCACCTCCTGGGCCGCGGCCGCCTCGACGACACGGTCGAAGGCGTTGTTGGCCATGAAGCCATCGGTTTCCATCCGCTTCAGCGTCCAGTTGGGTTGCACGGACTGCCGTGCGAAGTAACTGACGTAGTGTTCTCCCGCGTTCTTACGCATCGAGTCGGCGAAGTAGATGACGGCCTTCGGTAGGTCGAGATCCGCGAGGTGTCCGATCGAGATCTCGAATAGACGCAACGCCTTGTCCGTGCGGTAGCGCTCTTCTTGTTGGAACCTTCGCGCTGTCTGGATCGCCTGGTCGACGTTCGATTCTCGTTGAAGCTCGAGCATCACCTGTTCGACGCGAGAGTCCTCCTGGAAGGCGTACACGTCCCACTGATCGTTGTCGCGTTCCAGGCGGTCCAGCGCGTCCTGCATCAGGTTGCGGTCGTCGGTTAGCGGCTGGATCGTGGCGATGACTTTTCCGGCGGAAACGATCATTGCGCGCGCGCCATCCTTGACGATCCGATCGACGATCACGCGCGCCGTATCCAATGAGTTCTGGCGCCCCGCCGGAGTCAGATGGTGCTGGTCGAAGTAGAACAGGTAGGTCGGTCTCGGGCCGGGCGGAACCGCCGGCGTCACGATTTTCGACGGTTGCGCGGCGGACGTGTCTTCCGTCGCTGCGCGTTCGATCCGCTCGCGGACGTTGCAGGCGCGATCGACGACGAAAGACTCGATGAACTTCCCGCCGATGACGAGTTCGAAGTCCTCGGCGGTCAAGTTGGCGATCACGTCGTCCGGTCCACTGACCGAAACGTCGAGTTGGGCCAGCCGGCTCTTGGTTTGCTCGACGATTCCGGTCTTCCGCGGACCCTCGATGGTCTCCTGCGGAAGCGCCGGAGTCGCGAAGACCACGAGCAAAGCGGCAAGGATCAGGTCGAGGGTGCGGTGGCTTCGTTTGGTCATGTCGGCGATGTTCTCCCCTCAGGCTCAAGGAATGTTCCACGTGGGCGGCGAATCGTCAACCGTGGATCCCGATTCGTGGTGCGGATGTTCAACAAGGTCCATGAAACGGGCCGCGAAGGCCCGAAAACGGGCATCTAGGGCGCGACGGAAAACTCGACATGGGCCAGTTCCACGACGGCTTCGTCGGCGGCATGCGAGATCCTGTAGTTGTAGCTCCCGGGTCCGAGCGTCCCGGCGGGGATCAGGTCGCGGAGTTGTGCGCAGCGCTCGGAGGACACATTGAGCGAGAGCGGCGGGAGTTCCACCACCGATTCGCCGACCAGGTCGCGCTGGACGTCCAGCGGTCCACGATCCCGGCGACCACGACAAACCACGGCAACCAGGGCGAGCGGGCGTTCCGGATCGATCCACTCCTCGGCGCTCCGGGCCAACGACCCGCTCGAGCGCAATCTCTCCCCACGCATGAAAGCGGCCTCGGCGGGTTGGAGCAGAGCGATCGGTCCCGACGTCGCGGGCCGTCCGTCGGGATCGGGCCAGACGGCCATCTTCTGAACAGAGGAGATCATCCCGGTCTTGGTCTCCTGGGCAACGGAGACGATCTCGTATTCACCGGGGCGAAATCGCAGTTCGTGCTCGAACACCACGGGCACACCGGGAGCGGCGACGGTCATCCGTCCCGAAGTTTCGTCGTGAATTTTTTGGCGGTGCACGATCGAGGCGCCGAGTTCCCAGGTCGCCGATTGCAGCGGCGTACCCGGTACGCTGAGCTGGAGCAGCGCCGTGTAGGCACCGTCGGAAAAGCCCGTAGGGACCACGTGCGCACGCAATTCGAACGGGTCCTCGATCATATCCGGCGAGCCGAAAGCGCGTAACAGGCTCGCGGTGCGTTTGGCCGACGGACTCTGCACGACGAGCCGGCCGCGTACGCGCAACTCGATATCGTCACGCGGTGTCGTGACGACGGCGCGCAGCGGTCGGTCGTACTTGAAACCCGCCGGATCGAAGCTGATCAGAAACAGGCATGCACTATCGGCGAGGATCCTCTCGCCGATGAAGGCACCACTCGATCCCTGGAGGAACGCTTCACCCCCGGACTCAGCGGCCAACCCGCGAAGCGTATCCCGCGCATCGCGGGAGCGGATCGAACGTGGCGTACCGACGGTCTTCGTTTGAGAGGTAGCGCCGGAACCGGGGAGGTCTCCGTGCAACCGCGAAGTCAGGCCCTCGGCCTGGACGGCATACAGGCGGACGCCCTGCGCCGCGGCCTCGTTGATCACCGCATCGAACGACAGGCCGCCCATCAGGGAGCCGCCGACCATCCCCGGAAGCGAGACCTGGTCCGTTTGCGCTACCGAACCAAAGAAGGACAGGTAGTGCGCCCCCGGGTTTCTCCTCAACGTGTCGCCGAAGTAAATCACCGCCTTGGGCGGCGCGAGATCGGCGAGTTGGGTCAACGTCAGGCGCAGTCGCCGCATGCTCCGATCGGTCAACGCGACTTCCTGCTTGTGATAGCGGTTGGCCATCGCCACCGCTCCCGCGATCTCGCCCTGTTCGTTGAGGCGCCGTACCACGTCGCGCACACGGTCGTCTTCCTGTTCGGCGAACATCGTCCATTGGGTGCGGTCGCTTTCGAGCCGGTCAACCGCGGCAACGAGGCTCTCGCCGTCCGAGGAGAAAGGTTCGATCACGATCAACTGTTCGGCATTGGAGACGATCATCACGCGTGCGCCGCCCCGGGTTAGTCGAGGCGCCAGAGCGCGAGCGGTCTCGAGCGCTTGGACACGGCCCCGCAGCGTCAGATACGGTTGGTCGAAATAGACCACGTAGTGGGCCGGTGTCACGAGAGGTGCCGTCGCGGCAACGCTCGCGGGAGAATTCACGGGATCGTCCAATTCAGCGCAAACGCGGTCGAGCGTGAACTCGTGAACCCGTGTCGTGTTGATCCTGAGTTTGAAGTCCTGCCGGTCCAATTTGCGAAGAATTTCCGGAGGCCCAATCACGGTGACGTCGATCTGCGCGAGGACGGCATCCGCTTTCTCGATCAGACCGCTGTCGCGCAAGGGCGGGTCTTGTTGACCGGAAACGGGAACCACGGCCACCAGGATGATCGCTCCGAGAATGGCCGCACGCCACGGTTGCGTTCGCGCGTTCATCCGCGCCGGTGGATCTGATTTGCCGAGGCTTGATCCGTCGGGAGCAGCAACAGGTCTCCGACGGTCACATGGGGCGGGCGCGTCGCGGCGAACAGGACCGCCTGTGCGACATCTTCCGCGGTCAGTGGTGTCATACCACGGTACACGGACTTTGCGCGCTCGTGGTCGCCATGAAAGCGCACGGCGCTGAACTCGGTATCCACCATCCCCGGATCGATCGACGTGACACGCACACCCGTTCCCGACAGATCCAGGCGGAGCCCTTCGGTCAACGCACGCACCGCGTGCTTGGTAGCGCAGTAGACGTTGCCGCGCGAGTAGGTTTGGCGTCCCGCGATCGAGCCGATGTGGATCACGTGGCCGTTACCGCGTTGCACCATCATCGGGGTCACGGCCCGATCGACCCACAGGAGTCCCTTGATGTTGGTGTCGATCATCTCGTTCCAATCGTCGGGGGCCCCCTCGTGAAGGCGGTCCAGCCCGCGGCTCAAGCCCGCGTTGTTGATCAGTACGTCGATCGCGCTCCAGTCTTCGGGGAGCGACTCGATCGCCGCGTTCACCGCCTCGCGCCGGCGTACGTCGAAGTCGATCGCACGGATCGCCGTGTCGTGCGTCCGCTCGAGGCGTGATGACAACGCATCCAGTTTGTCCCGCCGCCGGGCCGCCAGGATCAGGCGTGCGCCCTCCGCCGCGAAGACCTCGGCGCAGGCCTCGCCGATACCGGCGCTGGCCCCCGTGATCAGTACCGTTCGGCCGTCGAGCATCGCAGGGGATACCTCCGGCCGGAGCTTAGCAGTTCGACGCGCTCAGCGTTCGTTCAGCGCCGCTCGGCGGATCGTCTCCAGCCGGGCCGGCGCCGTGCGCGTCGGGACCGGGCCACGGCCGTTGCCGGCGAACCAGCGCTTGGTCTCACGATCCTGGCTGATGCGGATGGCGTGATTGGTCTCGAGACGCGCGAAGTCGCGGAAGACCCCGTACCGTTCGTCGGGGCTGGGAGGCGCCGCCTGAGCCAACTCCAAGGGCTCGCGATGGGACGTCCCCTCGGCATCTTTGCAAAAGGCAAGCAGAACGGACATCGGATTCGGCCCGCTCACCTGGGTCAGGACGCCGTCGGAATCGTGCTGCAACTCGGCGCGTAAGGCGTCCGGGACGGCGGACTGATTCTCCCTCGCCTCGTTGAGTTTTTCTTGCGCGGCGTTCTCGACCGCGGCGGCCGAGGCCGCCGTAGTCTGCTGCGCGTCGCGCCCTTCCTCGACCAGGCCACGATAGGTCCGGTAGGCGTGACGACCGGACAGGCCGATCGTGATGCCGGCCAGCGCGAGGACCAGAACGAGTTGGCCCGGCGTGATACGACGGCGCTCCTTGGCCATGTCGCGCTCGACGTGGATCGTGACCTTCTGTTCCTTCTTCGGTTTTGTCTTGCGCTGCAAGACACTCCAACGGTGGTTCTTTCGCCCCAGCGGGGCCGGTTCGTCCGGCGCCGTTTCGATCTCCACGGAGGGAGTCGGTTCGTGGCGTGGCCTTTCCTTTTTCGTTTCCTCTTTCTTCGCGTTGTCGGTCTCGCGCGCTTCCGCCAGCGTCATCAAGCCCAACAGGACCGAGTACGCGGTGGGTAAGTCCACGCCGTTTCTGGTCGAGAAGTCCTGGGCGGTGTCGTATTGCTTCTTGCCGGTATCGCCCAATTCGCCGGAGCGCGACAGATCGTGTCCGTGCCCGCAATCCTGGCAATCCACCTGGCGTTCGACCATCCCGGGGACCAGCGAACGAATCCAAGTCGATTCGTGGCAATGGCTACAGCGAAAGTACATAAGCCGAATCTAGGTCCCGCATATAGATCCGGCAACCGGGCTACCGGGTCCGGGTGCGGGCCTTCTCGTTCCGTTCCAGACGGGCCAAATGCTGCTGGGTTTCGAGCGCCTGCGGGGCCAAACGAAGGGTCTCGGCGTAATGCCGGCGGGCCCGCTCGATGTCGCCCGCGGCCTCGGCCGCGATGCCCAACGCGTTGTGCGCCGCTGTCATGGTCGGTTGAAGCTCGACCGCTTTCTTGAAACGCTCGACGGCGGGCTCGAGCCTCCCACGCGAATAGTAAAGCGCTCCCAGGTTGTAGTGCGCCTCGGCGTATTCGGCGTCGATCGATGTGGCCCGGGTCCAGTGTTGTGCGGCCTCATCGAGACGTCCCTGGCGATGTAGCCCCAGTCCCAGGTTGTAGTGCGCTTGTGGATGGTTAGGGTCGCGCCGGAGCGCTTCGCGGCAGTATTCGATGTAGCCGGCCAGGTCGCCTCCTTCCTCCAGGTCGAGCGCTCGCCTCAACGCTTCGGTCGCCGCATAGTTTTTCGCGGAGGCGCGAACGACCGGGGCCGCGAGGTTCTCGACCGGCGCGAAGGAATCCTTCAAGACGATCGCTTCGGACGCCGACATGTAGCCCGCGAGTCGCGCCTCGTCGACGCGGCGCACGCTCTGGGCGTGAGGGTCGCCGCGGTTGGGCGACCCGTCGATTGGATGGTTGCTTGCCGCCAGGACGAGCGTGACCCGCCAGGCGTCCTCGGAACCTCCGATGTCGTCGGAACTGAACAACGCGACATGGTCGAACACGTCACTCAGCGTTTGGGCAAACGCGCCGGCCAGCAGGCCGCTGTCGACGACGTCGATGAAGTTCATCAGCAGCAGGCCGTCTTCCGTAAGGAGCTGCTCGGTCTTGGAGAAGAATTCCGTGGTCGTGATCTGGTACGGGACCGAGAAGTCGTTCACCGCGTCGAGGTAGATGAAGTCGTACGGTTCGACATCGCCCGAGTTCTCGAGTCTCCGCTGTACCCGATTGACGAACGCTCGGCCGTCGGCATGGTGCACACGGATGTTGCTGGTCTCGGAAAAGCCAAAGGCCACGCGCGCCGCGCGGGTGACCGCAGGATCGATCTCCACCACCTCGACGTGGGAACCGGGCCAGTGTGCTTCTAAATAGCGCGGGAAGACGTAGCCCCCCCCTCCGATCGTGAGCGTGCGGATCGGCTCGTCGAACGGTTTCCTCTGACGCGTCAGGGAGGCGAAGATCCGGCTGTAGCCGTAATGCAACTCGTACGGGGCGTCGACCGTGATCTGGCTGTGCAACAACTTGTCCAGGTACATCCCGCGGATCTCGGGGTCCCGTGCGAGCCGCCGGATCTCGATGTTCGAATACCGACTTTCGTCACGGTAGAGCACGTTCTCGTCATGCGGTTTCCTCAGGGCCAGGGTCTCGCCGAGTTGCCGGGCCCAGGCGACCGAACTCGTCCCCAGGAAGAAGCCCGCCACGACGACCGCGGTCCAGGCCCACGAACGCACGGCTCTCGACGAGTAAACCAGACCGGTCGCGGCCAGCACGAGCGATACGCTCCAGACGATCGCCGCCGTCCCCATCACGCTGACCAGCAGGTAGCCGGTGAGGAACGTGCCCACGATGCTGCCCACCACGCCCCAGGCGTAAATCCCGCCGAGCGTTCGTCCGGCCGAGCGGCCGAACGACAGGGCCATCTTGCCCACCACCGGTCCGATCGTGCCGAGCAGCGCCGCCGGGAGGAAGAAGACCAGGGCGACGTGGACGGCGACACGAAGCGGCCAGGCCATGTCCCAGAGCAGCATCGAATCGCCGACGAGGTTGTTGAACACGTTGATCGCGACACAGGTCGCGGAAGATAGTAGGAACAACCAACTGAGCGCGGGACGCGTGGCGTAGCGGTCGGCAATGCGGCCGCCGATCCAGTTCCCCAGCGCCAATCCGCCGAGAACGATCCCGATGACCGATGTCCAGGTGTAGATCGAGGAGCCGAGGTGCCGGGAAATGATCCGACCGGCCACCAGCTCCACCACCATCACGCAGAAACTCGACACGAAGACGGTCGCGTAGGCGGCGCACCAGGCCATCCGGGTCGTGGGTCCAGGTCGGGTCATGCAGCTTTCCCTCAGGGTCGAACCTAGGCGTTCGTCCTCCGGGGTCAAGCCGGGCAGCTTCAGCGCTGGCGGAACTCCAGGATTTCGTACGGTTTGGCGTGATCGGCATCATGGATCGCCGAGGAGCAATAGATCGTGCCGGCGTTACCGCCGCCGTTTTCGTCGTACCCCGAGATTCCGAATCCGTTCGTGCCGCCCGTGCAGTCGTCGGCGGTTCCGTAAACCCCGTCGGGCCCGGCGATGTTCGCGGTGATGACGCTCCCTCGGATAACGCCGCCCCCGGATCCGTTGAAGCGGATTCTCCCGGAACCTATCACTAAGATGTTCCCGCTGAAGTCGACGCCCCCACCGAGAACTAAGTCTCCGGTCACGACGAGCGTACCGTAGTGGTGTTCGTTGTCACTGACCTTGAGTTCGCCTTCACCGAAATAGATGTTGGCCGGGTCGGACAAGACTGCCGGGCAAGACGGGTGTTTGAGTGTTGCCAGGTCAGGGCAAGTATACGTGGCGCGCTCTCGATAAGCCTCCACCACCTCGATCATCGTCTGGCAACTCTCCCACCCGGGGTCCATCGTGTATGTCGTATCGGACATCCCGGAAACAGGGCTGGAGCTCATGTCCGAGATGACGTCGGCGGGAGTGCTGCTGGGCCCCGCCTCGTACGTCGGACCCGAGTTGACGCCGGCCTCGATGGCGGCCTCGGCGGCGGAGCCGACCGCGCCGATGGCCGGGTAGTAATCCCCGGTAGTCGACCCGCAGTCGTTCCCGCTGTAGACCTTGTTGCCGCTGTTCGCGCCCTGGAAGTTCGGTGTCGGCCCCAGCATGAAAACCGCCGCCGGCGGCAATTCAGGCAGCATAGTTTGGATATCGATCACCGCCTCGACCACCTCCATCGATAAATCGGGGCCGACCCCGACGCCGGTGAGGATGATGCGGTTGTCGGTGTCCACCTGGTTGGTGCGTCCCTCGGCATGGTCATTGGACAGGAACGCGGCGTACCAACCGTCGTCGAGTTGTTGGACGTCGACGAAGGGGGCATCGTCACCGTAACCGCTGAAACCGGTCACGTTGCCGTCCGAATCGTAGATCGGTGCGATGGTTTCGGGATCGAAGTCGATCGGGTCGGTCGCGACGCCACCGGTGGCCGTAATGAGGTCGTTGTCGAAGTTCTGCGCGTCGTTGAGCAGCCACAGTGCCTGGCGGGCATGTTCGAGCCCGGCCTCGGCGTGGTAAAAGGCCTTCTTCGGGCGGATACTCGCCTCGCCCATCTTGACCTCGTTCTGCGAGAGAAACAGCAGGGCCACGCCCATCGCCGTCAACAGCGCGAGGACGAAGACCGCCAGAACCAGGGCCGAACCGTCTTGATTTTTTCTCATAAGTTCTTCCTGATGTGAACGTCACTGGTGACCGTGTAACGGATGAAATCGCGCGAGATCGGGTCGACGACCGGTGACCGCGCGGTGATCTGCACCGTGAGTTGCTGCGGGTCGGTCGTACTGTCGGGCACGAACATGTTCTCGATCGTCCCGTCACCATCGGCGTCGTTTGAAATGTTGACCGCCAGGACTTCGAAGTTGCCGTCGCCGTCCCGGTCCCAGATGATTTCGTTGTTGACATGGCGGAACACGATCGTCTCGTCGATCTGGTCGGCCAGTCCATCCGGGGTATCCGGTGTCCCCGAGGTGTGGTAATCGGACCTGACCGTGATCTCGGCGATGGTGTCGCCCGTGTTCGCGTCCAAGGTGATACCAGCGAACAGATCGGTACCCAGAGGGTCCCAGCCGGAGCTGCGCAGCTTCTGGACGACGACCGACAGGACGTTGCGCGCATTGCCCTGGGCTTCGGCCTTCATCTGCTCCGACTTGTTCAGCCGGGAGTTGTGCAACAGCAGGCCATACAGCCCGGTTAACGCCAGTGACAGCACCGTCAGCGAGATCAGCACCTCGACCAGGCTGAACCCGCGATCTTGTCGAACGGACATCATGACTCCGCAGCTCGCATCGTGGTCAGCGTCACAACCCGGCTGGAGCCCGGGATCGTACCGGCGGGTATCACGCGAACGGTGACCGTGAACGTGCCCAGCGGGTTCGTATTGGCGGTGATCAACCAGCGAATCGTGTAGTTCGGATCGCTGGTATCGACAAACCCCGCCGTGTCGACGGTCAAGCTCCCGCCCGCCGTCAACGTGGCGTAGTCGGTCGCGCGGAGGATCTCCATCCTCTCGACGGCCAGCGCTCCGGCCGCACCCTTTTCGCCACCCACGGCATTGCCCTGCATCGCAAACATGAACATCGGTGCGGCGGCGAGCACACCGAGCCCGATCAAGAACAACGCCACGACGACTTCGACGAGTGTGAAGCCCGAGTTGGATTCGCGCACCGTTAACTCCCCGTCATCCAGTTGGTGCCGTTCCAGTTCTGGATCCGGATCCCACCGGCGCCGAATACCTCGACTCTCTCGTACTTGGAGCCGCCGAACATCACGACCTCTCCGG
>Ga0224508_10004581_pt1 | contig 11246 bp, 8 predicted proteins | sample SF_Jan12_sed_USG_4_FD_170157 | JGI IMG/M metagenome (GOLD analysis project Ga0224508, IMG submission 170157) | Sediment microbial communities from San Francisco Bay, California, United States - SF_Jan12_sed_USGS_21 | ecosystem: Environmental > Aquatic > Marine > Sediment | place: USA: California...
CGAGCTTTTGCTCGCCCGGGCGCTCCACATAAACACGTGAATCCTCGGTGGATGTTTGATGAGGAAGGGTTATCGGGGGTCGTTACTTCCTAACGAGATTTAGAAATTTCTTTTTGTGTGTCTTAACCCGCAAGTCCGAGTTCGGAGAAAATCTGTTTGTATTGCTCATTCAGGTGTGACTTTTTCACTAGCCGATGGGGTCTGACGTCTGGATCGGCGCTTTTTATTAGGATCGAAAACCCGGCGCTTCATGGCCCAGGGCATTTTGTTTTCGCGATACTCAACTTGGCGAAATACCGGTCCACCTCACGTGGCGAAACGGATCGGAGGGTGCGTGGTAATGAGTAAATATTTGAGGGTGGACGTGCTCATGGGATACATAGTAAATAGGCTACCCCATTTGTCCGAAGAGCAGCTGGGTTGGCTGGACCTGCGAATTGAGGCGTTGCAGTCAGAAATGTGTAAAGAGCGCAAACGCCGCACTGCGGTATTATTGGCGTCAAACGTAGTCCAGTTGCGAAGACAGCTTAACCAGGACAGTTAATGATCCACTTGTTGAATACTGGGGGCTAATGAATCTACGAGAAATCGAGCCTTATTTGCTGGTCGTACTCTTGGTCGTTTCAAGGTGTATGCACGATTCCAGTAACCTTGGTTTGCAGGCCATACATACATGGTTCGGTACCTGAATTATGTCACTTGGCCGTATGTATTACTGCGCCTGTCGATGTGAGTGGACCGACCATGCTCTGCGGCATCCAACCGCAGGGGTTCGATGCATCAGGGGTAAATGACATGACAAAAAAGTTTAACGCTTACTTCGCTATCATATTCTTAACGGTGTGTTTAATTACAGTAGTAGGTGGGTCGGTACTTCCCGACGTCGCGGCAGCGGACACGGCGCGGGAGTTCAAGCGCACCGTCAATGATCTTGAAGACCAGAGCGAGAACCTCAAAGATGAGGTCGAAGCATTTCTTAGGGACGAGGATGAATGGGAGCCCAAGGGCAAATATGAAGATCTGTGGGATGAGGTGACGAAGTTCAATAAGCAATCTGTGAGACTAACAGATTGGGTCAGAGACGAGGAACCCGTGCGCGAACTAGAGGAGTTAGTGAATCGCATGGAAGACACGACGGATCAAATCGATGATTTGTTGCGACGGGTCGACGCCAGTCGACGTGTAGAGCGCGAGTGGGATGACGCGCTTGATCTTTTGAAGGATGTTAGGCGTCAGCTTGGCGATGGTTTTGCCTATGGAACCAGCGAATCCGCTGCTGGGACTCAGCAAGCAAGTAGCAATATGTCCACGCAACAAGCGGACTTTGCTGTCAACATCATTGAAGACCGCAGCGAGCGTATGAAGAATGCTTTTGCAGAGAGTGGAAAGGAAAATGGTGTGTTGGGCCAGCAGCTTGCGTTATTTGATCAACGAGCAAATAAGCTTCAAGACACCTATTTCGACGGTCGAAATCCCGCCAGCTTCTTGCCGGTGTTGAAGGCAATGCGGGCGCAACAGCAACAGATATCGGATCTTGTTTCGAACAATTTCGGCGCGGGACCGGTTCAGACGAACTGGAATGAAATCACAAACCAGCTTGATGCGCTCGCTCGTAATTATGGTTTGTGAGTCGTGGGGCTGGACAAGTTGCCGGATGGGCTTGATTCAAAGTGTCATGTATTTGAGTTTCCGTGCTTTGAGAATGTATGGAAGAAACATGCAGAGCTTCCCTAGCTAATCAACTGGGGTTTGCAAAAAGACAGCTCTACTTCAGAAAACACTCCGTACGGGATGAACAGGATAGTGGATATTGAATCGCTGAAATCGCAGTTTGACCAGTCTGTCTCGGCTCTGGTCGATTGGGCCAGCGGCCCTCAATTCTATGCTCAGTGCGGCCTCATATTGTTAGCGATCATTCTCGCTTACTCGCTCGCCGCAATGCTGAAAAAGCATTCACCGATACTCAGGCAGCCTCCTGACACGGGACCGTGGCTTCCGGTGAAGAAGGCCGTCTACCAGATAGGTGACCTATTGTTTCCGCTGCTCGTGATTCTCTTTCTGGGCGTCGCCGTCGAGGCAAGCGAGCTTGCAATACAACAAAGCTGGCTGGTGCGCATCGGCCAGAGTCTGGCTGTTGTGTTTCTGCTTTATTCCATCATTGTTCGCTTCATTAAGAACCCATTTATCCGTCTTATATTCAAGTGGTTCATGATACCGATCGCGATTCTGCATGTGTTTGGCTGGCTAGACGATGTCACTTATTACCTGGACACGCTTGACCTGGAGGTTGGCAATATCAGGGTCTCTGCATACGGATTGGCACGGGCTGTTGTATTTGGATCTGCTCTGTTCTGGTTGGGCCGCCTCTCGAATAACGCGGGCCAACGCATGATCCGCAAGCAGGAAAGTATTGACATCGGCACTCGCGAAGTATTCGCCAAGCTGTTTCAGGTCGTCCTTTTTGTGGTTATCTTCATCCTCCTGCTGCAGATCATGGGCATCAACCTGACTGCGTTAGCAGTTTTCGGCGGCGCACTGGGTGTCGGTCTGGGGTTCGGTTTGCAAGCAATTGCATCAAACTTCATATCCGGGATGATTATCCTCCTTGATCGTTCTCTGAAAGTTGGTGACTATATCGAACTGGATGATGGCTGTGCGGGCACGATCCGCAAAATGAATATGCGGTCTACCTTGCTAGAAACATATGACGGCAAAGACATCATGGTCCCCAATGAACAGTTCATTACGACAAGGTTTGTTAACTGGACCCACAATAATGCGAAGCAGCGGTATTCTCTTGAATTCCAGGTGGCTTATAAAACAGACATACCCAGGATGCTTGCAATTGTTAAAGAAGTCGTGAGGTCGCATCCGCAGGTTATTAATGAACCCGATACGCCAATAGAGGAACTGGCCGATGCTGAAATTAGTGGATTCGGCGATTCGGGCATCGATATTCTGGTGGAGTTTTGGATGGACGGCATCGATGATGGAGTGAATCGAGTAGGCGCCGATCTATTGCTGATGATTTGGCAGGCACTCAGAGACAACGATATCGAAATCCCGTTCCCGCAGCGTGAAGTTAAAATTCTCAGCGCCTCTGGGGTTTCGTCATAGTAGAGTATTTACACTATGCTATCCGAAAGACGCAACGTAGTGCGTCCACCGCCTTTACCGTGGTAGCCATAGTGGAGCTTGAAACGTTTCTGTGACAGGCGACATCTCTTTATGATGCGATTGCTCGTTACGATCGTCGGCCCTATCCCTTTCTATCGAAGTGTCCTTGGAATTACACGCTCCGTATGTGTCGATTGGTGGAACAGCACCTGTTGCGTCTGATGGACAGACGGTTGGTGTTGGCGAACTTGTGGCACAGGCACGTCGATGTCTCGGGATCATTCAAGATGTGCTCGAGCGTTGTGGGGCAGGGCTTGAGGACGCCGTGCGCACTCGCGTTCTGCTGATGCGAATCGAAGATTGGGAGGCCGTTATCAAGGTTCGAGCCCAGTTACGACCAATTTAGCGAATAAAAATAGTGTGCGTCCTGATTGTTATCAGTCACATAGCCATCCAGACATGGGCTCTCTTCAACACATTTTTTCTTCGGTGGACATCTCGAGCGCTTTGCTTTGAAGAATAACCAGACCGAATCAGATGGGCAGATCGCGGCTACGCCCTTGCTTCTCGCGGTCGATTAGAACGGCGTCGCGAATAGAATCGCTACACTGATGAAGTCGACGTTGTCATCGACGTTAGTGTATTCGAGCTCAAACTGTGCGATGCCGACGGAGAATCCAAAACCTAGCCCAGCGGAGAATTCTGTATCATCGTCTGAACTACGACCGACACTAATGTCTGCGGACACCAGCCCACCCTTGGCCTTAAAGTAGACAGGACCAGCAGAACGAAAAACGCCATATACCCCCAAGGTATCTATTTCCCAATCCCCCTGACCGCGGGGCGCATCGGCGTCATTGATGGTCGCGGTATAGGTGCCTTCGACGGCGATGTCACCGATACCAACGCCTAGAAACTCGTAGCCAAGTGTAACACCGGCATTGATCGCGTCATCGAACCCGCTGCGGTCATTGTCCATTATTCCACCCACTGCACCGATATAAAAACCATCGGCGGCGTGACTCGGAATAGGAATCAAGATCGCAGCCAAAAGTGCTGAGGCAAGAAAGTTTCGATACATCGGAATTCTTCGTTTCAGTAAGAAAATAAGCATCGTTCCTAAGCGTCTATTAGAAATTGATAGGCGTCAACTAAAGTCGTTGCGCATTCTTTTAATTGAGATCGATTGTCGGAAATCGGCGACACATTGAGCAATGAATGCTGATCACAAGTGTATCCCCAAATTGGTTGACCCAGATCAATGTATCATTTCGGGCCTAGATTAATACTGCTTATTCTGGTTTTTTCTCGGTACCTCACGCCGCGCGCATGCTTCAGCGATTAAAGGAATGATGCACGCCTTCGAATGGCGTTCAGTCGGATGATTGGCACAGTAAATCAACAGCGTACAAGTATACAGACAATGAAACACGTGGTATCTGGAGCGACGGTAAAGACCTCGCAGGAGGGGGCGCTATCGATCGAGGAGTTGGATCGGGTGAACGCTTATTGGCGGGCTGCGAACTATCTGTCAGTCGGTCAGATTTATCTTATGGACAACCCGTTACTAACAGAGCCGCTGACTATTGAACACATAAAGCCGCGGTTGCTCGGACACTGGGGTACAACGCCCGGGCTCAATTTTGTCTATGTGCATCTCAACCGCGTTATCAAGGCGCGAGATCTGAACGTGGTTTTCATTACAGGACCCGGCCATGGGGGACCTGCTTTGATCGCGAATACCTATTTAGAAGGAACGTATAGCGAAATTTATCCGGAAGTGTCGCGAGATGCCGACGGATTGCGCAAGCTCTTCAGGCAGTTTTCGTTTCCAGGCGGTATTCCCAGTCACGTCGCGCCGGAAACACCGGGCTCTATCCATGAGGGAGGCGAGTTGGGATACGCGATCTCTCACGCCTATGGAGCTGTGTTTGACAATCCGGATCTGATCGCGTGTTGTGTAGTTGGAGACGGCGAAGCGGAGACAGGCCCGCTCGCGGCCGCGTGGCATTCCAACAAGTTTCTGAACCCCATCCAGGATGGAGTAGTGTTACCGATCCTCCATCTAAACGGTTACAAGATTGCCAACCCCAGTATTCTTGCGCGTATCTCCCGAGAGGAGGTGGGCTATCTCTTCAGAGGCTATGGCTACGTTCCTTATTTTGTAGAAGGAGCGGACCCCAAGTTTATGCATCAGCAGATGGCGGCGACTTTGGACTCAGTTATAGACGAGATCCAGCGCATCCAACAAGATGCCCGCCGGCACGGTACAGGCGAACGTCCGCGTTGGCCGATGATTGTATTACGAACGCCGAAAGGTTGGACCGGACCTTCGCAAATTGATGGTAAGAAAATGGAAGACTCTTGGCGGTCACATCAAGTACCTATTGCCGATATGGCCACTAAACCCGGCCACATTGAGCAGCTTGGGCAGTGGATGCAGAGCTACAGACCAGAAGAACTGTTTGATCAAGACGGAAGGTTGTTCGCAGAGATTGCTGATCTTGCTCCACGGGGTGAGCGCCGCATGGGGGCCAATCCACATGCTAACGGTGGCTTGTTGCTGAAGGACTTAAAGATGCCTGAATTCAAAGACTATGCCGTGGATGTACCTAAGCCCGGTGTAGTCATTGAATCGGCCACCCAAGTCATGGGCCTGTTGCTGCGCGACGTGGTGAAAAACAACCCGCACAACTTTAGAATCGTGGGACCAGACGAGACGACGTCGAATAGACTTTCGGCTCTGTTCGAGGTTACTGATCGCAGATGGGTCGCGGACACGCTTCCTGAGGATGAACATCTGTCGCCGGATGGGCGAGTGATGGAGATTTTAAGTGAGCACACTTGCCAGGGTTGGTTGGAGGGGTATCTGCTGACGGGGCGCCACGGCTTGTTCTCTTGTTACGAAGCGTTCATTCACATCGTCGACTCAATGTTCAATCAACATGCGAAGTGGCTGAAGGTCTCGAAGGAAATTCCATGGCGGCGTCCCATCGCGTCGCTCAATTATCTACTAACGTCGCACGTTTGGCGCCAGGATCACAATGGATTCTCCCATCAGGATCCCGGATTTATCGATCATGTTGTAAATAAGAAGGCAGACATTATCCGAGTCTACTTACCGCCTGATGCCAATACGCTGTTGTACATCACGGACAAATGTCTTCGCAGTCGAGACTTTATCAACGTGATTGTGGCGGGAAAGCAAGCACAGCCTCAGTGGCTCGATATGAATTCCACCATAAAACATTGCAGTGCGGGGATCGGTCTGTGGCAGTGGGCTAGCAACGATCAAGGAACGGAACCAGACGTGGTCATGGCATGTGCAGGTGATGTTCCGACTTTGGAGACGCTGGCAGCGGTCGATCTGTTACGGCAGCAACTACCGAGCCTCAAGATCCGCGTAATCAATGTGGTGGATCTGATGACGTTGCAGCCTCGGGAAGAACATCCTCACGGGCTGAGCGATAAAGACTTTGATGCATTGTTTACTACCGATAAGCCCATTATCTTTGCCTACCATGGGTATCCGTGGCTGATACATCGCCTAACATATCGTCGTACCAACCATAACAACTTGCACGTTCGGGGTTACAAAGAGGAGGGCACCACGACGACACCGTTCGATATGGTCGTGCGTAACGACCTCGATCGCTTTCACTTGGTTGAGGATGTTATCGATCGAGTTCCGAGCCTTGGATATAAGGCGGCGTACACAAAACAGTTGACTCGTGACCGACTTATCGAGCATGGCGAATACATCGCTCTGCATGGTCAAGATATGCCTGAGATTCGAGATTGGAAGTGGCCAAACATCGATGACAGTGCATAGCGGCTGAAGGGGGGAATGATGGGACGGGAAGCAAAAATTCAGGAGCGAGTACCTATCCCAGATGTCTCGCTTCGTAATAACAGGCACTATCTTTTGGGTTTACCACCAGCCCTTGAACCTCTCGCCGCAACCATTGCTGAGCTTGCCATAGATCTGCGCTGGACCTGGAGCCATGCGGGAGACAGTCTATGGAAGACACTGGATCCAGGGATTTGGGAGCAGACCGAGAATCCCTTTGTGGTGTTGCAGAATGTGACGCGCGCCCGATTGGAGGAATTGGGTCGCGACACCCGGTTCAAGCAGCTGCTAGAACAACTATCGTGCAGCCACCGAGAATATTGCGCAGACCCCGGCTGGTATGGCACGAACTACCCAGATGCTGACTTGAAGGGGGTGGCCTATTTCAGCATGGAATTTGGTCTTGGCAATGCGCTCCCGCTTTACGCGGGTGGGTTGGGAGTTCTTGCTGGGGACTATCTTAAAGCGGCCAGTGATCTTGGTATGCCGGTAGTCGGTATTGGACTGCTTTATCAGGAAGGTTATTTTCGGCAAGTTTTGGATATGGATGGACGCCAGCAAGAAATCTACTCTTATAACGATTCAGCGGTTTTGCCTGTCCAACCGGTTAGTGCCCGCAGCGGGGCCTGGATGCATATACCACTCGAATTGCCCGGGCGCACCGTCCGTTTTCGCGTGTGGCAAGCGCGGGTCGGTCGTGTGCAATTGTACTTGCTCGATAGCAACGATCCGTTAAACAGTCCGTTAGATCGCGGAATTACCAGCAGGCTTTATGGTGGTAATCAGGAATCCCGACTGGTTCAAGAGGTTGCTCTGGGAATCTGTGGCTGGCGGTTGGTCGAAGCCTTGGACTTGGACATCGACATCTGTCACCTGAATGAGGGGCACGCTGCATTCGTCACGCTCGAGCGCGCCCGATGCTTCATGCAGAAACATCATATTGGTTATTGGGAAGCGCTATGGGCGACACGTGCCGGCAATATCTTTACCACCCATACACCGGTGCCATCGGGTTTTGATACATACGACCCTGACCTATTGGCTAAGTACGGAGCAGATTATGCGTCTAGTCTAAATGTGGAGCCCGAGGCACTGGCCGGTCTGGGGCGCAAGAATCCCCACGACCTTACCGAACCATTTAATATGGCGTACCTCGCCATTCGCGCCAGTGGTATGACCAATGGTGTGAGCCGTCTACACGGCGACGTCAGTCGTAGGATCTTTCGGGATCTCTATCCGCGTTGGCCGCTGCTAGAAGTTCCGATCACTCATATCACCAATGGAATTCATGTGCCATCTTGGGATTCTCAGTGGGCCGATGATATTTGGACTCGGAGCTGTGGCAAAGAGCGTTGGCTCGGCACACTGGATACCATGAGTGAAGCAATAGAGGCACTTGATGACGAGACGCTGTGGGCCTTTCGTGGAGAAGAGCGGAGTGATCTTGTGAGGCATGCACGCAATCGCTTGGCTCGACAGCTAGCGCAACGTGGCGCAGACGTAAACATGATTGCCGATGCCCATGACATCTTGGATCCCAATGTTCTTACGCTGGGATTTGCTCGACGGTTTGCAGAATACAAGCGGCCAAATTTGTTGTTACAGGATCAAGATCGTCTGACTCGGCTTCTCACAAATTGCGACCGCCCGGTTCAACTGATCATTGCGGGCAAGGCCCATCCAAACGATGAAACAGGAAAGCGTTTTGTCCAGCAATGGGCGAGATTCGTACAGCGACCGGAAGTTCGATTGCGAGCGGTATTTCTCGAAGACTATGACATTGCATTAGCGCAGGAGCTCGTGCAAGGAGTAGATGTGTGGATCAATACCCCGCGTCGTCCATGGGAGGCGTGCGGTACCAGTGGTATGAAGGTGCTCGCCAATGGCGGCCTAAATCTCTCTGAGCTGGACGGATGGTGGGCTGAAGCGTGTTCCGATGATGTGGGTTGGTCACTTGGGGACGGACAAGAACACAGTGGACGTGACTGGGATGTGATCGAGGCAGAACAGCTATACCGACTGCTAGAGAATGAGATCGTGCCGGAGTTTTATGACCGCGATTCCACCGGGGTGCCGGGTGCCTGGGTGGCGAGGATGCGACTCAGCATGGCTCGATTAGCACTGCAATACAGCAGCAACCGTATGATTCGTGACTATTTGACAGAACTCTACCTCCCTTCGGCGTCAGCCCACCGACGTCGCATCGAATCAGGCGGTCGGCTCGCTATAGAGCTTCGTCAATGGGAACTCACCTTGAAACATCATTGGAATGAAATCCACTGGGGGAATCTTGAAGTCAGCGAGCAACATCAAGGTTGGTGTTTCAGTATTCAGGTGTATTTGGGAGAACTTGCCCCTGAATTGGTGCAAGTCCAGCTGTTTGCAGAAGCAAACGGACAGCAGGACACCTATTGTGAGGTCATGCAGCAAACCTCGCAAATTCTAGGCGCGACCAATGCTTATGTGTATCAGTGTGTCGCCCCCACAACACGTCCGCATGAGGACTATACCGCGCGTGTTGTGCCCTACCACGCGCAAGCGCGAGTACCAACAGAATTGTCATTAATTCAATGGCAAAGGTAGCAGAGAAGCGCTTGCGTGATCTTGACTTGAGCTAGCGGCCTCGGCGGCCTAGCTCATGCATTTTCTCCAACCACCTGTTGTGCTTTGCGTCGTTGGCCGTTTCGACTAGACCAATCAAAGCTTCCTTAATCGGACCGATGCCGCAGAAGCCAAGGATGTTTCGCTCCAGACTCTTGAGGCTATGTGCTCGGAAGTACCAGCGATAGAAAAATCCAGGCATGCCCATAGTGATGACTATACGAGCGGATCTGCCCTTTAGCAGCTTCTTCCATAAGCCTTTAGATTTGGTTTCGAAAGCAAATTCGGGTCGGAAGGCCTGTTCGAAGAACGCCTTCAGTAGAGCCGGCATGGTCCCGAGCCATAAAGGATAGATAATCACTAAGTGCTCTGCCCATTTGATAGTGTGTTGGGCGCGGTTGATAGCGTCTGGGACCACGCCAGTCTCAAAGTCCTTTTTCGTACGTAGCAAGGGGAACTCAAGTTTGGCAACTTCTATACCTCTGACGTCGTGGCCTGCTTCGTCCGCTCCTTTCACATAGGCGTCCGCAAGCGCATGACAGAAATGTCCACCATCCAGGTCGGGATGTCCTTGAATCAAGACGATACGTTTAGGCATATCAGTGTGTGTCTACTGGTTTGGCTCTGGATTGCCCGTTCTCGTGCAAACGGTGGTCGCTTTTGTCGATTACTTCTTTGTATCAGGCGCTATTAGAGCGAAATCATACACTTGCGGTCGTTGATACAGGTCAAGATGTATATCCAAAAGCACGGCTAACATTCCTGAGCAAGATAGAGCCGTGTGTTACCGTGTTGATACGTTCTGGATGCCCGAGTTTTGCCGCGAATAGGTATGTTATGTGATCAAACGAACGACAAGAAATTCATTGATCGGAGCGATGATCGCTATTGTTGGATTTGCGGCGGTTTTTTCTTGGCAGCGCAATCAACAGGGAACGTTCCAAGGTTTTGCGTCTGGCAATGGCCGACTCGAAGCCACTGAAGTCGATATCGCCACCAAATGGGCGGGTCGTTTGTCGGAAGTATTGGCGGATGAGGGGGATTTTGTACAAGCGACCGAAGTTGTTGCTCGCATGGACACCAAAGAGCTAAAAGCTCAAGTACGCGCAGCCGAGGCCGAAGCAAGACGCGCGCAATATGCTCGTAATCACGCCACCGCCGTGGTAGCGCAACGTGAGAGTGAACTCGGGCTTGCTGAGAGCAATTTGGAAAGAGCGCGTAATCTGTATGAAAATCAGAATATCTCCGTTCAAGAGCTTCAGCATAAACTAACGGCGATGAAAACCGCGGCGGCAGTGCTTGCTGCGTCTGAAGCGAATTTGGCGAACGCAGCTGCCGCGATTGAGGCTGCTACTGCCAGTGTGGAGAGGGTTCAGGCACAGTTAGATGAAAGCATTTTGGTCGCGCCGATTAACGGACGCGTTCTCTATCGATTGGCGGAACCGGGTGAGGTATTGCCTGCAGGTGGCAAAGTGCTGTCACTCATCGACCTCGATGATGTCGATATGACGATATTTCTATCCGAGGCGGACGCCGGTAAGGTGTTGTTGGGCTCGGAGGCGCGTATTGTGCTTGATGCGATACCAGATATGTCCATCGGAGCCCATGTTTCTTTTGTTTCTCCTAAAGCGCAATTTACCCCTAAGCACGTTGAGACCCGAACAGAACGCTCGAAGTT
>Ga0224508_10004582_pt1 | contig 11246 bp, 8 predicted proteins | sample SF_Jan12_sed_USG_4_FD_170157 | JGI IMG/M metagenome (GOLD analysis project Ga0224508, IMG submission 170157) | Sediment microbial communities from San Francisco Bay, California, United States - SF_Jan12_sed_USGS_21 | ecosystem: Environmental > Aquatic > Marine > Sediment | place: USA: California...
ACGGCGAGACGTCGCCGGTCGCGACCAACTCGACCACCCTTGGGCGGCAGCGCAACCGCCGGGTCTCCATCTCGATCCTGAGGTCGAACTCGCCGGTGAAGCTCACCGGGCGCCAGCTGCAGATCGACCAGCGCCTCGCGATCGCCGCACTGCTCCGCGAGAAGGCGCTGCGCCGGCGCCTTCTCGCCGGCCTGAGAGCGTCAGACCTCAAGAACGGCACCCTCCACGCCGGCAGCTTCGATGGCAGCGTGGTCGTCGCTGGGCAGGAGTCCCTTGAGAAGACCACCACCTCGCGCCCCCGGCCCATCGAAGTACCGCGGTTGAGCAAACCCAGGCGGGGCTTCCGCTTCACGGCTCGCCAGGTGCTGATCAACCGCCGCATCTCGCAGGTCGCGGTGGCACGGGCCAACGCGCTGGCAGAGCGCTTCGACGACGGCCTCACCGGGAGTGACATCGCCGATGGGGCGATCAGCTCCAGGAAGCTCGTGCCGGGGCTGCGGTTCGGCTCGATCGGCGCGGGCCCCGCGCAGCCTCGCCGGCCGTTCTCGGTGCCGAGGCTCGACTCCGGCAGCATCCGGCCGACGAAGGTCACCGAGGCCGATCTGATCGCGAACCAGCGCCGCTCTCAGGCCGCGATCCGTCGCCTCAGCCTGCTGATCTCGCGCGTCAACGAGGGCTTCAGCGCGGAGGATTTCCGGCCCGGCTCGCTGTCCGTGCCCGACATCGCCCGCTAGCCGTCCGGCTGCTCGAGCGTCGACTCGAGCTGGTCAAGGCGATCCCCCCAGAAGTCCTCCAGGAACGCCCGCACCTGCTCGAGCGCCTCGGGATCGGCGCGGTGCACCCAGCTTGTTCCCGTGGCGGCGCATCGCGATCAGCCCGGTGTCGCGCTTCCGAGCGGCGCAATCGGCTCGACACCAGCTGAGGGACTTCTCGGCGATGGGCGCGCGGACGCGGGCCAGGCGGTAGCGACTCGGGCTCAGGCCATCATGCGCTCGTCTTCGTCGCGGAAGCGGGTCGGGATAGGCATTACCTCCTGCATCTCCGGAGCGTCGGGCATGTCCGCGCGCTCGCAGTGGCGGCCGAAGGCCATCGCGAGCGGCCGTGCCGTGAGACCGTGGGCGAAGACGCTGAACAGCACGGTGATTACGACAACGGTGAACACCTCCTCACGGCCTACCACGCCCTCCTCCTCCAAAACGATCAGCGCCAAGACGATCGAGGCGAGGCCGCGCGGCCCGAACCAGCCGACGAAGAGCTTCGTGGCGTGTGTGAGACCCAGTCCGAGCATTGAGAGTGCCACCGGCACCATCCGGATTAGCGTCAGACTGAGGACGGCATAGAGCGCGATCTCCCATGTGATCTCGTCGATACGCGGTGCGGCGAAGGCCGCCCCAAAGATGAAGAAGGTGCCGAGGGTCAGCAGCTGACCCTCCTCCTCGCTGAATTCCAGCAGTCGCGCGCTGAGGGGCTCGCAGATCTGTCCGGCGGCCAAGCCGGCGACGAAGGCGGCGATGAAGCCATTGCCGCCGAGTTCCTCCGCGCCAAGCAGGGCGATCAAGGCGAGCGCAATGGCGGTGAGCTGCTGGAAGGTGGGGCCGACAGAGTCGTTGCGGAGCGCCTGCTTGAGCAGCCATGCCCCTCCGAGCCCGACTGCCAGTCCGACAAGCACGCCAAGGCCGATCTGCTCGACGATGAACTGCACCCAGAAGGCCGTTGACCCGCTGTTGCCCTCGATACCGGCGAACGCAATGAAGATGAACAGGAACGGCACCGAGAGCCCGTCGTTGAGGCCGCTCTCGACGTTCAAGCCCTGACGCACGCGGGCGGGCACGGCCATATTGCTGACGACGGCCTGCCCCAGCGCCGCATCGGTCGGGGCGAGGACGGCGGCCACGATGGCGGCCTCCCAAAACTCCAGATCGGCGAGCAGCACCGCACCGACGGCGATACCGGCACCGATCGTGAGCGGCATCGCTATCGCCAGCAGCCGAACCGGGATCTGCGGACTGTGCCTTACCGCGATGAAGTCGATCCTGCCCGCATCTGTGAAGAGCACGATCGCCAGCGTCAGCTCGGCAAGCAGCCTGACAGCTTCCTCCTCGACGCTGACGCTGATGATGTCGAGGGCGTCGGGACTCACCAAAAGGCCGGCCGCGACGAAGACGATCGGGCCCGTGATGGCGTGGCGGCCAAGTAGCCGCGACACCAGGCCGTAGGCGAGAACGAGGGCGACGAAAACGAGAAGGGTGGTCATCGGCTCCTGGTGCCTCGTTGGGGCCGTAGGCTAGCGGCCGCAGCACGCGCGGCTGGTGGAGGAGGCGGGCCAGATGAAGACCCCGACCGTGAGCAATGCGGTCGGTTCACGCGCGTTCAGGCCCACGGCGGCGCCTCGGGACTGTCCCGGAAGCCCCGCGTTGGGATCGGCTTGATGTCCTGCATCTCCGGGGCATCCGCCATTCCAGTCCGCTCCCAGTGGCGGCCGAAGGCCGTTGCGAGCGGTCGGGCGGTGGCACCATGGGCAAAGACGCTTATCAGCACGGTGATCACGGCGACCGTGAAGACCTGCTCGCGGTGGAGAAGCGCCTCCTCCTCCAAGACGATCAGGGCCAGCACGAGAGAGGCAAGGCCGCGTGGGCCAAACCAGCCGAGGAAGAGCTTCGTGGAGTTGTCCAGCCCCATGCCGAGCATCGAGAGCGCCACCGGCAGCATTCGGACGAAAGTCAGGCTAAGCAGCGCGTAGAGGAGGATCTCCCATGTGATCTCATCGAGACTCGGGGCCGCGAACGCCACCCCGAAGATGAAGAAGGTGCCAAGAGTGAGCAACCGGCCCTCTTCCTCGGTGAACTCGAGCAGCCGATCGGTTAGCGGCCGGCATACCTGCCCCGCCGCCAAACCCGCCACGAACGCCGCGATCAAGCCACTGCCCCCGGACTGCTCGGCAGCAGTGAGCGCGACGACGGCTAGGGCGACCGCGACGAGCTGCTGGAAAGTCTCGTTGACCCGGTCGCGACGCAGCGCCCGATCCAGCAACCACGCTCCTCCCAATCCGATCACTAGACCGACGATCACCCCAAGGCCGACCTGCTCGATCACGAACTGGATCCAGAAACCCGAGGTGCGGGTCTCTTCCTGGATGCCCGCGATGCCCACGAAAACGAACAGGATTGGCACGGAAAGGCCGTCGTTGAGCCCGCTCTCCACGTTCAGTCCCTGGCGGAGTCGCGCGGGGATGGCCCGGTTCGTGATCACGGGCTGGCCGAGCGCCGCATCGGTGGGAGCCAAGATGGTGGCGAGGACCGCCGCCTCCCAGAACTCCAGGTCGGTCAAGATGGCCGCGCCGGCCCCGAGGCCCAGCAAGATCGTCAGCGGAAACGCGAGGCCGAGCAGGCGAACGGGGACTTGTGGGCTGTGCCATACCGCGGCGAAGTCGATTCTGCCCGCGTCGGTGAATAACACGATGGCGAGCGTGAGCTCTGCCAGCAACTCGACCGTGCTCTCCTCCACGTCGATATCGACCACGACGACATCGAGCACCTCCGGGCTCACCAGCAGCCCCGCTGCGACGAAGACCATCGTGCTCGTGATCCCTACGCGGTTGAGGCGTCGCGAGACGATGCCGAAGCCGATCAAGACGACGGAGAAGACGAGGATCGCGGTCATTGGCCCCTTTCGCGCGAGACGAGCCGTTGGAGGGTAACGGCCCGCTCCGCCCTCCCAGCGGATTGGCGCGCCGTCAGATCGCGATGCCACGGGGCGCGTCCGACTCTAGGATTCCTGCAATGGAGGAGCGAAGTCTGAAGCTCTTGGAGCTGCCGGCGATTTGCCGGCGCGTGGCCGCTGCGACGAGCTTCCGCGGTGGCGAAGAACTGGCCGAGCGCATGTCGCCCTCAGGCGACCTGGCCGAGGTCAGACGACGCGTCTCCGAAACCGAGGAGGCCCTCGCCCTGAGGGAGTCCGGCATCGCTAGCCCGCGGGGAGCCCGCGATCTGCGCGACCGCCTTCCCGCAGCGGCGCGCGGAGGCCTGCTGGAGCCTGAGGAGCTCAACGACCTGGCCCGGACCCTCGATGTCGCGCTCGGTCTACGCGAGCGAGTCCTGCCGCTTCGTGAGGTGGCACCCACGCTGGGGGGGCTGATGGCCGAGCTCGAGACCGGTGCTCTGACGGCGCTGGCATCGGAGTTGGCGCGCGCCATCGGGCCGGGTGGGGAGGTGCTCGATACCGCCTCACCGGAGTTGGCCGAGGTGCGCCGCAGGCTCGCCGCCGCCCGCGTCACCGCAGAGCGCCTGGTGGGCGACCTCGCCCGCCGCAACGCCGCACACCTGCAGGAGAGCTTCACTACTTCGCGTGCGGGGCGCCCCGTCCTCGCGGTGAAGGCATCGGCGCGCAAGGCCGTCCCGGGTCTGGTGCATGATCGATCGGCCTCCGGCGAGACGATCTTCGTCGAGCCGCTCGAGTTGGTGGAGCAGAACAACCTTGCCTCCGAGCTCGCGGCCGAGGAGCGGGCCGAGATCGAGCGCATACTCAAGATGCTGTCGGGGCGGGTCGGCGCCATGGCAGGCCAGATCGAACAGGCGACCGATGCGCTAGCCACGCTGGATTTCGCCTTGGCGCGCGCCGAGATCTCCCAGCGGTGGTCGGGATGCACAGTGCAGATCGGAGAGCGCATCGGCCTGGCGGCAGCACGGCATCCGCTGCTGGACGAGAAGACGGCAGTGCCCATCGACATCGCGTTCGGCGAGCTGCAGGCGCTGATCGTCTCGGGCCCCAACACCGGCGGCAAGACGGTCGCCCTCAAGACGCTTGGACTCGCGGCGCTGATCCACCAGTGCGGACTGCGCGTACCGGCCGCCAAGGCCGAGCTGCCGGTCTTCGACACGGTGCTCGCCGACATCGGCGACGAGCAGTCGATCGCTCGAAGCCTCTCGACCTTCTCCGGGCACGTGACGCGGTTGCGCCACGTCATCGAGCAGGCCACCGACCGCTCCCTCGCCTTGCTGGACGAGGTAGCCTCGGGCACCGACCCGGTCGAGGGCTCGGCCCTGGCTCGTGCCGTGTTGGAGTCGTTGGTGGATGGCGGCTCGCGCGTGGTCGCGACGACCCACCACGCCGAGGTGAAGGAGTGGGCCGCCGAGCACGAAGGCGTGGCGAATGCCGCGGTGGGCGTCGACCCGCGCACCCTTACGCCGACCTACGAGTTCCGGGTGGGGGAACCGGGAGCGAGCCACGCCCTGACCGTCGCCGACCGGCTTGGCTTGCCGCAGCAGATCGTCGGCCGCGCTCAGGAGCTCGTGGCGCCGACTCGCCGCGAGACCGAACGTCTGTTGGAGGACGCCGAGTCGGCCCGGGTCGAGGCGAGGGAGGAGCTCTCACGCGCGGCGGCCGAGCGCGACAAGGCTGCCGGGCTCACGCGGAAGGCCGAGCGTCGGGCGCAGGATCTCGAGGAGCGTGTCGCCAAGAGCCGTGCGGCCGCCGACGCCGAGCGGCAGGCCGCGCGGCAGGAGGTTGAGCAAGAGCTCGCCGCCGCATCCGCGGCGCTTGCGGCATTGCGGAAGGAGATCTCCGCTGCGCGCAAGCAGGAGGGTAAGCGCAAGACCGACCGAGGCACCGCGCACGAGGCCGAGCGCGATCGCCGGCTGGGAGAGGCCGACCTGGCGGCGGCGGCCGCACGCGCGGCACTAGCGGCCGCGGAGCAAACCGGCCACCAGGTGCCGGTGGGCGTGGGTGACCGCGTTATCGATTCGACACTTGGCATGCGGGGCACCGTCGCCGCCATCGAGGGAGATGTCGCGGTACTTCAGGCTCAGCGCGGCGGGCGGATGCGCCTGCCGCTCGCGCGGCTGGCGGTGGATGGCTCGCCCCCGCCGGTGGTGGGCACCCCGCCGCCCGCGCCCCTCGAGCGCCCGACCAAGCGCAGCGGCACCAACGAGATCGACCTGCGCGGTCAGCGCGCGGACGAGGCGAGATCGGCGACGCGCGATCACGTCGACCGCGCGGCCGTCCAAGGCCTTGCGAGAGTTCGGGTGATCCACGGGAAGGGAACGGGCGCCCTGCGAAAAGCCATCAGAGAAGAGATGGAGCGCCACCCGCTCGTGGAACGCATCGCGACCGCGCCACCCAACGAGGGCGGCGACGGTGCGACCCTGGTCTACCTCGACGCCGAAGCGTCCGATTAGCTCGGGTCGGGAAGCTCCCCGATGTTCTTCAGCACGTTCACGTCCGGCGCCATGGTGCGGAACGCCTCGTCTTTCTGGGTGACACCCACGGTGTAGACCGGCGCCTCGTACATGCGGTCGATCATCGACGCGGCATCGCGGGCGATCGGCACGCGCTTGAAGGTCGAGACGAGAACCGCGTCGGGCTCCCATTCCTCGGCCTTGCGCAGCGGACCCGGCCAGTCGGGCTGGATCGTCTCGATCTCCCAGCCCTTCGCCGTCAACTCCTCGACGGCGGCATCGGTTCCCGGGAAGCGGACCTTCCCCTCGAGCTTGCCCGACTGGAAGAGGATCTCGGGCGTTGGAGCGGTGATGAAAAGCAGCTTTGGCATGGCATAGGACCATACCGGCTGAGGTGCCGCGCGGTGTGGGGCGATCGTCCCACATCGCGCATCCGGGACCGGATTCCCGTTCGCAACGGCTGTCACAAAGCGCCGCTCCCCTGTAGGCTCGCGCCCGGTACATAGGAGTAATGCGTGCCCACGAGTACTCGCAACTGCCGGCAGTTCATGACAAGGGGGGGCTAAATGTCCGTTTCTGCGGCTGACATTCCTGACACACCAATCCTTCAGACGATCGGGGACCGTCGGAGCATCCGCTACTTCGACCCTGAGAAGAAGGTCGAGGACTGGAAGATGCAAACGATCCTCCAGGCCGGTCGTCTTGCCTCATGTCAGGGCAACATCAACGCGACCGAGGCAATCGTCGTCGAGAAGGAGACCTGTGATCTCTGGGACGAGATCGAGGAGTGCGTCTCCGGCTTCAACGTCCAGATCATCAACCAGAGCTCTCACCTGGTCTTCTGGCTCACCAATCTGAACGCCTGGTACGGCCGTGCGAACGATGGTCTTTCGTCGCTCGCCCTCTCCGGCGCGCTCACCAAGTATCACGGATGGAACTACGAGTTCACCATGACGCAGACCGTTCCGCGTCTGATGAGCTTCCCCACCGACCGGACCGAGATCCTGTTGAGGTTCGAGAGCGGCCAGGCTGTCGGAAACGCCATCCTCGCCGCCACCGGCGTCGGCGTCGGCAGCATCCTCATCGCCTTCGGCCGTAAGCCGGGCGGTATCGAGAAGGCCTTCGGCCTGCCGCCGAACCTCAAGTTCACCTGGGGCCACGCCATCGGCTACCCCCTCGAGGACGACAAGGCCGGCGGTCAGCGCCCTCGCCTGAAGTTCGAGAAGCTGTTCCACAAGGACAGCTACGGCAACCCGCTCATGCCCGACCCCGCCGTCGACGCGGCGCTCAAGGAGAAGGGCATGATCCAGGAGCAGGCCCCGGACGCAGGTCGCTTCGACGAGATCGACAAGCTCGCGAGCCAGTTCGGCCGCGACCCCGGTGTGGTCTCGTGGCCCGAGCGTGAGGTCCAGCGCCTCATCGCTGACGACGACTGGGACTTCCGCCCGGCCCTCAAGGCCCGTGCCGAGGAAGTCATCGCTCAGGGCGGTCTGCCGGACTACCCGGAGGAGATGCGCGAGACCTTCCAGAAGCTGATGGAAGAGCACAACATCGACGCGCAGAAGTACCTCAGCTAGTCACAACGACATACGTTGAACCTGCGACCCCGCGGCGCCTCCGGCCCGCGGGGTCGCGTGTTTTGCGCGGAGGCCAAGGATGTCGTCACCGACCTCCCGTAGGGTCGAGCACGATGAGCTCAAAGGTGTCGAGTGCGATCCGAGCGCTGACGACGGTCGACGACGACTGGAGGCCCCGCTACGGGCTGGTGCTGATCCTCATCAGCAGCACATTCATCTGCCTCTCTGCTTTCCCCAGCACGAATTGGGCCTTGGCGACCGCCGTCGTACTCCAGGCGGCGACGGTGATGGCCACGCTGCGCGCATCGAGGGCCCGCCCGCTCGTAATGCTCCTCGCGCTGATCGGCACGGCCATCGGCCTGGTCGCGGCCCTCGGCCTGCTCATTGCCGCGGCGACCGGCTCGGCGGCGCCCGAGGCCAGGGTGGGCACGTTTCTGATCACGGCGCTCCTGGTCGTGCTCTCGCCGCCGGTGCTTGTGATCGGGGTGTGGCGCGACATCCGCCGCCGCCGGGCGGTCACCCTACAGACGGTCTTCGGGGTGATCAGCATCTATCTGCTCATCGGGATCTTCTTCGCGGCCGTGTACGGCGGGGTCGCGAATCTCGGCGACGAAGCCTTCTTCACGGACGGCACCGACGGGGACAGCCAGATCCTTATGTACTTCAGCTTCGTCACGTTGACGACGCTCGGCTACGGCGACTTCGCGCCGGCGCTGGCGCTCGGGCGCACGCTCGCCACGGTCGAGGCTCTGATCGGGCAGGTCTATCTCGTAACGGTCATCGCGATCGTCGTCAGCAACCTCGGCAAGGGAGTTCTGCCCGGCGACGATTGAGTGGGGCTTGATCGGGGGCTTCGCCGCCAAGGCCGCGCCTTGCGTAAGCGCGAACCGCTCAGGCGAGCCGTTTGGCGCCCTCCCGATAGCTCAGCCCGGAGAGCCCGTCCTTGTTCTGCTTCAAGAAGCCCCGCACCGCGTCAGGCGCCGTCTTCGAGTACTCGCGCAGCGCCCAGCCGATGGCCTTGCGGATGAAGAACTCGGTCTCGTCCATGCGCCGCGAGCAGTACCCGAACAGGCGGTCCTCGTCGGTCTCGTCCTTGTGAGTGATCTGCCCGATGATCGCGGTGCGCCGTAGCCACATGTCCTCGTCGTTGATCCACTGGTCCATGAGGGGCGAGAGCTCGGCCCGGCTCTGCCTCCAAATCGCACCCACCAACCGGATCGCTACCTCGTCCACGAAGTCCCACCACGCGCCCTGCACGATCAGGTCGCGGTAGAGGGGAATCGCGTCGAGCCCGATGAACTCCCTCGCTGAGCGAGCCACGGCGATCGCCAGGTACTTCTCCTCCCGGTGCGGCTGAGCCCATAGCGCCCGCACCACGGACTCGTAGGTGCCGGCGTCCTCAATCGAGAACCGCGCACGCAGCTCCTTCAGCACCTCGCTTCGGCCGGGCTTCTGGACGCCGTAGAAGGACATCTGGGTCTTCATGTACGCCTGCATGCGCACGGCCTTCTCGGGATCGGCACGCTGCTCCAGCGCCCCGGCCACGAACTGCACCACCTCAGCCTCGATCGCCACCGCCTCGATCCAACCAGTCCCGGGGCCTCAACCGATAGCGCTCGCCTCACGGCTCACTGGAGGCGGGCAGCGGCTAGTCGTCATCGCTCTCGCTCCGGTCCTCATGACCGGGCCCCTCGGTGGATTCTCCATCGTGGCCGCCTGCGGCCTGAGGTGCATCGTCCTGGTGAGTTGCCGCCGCAGACGGCCGGCTCGTTGGGGGCGTTGGCGCGACGGGCGCCGTGCGGTCGGAAGGGGCCGCCGCCGGTGTCGTTGGATTGATCGAGGCGCGGGGCGCAGCAAGCGTCGGGTCCACGGGGCGCAGGCGCCCGAGGCGATCCTCACCCGCTGAGCCGAGCAAGACGTTGACAACCAGAGCCGTCGCGGCAACAAGGACTACTCCGGCGGCCAAGACACCGAGCCTGCGCCATCGCCTCGCGCTTCGCGCCTCACTCACGCGCCGACACGCTCCGGCTGCGTCTGATCTGGCCCTCGCATTGGCTCAGTTTGATGCCTCGGGATACGCGATGCATCCCGTTTGGGGCTGGTCCGGCGGAAGCTCGCAGCGCGCCAGCCGGTGAGCCCGGCGACCGCTGCAACGGCGGCGCCGTAGAGCGCGATCGCCCAGGTGGTGCCGCTGTCGGTGCCGCTTGTGATGCCGTGTATCGCCCCGACTACGAATACGGCGTATGTGAGCCAGTGAAGCCGCCGCCAGTTCCGTCCCCCGATGCGGGTCCGAAACTTGAACGAGAGATGGATCAGCAGTGCCAACTCCGCCGCGACAACGCCGAGACCGGTCCAGATCGGGCGATAGGGCACCAGGCCGGGAACGACCAGCGCGAGCGGGCTGATGTCGATTGTCGTGTCGACGAGCAGCATGAGCGCGTGCGCGCCGATGGCCATCAGACCGAGAAGCGAGAGGTGGCGATGCAGCTCGACCATGCCACCTGCCTTGATCGAGCCGATGCTGCCGCGTGTGCGCACGAGCAAACCGGCGATCATGGCGCAGCTGATCAGCCCAAATGCGACGAAGCCCGTTGCCCGAACGATGATCCACGGCAGCATCTCGATGGTCATCGCAGGCCCCCTGCGAACCTGACACCGCCCTCGCCGTCCACGAGAACCGCTGGGACCCCCCATTGGTCAGCCAGGCTGCAAGCCCCGCTCGCCCCGGCGATCACGAGCGCTGTGGCAAGCGCGTCGGCCTCTGCGCCTGTGCAGGCAGCTGCCGTCGCACGAGTCACGTCTGTGGCGGCGCTGAGGCCGCAAGAAGGCTCTAGGGCGTGGTGGTGCTCCTGTCCTGCCCGCCACCACCGGCGACGGTCCGTGCCTGAGGTCGCGAGAGCGCCCGTTTCGAGGTTCAGCACCAGCCGCCCGCGAGGCGTCGCGACGGCAACCGGCCATGGCCCTTCGTGGCGCGGTCCGCTCACCACGATGTCGCCCCCGGCGTTGACCAGGCATGGTCCTGTCCAAGCGAGAATCGCGCACGCTCGGTCGGCCGCATCGCCTTTGGCGATCGCGCCGAGGTCAACGTCGACTCCTGCTCCGAGCTCAACCCAGCCGGACGCAGTGTCGACGAAGACTGCCCTGCCCCCACCCGCCGAGGCGCCGAGGGGGCGTTCGTCGTCGGCAATCCTCTCGAAGCTTCGGTCATAGCCGCATGCCACGATCGCCCGTCCAAGGGTGGGATCGAAGCGACCGCCGGTGCGTTGGCGCAGCCTCAGCGCTGCCGAAAGAACCCGCGCCAGGTCCGGACCCACGCGCATGCGGCGCGCGTGGTTGAGCCGGCTCAGCTCCGAGTCGGGCCGAAAGCGAGACAGCAGCGCCTCGAGGCGCTCGATCTCGGCGCGGGCAGCCGCAAGGCTCGCGCGGGCATCCGGGGCATCTGGTGCCTCAAGCAGCAGCTCCATCGAGGTGCCCATGGCGTGAAAGCGCTCGCGGA
>Ga0224508_10004583_pt1 | contig 11245 bp, 9 predicted proteins | sample SF_Jan12_sed_USG_4_FD_170157 | JGI IMG/M metagenome (GOLD analysis project Ga0224508, IMG submission 170157) | Sediment microbial communities from San Francisco Bay, California, United States - SF_Jan12_sed_USGS_21 | ecosystem: Environmental > Aquatic > Marine > Sediment | place: USA: California...
ACTTGCCATCCCATCTCACTTTAGCCCTAACTTCTTTTTGACCTGCTCTGATGTATACACACGTCCTGCTTTGATGTCTGCTACTCCCTCTTCAATATTTTTGATTACAGACTCACTTAACACATCATCCTCATGAGTGATTTTTAGTAGTCTGGAAATTACCATTTCATAGGTTTCTCCAGGATGATTCATTTGATTTTTGAGATCGTTTTTTATCTTTTTAGAGAGTTTTATCGTGCTTTGCTCCATGGTATACTACGGTATAATATAGTATAAAAATGCATCAATCATAATGATGAAAAATCAGATGAAAATACAGGATTACTAACAAGAAAGCATATTGCGATTGATTCATCATCAATTCGATGACAATTAATTATCAGTTCGGTTTTGGAAATTATCATTTCGGTATCAATTTAGTTTTAAAAATTTTCTTTTCTGTATCAATCCGAAGATTTTCCGAAATAACGTCAGAAAATGCCTTGTCTTTTGAGGGTAGACCGTGGAGTAAAACCTTGAAGCGAGATGCGGCCAACTGATTGAATGTTTGTTGTCGGTGTTATCTCGTTGTGGGACGTAACATCTAGATAAGGCATAGAAAACGCTACGAGGCGGCGCACTGAAGAACGGATTTCCATTTTGGTTAAAATCGGAGGGACCTGAAAGGTAACGTCGAGTTTACTTAGTGGCTCACTGATGGCGTCTAGTATTTTCTTGGAATGACTGGGCTTGAGGTTGAGGTAGGAGCCGGTCGCAGTGTGACTAAATGCATTGTGAATTGTTGTCTCTATCTCGGGATCGAGAAGGAACACGACCATATCGTTCCCACGGCTTAACCGATGCGTAATTTGGCGTTTCAAAGCAGCTCGGACATACTCGGTCAAAAATACGGGATCGTCTTCGTAGCGTCCCCAATCCGCGAGCGTCATGAGAATCCGGCGCAGATTGCGGATGGAGATACCCTCAGTGACCAGCCTACGGAGCACATCCGTTAATAAAAAGAGAGATATAGTTTTAGGAATGGTCTCGGCAATTAGGTGTGGAAAGGTAGGCTTGATCTGCTCCAACATCCTCTGAACCTCCTCAATGACGATGAAATCGGCTGCTTTGCGACGAAGGACGGAGGAAATTGCAAGGATCAGGTATGAAGTAGTGTCCCATGTTGTAAAACCGTACTTCTTTGCTAACTCACCTTCACTGGCCGGAATCCAGGTGCCGGGTACTCTGCTAGGTATGTTAGGATTAATTGCCGGTTCTGAAGCGAATCCATGCTTTCTCATCACACTGTTACTTTCGTTGACCATCACCATGTCGGGATGGAGTTCAAGCTCGATTTCTGGGATCTCATTAATTACGATCCGGGCAGACCATGGGGGAATGTCTGCTATCACTTGAAAGCTGAGTTTTGGAAATTTAACGCCGAGTTCGTAAAACAGACCATCACGCATCATCAAATCCTCATGATAGAATGGTGTCATTTCATCGTCCCTTTCAAGGAGAGATGCTAACTCTTTTCCTACTTCGAGAACAAGCGGGTTAGAAGAGAGATTCATCGGCGAGCGAATGCGATCTACATTGTGCTGAAGTTTTGGAATCTTAATTCGGGTGTTTCCGGACTTGTCTCGAATGGTCTCAATTAAACGCTTGAGTTGGTAATTGTAATTTCGGTTTTTTAGGTCGACGAAGGTACGGTCAATCAGAAAATGAGGAATAGCATGTTTATCACCATCGCCTCGAACAGGCAGCACGTTGATACCTCGGGCCAAAGCCTTGTTATATATCGATTGCCTCCACTCGTCTCCGATCCAGGTTCTCGCCGTGTCCGAAGGGGTGAGAAGCGGTACGATGAACGTTACATCATCTATATCATCATCGATAGGTTGGATAGCCGTTACGCCTCCCCCACCTTCCCATTTATTGTAGCGTACTTCGATGTTTGCGGCTCCTAGATCTTCACTGATCTTCCGGGCGAGGTTGGCATATGCGCTACTAAACGAGAGCAGTATTCGAGTCTCTTTAGTTGAAATCTGTGCGCTCATTTCGATGCTCCTACATTGCTTGGTGGCTGATTATGCGACTTCTGGTCTAGACTGATCTTGGCGACGGATTTAATTTTCATATTTGATTGGAGATCCTGACATGATAAGACGTGAGTCGACGGGAACTCGAGTTCCACGAGTTTTCGGATATAACGTCGGATCTCTACAACTTTAGTCAGGATCGGCACACGTGCCGTGTTACGACCAATGGAATTCATTTTTTCGCGGATGGCAGATAGAATTTCCTCAGTATGGTTCGGATTGAGCGCTAGATAGTAAGTACCCATCTTTGTAGATTGGATTGCACTGCTAATGATGGCTTCGATCTTTGGATCAAGTAGGAACACCGAAAGCGTTTCTCCGTCTTTGGTGAACTTGGCTGTGATCTGTCTGCTTAATGCGTGTCTGACTCGTTCCGTCAACAAAGCGGTGTTTCGTAGCTCTGGCTCGCGTTGTGAAAGGACTTCGAGAATGGAATTCATGTCGCCAATACCGATCTCCTCGTCTACGAGTCGTTGGAGTATTTCTGTTAGCTCAAACCAGGACACTGTCTTCGGGACAGTTCTGGCCACTAGTTCAGGAGCTGTATGTTTGACAATATCCACCAGCTTCCATGTGATGTCGATGTCGAGAAATAAGGGTGCCATCCGTTGGAGAACGGTTCGCAACGCAAGGCAGATGTACTCACCTGCATCCCAGGTTTCCAAGCCCGCAGCGTCAGCGTCAGCTCGATCGTCGGCTGCAATGTAGGAGTGAGTCTGACCGATAGCTGGAGATTTTAGTGGCTTCCCGCTTATTCCAAGCTCGGCAAGTCCTTCGACCGGCTTGTTCACCATCACGTCATCTCGGCCCACTTCGAACATGATCTCGGGAATTTCGTCGATCATGATTAACGCGGTGCGAAGAGGCATATCGGTTTCATTGCCCCGAATTCTGATCCCGGGAAAAGGAAAACCAAATTCAGTTTTTAGCACATTACGCAATTCGGGTATGAGCACGTTCAGAATGCGATTAGTTCCTTTGTTGTATGTTTCAAAAATTGGAGTAATGTCTTTGGACACTTCAAGAGTGATGGGAGTCACAACAGGAAACATTGGAATAGAGGGATCTTTCTCTGTGATCATTACCTTGGGGACTTCTATCTCGGCGTTATCTGATTGTTGGCGAAGAATTTCCAGCAGATGTGTGAACCCTAGCGGATAGATTCCTCCCGAGATGTCAGCGTGACTGCGTTGAGCCAAAAAGTCTGGGATTTTGCAGGGCTCACCACGTACAGGTATTACAGATATACGCTTTGTTTGGGCTTCATTGTGAACTTTCCAGTTCCATTCCCTGTTAACCCACATGGAGGATACACTGGCACGGGTGAGTAGAACGATGACGAAATCAGCTTCATCAACGTTCTGTTTGATTTTCTGTTCAAATTTTTGGCCGATCTCGAGATTCCATTGATCTAACCAAACATCGACGTTAGCAGACCGCAGATCTGACGCAAGTCGGAGAGCAAGTTTATCATCCACACTGCTGTACGACAGAAACACTTTCATACATGATTGAAAAAGGATAATGAGTATTTATTAATTGAAGGAAGAGAAATTGTTTCTCTGAGAATTGCAATTGATATTTCAATGTTAGAATACGAATATAGAATTTTTTCCTCACAAGATAAACCATGATTGAATTATTATTGATGGCCATACTGGCAACATTACATTTGAGGTAATGATGATCCATGAATGAGTATAGAAATTTTTCAAAAAATTCTACAAAAATCGAGCATGATTCTGTTATATGGACTTCTAAATAGACTAAAGTCTCAAAAATAAATCTAACATGTTCATCATATCATTAGGTTAAATCCAATCTAGGGAATAAAAATATTTTATAGTTCAATTAATTCAATATGAATTTGCAGTTTTTTATTTCGTACTCTAGAGCAGATGGAATTGATTTTGCTAAGGGATTAAAAATTTCTATCGATGAAAATTTTCCTGATGCAAAAACTTTCTTGGATTTGATAGATGCTAAGGGGGGTAGAATGGGGTTCTAGAATTAAAGAGGCCATTCAATCGTGTGATCTCTTCATTGTAATACTTACCCCTGCTGCCATCCGTATAGGTTCTGTAAAGGATGAGGTGATGGAAGCTCTTGACAGAGATAAAATTATCTTGCCATGCAAGTCTCAGACATTACTTGGAAGATGGGAAGATCTTCCCTGGAGATTAAATGAAATGGATGGACTTGAATTTGAAGAGAGTGATGAGCTTTGTCGAGAATTAGATAGAAAAATAGAATTATTAAAAAAGAATTTGCAGCAAAAATCCATTTCTAAAGAAATCAATATTTTAAAAAAGCCTAAAAAACCAAAATTGCCTATCTCAAATTTTATAGAATTATTAGAAAATCAAGAGAATTTATCTAATAACGAGAAAAAGTGTATTAAATTACTTAATGACAAGTGGGAATGGCGAACAAAAAAAAATATTACTTGACAAATCTGGTTTGTCAGAGGAAGAATTTTTCTCACTTGTCAAAAAGATGCAAGGTACGAAATTTGAAATTGTATCCTCTGTTTTACCGGATATTCATGGTAATGAATTATGGGGGCTATCTAATAGGGTTAGGAAAAAAAGATAAGCAAATATTAATCTCAAAAAGTATTTTGATTCTTGAAAAAAATGAGTAAATTTTACTGTGCTTTTTTCCTAAAGTAATTGATCATTTCCAAGTCATGCCGTGCAGCATCAAAGCGCTTTCCGTCTTTTTCTCCATATTGAATTGCAATCTTTTGAAAAAATTCAGCGGCATCTAATTCTCCTTCCAGAGTCATCACGCTTCCAATACCATTTAAAGCAGAAGGCTCAACGGGATTTATAAAAAGGACTTTGAAGAAAAACTGTTCTGCGTCAGCTAGTAATGGATCTTTTGGAGGTACCCCTGCTTGAATAGCATCCCAATGTTTCAACATATAGGCATTTTTCCTGTGATATCCTGCAAGATTAAGTATCATGAGATCATTACGCCAAGTTTTTTCAGCTTGTTGCATTAATTTCTCTGTTTCATCATGAATGGTTTGTGCACTAAGAAGATCTCGGTTTTCAAGTTTGGTCATTGCCAAATGTTGCATTTTATCCGCTTGTTGTATTGTTTCTTGAAGTTGAGAATTTCGACTTATCATGAGGGGTTGTAACTCATTTCTTCTTGCAGGTGAATTTTTTATGGTCTTGTAGATATCTTCTATAATTTTTTTGTTTATTTTTTTTATGTTCAATGAAATTGATTTTGTCAGGAATCTTGGTAATGTAGCATCATCAAGTGTACAGGGTATGATAAATTTATCAAGATGATAAGCAGTAAGAATTTCAGTAGCCACCCAGCGAGATGTCTGTGCATATTGAGACCACAAAAGTAGCAAAACATGACTCTGTTGAATCATTGTATGAAGTTCTTTCCTAAGCAAGAAACCTCTCTTGATATCTGAATCATCTAACCAAACCTTGAAACCTTTGCTCTCAAGAGCTTTTTCCATTTTTGAAGCAAGTGTTCTATTCTTAGAGGAATAGCTGATAAATGCATCCAGTTCTGACAACAAACCTGTCTATGTGTTATAAGTAATTAAAAATTAGTTTATTCAAGTTTTTGAAAATGATAAAAAACTTATTAACGTTGTATATACTTGAGAATGATTTATCTTGTCAACTGAAAAAAATTATATGAAAGACAGATTAGAAGACCAACTTAAATGGTACAGTGACAAGGCAAATGAGAATAAGAAAAGATATCATGCTTCACAAATTATTATAATAATAGCAGGCGCTTTAGTTCCCATTGTAAATGTTATGTCTTTGGAGGTTGACGTAATTATTCGTATAATTTCCTCAATTTTAGGAGGGATGATAATTGGCATCACAGGCATAATTCAATTAAAAAAATACCAAGAAAATTGGATTCAATATAGATCAACTGAAGAGATGCTAAAAAAAGAAAAGTTCATGTATCTTAACAATGCAGGTGAATATTCAAATTCGGATAATGATGAACAAAAACTCAAATTACTTGTCGAAAGAGTAGAGTCTATTATTTCAAATCAAAACGTAACATTCTTTGTAACCCATGCTGAAAAATCTAATGCTGATAAAACTTAGTAATCTTTTTGATCTAATGTGTACTTGGATGAAATTAACTAGTTTATAATAAAAAATACTGCCAACCATTCTTCCAAATAGTATTTTTTCTCCATTACATAAATTGACAATTGTTGTTATTTCTTCATTTAAGGTTCATCTAATTGCTTTTTATAAAATAGAGGAATCAAATTTTGATTTTCTTATCTTTCATAAGAGAATAGTTTATTTCTATCAGAAGAAATAATAGGCATCATAATTTTTTTTGAATAAATTCCGTAAGATAAGGATTCATAATTTAACAATTTTTTTTGAATAATTTAATTTTATAATGCAATTGCTTTTTGTATATGATTAATAACAGGTATTACCATATTTAGATCTCAATGCCCCCAAGTATTTTCATTAGTTATTCATCAAAAGACATCAAAATTGCAGAAAAACTAGAGACAGAACTAAAAGAAGCAGGATTTAATGATTTATGGCGAGATAAACGTAAAATAGAAAAAGATTGGTCACGGGAAATTGCCTTGGCCCTAGCAGAAAGTGATGTTATTTGTCTTCTTTGGACTAAAAATTCTACAGAATCACCTTGGGTCAAAAATGAATGGCTCACTGCAAGAGCATTAGAGAAATTAATTGTTTTATGTTTACCTTCTAGTGATGATTTTCCTGAATTGCCCAAACCTCTTCAAAACTGTGAGGGAGTAAAATATCAAAAAGATAGAAAAGAAGAGTATAATTTTGAAAATCTAGTAAAACATCTGAAACAAAAAATTACTGCATTTCATGTAAAGCACGACTACACAATTCTGCCCCAAAATTCATTGATTCCACTTATGCCAGACCCTAACTTTACTGGCCGCCATATGGAAATGCTTGATCTCTACCTTGCAATGATTGGAAACCTAAACAAAATCGGTACAAATACAGTTGGCATAACAGGGATGGGGGGTCTTGGAAAGACAGCCCTTGCAGTAGAGTTTGGATGGCGTTTTAGCTATGCATTTAGTGATGGAGGTGTATTTTGGATTCAGGCAGCTGATCCAAATACTAGTCTGCTAGAAAAATTTGCATTTATTGCAAAAGAACGCCTAAAATTAAAGATTCGAGACCCTGATGATCCCAATGCTGATGAACAGTATTTCATTGCACTACAGGAGTACTGTAGGAGTCATCCTTCAACACTAATCATAATGGATAACGTCAATGATCCTGCTCAACTCAATGATTCTAAAACGCTAGGTCCAAATCTTGCAGTAAGAAACATTACACCGTTGTCATTGGGATGTAATCTCTTGTTTACTACAAGAAAGACATTTGATTTGCCTGGTGTTACTCAATTTCCTATAGACATTTTGTCTGATGAGGCAGCATATCAGCTTCTTACAACAAATAGGCCACCTGCAACTGATGAGGAGCAAAATCATGTAAAAGCAATCTGCAATGAAGTTGGTAAACTTCCACTAGCATTGGTGCTTATCAGTGCTCGTATGATAAAAAGAAGAAACTTGTCTTTTGCAGATGTTCATGAAGAGTTGGTTAAAAGAAGCCTGGATGTCATTGACTTTAGGAAAGTTAAACCTGAAGAACTTGCAACAAGACATCAAGCAGCAGTTACTGTGACATTACAAAGTCAATGGGGGGAACTGACTAAAAGCAAAAATAATAATGATGCAGAAAACGCACAACTATTATTCAAAATTGCGGGATTTTTCCCCGAATCTGCCATAATTCCAACAAGTCGACTAAATTTGCTTGCTGGCATAGATTCAGGAAAATCAAAGATAGACTCTCCAATGTATGAGGCATTGTTACTATTAGAGGAATTGAATTTAATTCAAATATTAAAAGAAAATCAAAGTACAGCAGCCAGAATTCATCCGTTATTTTGTGATTTTATAAAACAGGAATTGATACTATCAAAAGAAGAACAATCCTCATTCAAGAATGAAGCTGCTATAAAACTAAAAACTGCGTATGATGGTATGGATCTCCTTGTAAATGAATATTGTCAAAGAGGTATTGATAATATAATTAAGGATCTAAAAGTTGCAATAAGTTGGTGTAGCGATGATGGTGATGATAAAAAAACAATACAAAAAGAAGAATTAAAAGAGCTACTTTGGATACTGGACCTTGAAAGTCATAACCTTCGTGTAAAGACTAATGATACTGACGATTATAATAAAAAAGAAGAAGAGAAAATAAAGAAAGAAGATGCTAACAATACAGATAAACTAAAATTTGAACGAGCATTAAATTTTGCTCAACATTTGCAATATCGAACCATAAAGAATGGACTAACAAAGATTGCATCAAATGCTGAAAACTATCTATTAGATTTAAACAAACCTTTTCTAAAACTTGTCTGGAGTACTGAAAAGGATTCATCTTCTCTAAAACGAATTTTTTCAGGACATCATGGTGGTGTGTACTCTATTGCAATAACTCCAGACGGTAAGCTTGCAGTATCTGGATCTTCTGATAAAACTGTTCGAATATGGGACATTCAGACTGGAGAAGAAAAGTACACACTAAGAGGAGATTATGATTATGTGTACTCTATTGCAATAACTCCAGACGGTAAGCTTGCAGTATCTGGATCTTCTGATAAAACTGTTCGAATATGGGACATTCAGACTGGAGAAGAAAAGTACACACTAAGAGGACATCAGGGTGATAATGATGATAGAAATGATGATGATAGAAATGATTATTCTGATTATAACTATGTGTACTCTATTGCAATAACTCCAGACGGTAAGCTTGCAGTATCTGGATCTAATTATGGCACAATTAGGGTGTGGGATATTCAGACTGGAGAAGAAAAGTACACACTAAGAGGACATCATGGTAATGTGAAATCTATTGCAATAACTCCAGACGGTAAGCTTGCAGTATCTGGATCTTCTGATAAAACTGTTCGAATATGGGACATTCAGACTGGAGAAGAAAAGTACACACTAAGAGGACATAATAATTCTGTGGAGTGTATTGCAATAACTCCAGACGGTAAGCTTGCAGTATCTGGATCTTCTGTTGATGATGGTACTGTTCGAATATGGGACATTCAGACTGGAGAAGAAAAGTACACACTAAGAGGACATGATTTAAGTATTTTCTCTATTGCAATAACTCCAGACGGTAAGCTTGCAGTATCTGGATCTGATGATGGTACTGTTCGAATATGGGACATTCAGACTGGAGAAGAAAAGTACACACTAAGAGGACATAATGATGTACACTATGTATACTTCGTTACAATAACTCCAGACGGTAAGCTTGCAGTATCTGGATCTTCTGATGGTACTGTTCGAATATGGGATATTCAGACTGGAGAAGAAAAGTGCACACTAAGAGGACATAATGATTCTGTGAACTCTATTGCAATAACTCCAGACGGTAAGCTTGCAGTATCTGGATCTTCTGATGGTACTATTAGGGTGTGGGACATTCAGACTGGAGAAGAAAAATTGCAGCAATTAAGAGGACATAATTATCCTGCTAGTTCTATTGCAATAACTCCAGACGGTAAGCTTGCAGTATCTGGATCTTCTGATGGTACTATTCGAATATGGGACATTCAGACTGGAGAAGAAAAGTGCACACTAAGAGGACGTCATGATGTACACTATGTACACTTCATTACAATAACTCCAGACGGTAAGCTTGCAGTATCTGGATCTGATGATGGTACTATTCAAATATGGGACATTCAGACTGGAGAAGAAAAGTGCACACTAAGAGGAGATTATGATTCTGTGATCTCTATTGAAATAACTCCAGACGGTAAGCTTGCAGTATCTGGATCTTATGATGGTACTATTAGGGTGTGGGACATTCAGACTGGAGAAGAAAAGTGCACACTAAGAGGACATAATGATTCTGTGGAGTGTATTACAATAACTCCAGACGGTAAGCTTGCAGTATCTGGATCTTATGATGGTACTATTCGAATATGGGACATTCAGACTGGAGAAGAAAAGTGCACACTAAGAGGACATAATAATTCTGTGGAGTGTATTGCAATAACTCCAGACGGTAAGCTTGCAGTATCTGGATCTTCTGATAAAACTGTTCGAATATGGGACATTCAGACTGGAGAAGAAAAGTACACACTAAGAGGACATCAGGGTGATAATGATGATAGAAATGATGATGATAGAAATTATTATTCTGATTATAACTATGTGAAATCTATTGAAATAACTCCAGACGGTAAGCTTGCAGTATCTGGCTCTTCGGATGGCACAGTTAGGGTGTGGGACATTCAGACTGGAGAAGAAAAGTACACACTAAGAGGACATCAGGGTGATGTGAACTATAATTCTGTGATCTCTATTGCAATAACTCCAGACGGTAAGCTTGCAGTATCTGGATCTGATAAAACTATTAGGGTGTGGGATATTCAAACGGGAGAAGAAAAGATGTCTACATTGATACTTGATGGTATTGTATCCTCAGTAGGAATAGATCCCGATATCTCAACAATAGTGCTTAGAAATTCCATGGGCAACATATTTTATTTTCAATATATCAAACCTGCTTTTTCAAAATAAACAGACAAAATGTAAAGAATGATAAAAAAATTAATATCGAATTTATTATCTTTGAAAAATAAAGTTGTATGTATTATAACCTCTTCTATCAATAATTTGACTAGGTAATTCCTATTGAACTTACAAGTTTTTTATGATGTTATATCAATTCGAATTTTTTTAACACTTGAGCATGAAATCTAATTGCTTAACTATATTTCCATATACGTTGTACTCCCACTCAAATTGGAACTAAGTTATATCAACGAGAAAACTTTTTCAAAATGTAATAATATCTAGAAAATATCTAAGGGAATTTAACATGGAAAACAAAAATCACAGGCTTTGCAAGCTGGAGCCAACTGACTCTAGAATTATTTATTAGATAAAATGTATCTTTGAATTTTTTGTTCGTTGTGGGTTACCAAAAGCCTTATAGGCCCTCTCTGCGTTTTTAGTTTTCTAGTGTTGCAATCTCTGCTAGCATTGCAGATAACTGAATCTCAGAGTTTGCACCAACTAAGATTCTATAGTCATACTT
>Ga0224508_10004584_pt1 | contig 11240 bp, 13 predicted proteins | sample SF_Jan12_sed_USG_4_FD_170157 | JGI IMG/M metagenome (GOLD analysis project Ga0224508, IMG submission 170157) | Sediment microbial communities from San Francisco Bay, California, United States - SF_Jan12_sed_USGS_21 | ecosystem: Environmental > Aquatic > Marine > Sediment | place: USA...
GTCGTCATGGTCGGTGACGGCATCAACGATGCGCCGGTGCTTGCAGGCGCTGACGCGTCGATCGCCCCGGCTCACGGCGCTTTGCTCGCGCAAACCAGCGCGGATGTGATTCTGGCGGGTAACACTCTCGAAGGTGTGACGCTTGGTATCCTCCTGGGAAAGCAGACCATGCGTGTTGTACGGCAAAATTTGGCTTGGGCGATCGTTTACAATACAACGGCATTGCCGCTGGCTGCGCTGGGCTTTGTGCCTCCATGGGCAGCGGCAATCGGCATGAGCGCAAGTTCACTCATCGTCGTACTCAACGCATTGCGGCTTAGCCGATTTGGAGCCCCATGAGCATCCTCTATGTCCTGATTCCGCTGGCGCTGTTGTTGCTCGGCGGCGCCGTTTGGGCATTCTTCTGGGCCGTCGGTAACGGCCAGTTCGATGACCTCGACACGCCTGCGGTGCGCATCATCATGGATGACGACGACAAACCACCAGGGCAACGCCCAGAGAAATCCGAACCATGACCGAGATCGCCCCCGCACTGTCGGCAGCGTTGCTGGCCGGTTTGCTGGGCAGCGCGCACTGCCTTGGCATGTGCGCCGGTATATCCGGTTTGTTTGCTGTGAATACCGGTGTTGCAACGCTGCGTAGCGAGCTGCCGTTCGCCATTACGTACAACCTGGGTCGGGTGCTGAGCTATTCCCTGCTTGGCGTCATCGTCGGCGCATTCGGTAGCGTCATCATCAAGGCATCTCCGGCGATCGCGAGTGGCATCAGGATGTTGAGCGGCATCGTCATCATTCTCGTCGGCCTGAAGGTCGCGTTCGACCTGCGCTATCTGAACGCCATCGAACGCATGGGCGCGACGCTGTGGTCGCGCATTGCGCCGGCCGCCAGGAACCTTGTTCCGGTAACGACTCTGCCGCGCGCTCTCGGTCTCGGTCTCATATGGGGCTGGCTACCCTGCGGCCTGGTTTACAGTGTCTTGCTGATCGCGGCCACGAGCGCGGACGCGACGAGCGGAGCACTGATCATGATCGCCTTCGGGATTGGCACGATGCCCGCGATGGTGATGACCGGGCTTGGCGCGGCGAAACTGTCTCAGCTGATGCGCAGGCGCGGCACGCGCGTCGGCCTCGGACTGCTGATCGTCGTTTTGGGCGTTTTGACAATCGCGATGCCGGTCAGCGCCTGGCTGGCGCCACAAGCGCATCAGCACATGTAGGATGTCGACAGCGCCTCCGCAGTTGCGCAGCGACTATCTTTTACTCAAGCCGGCCAGCATGAATGGCGCTACCTTCATGACCTTCCAGCCACTGCAACGCCGACCGTTGTCCCGCCTTAATTTCTTCCTCGGACATGGACTCGGCCAGATCGTCACGCTCTTGCACCGCGGTCAAGTCACCGCCCTGCGCCGCAATGTCGAACCATGTATACGCCGCGACATTGTCCTTCTCGACACCGGCGCCGTGTTTGTACGAAAAGCCGAGGGCTGCCTGCGCAGGAGCAAATCCCTGCTCGGCCGCAAGCCGATAAAATCCGGCTGCAGGAACATCATTCATCTCCACGCCCCAACCGTTCGCATGCATCACGCCAAGGTTGAACTGCGCTTCAGCGTGGCCGCCTGCGGCAGCCAGTCCGTAGTATTTCAGGGCTTGCTCATCGTCCATCGGCACGCCAAATCCGTTGGCATACAGACGGCCGACGCAAAACTGTGCTTCGACATTGCCCTCATCAGCCAATGGCAAGCATTCTGCGAGCGAGGTCTCGTAATCGCCGACATCAAAAGCGGCCAGGCCTTTTTGCAGATCGGCCGCAAAAAGTGTGCCAGGGGAGAATGCAAGTGCCATTATTGGCAGTAATCGAAGCAGATTGCGCATGAGGGTAACCTCCTCTCAGCAGCTCTACCAAGAAGAGCGGCAAAGCACGCTTCTATTACCGCAATCGGGCCTCGGAAAGGCTATTCGGAGATGTACTTAGGGCTCTGGCGGACGCTCCTCTTCCAGCTCGCGCGCCAGCCAGGCCAGCGTTGACCTGGCGTCGCGCCCAATCATGCGCTGAGCAACGCCGCGTGATGCCTGAGGTGATCTTCGATGAATGTGGATATGAAGTAGTAACCATGGTCATAACCTTCGTGCCTGCGCAGCTCGAGCGGCAGACCGCTTTCGGCGCAGGCGGCCTCGAATAGCTCGGGCTTCAGCTGCTCTGCAAGATACGCATCCGCCGAACCCTGGTCGACGAGAATCCTGCTACGCGATGCGCCGTCGCTGACATTTCGTGCAACCTCGCACGCGTCGTATTTGTGCCACCTCGATGTGTCGCTGCCCAGATAGTAACCGAGGGCTTTTTGTCCCCACGGACTGTGCAACGTCGTGCAAATCGGTGCAAACGCCGACAGCGACCTGAACACATCGGGATGTTTCAGGCCGATCGTCAAGGCACCGTGTCCACCCATCGAATGGCCGGTCAGTCCATGCCGGTCAGCATCGCCCGGAAAGTTTTCGAATACGGCGGGCTGCAGTTCCTGCATGACGTAGTCGTACATGTGGTAGTGCTTCGACCAGGGCGCTTCGGTTGCGTTGAGATAGAAGCCGGCAGCCAGGCCGAAATCGTAGTCTTCGTCCGGATCGTCAGGCACGCCCTCGCCGCGCGGACTGGTATCCGGCGAGACGAGCATAATGCCGAGTTCGGCCGCGTATCGCTGTCCGCCACTCTTCACCATGAAGTTCTCTTCGGTGCAGGTCAGCCCGGAGAGAAATGTGACGACCGGGACTTTGCCAGCTGCTGCCTGCGGCGGCACGAAGACTGCGAACTGCATATCACAGTTATTCGCTTGCGATGAATGTCGGTAGAAACCCATCTTGCCGCCGAAGCAATTGGTTTCAGTTAGCGTTTCGATTGTCATGGGCAGCAATTATGCCCGCGCATCAGATTTTCTGAAATACGAGCGTCGCATTCGTGCCACCAAAACCGAAACTGTTCGACATCGCGGTTCTGATGCCGGCGCTGCTGACACATTCGGTCACGAGCGGAGCGCCCTCGACGGCCGGGTCCGGATCGTTAACATTTATCGACGGCGCAATGAAATCGTGCTCCAGCATCAGGATGCCATGAATGGCCTCCTGCACACCGGTCGCGCCCAGGGAATGCCCACACAAAGATTTGGACGAGCCAAATCTCGGCATTTCATCGCCGAATACTGAACGCATGGCCTCAACCTCGGCAATATCGCCGGCGGGTGTGCTCGTGCCGTGTGTGTTGATGTAATCGATCGGCACATCCACCGTCGACCTGGCCAGCTCCATGCAGCGCACAGCGCCCTCGCCGGATGGCGCGACCATATCGTGGCCGTCCGAGGTCGCGCCGTAGCCGACCAACTCGGCGTAAATCTTTGCACCTCGCGCCTGGGCATGTTCGAGCTCTTCGAGCACCACCATGCCGCCGCCCGCTGCAATGACGAAGCCATCGCGCGTTGCGTCATATGGACGCGAAGCCGTCGCCGGGGCGTCGTTATATTTCGACGACAGGGCGCCCATCGCGTCGAACAGGCATGCCAGTGTCCAGTCTTCCTCCTCGCCGCCGCCGGCAAAGATAATGTCCTGCTTGCCGAACTGGATCTGCTCGGCGCCGGCGCCGATGCAATGCGCGCTTGTCGCGCAGGCTGAGGTAATCGAGTAATTAAGGCCTTTGATCTTGAACGGCGTTGTCAGACACGCCGAGACCGTGCTGCTCATCGTGCGAGTCACCATGTACGGCCCGATCTTGCGGACACCTCTTTCCCGCAGTTTATCCGCGCTGGCGACAATGTTTGCGCTCGACGCGCCACCGGATGATGCAATCAGCCCGGTCCGAACATTTGATACGTCGCTCTCTTCAAGGCCTGAATCATCAATTGCCTGTTGCATTGAAATATAGGCGTAGGCTGCTGCGTCGCCCATGAATCGACGGACCTTGCGATCGATGTGATCGGCGATGTCGATATTGACGCTGCCGGAAATCTGGCTGCGCAAGCCCATCTCAGCATAGGATTCACTGGCGACGATTCCCGAACGACCGTTCTTCAGGGAGTCGACGATTTCATCCTGAGTGTTACCGATGCACGAAACGGCACCGAGACCCGTAACGACGACACGACGCATCAATTTTTCCTAGAAATCATCTGTGGAGGTGAACAGTCCAACTCGAAGATCCTCTGCTGTGTAGATCTCTCGGCCATCGACCGACATGGTGGCATCGGCAATCGCCATATTCAACTTGCGGGTAATGACTCGCTTGATGTCGATCTGGTAGCTAACGAGCTTTGCCTTGGGCAGGACCTGACCGGTGAATTTGACCTTGCCGGAGCCGAGCGCCCGGCCCCTGCCCGGCAGATCCAGCCAGACAAGGTAAAAGCCGACGAGTTGCCACATCGCATCCAGTCCCAGGCAGCCCGGCATGACCGGATCACCCTCGAAATGGCATTTGAAAAACCACAGGTCCGGATGGATATCGAGTTCGGCCTTGATTTCACCCTTGCCGTATTTGCCATCGTCCTTCGAGATATGCGTAATGCGGTCCAGCATCAGCATATCTGGCAGAGGCAGGCGGCCGTTGGTCGGTCCGAACATCTTGCCGTGTGCGCATTCTATGAGCTCGTCGTAGCCAAAGGAACTCGGTCGTGTCAAGGTCTCGAGGGCGGCATTGGTATTCTTGTTGGTCATTTGCTCTCCAGTGCAATCGCGACTGGTTAAGGTATCCGCGCAGGTATGCGCATTTTCGCTGTCACGATATTACCGCTTTGCGAAAGGTCTGGCTTTCGAATACGCGCCAATTGGCGTCGGCGCAGTCAGGGACGCCGCGAACCTGATCGAGAACCTCAGTTCTATAAGGCGATGTTGGCGAGTTGTGGACTCATTTGCTTGCCCCATTCATTTTGGAAAATCACAGCCGCATTGCGCCCCTTGGTCTTGGCCTCGTACAAGGCATCGTCTGCCCGACGCAGCAATTGCTCCGCCGTAACGGTCCCGGACGCCTGCGCAATTGCCGCACCAACACTGACCGTAACACTCGGCGATACATTGGATGCCTTGTGCTCGATATCCAGGTCCACGACCTTGCAACAGAGTTTGTTCGCGAAGGATTCAACGTAGCTCGGCGTAGGGTCAAACAGAATGATCGCGAACTCCTCACCGCCATAGCGCGCGACAATGTCCAGCGGTCGATTGACACTTGATGCAAGAGCGCCGGCAACGGCACTTATACACAGATCACCCTCCTGGTGACCGTAGCAATCGTTGTACAGTTTGAAGTGATCGATATCGACAAGAGCAATCGCGATGTTGTTGGCATCGCGTTTAGCCTGTTTCCACACCTGTTTCAGGTGTTCGTCGAAGTTTCCGCGGTTGCGCAGTCCGGTTAGGCCGTCCGTACGCGCTTGTTTGTCGAGCTTTCGTTTGATCTCAAAAATCTCTCGCGCATTGTGCTCCAGCAGATAGCTCGCATAGCTGCCGACAAGGTTCGAAAAGCCCAGGAACAGGATACCGTAGGCGAGTTTTTGCACCGCTCCGCCCATGGCAACACCGACCCCCAGATAGACAAAGAAGATCGGCCAGCCGGCCAACATGCTCAGCCTGAAGTTGAGGCCCATCAGCAGATAGACGTTGAAAGTGGTAAAGATCATGCCCCAAAGCACCAGTTCCACGCCGCTTTCTTTGGCCATGCCGCCGACTACAATTGTGGAAATGCCAACCATCATGATTGTGAACGTGACGATGTATGGCAGCCAAATGCGATCCCTGAAGAAGAACGTTGCAGCCATCGCGAAAGACAGAGGCAGCAGCATTGAGACAATGCGAAAAGGAACTGCTCGCTGCCAGAACGCATCCGGCATCATGAAGACGTCCAGCAGGCACACGGCGGCGACCAAAATTGCACCGAGCCCCAGCCCGGCCCGTGCAACCGGCAACTTGATATTGATGTAGTAAAGCTGAAATTTCCGATCCAGCGCTTTCGACTCTGCCTCGGTGGCGATCGACGGCGATTTGAATCTCAGTGTCTGGAAGAGTTGTGCGGCCTGAGGTTGCATATAATCACTTGAGTGGAGTCCTCATGGGTTATCGGCAGCTACTCTGAGTTCTTGATGCTGTACGGGCAGGCAGCCGACACATCGCCTCTGGCAGCCGGACAGCATGAGGTTCCGCAGTTCAGATCTTGTCGTAATCCAGCGTCAATGCATCACTGACAGGGCGGGACTGGCACGCAAGTACGAATCCTTTATCAATTTCCCACGGCTCCAGACCATAGTTCGTCGCCATCGTGACCTCACCTTCACGAACATGGCAACGACAGGTCGCGCAGACACCGCCTTTACAGGAATACGGCAGTTCGATGCCGTTATCGGCTGCTGCATCGACAATATTTTCGTCGCCGCGCCGCATTTCGAATTCCTTCTTGTGGCCGTCCATGATCACGGTGATCGTCGCATGATCCGCTGCTTTGGCCGTTATCGACTTCGCTTTGGCGCTCTTGTGCGGCACACCGAACCGTTCGGCGTGAATGCAGTCCGCGGCCAGGCCAAGTTCCAGCAGTGTATCGGTGACAGTCTTGATCATCGTGTCAGGCCCGCAAACGAATGCCGCGGCCGGCTCCAGACCGGCACAGAACTGTTTGTATAATTCGCGCACTTTGTCTGCGTCAAGACGGCCGGCTGCGATCGGAAATTCCTGGTCTTCCTGACTAAAGATGAATTGCAATTGCAGTCGCTCGGGATACCTGTTCTTTAGTGCATACAAGTCTTCGATGAACATCGTTGTCGACTGCTTGCGATTGCCATAGAAAAGCACGAAACGGCTGCGTGGCTCATTGGCAAGCACGGATTTGATCATGGAGAGTATCGGCGTTATCCCGCTGCCAGCCGCGAAACCGATATAGTCCTTCGCATTTGCGGGATCAAGCTCGACATGAAACCGCCCGGACGGTGGCATCGCTTCAAGCGTGTCACCTACAGCAAGTTGACTCGCGGCAAATTCCGAGAACTGACCACCGGGCTGAACGCGAACGCCGATCTCCAGGGGTCGTTCACCTTGAGCAGAACAAATGCTGTACGTACGGCGCAACTTCTTGCCGTCCAGAGTGATCTGGAACGGCAAATGCTGACCGGCCAGAAACTCATACTCACTAACCACTTCCTCAGGTGCGGCTAATGCAATACGCACCGAGTCTTTGGTCTCGTGATCGAGTCGCTCAACCGTGAGTGGATGGAATTGCCGCATCTAGATGCACTTGAAATATTCGAAGGGTTCGAGGCAATCACTGCACTTGAAAGACGCCTTGCACGCGGTCGAGCCGAATTCGCTGACGACTTGCGTGTCGAGTGATTCGCAACGCGGACATGCGATGGCACGGCTGCCATGCAATAACTCGCGCTTGCTTGCGCTCTGCGCCGGCGGCGCAATACCGTATTCTTTCAATTTATCGCGGCCTTCGTCACTGATCCAATCTGTCGTCCATGGCGGTGACAACACTCGCTTGATCCTGACGTTCTCCACGCCATGCTTGTGCAACGCGTCAATTACGCTTTGCTCGATCACTTCGGTGGCCGGACATCCCGAATACGTCGGGGTCAACTCAACAACAACCTCTTCGTTGACCGTAACGCCGCGGACAATGCCCAGATCCGTAATCGTCAGCACCGGAATCTCGGGGTCGGGCACTTCCTTCAGCCAGGTCAGTACCTGTTCGCGACTGAAGGCCAGCTCTACCAAGTCGCACCCGGGTGAGTGCGCTGCAGATACTGCATCTCGGCGATAAGGTAGCCAAGGTGCTCGCTATGTCGCCCTTCCTTGCCACCGCTGGCCATCCAGGCATCGGCAGGTTTCTCCAGCGTAGCCTGAGCGATAATCGCCGCGACATTCGCCTGCCAACGCTCGCGAATGGCATGCAGATCCGGACCGTCAAATTCGGCCTCGAACAGGTTGTCTACCTCATCCGGCGCAAACAGCTCCCCGGTGTATTGCCACAGCGTATCCAGTGACTGCTGCACACGTTCGTGGCTTTCTGCCGTGCCGTCGCCAAGACGTACCAGCCACTGCACGTTGTGGCGCAGGTGATAGCGTATTTCTTTCTCCGCGCGCGCCGCGATTTCGGCCACGCGATCGTCGGAACAACTCATCAGCGCTTCGAGCTGCAATAAGTAGAACGACTCGAACAGGACGAGTTTTGTGATGGTTTCACCGAAATGCCCGTTCGATTGCTCGATCAACAGGACGTTTCTGAACTCGTTTTCATCGCGCAGGAACGCGAGGTCGTCTTCGCCGCGACCCTGGCCCTCCAACTCTGCCGCGTAGGTGTAGAACATCCGCGCCTGGCCGATATAATCCAGCGCAAAATTCGCGTTCGCGAGTTCTTCCTCGAGCTCCGGATAGGCGGCAACAACTTCGACCAGGCGCTGGCCCAGTATCAGCGCGTTGTCACCAAGCCTCAATACGTACGCGAGACGAGCGTCGTCAATTTTCACAGATTGTCTACTCCATCCGGAATCTTGTAGAACGTCGGATGCCGATAGATCTTGTCCTCGGCAGGCTCGAAAAATGCAGCTGACTCCGCAGGATCCGACGCGACAATCTGGCTCGATCGCACGACCCAGATACTGACACCTTCACTACGCCGCGTGTAGGTATCGCGTGCATGATCGAGTGCCATCTGATCATCGGCTGCGTGAATGCTGCCGGCGTGGCGATGACTCAGCCCCGACTTGCTGCGTATGAAAACTTCGTAGAGTGGCCATTCTTTGTTGCTCATACGTGTCTCTCTTCTCTTGGGGTCAGGCGGCATCCTTGTGCGCCGCATGTTTCTCAGCATAGGCATGGGCCGCTTCGCGAACCCACTCGCCATCGTCGTGCGCCTTGCGGCGTTTCGCCAGCCGTTGCTGGTTGCAGGGGCCATTGCCTTTGATGACTTCGATAAACTCCTGCCAGTCGATTTCGCCGAATCGATAGTGCCCCGACTTCTCATCCCACACGAGCTCGTCATCAGGCATTTTGAGACCGAGAAAATCGGCCTGCGGCACGGTTACATCGACGAACTTCTGCCGCAGTTCATCGTTGGAGAAGCGCTTGATCTTCCACGCCATCGACTGTGCCGAATGCTTCGATTCGTTATCCGATGGCCCGAACATCATCAATGACGGCCACCACCAGCGATTGAGCGCGTCCTGCGCCATCGCTTTTTGTTCGGCGGTGCCGTTACAGAGTTCATGCAAAATGTCGAAGCCCTGGCGCTGATGAAAACTCTCTTCCTTGCAGATTCGGACCATTGCCCGTGCGTATGGGCCATACGAACAACGGCACAAGGGAATCTGATTCATGATGGCGGCACCGTCGACCAGCCAGCCGATCGCACCGATATCGGCCCATGTCAGGGTCGGGTAGTTGAAAATGCTCGAGTACTTGGCCTTTCCCGACAACAGATCCGCCACCATCTCATCGCGCGAGACGCCGAGCGTTTCGGCCGCGCTGTAAAGATACAGACCATGCCCGGCTTCATCCTGAATCTTGGCGAGCAGAATTGCTTTGCGTTTGAGTGTCGGCGCCCGGGTCAGCCAGTTACCCTCGGGCTGCATGCCGATAATCTCGGAATGCGCGTGCTGCGATATCTGGCGGATCAGCGTGCGTCGATACGCTTCGGGCATCCAGTCTTTGGCTTCGATTTTTTCCTCGTCGTCGACGCGTTTTTGAAACGCCTCGAGATCGGCAGCCGACTCCGGACCGTCGCGTTTCGAATCGGGTTGTCCTTGTTGATCGAGGCCTTGAGTGTACATAAACGGTCCAATGCGATTGTGGGAACGCGCTACAGGGAGCGCCGCAGCACGCGCTTACGCCTGCGGCGGTAATGTGTCACATTTATCACACTTTTTCAATATATTCTGTATCAGTTTAGCCATCGAGCAATCGCTCGCCGCGACTCACTGAGCGACCGCGAAACAGTGCGACGACCGCCTCATCCTGGTTGAGCACCTGCACCGAATAAAACCCGACTCGCTCACCGCGCAGTTCTTCTCGTGCAACAGCGCGCAGCATGTCATGGAGATTGACCGGCCGCAGAAATTCAATGTGCCCCGATCCGGCAACGGTCAGTTCGTCGTAGGCATTACAGGCGAACGCGAATGCGGTATCGGCGAGCGTGAAAATCAGTCCGCCGTGGCAGATATTGAAGCCGTTGACCATGTCTTCCCGCACCCGCATCGTCGCCGACACCGAGCCGGCCTCGATTACTTCAACATCGATACCCAATGCCCTGGAAGCCTTGTCGCCGGCGTACATTTTGTCAGCGCATGCACGCGCGCGTTCGAGATCATTCATCGTTATCAACTCCGGCTGTAGCGCTGCTGCTATTGCAGACCACCAAAGCGCTGCATGAAACCGCCCGCTGGCGGCGGTAGCGGTCCATCGGCTGTTTCCATTGTCTCCGACAGATAGGCGTCGGACTGAGCGTAAATCGCCAGGTACAGATTCCTGCAAAGTTGGTAGGCGGCCGTGCCGTGCCAACCCGCTGGCAGCAACGCAGCAGGCAGTTGCGGGTCCCGCAGAAGCACCTTGCGATACTCCTGGATCAGCAATGTTCGTACCAGGAACGCGGTTTTTGGCGACACGTTCGCGTCTTTTCCGTATGCAGCGATCAATGGCCGGAAGCGCTTCACGAAGCTCGCATAACGCTCGTCGATGTCGGCAAGATTCCAGCTTTCCTGCGCCAGTTGGCGCATTGCCGACTCGTTCCTGATGGTTCGCCCTGACATGACGACAAGATCATCCGCCACGCCGAGACGACGCAACGCCGCGTCCAGGTCGGCCATATCAGGGGCCGGATGTGCAAATACACTCGTCGATAGCGCACCGAATCCAAGCCAGCCCAGTTCCTTACGCACCGCGTCTTTTGTCGCCCCGTCGACGTTCGTGAGCAAAACCGTGGTCCAGGTATCATCCCAACTCGACACGGGTTCGCCATAGATCTTGTGCGTCGCGTGTTCGAATCGCTCACGCCCTTCGTCGGTCAGGCTGTAGTAACTGCGACGACCAATCTGCTTCGCTTGTAACCAGCCGTCCTGCACCAGCCTGAAAACCGAGGTCCGCACGAGGCGTTCACCGATACCGAAGTCCTGCATGACCGTGATCAGGCTACCCAGCCACACAGTGCCGCCGCGCGGCGCGATCGAATCGCCGAATACCGTTGTGATCAGCGATCCCGTGCGCAATGTTCGTCGCGAACGAAACTCG
>Ga0224508_10004586_pt1 | contig 11238 bp, 9 predicted proteins | sample SF_Jan12_sed_USG_4_FD_170157 | JGI IMG/M metagenome (GOLD analysis project Ga0224508, IMG submission 170157) | Sediment microbial communities from San Francisco Bay, California, United States - SF_Jan12_sed_USGS_21 | ecosystem: Environmental > Aquatic > Marine > Sediment | place: USA: California...
ATTCCCTCTCCCGAAATCGCCCTGATCAACTCGTAGACCTCCTCCTTGGCGCCGACATCCAGCCCCCTTGTCGGGTGATCAAGGATGACAATCCGCGACTCGGCGTTCATCCATTTGGCGAGCACGACCTTCTGCTGATTGCCGCCTGACAGATTGAGGCAAAGCGCATTAAGGCTTGGTGTTCGAATGTTGAGTTTTTCGACCCAGCTCCGAGCGAGCCTTCGTTCCCTGCCGTAATCAATGACGCCTCTGCGTGCCACCTTTTCGATGCTGGCCAGCGTCATGTTGGCGGTCACCGAAAGAAAAAGCACCAGCCCCTCGGTCCGCCGCTCGCGGGGAATGTACCCGATGCCATGATCGACAGCATCGGAAGGCGAGGTCAGACGGACCGCCCGGTTGCCGATCAGCAACCGCCCCGTGGTAGGCTGATCGAAACCGAACAGGGTGCGGCAAACGGCTTCACGGCCTGAACCGATGACACCGGCGATCGCCAGAACCTCACCCGCGTGCAGTTCGAAATCAACATGCCGATACTGCCGGTCGAGTGTCAGGTTCTCGACCGCCAGCAACACGTCCGATCGGTACGGTGCCTGATCGGACTCCCTATAATATTCCGATCGGCGGCCGCGGCCGACCATCAACTGGTGCAACTGATGAACATCGGCGTCAGCAGCTACCAGATCGGCAACGACCTCGCCGTCTTTCATGACATAGACCCGATCGCTAAGCGCCAGCACTTCATCCAGGCGATGGGAGACGAAGACAAAGGAAGCACGCACCTTGAGTGCTCTTACGCGCTCGAACAGAATGTCGATATCCGCCTGCTCAAGCACCGACGTCGGCTCGTCGAGCAGGATCACCAAATGCCCTTCGGCTGCCTCCTCGAGGGTAAGCGCCTTGGCAAGTTCGACCATCTGGCGCGCGGCGAAGTCCAGCTCTGCCGTGGGCGTTGTCGGATCGATGTCGACCTGAACCTTCTCAAGCTGACGCTTTGCGGCTGCATACAACGCGCGCCAACGCACCAGCCCGCCTCTGGTAAAGGGACCCTCCGCGCCAAGATAGATGTTCTCGCCGACGGTGAGGTTAGGCAGCAAGGACTGCTCCTGAAAGACCATGGCGATGCCATGCCCCGCCGCGTCAGTCGGACTTTTCAGGCTGACCGTCTCCCCTCGTAGCTCGACGGCTCCATTGTCCGGTGGATAAACGCCTGCAAAAATTCGCATCAGGGTCGATTTGCCGGCGCCATTTTCGCCGATGAGGCCGACAACCTCGTGCGGTCGGACCTCGATCGACACATCCTTCAGCGCCTGGACGCCCGGAAAGGATTTGTCGATATTTTTGACCTCGAGAATCGGCGTTGGGCCGGGCGAAGCGCTGTTCATTTGACGACACCCAGGCGCGTACGGTCGACGGACAGGGCCACGGCCACAATGATCATAACGCCCTGGACGATCTGCTGGACGTAGGGCGAGATACCCATCAAGACCATGCCGTTACTGAGCACCATCACGATCAGGACGCCAACCAGGGTCTGCAAGACCCCCCCTTTGCCGCCCATCAAAGCCGTACCGCCGACGATGACGGCAGTAATGGTCGTGAACAATCGCCCCTGTCCAATGAGAGCGAAGCCTGCGCCTTGTTGCGCGGCCGCGATGATTCCGCCGAGGCCGTAGAATGCACCGGCAATCGTGAAAATCGCGATTCGGCAGCGTTTCACGTTGATGCCGGAAAGGCTGGCCAGATCTTCGCCTCCGCCGATCGCGTACATATAGCGACCAAGGCGCGTATGGTTTTGGATGACGTAGGCGACAAGCAGCGCCGCCAGTGCCAGCCAGACCGCGAACGGCATGCCCAAAAAACGCTCCAGGGCTAAGGCTCGGATTCCCTGATCCATCACCCGTACCGTAACACCGCCGAGAATGGCATTGGCGACGCCCACGCCGACAAACCACATGCCGAGCGTTGCCATGAAGGACGGGATCCGAAATCCAACATGGATGATGCCGTTGAGGAAGCCGATAGCAGCACCGGACATAAGCACGATAAAGGCAGCCAGTACGCCGAGATCGTAGGTATTCGCTCCGTTTAGGACCAAGAGGCTGAGAACGACCGCGCCGAATGCGACAACCCCTTCCATCGAAAGATCGATGCTGCCCATGATGATCACGAAAGTGACGCCGAGCCCAAGGATCAAGGGGATCGCTGCCGAATTGGCGATCCGTGCCATGTTGCGGACCGAAAGAAAACTCGGGTTGATCAGCCCAACGATGATACAGAGCGCGATGAGTACCAGGACTGGTGCCCATGGACCTAAGCGCCCCCGGATCTGCCGCCAGCGCTCGGCGGCGTTCGTGCCCAACGTTTGCGAAGCGGCCGCCGCGTCCCTCGTCACGGCCATGAAGGACGTCGACCTAGAGTCACTGAAACGCCGTCAGTGACCCCGGGTCTTACGCGCAGGCCCGTCGCGAACGGCGAGGATTTGTGCATTACTCGTACTGGATTTGGCCGGAGACCCGCCCCCAGATGTCGGCAAAGTCAAGCTCGGGCGAGCTCTTGATATTTGTTTCGTAGAACTCTTCGGCATTGTCGGCAGTGATCACGATGCCTGAGCCGTAGAACTCGCGATGATCCTGAGGTTCGGCTGCGGGATCGAACTCTCCGGTTTTGGCGTGATAGGGAATCGAGAGGCCCATGCCGCCCTGCCAAAATGGATCCCATGCGACCGTGCCGGCAAATTCGCCTGCCATGACGGCCTCGACAGCGAGCTGGATACCGTCGATGCCGGTCACCGGCACATTGCCGGCCATGCCCTCGGCACGCAGCACTTCAAGGGCGGAGATACCCATACCGTCATTAGCGGCCCAAACACCTTTAATCTGGTCACCAAAGCGGGTCACCCATGCGCTGGTGATGTCATAGGCTTTGTTGGGATCCCAATTGGCGACTTGGAAATCCAAGAGCTCGATATTCGGATTTTCAGCCAAAGCCGCGTCTAGTCCTGCCTTACGCTCAATCGCTGGCACATTCGACAGGATGCCGCCGAGCGCCACGATGCCGCCCGAACCGCCCATGGCGGCGAACAACGCCTCCGCCATAGCCTTGCCGTTGGGTTTGCCATCGAACGAGATGTGCGACACGTAATGTGGATCGAAGTCCCAGGGATGCAAATCAGCGGGTTTGTTCCATTGGGTCGTGACATAAACGCCGGCCTCAGCACAGGCTTCGACGATTGGCCTTGCATCCGGGCTCTCATTCGGATCGACATTCAGCACCATATTGCCGCCGGTCTTGGCGATCATCGCCTTGATATCGGCAATGCCCTTTTCGCTATTGCCTTCGGTGACCAAGGTCGCGTAGTCGGCACCGGCCCAATTGGCGAAGGCTTCGCCTCCCTGATTCCATGAGGCATGATACGGATTGGAAAGCGATCGGATCGAGTTGACCACGGTAACCTTGTCCTGGCCGAGAACGCGACCTGGCAGGCTGGCCGCAAGAAAACCTGCACCAGCCGCCGCGGATCCTTGAAGGAATTGGCGCCGGCCAGCTTTGTTTGACCACTGATTTGGCAAACGGCTCATAACAGCCTCCCCATTTATAATTCAATTGCCTTCGACAACAGTTCACCAAGGGACCAAGTACAAGTCCAGCGAAAACGCGACCGTTGCATGGCCATCGACGGCCATCCCTTGCGTTCAAGGCTGGTCCCAGGGCTGATCCCCCTATATTTTAGTCTTGGCTATCGTCTCAAAGAAGGGTTCGGGGGATGAAACGCTCGGAAATCAACGCCGCCATTCGCTTGGCCAATGAGGCCTTCCGGCGCTATGGCTTCCATCTGCCGCAATTTGCCCATTGGTCTCCCGAGGTCTGGTCGACCAAGGGCGCCGAGGTTCGGAATATTGCCGATTGCAAGCTTGGTTGGGATATCACCGATTTTGGTTCCGGCGACTTCAAGAGAACAGGTTTGACACTCTTTACAATCCGAAACGGTCAGCCGGAGAATCCGCGCGATGGCGGCAAAGTCTATTGCGAGAAAATCCTGTTGATGGAGGAAGGCCAATCCTGTCCCCTGCACTTCCACGACGTCAAGGTCGAAGACATCATCAATCGTGCGGGCGGCCGGTTGCTGCTTCAGCTTTACAATGCCGATCCGGATGGTGGCCTGGCCGATAGTGATGTGTCGGTGGACGTGGACGGTGAGCAACGTAGGATTTCTGCCGGTGATGTCATTGCGCTCCATCCCGGAGAAAGCGTCACGCTGATGCCGCGCTGCTATCACGCTCTATCGGTCGAAGGTGGACAGGTGATGATCGGCGAAGTCTCAGTGGTCAATGACGACCACGGCGATGTTATTTTCTTGGATGAAGTCGGCCGCTTCCCGAGTATCGAAGAGGACGAACCACCCCTGCATCTCTTATGTGAAGACTATTCGGCCTATTGGCCAGGCGCTGCTGGCATCTCCAGGGAATCATGCTGATGAACAATGTCGAACTACGTCACAAGATGATTGCTACCTGTCAGAAGATGAACGCAATGGGCCTCAACCAAGGTACGTCCGGTAACATCGGGGTCCGCATCGAAGACAAGTATCTGTTGACGCCCTCCGGCCTCGATTACGACCTCATGGAGCCTGAGGACATCGTCGAGATGGATTTCGATGGCGGCTATTCCGGCAATCGCATCCCGTCGACCGAGTGGCGTTTCCACCGCGACATCCTGAAGGAGCGCCCCGAGGTCGACGTCGTCATCCACACTCATTCGATGTTCTGCACGACACTTGCGATCCATGGGCTTTCCATTCCGGCAGTGCATTACATAGTCGCGGCGGCCGGCGGCACCGACATTCGCTGCGCGCCTTATGTGACACCCACGACCCAGGCTCTTTCCGACGTCGCGCTGACGGCGCTCGAAGATCGGCGCGCCTGTCTGCTTGCCCATCATGGCATGATCGTGATCGGCGAGACACTCGACTCGACCTTTGCGCTACTGGTCGAAGTCGAGAACCTCGCAGCCCAATATTGGCGTGCCCTGCAAATCGGGAAGCCACCGGTACTGAACGAGGCTCAGCTCAGCGAGGTGTTCGAGATCATGAAAACCTATGGGCGTCAGCCCGATCCCGAATTGCAAAAGAAGTAGATCGCTACAAGACATGTCTGATACAGAAGCCATCGGCGTTCTGGACGTTGGCAAGACCAACATCAAGCTCGTCGTGTTCGATCGGCAAAGCCAGATCCTGGATCAGGCCACAAAGCCTAACGCATCGCTTCCGGGACCACCCTATCTTCACCTCGACACGGAAGGCGTCTGGCAATGGCTCCTTCAGCAGCTTGGCTTGTTGTCCCAACGTTGGCCGATCGGTTCCCTCGTCGTGACGACCCATGGCGCGGCCCCGGCTCTGATCGATGAAGCGGGGCTTGTGCTGCCGATTCTCGACTACGAACTCGAGCCACCAGACAAGATCGCCGAGGCTTATCGCGCCATTGCCCCGAGTTTCGCGGAAACGTTCGCTCCGCAACTTCCTGCCGGCTTCAATATGGCAAGGCAAATCTTCTGGCAACAGGAGGCATTTCCGGAAGCGTTCGGTCGAGTGCGTCACGTTTTGAACTATGCGCAATACCTGGCATGGCGACTGTGTGGCGTTGCAGCGAGCGAGGTCACGTCTCTTGGTGCCCATACCCACCTCTGGGCACCGAATGAAGGCCGGTTGTCGTCTCTGGTCGAAAGGCTGGGCTGGGGCCGGCTGTTTCCGCCGATAAGATCTGCCTGGGACGTACTCGATGTGATCAAGCCTGACGTTGCAGCACGAACCGGCTTGAGGAGTGATTGCCGCGTCCTCTGCGGCCTGCACGACAGCAATGCGGCACTCTTACTTTATCTGAAATCGCGGGGACGGAACTTCACTTTGGCCTCGACCGGCACATGGATCATCGTGTTCAGCCCTAGTCAACCGCTCGACAAGCTGGACGCGGCGCGAGATACATTGGCCAACGTGGATACCACCGGACAGCCCGTTGCGACTGCACGGTTCATGGGCGGGCGAGAGTACCAGACCCTCGCAGGCAATGATCCGGCAACGAAGACTGCCCCTGATGACATCCAACAGCTTGTCGAACAAGAAACGTTCGCTTTGCCGTCCTTTGCGCCGGCTGGTCCATTTCCAGGTCGAGTGGGTAGGATCGTCGGTCCGGAGCCGGTAACGGCCGCGACGCGAAATGCCCTTGCAACGCTTTACGTTGCACTCATGACCAACGTTGCATTCGATCTAGTGGATGCACAAGGCGAGCTGTTCGTCGATGGCGGTTTTGTCGACAATGAGCTCTACACCGGCCTACTCGCAACCTTGCGCCGAGGCCAAACGGTTTCAGTCAACAGCGCGAAGGAGGGTACGGCAACCGGGGCAAGCCTACTCGCGACTTGGCATGACCCCGAGATCATTGCGCCGCTGGATTTGCGGCCGATCGAGCCGGTCGATATTCCTGGGCTAGAAGCCTACGCGGCGGAATGGAGTCGACGCGCTATGCTTGGATGACGTCGATCCCAACGACGCGCATTGACCACCTCAGTCAAGTCTTTCAGGATAAAAACACAAATCAAACAGGGAGGTATTGTAATGAAACAATGTCAGCTTATGGCTGCGGCTGTTCTCGCTGTATCGACAATCACCTTAGGCAGCGCTGCGGCCCAGGATGCGGGCCGAATGGGTGTCGTCGTCAAGATCGGCGGAATTCCATGGTTTAATGCCATGGAGGTAGGTATCCAGGATCGCGCCGCCGAGCTTGGCTGGGATGCCTGGATGGTGGGTCCAACAAGCGCTGACCCGGCCCTTCAGGTGCGTGCCGTCGAGGATCTGATCGCTCAGGGCGTCGACGCGATCGGTGTGGTGCCGAACGATGCCGAGGTGCTGGAGCCTGTGCTGAAACGGGCGCGTGACGAGGGCATCATCGTGGTGACCCACGAATCACCGGATCAGCAGAATGTCGATTGGAACTTCGAGATGGCGTCCTCGACCGGCTTTGGCGAGGCCCATGCCAAGTTGCTCGCTGAAAAGATGGGCGGGGCCGGCGAATACGCCCTCTACGTAGGTTCGTTGACCGTGCCTCTGCACAATGCCTGGGCAGATGCGGCGGTCGCCTATCTCGAGGCCAATCATTCCGACATGAAGCTGGTCGCAGATCGGTTCGGCGTGGCTGAGAGCGTTGATGATTCCAGGAACACGGCGCTCGATCTGATGCGCGCGCATCCGGATCTCGGCGGTTTCCTCGCCTTTGGCAGCCAGGGACCGATCGGGGCCGGCCGCGCTGTTGCCGAGCGGCGCAAGACCGGCGAGGTTCATGTCGTCGGCCCATTCTCACCTGGTCAGGGCCAGCGCCTGGTGCATGACGGCACTATCACCGGCGGGTTCATGTGGAATCCGATGGAGGCCGGCAAGGTGTTCGTCACCATGGCCGATATGATCAAGAAGGGCGATGCGATCGAGAGCGGCACGGAAATTCCCGGTCTCGGCGTTGTCGAGCCCGATGCGGCCACCAGCAACATCATCGTCGATGCGCTGGTGACGTTGAACACCGAGACCGTTGACAGCCTGGCGGATATGGGGCTCTAGCAGGGCCTGCCGGGGCCATCTCGGGCTATGCGGAGGGTGGTTTCAGGACCGCTCTCCCATACCCTTTTGAACGCCACATGATGACAGAGCCGCAGAGCCAGCTCGCTCTTGGTGCTACCGATGTCTCGAAGACTTTCGGTGGCGTTCACGCGCTGATCGATGTCGATCTCGATATCAAAGCAGGGGAGCTTCATTGCCTTGCCGGTGAGAACGGGTCGGGCAAAAGTACGCTGATCAAGATCGTAAGCGGCGTCTATGCGCCCGAGCCAGGTGCCCGCATCACGGTCGGCAACCGCAGATTCGATCATCTGAACCCGGCTCTGGCACGGCATTTGGGCATCCAGGTGATCTGGCAAGATTTGGCCCTGTTTCCGCATCTTAGCGTCGCTGAGAATATCGCCTTCGAACACAATCTCGGCAGTCGGCCCCATTGGGTGCGCAACCGGACATTCCGCGACATGGCGGCGGCCACGCTTGATCGAATAGGCTTTGAGATCGATCTCGATGAGACCCTGGGCGAGCTTTCGATCGCTAGGCGTCAGCTTGTGGCTATTTGCAGAGCGTTGGTCGCGGACGCGAGGATCGTCTTTATGGACGAGCCGACGGCATCGCTGACCAAGGCAGAGACTGAAGCCCTCTTTGCCGTGGCCCGAAACCTTGCGGATGACGGGATCGCCGTGGTGTTCGTGAGCCATCGCCTGGCCGAGGTCATGGCGATCGCCGAACGGGTCACGGTGCTACGGGACGGTCGCCGGGTCGGATGCTTTCGGAGCGATGAGATCTCCCAGCATGAGCTTGCCGCCCGTATGACCGGACAAAGTTTCGACGAGCGTGTCCGGGCTAGGGACCGATCCGCAGCACCGGTCGTCATCGAGACCCGGAACCTTGGCCGATCCGGTGAATTCGAGGATGTCTCGCTCAAGGTGTGCGCCGGTGAGGTGCTCGGCATTACCGGGCTTTTGGGCGCCGGGCGGACCGAGCTCGCCTCGACCCTGTTCGGCCTCACCAAGCCCGATCGAGGCGTTATCCTCCTGGATGGCAAGCCGCTGCATCTCACCTCGAACCGCGATGCGATTGCCAAGGGGATAGCCTACGTGTCGGAGGATCGCTTGACCCTCGGCCTGATTGAGGCGCAATCCATTGCCGACAACACCGTCATCAGCGTAGTGGATCGGCTCACCGACAAGTCCGGCATGATCAATCGTTCGAAGAAGGACGGGCTGGTTCGGGAGTGGGTCGACCGCCTCCTAATCCGCATTGGCGAGGCTGACGATCCGGTAAAGACTCTGTCCGGCGGCAATCAGCAGCGCGTGGTGCTGGCCAAATGGCTGGCGACCGAGCCCCGCTTACTGATTCTCGATACACCGACGGTCGGCGTCGATGTCGGCGCGCGCGCGGGCATCTTCGACATCGTTCACAAGCTTGCAGCTGACGGCAAGGCGATCATCCTGATCTCGGACGAGATCCCGGAAGTCTATTTCAATGCCGACCGCGTTCTGCATATGAAAAAGGGCCGGATCGTCAACGAGTATCGACCAGCGGCTACCTCGATCGACGATATCGAGAGTGCCGTCCATGCTTAGGCTGCCGCGGTCGCCCGAAGCTTGGCTGACCCTGGTCATCATTGGCATGTGCCTCATCCTCGGGGTCGCCACCGACACCTTCTGGACCCTGGCCAATGCTTTCGATCTTTTGAATGCCAGCGCCATTAATGTCATCTTCGCGGTGGGCCTTTTGGTCGTCCTGATCGCGGGCGGTATCGACATCTCCTTCGCGGTCGCTGCCTCGGTGGTTCAATATGTCACCGCGCTCGCCGTGATGCAGATAGGCGGCGGCAACTGGCCGATCGCCCTTTTGATCGCCGCTCTGGTCGGTTTCGGCTTGGGCGCGATCAATGCCGGACTGATCCATTATTTCCGAATCATCTCAATCGTGGTCACCATCGCCACCTTCAACGCCTTCTTCGGCTTCTTAATGTTCTTCACCCGCGGTGTCTCAATCTACAATCTCCCGGATTGGTGGCTCGACCGCATCATCTTCTTCGAGCATGAGACAGCGAGCGGCGACTTCATCGAGATCCGGTTGCCGGCCGTGGTCATGGCGGTGATGGTCCTCTTGACCTGGTTCCTGATCAACCGCTTCAATCTCGGCCGGCAGCTCTTTGCTCTTGGCGACAACCCGGACGGTGCCCAGCGGATCGGGATCAATGTCGCCGGCATGCATTTTCTCGCCTATGGCTGGCTTGGAGTCTGTGCCGGCATCGGTGGATTGATGCAGGCGCACTATGTCCAGGAAGTCGTGCCGAATGCTCTTTACGGCCGCGAGCTTGACGTGCTCGCCGCCGTCGTGCTCGGTGGCGCCAGGCTCGGCGGCGGCAAAGGCACGATCCTCGGTGCCATCCTCGGCGTCATCCTCATCGCGATTGCCGAGAACGGCCTAAACCTTCTGGGGGTGTCGCCCTACGCTTTCAAGATGGTCGTAGGCGCGGTGATCCTGATCGCGATTACCACCAGCAATCTCGACACTCGTGGTTTGCTCAGCCGGAGGCAGCGCGCGTGAGAACGCTGTTCAACATCGGCCGCAGCGAACTCGCCGGCCTTTCCGCCCTGCTGCTCGTCGTCCTTGTTCTATTCGGTCTGACCACACCGCGCTTCTGGTCTCTGGCAACCTTTCAATCGATGACCTTTCAGATCCCGGAGCTTGGTCTTCTTACGCTCGCGATGTTGATCCCGATCCTCTCGGGTGGCCTCAATCTGGCTATCACCTTCATCGCCAACATCGCAGGCCTGACCATGGCCTGGGTTCTGCAGAGCTTCGGTGGGCCGGAGGCCGGCAGCCTTGCCTTCATCATCGCCATTGTTGCGGCGCTTGGCGTCGGCGCTCTGATCGGCTGGCTGATGGGTGTGATCGTCGCGTACACAAACGCCCATCCCATTCTCGTCTCGTTGGCCTTCATGATTTTTCTGCATGGCATCGGGGAATATCTAACCCGGGGCGGCGATATCTCGGGCTTTCCGCTCTTCGTGGCCACGATGGGCCATGGCACGGTCGCCGGGCTGCCGGTGCCGCTTCTGCTGTTCGCGTTCTGCGCCCTGGTCTGGCACATCCTTTTGACACGCACGCCGCTTGGTTTCTCGATCCACATGATCGGCTCGAATCAGAGAGCAAGCCACTATGCAGGCATCGATACAAAGCGCGTCCTGACCCTGATCTATACCCTCTCAGGCTTGATGTGTGCGGTCGCCGGCATCGTCATGCTCGCTCGCTTCAATTCCGTTCGGGTCGGCCATGGCGAGGCTTATCTTCTGATCACCGTGCTCGCCTGTTTCCTCGGCGGCGTCGACCCGTTCGGCGGCTTCGGCCGCACCGTCTCTGTGGTGATTGCTCTCGTCACGCTTCAAGTGATTGCAACAGGCCTCAATCTCCTTGGCGCCAACCAGCACCTTGCGACCGCTCTCTGGGGCGCGTTCCTGGTCATGGTCATGGTGGTCCGTTGGCTCTGGACCCGATATCGGCCGAAAGAGATCTATGATCGAGATAGGGGGAGGCCTCGCGGCCCCGCCCCTCCCACACCGCCTGGCATACGGGTCCGTACCAAGGCGGTTCGATAGGGTTATGCGAGAGCATCAGCATGAAGG
>Ga0224508_10004587_pt1 | contig 11237 bp, 11 predicted proteins | sample SF_Jan12_sed_USG_4_FD_170157 | JGI IMG/M metagenome (GOLD analysis project Ga0224508, IMG submission 170157) | Sediment microbial communities from San Francisco Bay, California, United States - SF_Jan12_sed_USGS_21 | ecosystem: Environmental > Aquatic > Marine > Sediment | place: USA...
CCGCGGCGGTAACCGCGCCCTTGTCTTCCAAACGCGCGAATATCTTATCGGCAGATTCTTGTGCGGTTGCGCCTTGCGCGTCCATGCCATCCATATCAACTGTTCTCCCCATCGCGACCGATTGCGGGTTCCGCCGGGAACCTGCCCCGCGCAGTGTCGCGCGCCAGGGTAAATAAGTGTTTAAACTTTACCCCGAGCAACGGCCGCACGGCCCGCTGGCCGCCAATTCTGGCGTACAGCCGAAATGCGTTACTGTTCTACATGGACCGAATGGGCCGCTCGAACGGCCTGAGCCAACCTTTGGGGAGAATGAAATGCTCACGCAAAAAACGGCCTTGGTGACCGGCTCGACACGCGGGTTAGGAGCAGCGACGGCCAATGCGCTCGCGGCGCAGGGCTGCAATGTCATGCTGAACGGCTTCGGAGACGTGGACGAAATCGAGCGGTTGCGGGCGCAAATGGCCGAGACGCATGGGGTGACGGTCTCCTATGACGGCGCCGACCTGTCCGATCTGGCGCAAATCGACGGCCTTATTCAGCGCACCGCCGCGGAACTCGGTGGGCCGGATATCTTGGTCAACAATGCGGTCATCCGGTACTTCCACTCGATCGAAGATTTCGACCCGGCCAACTGGGAGCATGCCCTGGCCGTCAACGTGTCCGCGCCGTTTCATCTGATCCGGTTGGCCCTGCCGGCCATGCGCGCCGGCGGTTGGGGGCGCATCATCAATATTTCATCCGTGCTCGGACTGGGCGGGCGCTCGGGCCGGGCCGACTACATCACCTCGAAGACGGCATTGCTGGGGCTGACCCGCGCGGTCGCGGCGGAAACCCAGGATGTCGAACAGATCACCTGCAATGCGCTCTGCCCGGGATCGATCCTCACGCCCAATACCGAAATAAAGATCGCCGAACTGGCCGAACAGGAAGGATTGAGCCCGGAAGCCGCGCGTCAGGAATATCTCACGCAACGCGGCCGCACCGCCGATTTTATCGATCCGGCGCGCGTGGCCAATCTCATCGTCTTCCTATGCCAGGACGAAGCATTCGACATCACCGGGGCCGCCATGCCGATCGACAGCGGCCGGTCCGCAACCTGGCTGGAGAACATAAAGCGATGACTGAAACGATTGGCTTTATTGGTGTTGGCGATATGGGCGGACCGATGGCGCGGCGGTTGCTGGGTGCGGGCTACGCGCTGGTCGTTCACGATATCAGCGCGGCATCGCTCGAACCGATCCTTGCCGCCGGCGCCGTACAGGCGGCGGACGCGGAAGACGTGGCGTCGAACGCCGAGACGGTTATGACCTGTTTGAATTCGCTGGATGCGATACGCGAGGTCGCCGCCGCAGCCGCACGGGGCAACAAAATCCGCACGTTCATCGATCTCTCGACGACGGGTCCGACATTTGCCCGCGAAGTGCGTGAGATCTTCGCCGGCACAGAGGTGTCGATGCTGGACTGTCCGGTAAGCGGTGCGATGAAAGGGGCGGAAGAGGGCACGTTGAGCCTGATGATTTCCGGCGCCGAGCCGGTCTTTCAATCGGTGCGGCCGATGCTCGAGGCGATCGGCAAGAATTTGTTCTATCTCGGCGAGACGCCCGGTGGGGGACAGATGATGAAGCTGGTCAACAACTACTTGTCCAGCATGGCCAGCGTCGGGACCAGCGAGGCCCTGGTGCTCGGCGTGAAGGCCGGGCTCGACGCGCAGACGATGCTCGATGTCATCAATGTGAGCACCGGACGCAACAACGCATCGGCGGTCAAAATGCCGGAAGGGGTAATGAAACGCCGGTTCCATACGGGCGGGCGCATGACCATCACCAGCAAGGATATCTCGCTCTGCCTCGAGGAAGCAGCCCAACTGGGAGTACGAATGAGGATCGGTGAGGTGACCAAAGCGCTGTTCGACGAGGCGATCGAAGCGGGGCATGCGGCGGAGCGATCCAGCGCCGTGATTAAGGTCATCGAAGCCAAGGCCGGGGTCATCATCGGCAAGGCGGACTGACCGGATATCCAAACCGGACAAACAAAATTTAGGGGAGTGCGACACATGGCAAAATTCGAATTCGACGAGAACGAAAAATTCAAGACCGGACAGGAATTGCGGCGGCGCATCCTGGGAGCGGAATATCATGACAAGAGCGTGGAGCAGGCGGACGAGGATCCGTTCATGGGACCGTTACGGCAACTCTCCGCCGAATATGTCTGGGGCAGCATATGGGCGCGGCCGGGCCTGCCGGCGAAGACGCGCCGCCTGATCAACATCGCCATGCTGTCGGCCATGAACCGGCAGCCGGAGGTCCGCACCCACATCCGTGCGGCGATCGAAGAGGGCGGCGTCACCCAAGAGGAGATCATGGAAGTTCTGCTGCATATCACGGTTTATGCGGGCATTCCCGCCGGCGTCGATGCGTTCCGTACGGCGAAGGAATATTTCGACGAGGCCAGCGAGGGCGGCGGCACGGTCGAGGTCTAGTCACAAATGAAGACGGCGGATCCGCGTGAACGGATCCGCCGCAATTCTGCTGCCGTTAATTAAGTACTAGCGTCGGTTGAATCCCTTTGACGCCTCGTCTTTTACGTCCTTGGCCGCGCGTTTTGCCGCCTTGTTGCTCTTCTTCGGCTTCGTCGCAGCCGAATTACGGCTCGGCCGCCGGGTCTGCATGACCGCAGGCTTGCGCGGTTGTGCCGTGGGCTTGGTGTACGGCTTGCTGTGGCGACGGGTCGGCATGACGACATCGGGCCGGCCCGGTCGTCCGCCACTTATGTGGCCGCGCGGCCGCTGGGAATTTAGCATCTGCCGCGGATCCCGGCCCGAAGCGGTTTTACCGGTACGGTACGGCACCGCGGGCCGCGCGGGTCTGGATTGCGCGCGATATTTCGGCCTATGCCTGTCACGCACTACCGTGCCGTGGCGTGGTCTCTTGACCTCGGCGGCGTTGTAACGCGGGTGCGGCCGTCGGCCCCGACGCCATTCGCGTCCATGGGCCGGTGGATTGACGATCACCGTGCGATGGCGCGGTGGCGGATTGACGATCACCGTGCGGTGACGCGACGGTGGATTGACGATCACCGTGCGTTGACGCGACGGCGGATTGACAATCACCGTCCGGTGGCGCGCCGGTGGATGCACCACGGTGGTGCGGTGATGGGGCGCGACGTAGGTCGTGCGGTTGTGGTACCCGCCATGGCATGCCGATAGCGCCAAGGCAGACAGCACGGATATAGCACCTATTAACGCTGATTTTTGAAGGCCCATGCGGATTCTCCGGGAAATTAGTAAATAATAATTTCAGCAAGTTACCGGAGTCCGCTTTAAGGAATGGTGAACTAATATGGTTAAAGGACGCCGCGTCATATTGGCCCCGGTTCTCGCCATTGGCGCAGGGTTCGATTACGATTGCCGCTGACGATCTTATCCAAGCCATCAGGAGCCTTATGTGAGCCAATCCAAGTCGATTACGTTCGGTTTTCAAGCGGCCCCGACCAGTGAAAACCCCGTATCCGACCATGAGCTTTACCGGGAAGTCGTAGAAGATTGTAAATTGGGCGCTAGTCTCGGGTATGAGGCTGCCTGGCTCCTGGAGCACCATTTCAGCGACTACTATCCGACGCCGAGCCCCCTGGTCTTCATGGCGCACATCGCCGCGCAGTGTCCGACATTAGGGCTGGGAACGTCGGTTCTGGTGTTGCCCTGGTATCATCCGCTGCGGCTTGCCGAAGAAATCGCAATGGTCAACGCGCTGACCGAAGGGACGCTGCATTTGGGTATCGGGCGGGGCACCGCCAAGATGGAATACGATGCCTATGGTGTCGACATGAATGAGGCACGGGCACGGTTTACCGAAATCTACCAGATCGTTGAAAAAGGCCTCACCGGCGAACCATTCACATATCAGGGCGTGCATCATCGTATCGATCGTGCAATTCAGGTGCGCCCGATGCCGACCGGCAAGGCGGTCGATTTCTATGGCGCGATCGGCAGCCCCGGCAGCGCTTCCATAATGGCCGAGTTGGGTCTGCCGCCGTTATGTTTAGCGCAGTTTCCGGAGCACCTGCTCGAGCGGGTGATCGATACCTGGCGGGAAACCCGCGTCAAATTGGGTCAGCCGACCGATGTAACGATTCCGCTCGCGGTCAAACTGTTCATGGGTGATACGGACGATCAGGCCCGCGACCTTGCCCGGACCTATTTGCCGCGCAATTTTGCGCTCCAGGCAAAGCACTACGAGGTCGATGCGAACCCCTGGAAGGATATTCCGGAATATGAGGTGTTCTCCCGGATGTTCGCCAACATGAAGAAGATGACCGATCCCGCGAATTTGGGACCGATGATGGATCTCAATTTCGTCGGCACTGCCGACACGATTGGGCGCCGAATTGAGACGCTTCAGGCGATCGGCTTCAACTATTTCATGGTCTCCTCGGCCACGCCGGGCGTGCCCAAGGAACTGCGGCGCGAGATGTATGTGCGTTTTGCGGAGGAAGTGGCGCCGCGCTTTGACTCCGGGTTCGGCCGGCGTGCAGCTCCGACCCGAATTGCGGCGGCTGGCGACGACTGATCCGGAGGAGGGCGCCGGCTCTTGCCGCGGCGCCGGGAACGCGCCACGCGGGTTATTAGCTCCAAGCTTTGGCGCAATTTTGAGGTTTATGCAGCTGCAACTGCAGCGGGTAGACCGTATTTTTTTATATCAACGGAATTAAGAAGGTCTTAGTAAGTAGTTGTTTGCAAATGTATAGTATTTGAATAAAATTTTAGATGTTTACAATTTATTAAGACTCTCAAAGCATGATTACCTCGAATTTAGATCGAATTTTATATAAATCTTTCCTACTGAGAGTTGGGGTTCACATGGCTAAAAAATTGATCCTTCTGGCGGTTGCGGCGATTTTCATGACGCAGGCGGCTATGGCCGGTGAAATCCTTGCCGGACGGAGCGGCGGCGCCACCGCGCCCGCGAAATCAATCCCCTGGCTCATAAAGCCGCTCCTGATCGATCTGTTACGCGCTCAGAATGCGGCGCATGCGGACCTGACCCAGGCTGAAATCGACGCTCTCGATGCGCAATGGCGCGCCGAGCGGGCGGGCGGCGAAAATCCGCTTATCTCCAAAGTCATGTCCAATCCGTTGTCGCGGTTTCTGATGGCGCTGCAGCAAAACAGCGATGGGCTCTTCACGGAAATCTTCGTCATGGACAGCAAGGGCTTAAATGTGGGGCAAAGCGTTCTCAGCGACGATTACTGGCAGGGCGACGAAGCCAAATGGCGCAAATCCTTTCTGGCCGGCAGCAATGCCAGGCATATCGGGGAGCCGGAATTCGTCGAAGCGACCGGACGCTATCAGGCGCAGCTCAGCATGCCGATCATCGACCCGGAAAATGGATCGGTTATTGGTGCCGTTACGTTGGGCGTGGATATTTCAGTGATTGAAATGCTGACCGGGTGTTCGCCGTTGTCCGGGAAATGCGGCAACAAGGGGAATTTGATCGGCGCGCTGCCGGCACCACACCCGATTGCAACGCTGTAGGTCTCAAATACGCTTTGGTCGGTGAGGCGGTATGATAAGACGGCGCGGCTGAAAGGCCGCGTCGTTTTCGATTCCCGATAAGGGCCAGCCACCGCGTTCGAAGCGCCCCCAGAAATTCAAAATCCGAATTTACCAGGATCCTGCACATTAGCAGCAGTCCTTTAGACTCGTTGACCGGATTCGGTCCTGCCCGCATGGTTGCAGCATAAGAACAACGGAGTCACAGGGGAGGTTTTGCATGACGGATAACGTCATCCCCTTTCCGATTTCGGTGATTCAGGGGCAACCTGAACAGCGGATCGAAAAGAAAAAGACGGCCAAAAAGGTCGACGCCCGAATTGGTTTGGCCTACGGCTATTGCCCGCCGCCGGCGGATTCGGAGCATGTTCCCTGGACAGAGATCGTGCTGGGGCAGGGCAGGAGCGATTGGACGCGCTAAGCGTATCCATGGTGCTTTAAATTCAACGGCATTCGGTAACGCATACCGGATGCCGTTTTCTTTTGGCCCGTCGTCCGAACGGCGCTTTCAGGATTGCCACATCGATGGCCCGCGCCGGGTGGGTTTTCGTGCCGTCCTTGGGCAGATAGACTTAAGGATCTATCCCGGTGTGCCGGAGCGACCATCTTGCCAATTGCCGCCCCAATCAGCCCTGCTTATTCCCGCATCGCGGTGACGCCGTATGCCGGTGCCCTTGGCGCGGTTATATCCTCGGTCGATCTCGCCGCTTCCTTGGACGGCGCGACGATCGCGAAGATCCGCAAAGCTTTTCTCGAGCATTCCGTGATCTTCTTCGAAGAGCAGCCGCTGACCGATGCCCAGTTGGTCCGGTTTGGGCAGTATTTCGGCACGCTGGCGGCGATCCCACCGCATCGGCGGCTAGCCAACGCCGACCCGCATGTTCTGGTGGTCGAGAAGAAGCCCGAAGACCGGTTGAATTTCGGCTCGGAGTGGCACTCCGACACCACCTATCTCGAACAGCCGACACTGGGCTCGATCCTGTTGGCGAAGAGCGTTCCCGAGGTTGGCGGGGATACGCTCTTCGCCAATCAGTATCTTGCCTATGAGTCGTTGTCGGCGGGCATGAAAGCATCGCTTGCGGGGTTGAAGGCGGTTCACACCGATGGCCGGACGAAGCGAAAATTGGATCTTGGCTATGTTCCGCAGAGCGACAGCATGGCCGAGGATAGTCGATACAAGACGGCGGAGATGCGACATCCCGTGGTGCGTACGCATCCTGAAACCGGCCGCAAGGCGCTGTTCGTCAACATGATCCAGACCGAGCGTTTCGACGGCATGACGATCGAGGAAAGCCGTCCACTCTTGAAATATTTATACACGCACGCGACCCGTCCGGAATTCACCTGCCGATTTCGATGGCGGGCGGGTTCCATCGCGTTTTGGGATAATCGGTGCTTGCTGCACTGGGCGCTGAACGATTATCCAGGTCAGTATCGGACAATGCATCGTATCCAGATCCAAGGCGACCGCCCGGCTTGACCCGCGTCCGCCGCTGAATGGGCGATGCAACGCATAATTGATTCAATTAATAAGTAATTTACAATTATTTAATTCTATTATGCATTTATATGGTCCAACTCTAATAATTTTTGTCATTTGCCTTAAGGTTGCCTAATTTTTGCGTCATTTTGAATGGCGTTTCGAGCATTTATCATCGGAGTTTTGAACAATGCAGGGTTTGACGTCAGTCAGGCGAATACTCGGCATAGCCGGCGTTGCAATGGCGTTGCTTATCTTGGGCGCTTGCGGCGACGACCAAACCGCCGCGACCGCGGATCCGCAGGCCGCCGCGAGACAAGCCGCGGCCAAAGAGATCGCGACCAAGGAAGCCGCAAAAGCTATCGGCAGCAAGGCCGGGGAAGCGGCCCGGAAAGCCGTCGAGACGATGGGCGAATCCTTGAAGAAGGTTGGCGATACGGCCAAGGACGCCGCCTTGGAAGCAAAGGTCCAAGCCGTCGATGCGATCGAGAAGGCTAGTGAAGCGACCAAAGAGGCCGCCGATACGGTTAGCAAATCCGCGCGCGAAACCATCGGTGTGGCCGGCGAAAAAGTAAAAGCGGCCACCCAGCCTTAAGCGCCAGTATCAAGCAGGCCCGAGGGAGAATAGGCCTGTCGCCCGATCGGGTATCGGCTAGCCGTCCGAAGCGAGCGTGCGCCGTGCGATCACCATCCGATGGACTTCGGTCGGGCCTTCGTAAATCCGCATGAGACGGGCCTTCTGGGCGAGGAGCTGCAGCGGCAATTCCTTGGTCATACCCATGGCGCCGAATGCCTGCATGGCGTGATCGGCAATTTCAGTCACCATTTCCGTCGCGAATACCTTGATCATCGAGGCCTCGGTCCGGACGTCCTGTCCATTGTCCTGTTTGATGGCCGCGTCGAGCACCATCAGGCGGCAGGCATGGATCTTGATGGCCGCATCGGCGATCCACCATTGAATGGCCTGCCGGTCGGCGAGGGCCATGCCGAACGTCACGCGCTGCTTGACGTGATCGCGCATCATGTCGAGTGCGCGCCGGGCCATACCGACACACCATGCGCCGATCTGCAGTCGGCGCACCGTAAGGCGCAATTGCATCGGCGCAAATCCGGCGCCGATCTCACCCAGCACCTGGCGTTCCGGCACCCGGCAATCGTCGAACACGATTTCATAGGTGCGATGGCCCGCCAACATCGGGATCGCCCGTTCGATTTCAAACCCGGGCGTTCCTTTTTCGACGATGAACGCGGTAATGCCGCCGCGGGCCTTCAATGCCGGATCGGTCATGGCCATGACAATGACGAAGTCGGCGCGGGGAACACGGCTGATCCAGATCTTGCGGCCGTTGATGACCCACTCGTCACCATCCTTCACGGCTTTGGTCATCATGCCGGCGGGGTCACCGCCGGCGCCGGGTTCGGATATGGCAATCGCCGAATGCGCTTCGCCGCGTGCATAGGGGTCGAGATACCGTTCGCGCTGCCAGTCATCGACGGTCTGCATCAACATGTGCAGATTGGGCGAATCCGGTGGAAAGGTGAACGGGGTGATTGTGCGTCCGATCTCTTCATTGACGCCAACCAGTGCAATGGCAGGCAGATCCACGCCACCGACTTGTTCCGGTGCATCCAACCCCCAAAGACCCAGTTCCTTGCATTTGGCGAGGAGAGGGGCCTGCTCTTCCTCCGTGAGGCCAATTTCTTCTCCCTTGATCTCGCGCGCAATGACGTTTGCCTCAAGCGGCATAAGCTCGTTCTCGACGAACTTCGTCACGAGATCCTTCAACATCCTATGTTCCTCGGACAGCTCGAGGTCCATGTTCTTCTCCTTCCGAGAGTCAGCGGTTAGATGGGGACGGGACGGATATTAACAGTTTAGGCGATGGTTGCGCGTTCGGTCCGGGGCATCTTTGTTTTGAGAAATGTTGATATTAATTTCCGCCGGTTAGCCGACAATACAGATTGCGGTACCACAGGTGAACTACCGCTGTCTTTTAACACCCTTACAAAGTGCGTCGTAACTGCTTGTCGTGGTTTGCTTGTACTTTTTTGACGTTGCTCAACCCGGAGTGATTCGACCCTCGTTAATCCCGACAATTAGTTGAAAAGTTTCATAAAATCATCTTCAAGTTTAACATGATCTTAAAATTTTTACGGCATATCTGACACTAACTTTGGGGACGTATCTCAACAATCGACGTGCCGCGGGGCAGATTTATTGCGGCGTGAGAACGGTGGGGTTCACAGTGTTTGGAGTCGATCATGAGGTTTGCGATATTTAGTAGAGGTAGCAAGGTGACGCTTGCGGCCGCGGTGGTCGCATCCATTTTTGCGAGCCTCACCGGGTTTGGCACGGCGTATTCGGCCGAAGAGAACAAGGAAACAATTGCGTTGAGTCTGGCCAATCTTCTGCGCGCCGCGCGCTCGGTCATCTCGGACAATCAGGAACACATCAACGACCATACGGAAGGATTCAAGGGATTGAGTTCGGACATGGTCATTCTCACGGCCAAGGAATATTACGAGATCGATACCGGCCAGGCGCTCGACGACATTGATCCGTCGACCCTACAGGGCGAACTCATTCGGGCCGAACTCGACGCGATCGCCGAGGTGATCGACGAAGTTCAGGAACGCATCAATCGTAAGGGCGTTGGGTTCAAGGGTTTCCTGCCCGATATTTTTGCCGTGGATGTCGCAGAGAGATTTCGCGCCAAGGCCGGCTCGTCCGCATCCCTAAAGGTGACGGCGCCGCGAAAGGTCTTACGCAACCGCGCGAACGCACCGGACAAATGGGAAGACAGCGTCATCGAAAAAACTCTCGCCACCAAAGAGCATCCAAAAGGCAAGCATGTCACCGCCGAAATGTTCGAATCCGGCAAGCAGGCTTTCCGATTGGTCTTACCGGAATACTATCGCAAGTCCTGCCTGCAATGTCATGGCGGCCCAAAGGGCTCCTATGACATTACCGGCCGCAAGAAGGAAGGCGCCGTTCTTGGCGACCTCGGCGGCGTGATTAGCGTTTCGATTTTCGATAGCTGACCTGCCGGTCCAGACTCAATTGCATTGCGCTTATTGCTATGGCGCACGCCGCCCGCCCGAAAGGCGCGGCGGCGCAATAAGCGTGGTCATATTCAACAACTAACGACCGCTTCATTCGGATGATCGAAGTCCGGGCCTTCGCCGTTCGCAGCGGCGGAGGCCTATTGGTAATCCTGGCCCGAGGCTCGCTTTGTCCGCTCTGGAAGCGCGACGGCGTTGTGCGTTTGTGATTTCACCCTGCGTGCGAGCCGAATTTGTCGATCGGTCCCATTTTCTGGACGACTGGTGTCCGCCGCCGCCGCTGCCAGTTTCGAAAATCACATCGGAAAATTGTAGTGTTTTATGAGCAAAACATTATATCTTATTGATATAACGTTATATTATATTAGATATTTTGTCGTTAAAATTAACATCAAATATTAACAAAATTTAAAGATTTTGTTCGCATACTGCCCGATAGAGAAGAGCCGACGACAGCAATTTGCTGTGCGAATGCCGGTTGGATACGGCGAGAGATTTTTGCTCGACTCCCCATAAGTCCGCACAGGACCAAAGGAGATAAAATCATGTCTATTCAAAATTTTATGGCGACCGCGGCCATGGTTGCAATTGTCGCATCCGGCCCAATGAGCGGCGCCAAGGCCGACGTCAGTATTTCTGGTTCGACGACTGTCGCCGCCAGTGTTCTCGCTCCCTACAAAGACACAATTGAAGAAAAAGCCGACATGAAGATCGTGGTCAATGCGATCGGGAGCAGTCGCGGTATTCGTGCGCTGGTCCAGGGCAAGGCGGACCTCGGCGCAATTTCCGCGCCGCTCGCATCGGTCGTGCGAAAGCTCAATAAAAAGAAACCGGGCTCCGTGGATGGCCGTTTGTTGATGGCCCATCCGATCGGCGCAAACTCCGCCGCGTTCATTGTCCATCAGTCCAACCCGGTCAAGCGGCTCACGCTCAAGCAGGTCACGGATATTCTGACCGGCCGGATCAAGTTCTGGAGCGAGGTGGGCGGCAACAGCGTCAAAATCGAAATCATGACAACGCAGAAAGGCGGCGGCATTCGCACGCTGGTCGAAAAGAAGCTCGGCAAATGGGGCGATGTCATGACCACGACGAACGAAGTGCAAACGGCGAAGCTGGTTGTCTTCGCGGTCACGCAGGCGACCACCG